>SXGS01220381.1_pt1 | contig 27879 bp, 17 predicted proteins | sample 3174681 | NCBI WGS metagenome assembly SXGS01 (sample SAMN11356861, study PRJNA531348) | freshwater metagenome | isolation source: freshwater sample F1-80 | place: China: Fuxian Lake, Yuxi | collected 2017-12-25 | reverse complement strand
TCGTCACCCACAACATGCAACAGGCGGCCCGAATCTCGGATTATACCGCTTTCATGTATATGGGTGAGCTGGTAGAATTTGACGAAACGGGCAAGATCTTTACCAAGCCCGCAAAAAAGCTCACTGAAGATTACATCACTGGTCACTTCGGTTGAGCTAGAATCTTGACCCCTCGGCATTTGTCGAAACTCCAGGGGTCATCTAGACGAAATCGAAAGGGCGACGGACATGCCGAAGATGGAAAGATTTTTTGACCAAGAGTTTGGCTCTCTCCGCCAACAGATTCTGGAGATGGGCGCCGCGGTTGAAAAAGCCATCGAGAATGCGGTCCGCGGCCTGATCGAGCGCACGCCTGAATCTTTCAATCAGGTTTACGCTTACGAAACGAAGATCAATCAATTCCATATTTCCATCGACGAAGCTTGCATGCGCGTTCTAGCCCGCCAAGCCCCGATGGCCTCGGATCTTCGCTTGGTGCTTGGCTGTATCAAAATCAATTCGGATCTCGAGCGTATGGGTGATCAGGCCGTGAACATCTCTCACTGCGGCCGCCATTATCTAAGCGAGCTTCCGCTGAAGCCTCTCGTGGATCTCCCGAAGATGGCCGAAGAAGTGCGCAAGATGACTCGCGATGCGCTCAACGCCTTCTTCCACCAAGATCAGGAGCTCGCAAAGAAAGTCGTCATCAATGACGACATCGTCGATCGTTATAAGAACGAGATTTTTCAAGAGCTCATCGGAATCATGAAGTCGAATCCGGCAACGGTCGATCGGGCGATGGATTTGATCTTGATCTCGCGCAATCTTGAGCGCATTGGGGATCACGCAACAAACATCGCTGAAGACGTGATCTTCGTCGCCTCGGGCGTCGACATTCGTCACGGCTCAGCAAAGTCCGTCGGCTGACCAATCAAGGCCTGCAGCTTTTCGCGCAGGCTTTTGCCCACTCTCTCCCACGAACCATATTTCTCTTGGCGAAACAGGCGAACTGAATCGTACCAAGGTGACCTTTCGCCTTCGCGAGCCCATACGTAGTAAGGCATCACGGGCACAACAACCCACGTAGGTTTCCCGAGGGCGGCTGCCATATGCGCGACGCTTGTGCACGAGCTGATCACGAGATCCATTTGTGTCAGGGCTGCTGCAGTCTCTTCCCATGTCTGAAGCTCGCGACTGAGATCGATGATTTCGGGCGGAAGCTCGGCAAGATCGTGATCTCTTTGGAAACTATAGAGCTGCACACCTGAGATCGTTGAGAGTGAGTGCAAGATCTCCTTCGGAAACAGCCTCAGTTGTTGATGCTCGAACTGGGGATTTCCTGACCAGCGAATGCCGACTTTCGTTTTTCTGGTACCTCGTCCCTCGAGTCTGTTTTGCCATTTCAGCACGTATTCTAGATCTGCAGTCAGATACGGCGCACCCGAAAGGCTTTCGTAAGTGAGCCCGAGAATCCGGGGCGCTGACATCCCCGGAAGCCACGCATCGTGATAAACGCCGAGCGCTGCCTCGGGTTGCACCACGGCGCTCACCTCGGGAATGCGCGCGAAAACCGAAGCCAAAGCTGGCTGACAAGCCACGATGACCTTAGCTTGGTAATCGCGCGCAAGCTGTTGAGCGGCACGCACGTGAATGATTTCATCACCTAAACCGCCTTCGAGCGACAAGAGAACCGACTCTCCTTTTTTGCGCTCAGGTGCCCAGAGCGGACGCGATGAGGCAAGCGGAGGATTGCCGTAAGTTTTCAGCACACGTCCACTCTCAAGATACGAAAGACCCTCTTGGAATTGACCTCGCTTCAAGAGATGCCAACCGCGATTGAACTGGGCACGTCGATCTTGCGGAGCGAGGTGAGTGAGTTCATTACTTATGGCGAAGGCCTCTTCCTCCCGCCCCAAGGCGTTGAGAAGAACCTGCAAGTTGAGTCGTGCATCGATGGGATAATCTTTGAGATGGGCGCGGTGATGATCGATGGCTTTCTCGAGAGTTGGAAAACCCTCTATCATCGCTTCGATAAAATTTTTCGGGCCGAGGTTTTGATCTTTCGTGATCATCTAAAATCCTAGGAGCGAATTCCGAGAACCCAGCCAGGCCCTACAGATACGTAGGACCACTTACCCGGAACCTGAATGGGAGAAGAGTTTGTGATCGTGGCGGTGCCGTTTCCGGTTTGCCCGAATTCACCATAGCCCCACACCCAGAGAGTGCCGTCAGATCGAATTCCGGCGGCGGTCGTTTTGATGGCGCTCGCCGTGTAGGTCACGTCGAAAGTTCCGGCTGCGATCATGCTCCAGGAGCCTGCGATCTGGATAGGCGAAGTTACATCGGCAAGCGTTGGATTGTTCGGGCCAAGTGCACCGAATTGCCCGCTCCCCCACGCCCAGAGAGTTCCGTCTGTTCGGATCGCGTAGCTGTTATACATCCCGGCTGCGCATTGCACCCAGGAAAGTGCGCCAATCTTCACTGGAGTCATGTTGTTCGTGCTAGCGGCACCGTTACCGATTTGTCCGTTACCGCCGTAGCCCCACGCCCAAAGCGAACCATCAGTTTGGATCGCGACGAAGTGCTCGTCTCCGCCCGAAATATCTTTCCATGACCCAGCGATTTGGACCGGTGAACTCTTTTTGTTTGATGAGCCGCGGGTGCCGTCACCGATCTCGCCGTAGTTGTTCAAGCCCCAAGTAAACAAGTTACCATTAGTATGGATTCCCGCGGTTGTTGCTCCGGCACAGGCGACCTTCTGCCAAGTCGTCAAAGCGCCTACCTGCGTAGGTGTCGAAAGGCTTGTTGTGTTACCTTGACCCAACTGTCCGTAAGCGTTGAAGCCCCAAGTGTAGAGTCGGCCGGTCGTTGTAACACCTGCGGCGTAACGCAAACCTCCTGAGACGCTCACCCAAGAAAGTGAACCGGAAACCTGGACGGGCGATGAAACCTTTGCCGGTGTGGTCGCGCCGAGCCCGAGTTCGCCATCTGAGTTATTTCCCCAAGCCCACAGAGATCCATCGCTGCGAATACCAAAAGAAGTTCCGTCGGCCATCACGCCAGCGGCGGTGTTGTTCATTGGGTCGTTCTGTCCGCCCGCTACAATTGTCCAACTCGAAGGAACGTGGTTTGGCCACGAGCGGTTCGTGGTTGACCCGTTAGCGAGGCCGCCAACGTTTCCGTTACCCCAGGTGTAAAGGCGAGCCGTGTGGGGAACCATGGGGCTCGGCTTCAGGGGGGAGGCTTCGGCTTGATTGAGGCCAAGCCACTCGCTCATCGCCTCGGTCGCGATCGAAGATGCTGCAGTCGTGCCCGCAATCGCGACGCCGGTGCGACTGAGATCTTCGAGGAATTGTCTGCGTGTTTTCTTTGGTTTCATGAGACTCCCTCGTGGAGCGCCCGATCAGAATCCGTCGACCCAAGTCACGTAGGCGTCTGCGCCCGCGCGAAGGATCGTGTAAACAACATGACCGCTCTGAGGTGTGATGTTACCAGGACGATAGCGCCATGTCGTCACTCCGGTTGCGGCGAACTGACACGGCCCTGTGTGCGTCGTCGCTTTCACGACCAAAGTCACGCTCGCGCCATCAAGAAGATTCGAGAGCGTCCAAGTTGCGCCCGAGCAAGCCGCTGTCGTGTACTGAGTATTACCGGAAGCAAAGTTGATCGCCGTCGATGCGTTGTTGTTAACCGCAGGCGAGCGAATCAAGCCGTTGACGTCGAGCATGGCGGAAGGGTCCATGCCGATCCCGACATAACCGTTTTGTTGGATGACCATGCGCTCTTGGGCTGCGGTATTGTTATCAGGAGTCGTGTAGAAAGACATCTCCGTGCCTTTCGCCGTGGCTGAATGCGCTTGGCTCGCTACGACGGACCATGCACTCACCGGAGCAACGGCTCCGTCATCATTGCCCGTGATGATCGACGCGATCGAGTCACCTGCGCCTACGGTCGTGTCTTCACGATTAAAGCTCAAGACACCGCCGTCAACACTGGAAGTTTCAATATCGTCGCGTACCAAGAGCGCGCCTCCTACGTCGAGCGCCGTTTGGGGCGAAGTCACGCCAATTCCGACCCGGCCAGCAAAATAGTTCGAGTCCGTTGCACCCTGCTGGTAGATTCCGTATTGCGAAGCGCTTCCGGGAAGATCCTGGATGAAAACACCAATTGAGTTTTGAAGAGTGCCAGCTCCGTTGTAACCGCCGATGCTGATCCCGTGATACTCGACAACCGAATTGGCGCCGGTGTTTTCAAGATAGGTCGAAATCCCGATCGCCTGATTGACGGTACCCGAATTTGCAAACGGAACCGCTTGCACGCCGACCAACTGGTTGATCGTTCCTGTTCCGGACATCGTAGCGTCGCCAGTCACGCCGATCGCTTGATTGATATTGAAGGCACCACGCGCCGTCGTCGCAAAGTAGCCGCTGATCATCTGAGCGTCCGAGTTCGCGGTAGGCTGGAAGTTCGTGTCGCTCATTAGCGACTGAGTCCACCCGAGCGCGGTATCGGTTCTCGTCTCGGCCATATGCACGAGCGAATCTCCAGTGTGCGCTGCACCTAATCCGATCTTGCCGGTCGTCGTGATGTTGATCCCTTCGTTGCCTCCATCATTCGACAACCAGTTGGCGCCGAGGCGAAGGTTGCCGGTCATCGCGACGGAACCATTTGCACGGAAGTCTCCAGTACCTGAAGCAGGCAAAAGCGCCGACGGAATTTTTCCTGTTCCGTCGAGTTCGACTAAGTTGCCGGCGGCCGCACCGAAGTTCTTTGTCGAAGCCGTGCCGAGTCCGGTGACTTGCGTGTTGGCGATCGAAATGTTCGTGCACGTGAAAGTGTCCGTGAGCGAAGACCAATTCAATGTTTGCCCGGAAGTACAAGTTGCTGACGCAAACTGCGACGTTCCGTCCGATTTACGAAGGTCGGTCACGTTGAAATACTGCGGCTCCCACGAAGTGTTCGTCGTGTTATAGCGCAAGTATTGACCCGTCACCGGCGTCGTTGATGCAACCGTACGACCTTGCAACTTCGTTACCGTAAACGAACCTGCGTTCGTCATCGTCACGTCGCCAGCGGGCGCAACTGCCGTGGCAACATTGGATCCGTTACCGACCCAGATGTTCGCACTAGCGAGAGATGTTCCGAGCTTGTTGTTAAACGTGCTCCAGTCGGTGCTTGAGAGATAACCGTTCGTGGTGCTGTTCGCCAGGCTAATCGAAATTTGTGGAGTTGCGCCACCCGTACTCGAAAGCGGCGCTGCGGCGGTTACCGATGTAACGCCAGTGCCAGCAGGTGTAGCCCAGGAGAGCACGCCCGAACCGTTAGTGACCAGAGCTTGTCCGTTCGTACCGTCGGTTGCCGGCAGTTGCCAAACGGTTGAACCGGCCGCTGCCGCAGGACGGAAGCCCGTATAGCCGCTGGTCGCACCGGACATGCGAATCGCACCACTGACGTCCAGAGGTGCGCCGGGGTTCGCCGTCCCGATACCGACGTTGCCGGAAGCGTCGATACGTATCCTCTCGACTCCGTTGGTCACCAAACCGATGACATCAACGGCGGAACTATATAATCCGGCGCCGGCAGCGCTCGTGCCAAACGCAAATCCCGGATTGCCCGCAGTACCCGAAGGGCCTAGGAAACGACCGGTTCCGGTAATAGCCGAATACGGAGTTCCCGAAGAATTTTGAAATTGTATCAAATTCGTCGTCTGCGTGGAGTGCGCTCGAAAGATCGCTTGGGTTTGGTCAATTGAGCCCACGACTTCAAGCTTGCTTCCGGGGCTTGTCGTACCAATCCCCACGTTGCCGTTTCCGAGAATGGTCATTTTCGTTGAAGGCGTAATATCGGCAGTTCCTGAAGATCCCGGCGTGGCAGTTCTAAGCTCAATAGAGGATCCACCGGAACCCGTCGCGATACCTGAAGTCAGGATGAGCGACCCGCCGTTTCCATTTGTTGATCCTGCGTTAACTCCGCCCGCAGAGATTGTAAGCGGATTGGCTGTAGCGTTCGGCGATCGTTCCATCGCGATCGTGCGAGCCGCGTCACCACCAAAGCTCAAACTCGAGCTAGGAGTTGTCGTTGCAATACCCACGTAGCCATATTCATTGATGCGGAAACGTTCCGTATATGAATTGGCGCCAGTTTGCGAACCGAAAACAATGATCGGAGTCCGTGTCCCCGGACCATCAACGGAATAGGCTCCGACGTACGCTTTTTGCGAATTCGACTGACCGTTGGTAACCGTGAAATCGAGGAACGAGCCAGCCCCTGTATCTGCCAATGTGTTTTCAATCGTCAGTGCTGGATGTTTAGTCGCAGCTAGGTCAACGGGCGACGCAACACCAGCCGATGTTCCGACGTAGTCGCCACCTGTGGATTTACTTACGTGCAGGCTGCGATCAGGTGATGCAGTACCGACGCCAACATTTCCGGTGGAGTAGTAAATATTCGAACCCGAAGTTGTCCATTGCGAAGCCGCGCCTGAGGGCAACAGGCTTGACGGAACTTTTCCGCCGGCATCAAGTTCAACTAAGTTGCCGGCCGCCGTACCGAAATTCTTAGCTGCTGCTGTTCCAAGTCCCGTGACTTGTGTGGATGCAATCGAAATGTTTGAGCAGACAAACGTATCCGTAAGCGACGACCACGTCAGAGTCTGGCTTGAGGTACAAGCTGTCCCGGGAAACTGCGAGGTGCCGTCTGATTTTTTCAGATCAGCAAAGTTGATATATTGAGGTTCCCACGATGTCGTCGCCGTATTGTAGCGGAGCACTTGGCTGGTCACCGGGAGCGTTGAAGCAACGGTGCGCGATTGCAATCTCGTGACGGTGAAGGCGCCTGCATTCGTCAAACTGACGTCGCCACTTGGTGCGACAGCGGTTGCTACGTTTGATCCGTTACCAACCCAAATATTCGCACTAGCGAGAGATGTTCCAAGCTTGTTATTAAACGTGCTCCAGTCGGTGCTTGAGAGATAACCATCGGTCGAGCTATTTGCTTGGCTAATCGAAATTTGTGGAGTTGCGCCACCCGTACTCGAAAGGGGCGCTGCAGCGGTTACTGACGTAATTCCCCCGCCTGAAGCCGTCGACCACGAGAGGATTCCCGACCCGTTCGTCGTGAGCACCTGACCATTTGATCCGTCAGCTGTGGGCAATGTCCAGACCGTTGAGCCCGCAGCAGCGGCGGGCTGGAAGCCTGTGTAACCGCTGGTTGCGCCCGACATGCGAATGGCGCCCGCTACGTCGAGCATCGCACCAGGAGAAGTTGTACCGATACCAACGCGTCCACTCGCGTCGATCCGCATTCGCTCCGTGTAACTGCTCGCGCCTGTTTGCTGACCGATTACGATGGCGGGCGTGTTTCCACTGGCTGTCGCAATTGCGCCAATCAACGCTTTTTGATTGGTTGCCGCAGTGTTTGTTGCACCGAATTTCACGAACGTGCCGCTGCCATCAGCTCCCAACGTGTTATTCATATTGAGGCCGCTGTTGGCAGCTAAAGGTAGAGCGTTCGAAGCATCAGTACTGACGTAAGCAGACGAATTGTTAGTCGAGAGACTTACGTTGCCAGTAAACGTTGGGCTCGAGGTGAGCGCCAGTCGCGAACGAGTTCCCGATGTCGTCAGCAACAATCCTGTCCCATCAAACTCGAGCGCGCCGTCTTCGGGCGTTGTCATGAGAGCACCGCTCGTGAATTTCAAAGGAGCTGTAGAGGCGGCCGCAGTGCCCGCCTTCAAGTGCAACGCAGCTGTCGGCGAAACGACGCCAACGCCTAAATTCCCGGAAGCATCTACACGCGCACGTTCTGAACCGCCCGTCTGAAACGTGATTGCATTTGACACATCATTGATGATGTTCGTGGAGGTAGATCCAGATTGGTAGTAGCCGTTCCCAGCTCGAACCGCCGTCGATGCACGAATTGCTCCGATGACGTGTAGCGGATCGCTCGGTGAACTCGTACCAATACCAACATTTCCATTCGAATCGATTCGCATTCGCTCCGAGTAGCTCGTGCTTCCCGTTTGCTGAGTGAAGACGATCGAAGGTGAATAACTGCTGCCACCAGTCGTTGCAACAGCTGCGATCACTGCATTCTGACCGTTGCTTGAGCCGTTGATCGCATTTAATCGCAAAGGAGCGTAGTTCCCGTCGGCCGGATTGTTATTGCGAATCTGGACGCCGTACGAAGCCGCCGCAGCCGGCATCGCATCGCCCGCACTCGAAGTTGCGTAAGGTAAAGTGTAGAAGAAACTTGCGGAAGCCGAAGTCGAGAAACTTCCAACCGCGTTATTCGGCGGCGATCTCCACGCTGTGCCGTCGTAGAACTCGATACTGTTGAGTGAAGTGTTGTAGCGAATCATCCCCGCAACTCCCGTCGGACGATTCGTAGTGTTGTCACGAGGTAAGAGAAGCGAGCTTTGTGCGGTACCAGTCCCTTGCAAATCCAAGATCGCGCCTGCGGTCGGCCCAGTCGAGCCGATCGCTACGCGGCCCGTACCGTAATAAATATCTGAGCCGGTCGTCGTCCACTGTGAAGATGCACCTGCGGGCAGCAAACTCGAAGGAATTTTTGCGCCCGCATCGAGTTCAACCAGGTTTCCGGCGGCCGTACCGAAGTTTTTCGCCGCCGCCGTGCCGAGCCCCGTTACCTGTGAGCTCGCGACCGAAATGTTCACGCACGTAAACGTATCCGTGAGAGAAGACCAGTTCAGCGTTTGACCTGACGTACAGGTTGCGGAAGCGAACTGAGAAGTGCCATCCGCCTTCTTTAGATCGTTGATCGAGAAGTTCGCCGCTTCCCAAGCGCTCGAAGCGTTGTAGCGAAGCACTTGACCAGCAACAGGCGTCGTTGAAGCGACGTCGCGTCCGCGAATTTTGGTAACGGAGAAAGCCCCCGTGTTCGTCATGCTCACGTCACCTGACGGAGCCACGACGGTCGCTTGGTTGGAAGCATTACCAACCCAGATATTGCCGTTCGTGAGCGCCGAGCCTGCGACTACGCTGAGCTTGTTGTTGAATGTCGTCCAATCTCCGGAACTCAGATAACCGTCTGTCGAAGCGTTTGCTTGCGAGATAGAAATCTGCGGCGAAGGCCCGCCGGAACTCGTAAGAGGAGCAGTTGCCGTCACGCCCGTGACTGTCCCGCTGCCACCAGAGGGCGTTGACCAAGAGAGGATGCCTGCGCCATTTGTCGTCAGAACTTGACCGTTAGATCCATCGGCAGTTGGCAACGTCCAAACGGTTGATCCCGCCGCGGCGGCGGGTTGGAATCCGGTATAACCGCTCGTTGCACCGGAAAGGCGGAGAGCACCTTTAACGTCGAGCGCTGCACCTGGCGTCATCGTGCCAATCCCGACGTTGATTCCTTGCGCGCCTGCGATCGTAAAGTTCGATGTGCCACTCGCGTTATGCGAAAGATTAAAGTGATTGCCAGCATTAGCAAAGGTCCAAGTCACGCCCGTGGTATCCATCGATGCGAACGAACCGGAAACTTGGCTCTGAACTCCTGCGAGCACTCGCCCGTTCACCTGCAAAGCCGAACTCGGACTGTTCGTACCAATCCCGACGTTTCCGCCGTTTGGGTTTAGCGAAAGCGTGTAGAAGTTCGCGAGATTTGCCGAATTTGTGGATTGAATCCACGCGGCTCCACCGGACGCTACGCCAAAGTCCATCACGGAGTTTGACGACTCCTGGCTGAGGCGCAGAGATCCGGCTTGTGCCGTTCCCGTAGTCGCTGGAGAACCAATAACCCCTTTGAATTCACCCGCTAGCCCAGGAGTTGTCGTATTGAAGCCGACTTTCTTGGAGTTCGCCATGAGCGAAATATCGCCGGCACTCGTTGAGATTCGGAATTCGGCGTCATCTTGATGATACAAAAACGTCGTGCGATCGTTTCCCGAATCGCGTATGCGGAGTGCGTTTCCCGTTTCCATGACCAAAGCGGAACCAAACGAAACTCCCCCTCCATTCGAACCGGCGCCCGTGATCAGCGGATATCCGAACGAAGACACAGGATTCACGCGGAAGTATGCGGTGCCCGAAGCCACGTCGAGCGCCGTGTTCGGTGTGTTCGTGCCGATACCGACTCGACCGGTCGTGTAGTAAATATCCGCTCCCGTCGTCGTCCATTGCGAAGAGGTCGGAGCTGCTGTCCATCCCAAAACTCCCGCACCGTTCGTCGAAAGGACCTGACCACTCGATCCATTGTTCGGCGGCAGGATGAAATCGATATTGCCTGCAAGCGAGGGCGAAGCGGCGACACGGATCTGATTTCCGTTGCCGTTCAACCACAAACCATTAGCACTCAAACCGGCGGCGGTTAAATTTCCGCTCGTGTTGATTGCGGTTGAGCCACCGATGGTGCCGGTGACGCGCGAACCATCGACGGTGCCGGACCACGTATTCGTGAGCGAAGGGATGTCTGTTTGCGCCAGCGCCGCTCCAGCCGTCACGCGGCCCTTTGCATCGACCGTTACTTTTGGATACGTGCTTCCCGCCGTAATTCCACCTTGGTCGGGAAGAGAGATCACGCCACTGGCAACGTTAATCCCACCCGTCGCGGAAATCTGCACGACGCCCTTAGCAGTCGTCGAAGCATCGACCGCCGTACCGGAAGTCACGTCCGTAACGCAGGAGAAACTCGTCCCGTTCGATTTCAGAACTTCGCCGGTGGCGCAATTCGGCAAGGCCGATTTCGCGAAGGCTTGTACCGTCGGATCCGATTCGGTTGTCACGGTACTCACCGCGGACCAGCCCGTCCCGTTCCACTGCAAGCTTTGTCCACCGACAAGCGCAGGCAGCGTAGCGCCACCCAACTGATTGGCGCGTGCGTAGACTGAGCTTGTTCCCATGATCAAGCTCACAAGTTCGGCCATTTGCGTCGGTGAGAACGCCGGCGCTACCGCGGGAACCCCGCCCGCGTCTTCGACTCTCAACAAATTTTGTGGAGTAAAGCCCGAAACGCTTTTAGCTTCGAGGGCGAACGGCACGTAGTTGACCGTCATCGCAGGGAGTGGTTCCCACGAGCCCATCGTTAGATCTTTGAAATAAACTTGGAAGCGCCGACCATCGGCGATGTTGGGGGAGTAACTCGATCCGCTATCACAATTCGGAAGTGTCGTGGGAAAACCTGGCTTGTTTTGAAAGACGCGATCAAGCGTCAAGCGCTGACCCGATGCATATTCATCGGCAGTTCCGCGCGAGCCTGATCCGTCGTTGACCGTGATCGAGAAAACGCCGCCAGAACCGGCCATGTTACGTGTCTGTTGTTCTTCGTAGAGAAGACAATTCTCGGAGCCAGGAGTTCGAATTTGAATGCGGAACTTGACGTCAGTTCCTTCAAGAGGTGAACCGTCCGGCTTTAGAATGCGCCCGTGATAAGTGATCCCTGAGTTCACGCTCGCCGCGTAAGTCGGCAGCGCGAATAAAATGAGAAGGCAAAGTGCGAGAATCCAAACGATTCGCGTCTGCGCAATCGAGAGCTGGTCCGGCTTGGAAGAAGCGGGACTCAATTGGAATGCTTCAGCAGTGCTCTTCATAGCTAACTTATCGGACTCTTGGAGCAGCTTCTTAACCGAACCTTGTGCGTTGGCGTTTGGTCTTGAGACAATTCGTTTTAACCCTACGTCAAAACCTCACTCCCCTCGGATGCGATCGCATTGAGCGAAGAACCCTAAAAGTTCAATTCAACTTGAACGTCTCAGCCCGAAGGCGGCGTCTCATTTTGAGTCGTGAGTTCGGCAAGCGAGACGAGACGTCTAACGAGCAACATTGTCCCGACCTCGCTCGAGCCTGCGGCCATGTTTCGCAAAAAGCACAATCCTTTTTCCGAGCCTACGGCGCTTCATCTACCAACTCCCTCTACGATGAACTTCGTTCGATGCGGCTAAAGACGAGCCTGAGAAAACGCTGTGAAGAAAACTCTCTGACGAGACGACGGTCGAAACGACATGAGGATTCAACGAGGAGGACGCGAGCTATGATCTTTCAATTCCGACGAGAACTTGCCGGTGCAATTGGACTCTTGGCTCTCGCGCAATTCGCACGCAAGAAGGACCGAATGAAGTCCGCATTGCCTCTTGGTGCTGCGGCCCTCGCTCTCATGTTGCTTCCGCGCCCGTTAACGGGTTTGAAAGGAAAGTCCGTCGTGATCACGGGTGGCTCACGGGGTCTCGGCCTCGCATTCGCAAAGATCCTGATGGAAAAAGGTGCAAGCGTCACGCTGCTCGCGCGCGATCCTGATGAACTCGACAGCGCAACGGCGATTCTTTGCGGCGATCCGAAGAAACGGCCCGGCCATCTCTTCACGGTCGTTTGCGACGTTACGAAGTGCGAAAACTTAGATCGGTCTTTCGCCGAAGCGCGAGCGAAGTTCGGCAAAATCGATCTGCTCATCAACAACGCGGGCGCGATTTCGGTCGGACCCTTCGCAACTCTCGAAAACGAAGACTTCGGGGCGCAACTCCGCTTGCATCTTCAAGCCGTGATCGACGCGACAAGATTGATCCGTCCCTACTTCCACCAAAACGGTGGTGGTCGCATCATCAATATCAGCTCAATCGGCGGTGCGGTTCCAATGCCGCACATGGCCTCTTACTGCGCAAGTAAATTTGCACTCGCTGGATTTTCTGAAGCGATCAGTGCGGAACTCAAACAAGAAAACATCTTGGTGACTACGGCTTACCCTGGACTCATGCGCACAGGCTCGCCGATTCAAGCCGTCTTCAAGGGCGATCACGAAAAAGAGTTCGCGTGGTTTGCGGCTTCCGACAATGCCCCTTTTCTCTCGGTTTCAGCCGATCGAGCTGCCGCCGAGATTCTCGGTGCCTCTTTATCCGGTCGCCATCAGATCGTGGTCTCGCTACCCGCAAAGCTCGGTGTTCTCGCGCACGCACTTCTCCCGGAGACTTACCTGAACCTACTCGATATCGGCGCCAAGTTTTTACCCAAGGGATTGTCCCGCGAGAGACGCACCGGAGCCGAGGCCCGTGCTAGCGGGCTTCCGTTTGAACGACGCATGCAAGACGCGCAGGAAAAATTCAATCAGAGCGAAAAGCGCGATGCTGATTACAATCTAGGCATCCGTTCGCAAGGACCCCTCGTTCAAACGTGATGCGACGCTCGACTTGCCCCCGACGCAGTGCTGTCCGGGCTCTCGAGCTGCGTTTTCTTTCGGTTTTTCGGGGCCGAAAATTCTTGGATCACGACCGAAGAGTTTGCTACTGCTTGGGTAGCTGATATTGTATCAATTTAAAGGTACTTTTAGGCAGTGCCCGACTTGGACGAATCAACGACCGCGCTGCTTAATCCGTGAGCCTTTCGTGTAACTTCTAGAATTTAAGGGAATCGCTTCATGATCGACTCGACAGTTCCTGGCGCAGCAAAAAAGCTCTCTACAGTCATCACTATCGGTCTTTCCGTGGCCATCGGCGCGGCCCTCCTTCTCTCGTCAACCTCAGCATTGGCGTTCAATGCGGCTGGCCTCCCGAAAGAGAAAAAGAAGCTTGAGCCCGCCACCCGCTACAGCGGTCGCACGCCCATCGATCTTTCAAACGGGATTGCTTTCAACAACGGCACTTACGGTTTGCCAAACGCCGCGTACGAAAGCTGGGCCGCAGCTCCGGTCATCGTGCCGGGGGTGAGCGAAAAGAATTACCCTTACGCGGAGAAAGAAGACTTCATCCGTGGACTCAAAGAAAGCAGCATGTTCGTCGAGGCCGCGATTTGGAACTGGCAACAGTCGACACGTGACTCGGTAAAAGAATACGCAAAGCAGGCTGAAGAAACGATGAAGAAACCGCTCGAAGATTTTTACAAAGCCGTCGATGCGGCCAAGGGCGCAGGTCAAGGCGATTGGGAAAAAGAACAAGCCAACGCACGCCAAGCACTCATCAACTTGCGCGGCACATACTCAAGCTTGCATAAAAACGTTCGTTAATCGAGGAGCGTTCGCGCTCGCTCTCGGGCCCGATGTCTTTCGGGTCCCCTTACAGCGCCGCGATAAATCGCATCCCGATCACTTGCTGAGGGCCATTCACGATGGTCCCAACCATCCCGCTGTTAATCTCCGCCCACACGATACTTGATTCGATCCGGTGAATCCGCGTGGGTTCACTCGTTGAACGGTAATGCAGCTGTAAGCGCATGTTCTTTTTCAGCGGGGTTTTGGGATTCACCAAAAGGCGTGCCCCCATCTGCGCAAAATCTAAAAATCGCGCCTTAAAACGCGTTCCCTTCTCGGCATCGAAAAGTTCGCACTCGCCCTCACGACGGACCCGCGGATGAAGACGAGCAGCACTCGTCTCGCCTTTTGCGAGTTTTTCAACGATGAGCTGAAGATCATTGAGTTCGAGCGCCTCATGTAAGAGTTTGTGGCGTTGAATGGTTTTCGTTTGGTACTTAGCGCTGGGATCAATTTCGGGACTCATGGTGATCAATCCTGCGCTCGGAAACGCCGCACGCACGCGCGAGATCATCTGCACGTGCTGAGGCGTGAACACTTTCACTCGCATCAACAGTATGTCGAACGGAAACTGCTTTAATCCTTGGTTGACTTCATCGAGCGAGAAGAACTCACGAACTTTGAAGCGGACGGGATTGCGCAGTTGTTCGCGGATCTCGTCGACTTCTAATCCCGGCTGGGAAACGATGGCAATCGAAGTGAACACTCGCGCCCCTTGGTTACCAACACTTCTCTTCAAGAGTCGTGCACAGCTAGCCGAAAATGGGCACACGTTTCTCGATCAGGGCACAGACAATCCGCCGTCATCCTGACGAGTGTCTTTGCTGATGACAGGTGTTGAAGTTCTAGACGTCGGCTGATGGAAGCGAGCGGGAAGGATCTATCTCCTTTTTGAAGTCAGCCTTGGTGCGAGCGTGTTTTGATTTTTTCTTGATCAAATTAAGAGCCGCCTCGCGACCATCGACCCGGAGAGCCGCTTCAGCGCAACTGCGATCTTCATCGTAAACACTTCGCCAGAGCGCCTTGGCCTTCCGGGACTCGCCCATTTTTTCCAAAACGTCGGCTAGCGCTTTTCGGATGACCAAGCACTTCTGGCGACCGACCGTTCTCTCCTCACCAAGTTTGATGCAATGTCTGAGAAGTTCGACGCCCTTCTGAATTTTCATGCGGTCGGGTTTCAAAACTCCTAGCAGAGTTCGCCGAGGCTTCTGAAAGGCCTCGATGATTTCGCAGAGCCCAAGGCGATACATGAAGAGAATGTTATTCGGGACCCGCGCGTTCAGATCGGCGTAACACTTCTTGGCACCCTTGATGTCGCCTTCAAAGAACTTCAAAATGCCTTGGTTATTAAGCAGCACCCACGGGAGCTGATTGAGCTTTTGCGCCTGCGTCTCGCCTCGCAAGCGTTCTTCGTCTTGTAAATTGAATCGACCTGCATAGACTGCTTCAACCGCATCGTAGGCCGCGTTATCGAGCACCGAGTTGTTTTCCTCTAAAGGTCCAAAAGAGTCGTCCGCATTTTGTCCGTAAAACGAGGTCTCAGTACCGCGCCCGGCAATCCTTAGGGCAGATCCGATCTTTCCCGCCGATGGATCGAAGAGGCGATAGCCAAAAAAGGAGCCAAACGTGATTGTTAGACCCTCGACTACCGGTCGATGCATGCGTTCCCGCAAGTGCTTGCGATTTAGCTCCGCAACTCTCAAGGGATCCGAGACCAACTCAAACGCTTCACGAACTTTTTGGAATTCGGCCGCTGCCGTAGGACTCGGATTTCGGTCGGGGTGATAAAGAAGTGCCAACCGGTGAAACGACTTTTTCAAATCAGCCGGCGCAGCGCCAGGCGGCAGTCCTAAAAGCTCGAAACTTGCTTTTACCAAGGGGCTGACCTTCATTCACCCATTGTCTCGCTCTCGGCTCATGGGTGTAAAGTCAGATCTCACCGCGTTCTAATTTGTCGACTCTCGACCGCCCCTCCCTTATTCTGCGACCGTGACTGGAACAACTCCCCCGCCGCCGGCGACTCCTGCTGATACCCTACCACTCGATCTTGCTTGGCCCGAGATCCGTGAAAAATTAGGGCAGCATAAAAACCTAGTCTTGGTTGCCGAACCCGGCGCGGGCAAGACGACGCGTTTTCCGCCGCAGCTTTTGAAGTCAGGTTTTCTTCCGGGCGATAAAAAAATCATCATGCTCGAGCCTCGGAGACTCGCGGCTCGCGCGTCGGCTTTCCGCATCGCCGAAGAGCAAGACTGGAAGCTAGGCGCAGAGATTGGCTATCAAGTCCGCTTCGAGAATCGAACTTCACGCGAAACTCGCATCGAGATTCTCACGGAAGGTCTCTTATCGCGACGTTTGCAATCAGATCCGGAACTCAGCGACGTTGGCGCGGTCATTCTCGACGAGTTTCACGAGCGAAGCCAGCACACGGACTTGGCATTGGGGCTTCTCTTCGAACTCCAGCAGCTCGCTAGACCAGATCTGCGATTGATCGTCATGTCGGCCACACTCGATGCTGACCGAGTCTCTTCCTTTCTTGATGGCGCGCCGATTGTGCGCGTTCCGGGTCGTACGCACCCGGTGGAGATTCATCACGGCAAACGTCCACTTTCGCTCGAGACCGGCTTTGCCTTTACCGACCAAGTGGCCGAAACGGTTTTTGATCTTCTTTCGGGTCGCAAATCTCGCGAAGGCGACATTCTTATTTTTCTTCCAGGTGCTCGCGAGATCCGGAACGTTGGTGAGAAAATACGCCCAGAAGTCGAAAGATTCGGCGGAGTCTGCGTAGAGCTCCACGGTAGCCTTTCGCTCGAAGAGCAAAATCGTGCCATCAAAAGAGATCCTCGTGGACGGATCAAAATCGTGCTCGCAACCAACATTGCCGAAACAAGTTTGACGATCGATGGCGTCGGAACCGTCATCGATTCTGGGCTTGCCCGCGTTTCGCGATTGGATGCGATCGGTTTTCCCCGCCTTGTTTTATCGCGCATTAGCTTAGCCTCCGCTACTCAGCGCTCAGGCCGAGCGGGTCGTCAGGCTCCTGGTCAAAGTTATCGCCTTTGGAGCAAGCTCGATGAATCATCGATGCCCGCGTTCGAAGTGCCCGAAATTTTACGTACAGATCTCGGCGACCCGATCCTCGCGCTGCTCTCTCAAGGCGTCACCGATCCCTTTGGCTTCTCGTGGTTCGAAAAGCCGTCGAACGAATCGCTCCAGCGCTCGCTCGATTCGCTGACAGATTTAGGTCTTCGCGACGCTCGCAGCGGCGCTCTCACTCCGCAAGGGCGCAGGGCACTTCAACTTCCACTTTCGGCGCGCTTAGCACGCCTTGTATTGGAATCGGTGCAAGCCGGCGCTACCGCACTTGGGGCTGATCTTGCGGCTCTCCTCTCTGAAAAAGATATCGCAACCCGTGCGCACGATCTCAAGCGCCAAGCGAGTCTCGAGTCCGACCTTGTCTTACGACTTCATCTCTTAAGAGATGCACGAAGCAGCAACGAGAGTTTCGCCATCAAGAACGTGAGACGTGTTGCGGACTCGATCGTCAGCGCCGCAAGCCGCTTGCGCCACGAGGTCGTAAATGAAGCTCCAGACTCGTCACCTGATGATGACTTAGCGATGCGACTCTTAGCGCGCGCTTTTCCCGATCGGCTCTGCCGTCGCCGTCGCAAGAAAGAAGCCGCAGCCCGGATGGTGGGAGGAAAAGGGGTAACGCTTGCACCTTATTCCTCCGTCGAAACGGCCGATTTCTTCGTGGCCCTCGATGCGAGCGAACCTCCGCCTCACTTGGGCGGACCTCGCTCCGATGCGCAGATTACGATCGCAAGTCGCGTTGAGCGAGAATGGCTTGAGCAGGACTTTCCCACGGCCATCTCTAAAAAAGCGCAAATCATTTTCGATGACGAATCTCTTACCGTGCAAAAGCAGACGGCGACATTCTTCCGGGATCTTCCTCTTGAGGATCCACATATCAGTCGACCGACCTTTGATGAAGCCTTTGACGTGTTGATGCGCGCAGCCGAATCTCGATGGGATTCACATCTCGCGACTTCGGCAACTCTGCAGAGCCTACTTGAACGATTGAGATTTTTACGACTCGAACTTTCCGAAGGACGAGAGTTCGAATTCGATGAATTCGCCGTACGGCGGGCGTGTCTTGAAGAGGTCTGTTTCGGAGAAACAAAGCTCAATGACGTCCTTGCAAAAGATTTAGCTGACGTTTACTTGCGTCATCTGCCTTCGCGGCTTTCACGACTCTTAAGCGAGTCAGCGCCTTCGCACATCGTTGTGCCAAGCGGCAGTCGCATCCGCGTTCACTATCCGGAAGCACGACCACCCTACCTCGAAGTGCGCATACAAGAAGTATTTGGTTGGCGCGAAACGCCAAAGCTCGCAAACGGGAAAGTCAGTGTCGTCATGCATTTGCTCGGCCCCAACTACCGACCGATGCAGGTCACCGCAGATCTCGCAAGCTTCTGGCAGAACGGCTATCCCGAGGTTCGCAAAGAGCTCCGTGCGAGATATCCGAAACACTCGTGGCCCGACGACCCGACCACCGCACCGGCGGTAGCGCGCGGGCGGCCGCGAAAGTAATTAATATTTATTTACTCGTCTGAAGTTTGGACCGAACCGAACTTTTACTTATAGTTGCCATCAAGCCGCCTCACGCCCTGGCGTGTAAAACTCGACCCATGTCCTAAAAAAACAGAATTAATTGAGGGGACCTTGCCGAATGAGTTGTTGGACTCAAGCTTAGGGTGATACAACTCATCAGAACACAGCCGTTGAAGGTTGTGTTGTTGAACGAGGTGTCGCAAAGGAGTCCGATCGTGAAATCGATCGTTCGCACCAGCACTAGCCCCTCCTTCCCGGTTCACCCGGCACTTACTCCGGATGCGACCCAGACACGCTTGCCCACTTTCACCGATCATTTTTTTGGCGCAGACGCCGACGAGTCTCCAGTCAATCCTTCTCCCTACTTCCTGCGCTGTCTCCACGCTGTCTTGGCGCTGGCATTCGTCTACTTGGTGGCTTCGGATTTTGATCCGTTGTGGATCGCGGAAAACCGCGCACAGGCCGAGCCGATGCCGCAGAACGAACTCATAGAAATGAACGAGTCGACTCCAATTCTCGTCACTCAAGTTGGTTCGTTGCCACGAGTTGCTCTTCTCTCGTTCTCAAACACAGAGGAACCTATGTCTTTTGAACAGACTCTGGGACGCTCTCCTCGTTTCTTACCGACCTCGACACGCTTACCTAAAACGGCGCTCGAAAAACTTCGACGCCTCCAGGAAGGTCAAGGCTCTTAAGCCTCACATTCCAGAAAGGTTAATTTTTTTGCGCGGACCTGCGAAAGGTTCCGCCAATGGATTCTTTTAACTTCGGTTCGACTGGTCCGTTCACTCACCAAAACCGTGGAGGTTTTATGGCTCAGCTCACAATGAACGCCGATATCATGGATAGCCCTTCGCTCCGTCAGCACATCGCTGAAAACGTGGAAGAAATCGAGATGATTCTTCCCGAAGGGTCACCACTGAACGTGCACATTAAGCGAGTCTCACGCCACCTCTATTCCGCAAATCTCCGAGCTCACTTGCTGGGCCGCGAGCTCGTCGTGCGCGCTTATGACAGTAACCTTTTCCGAGCGCTCAACCGGGCGCGCCGTCACCTGCTGCGACAGGTTGACGATGTTCGCCACCAAAGACTCGATGAAGTGAGGCGCCGTGGCCACGGCCGCTAGTTTAGGGCTCTCTCGAACCTTTTAAAAAACGTGCAGTCCTCGCAGCCGCGAGATCGACGCGCTCGCTCACAACGTCCGTCAGGAATCCTCGGGGCCCGCTTGCCGCTGGCCCCGCCTCCGGGTTATCGTTGTGACAACGTGAACCCATTTGATACTTCCGAACTTCTGAAAGCCCGCGACCGACTCTTGGCCGGCGACGTGGTCGCGATCCCAACAGAAACTGTTTATGGGCTTGCCGCTTCGATCGAATCCGAAGCGGGCTTACGCAAGATTTTTGCGACTAAAGAGCGCCCTTTTTTTGATCCGTTGATCGTTCATGTGGCAAGCTTCGCGCAAGCGCGAACACTCGTTAAAGACTGGCCGCCGGTAGCGGATTTTTTAGCTCGCTTTTTCTGGCCAGGTCCTTTGACGATCGTTCTACCGAAAGCGGAGACAGTAAATCCGCTCATCACATCGGGCCTTTCGAGCGTCGCCATTCGTTATCCCTCGCATCCGGTAGCGCAAGATTTGATCAAACTAGCGGCGGTACCCTTAGCGGCTCCAAGCGCGAACAAGTTCGGGAAAACAAGTCCGTCGCGCGCCGAGCACGTTCGTGCCGAATTTCCAGGAATTGACTTACTCGTGCTTGATGGGGGCGACTGCGAAGTTGGGGTCGAGTCCACGGTCGTCGAGATCAACGTGCTTTCAGAGGACGAAAGCGAAGTTCGAATTCTCCGGCCTGGAGGCGTTACGGAAGAGATGATTCGCGAAACCCTTGAGAAGTTTTCACGCTCGGTTCGGGTTGTGCGCGCCGAGAGCCCTGTCGCCCCAGGACATTTGAAACATCACTACATGCCGCCCGTGCCGCTCGTCATTCTGCCCGAGGATGAGCCTACGCCGCTTTCGCTTCGTCGTCGAACGCAGCTCCAATCGGATTTAAAGACGAATGAGCTAAGAAATACTTCGGAATTAGTTTTGAACCAGGATCCAGAGCAGGCCGCACGTGAACTCTATAGTGAAATGAGGCGCCTCGCTGAAGAAGGCGCCGATCTTCTTTTTATCCGCGCGCCCCGCGACCGCTCGGGTCTTTGGAGCGCGATCTGGGATCGACTCACGCGTGCCGCGAGCCTGAATCTTTCGTAGGGTTCTTGTCGACGGCGAGCGCTTCGCGATTTGCCATCGAGCGCGAACCGTAAGCAAACGCATCCACGCGAGGAAGCTCAAGCACAACGCGCGCGCCGACACCCAGGCGAGCCTGGCGTTCCATGCGCCACGCGCAGGCATGAACAAGCGTACGGATCTCGTACCAATTCAACTTCTCGGCGGCACGCTGATCTGCTTTCGGCACGAGACCTTTAGCTTCGAGCTTAAAGATCAGATCTTCATTAAGCCCGCGACCATTGTCTTCAACGACGAGTGAAACGCTCCGCAGTCCCGGACGAAGCGCTACGCGAATCAAACCTTGCGAGCCGCCGATGCCTTCGACGGCTTGCTCGAGAATCGCGGCGATGACGAGCGCGAGCGTTTCCGCTTTTCCGCGCACGGCCATCGGTACGGGCGCATCGACAACCGAACTGAGGACGAGACGGATGCCCGGCTTATGCGGAATCTTCGCGCGCGTTTTCTCAAGCGCTTCGGCCGCTACTCGCTGAAATTCAGCGTAGCTCAAAGCATCGATTTCGTTTTCGCGCATCGCTTCGGTCGGCGGTGGTTGGCTCGGCCCGAACTCGCGAAGATCCCAAGTCATAGCGGCGAGGGTATCGCTCGGGGATTTCAGTTGCGATGAATCTTCAAGCGCTTTCAGCAGGTCTTTCATTTCTGTCTCCATCGACTTCAGATCAAAGAGCGATTTCATTTGGCGCATTGTTAACTCGCGAACGACCGCACTCTCTTCAAGTGCCGATGCGCGAGTTCGTCCAACCGTCACGATCAGCGCGCCGCCGATGAACCCGAGTCCAGGCACAATCGAGGCACGCATAAGTCTACCGAGGTCCACGAGCTCCATGGCTTCCCAGCGCGCGACCGGCGCAAAGAGCAAAAGGAGCGAGAGCGGCGCTAAAAATGTCCACCAGAGACGAACGGATCCGCCATAGATGAGCGAAACCGCAAGAAACAGCACGCCCGCGAGGTCTGATCCAGAATGCGAAGCCTGTCGCGTGGAGAGGAGAAACACGCTTTGAGCCATGAGTCCGGCAAAGGCCACGCCAAAAGCAAACGCGCGCGTTTGCGAGACGTTTGGCACATCGGAAGTCTTTGCTTGCGTCAGCGTCGGATCGGCCATCGCTTATCCTCAAAATGAGCTTTGCGGGATTCACCGTTTAAGCAGATCCCATACCAACGATTCCAGAAGGGATTTTCGGTTGGCGTCACCGCCATCTGCCGTTTTATTGCATCTCGCAAGTACGTGTTCCGATGCCCCTTGCGCAAAATTTTCCGGACCCTGAAGCAACGTTTTCAAAAAGCAAAAGGGGATCCCTCGTCAGGATCCCCTCGGCTATCTCACTCAAACTCGAGCGGAACGACCTTACTTCTTATTCGGTTGGGGCGTGACCCGCAGGTACGGACGAATCGTCGTGTAACCTTTCGGGAACAACCGATTGATTTCGGCTTCATCCTTTAAGGACGGCACGATGATGACGTCTTGTCCGTCCTTCCAATCAGCTGGAGTTGCGACTTTGTGGTTGTCCGTGAGCTGAAGAGAATCAACGACGCGAAGGATTTCTTGGAAGTTGCGACCCGTGCTCGCGGGATACGTGAGTGTTAAACGTACCTTCTTTGCGGGATCGATCACGAAGACCGAGCGGACCGTGAAGGAGTCATTCGCGTTCGGATGAATCATATCGTAGAGCGTAGAAACTCGCCGCATGGGATCCGCGATCAACGGAAAATTGAGCTGACAGTTTTGAGTTTCCTCGATGTCTTTCACCCAACCATTGTGATCATTCAGCGGATCAACGGAGAGGCCGATCGCCTTCACGTTGCGCTTATCGAACTCGGGCTTGAGCTTCGCTACCGCACCGAGTTCGGTCGTGCAAACCGGGGTATAATCACGGGGATGCGAAAACAAAATGATCCATGAATTTCCGGCCCACTCGTGAAAATCGAGAGTACCTGCCGTCGTGTCTGCGCGAAAATTTGGAGCCGTGTCGCCAATGCGAACTGCCATGGTGAAATCCTCCTTAAGCGAAAGCCCTCCGAGTTGGGCCTCGTGATGCGGGGACCAGCCTAGACCGGAGGAAGTGACGACGACAAGAAGAATGACAAGAAGAAGGAGAAGGCGACCCGCGCAGAACACGGCAGAGCGATGGTGCACAATAGACTAGTAAAGCGGTCCCAATACTAGGCGAGGATCCGGATAAACCTCGAGCGCCTGCTCTAAATCTTTTTCGTTGACCGCTCCTGGCAGGTCGCAACGCTCGGGCTTCTGCCAGCTCAGCTGAAAGTGAAGATGGGGGTTCCAACCGCCGTTCTCGGCTTTGTTTCCGAGCGTCGCGATGACGTCGCCTTTTTTGAAAGCATCTCCCACGCGACGATTCAAGACGGAAGCATGACTAAGATGCCCATGAAGTGCCCAAATTTTTCTGCCGCCTAACTCGTGCTCGGTAATAAGAGTTCCGCCGTAATCCCCGGCTGCCGGGTTGATCCCTGCAAGGAAAACTCGTCCCTCATAAAACGCGTGAACCGGAGTGCCCACCGGCCCGGAGATATCGATGCCAACGTGAATGTTGCGGGCGCCCGCCGGATCTCCGGTGAACAGAGCCGTTTGGTACATGCCGGGACGCTTTTCATTGTACCGTCCGATGCCGTATTCGCCTTCGCGGGCGCGATCCGGATCATAGCCTTTCGTGAAGTCGAAGACTTCGTAACTCGCTGGCAGTCGAATGACCGGAGCAAATTCATAGCGGGAAAAGTCGAACTGTGTGGTCATAGGCTTTTCAATTAAGCTGCGGGCGCTGAATCTGTAAAGAACTTCGAATTGGTGCACCTAATTGCAGTTCACTTGCGAATTGATGAGTCTTTTCCGCTGGTTCTTCGAACCTTTTCTCAGATTCTGGGCTTCTCCGGAAGCCAGCGCTAGGCGACACACACTCAAAAACTGCAATTAGGTGCGCCAGTTCGATTTGGACCACTTGTAATGCGCTGCGTCTCGCCTCACGCCGAGATTTTCCACCCAAAATTAGCTAGTTACCAGACTAGCCAAACATCCATTTAACTCTTTTTGATACGCATTTAATAATTTCAAATGCCCATTTGATATTTTAGAAGGTTCGACCGATAATGGAAGGACTTCATACAACTCCTTCACGCAACCATTTGAGGAACGACCCTAAATGTCGGAACGCAAAGGACAAGCGAAAGCCGCCCCCTCCGATTCGCGCGAAGCCCTGCTTCAAGCCGCGAAGCGTGTTTTCGCGGCCAAAGGTTTTGAGGGCGCAACGGTCAAGGACTTGGCCGATGAAGCGGGCGTCAACGTCAGCCTCGTCTCGTATCACTTCGGCGGCAAAGAAAACCTCTACCGCGAATGCATGGAAAGTTTCGGGACCGAACGTGTGGAGTCCGTTGAGCGCATGCTCAAGACCCCTACTTCGACCGAAGAGTTCAAGCTTCGCTTGAAGATGTTCGCCGAAGACATCATCGCGATTCACGAGCGCGAGGGCGATACGTGCCGCATGATCCACCGGAGTATGGACACGCTTGATCCCGTCTCCGTTGATATCTTCAAGAATATTTTCGTTCGCATCTTCAACGCTCTTTTGAAGTTCGTTGAAAGCGGAAAACGCAACGGCTTAGTCAAGGGCGAGCTCGATACCGAGATCGTCAGCGCCATGCTCTTTGGTTCACTCATGCACATGGTGAAAGCCGAACAGCTCCGCAAAATTTTGAATTTAAGAAGTCTTTCGGAGCCGCAGTACCGCGAAGCCGTGATCGAACACTGGGTCCGGTCGTTCGCCGAAGGAATTCTGACATGAAAACGCAGCGTAAACACGTAGACTCTAAGTACCGCAACATGAACCCGACTTTGTCTTCTCTCGATGGAGCACGCACGATGAAGAAAGAACCCTCGAGGCTTCCGCTCTGCCTCTTTGTTTTCGTCCTCGCAATCCTCTCGGCCGGCGGCGCGTTCGCGCAACCCAAAGGTGCGAGCAACGCTAAGCCCACGGCTCCGAAAGCGGCACGCGCTACTGATGCGCGCACGCCTTTCACCCTGAGCGAGTATCTCGGTCAAGTGAGCGACAAGCACCTCGGCTATAAGGCTTCCGATCAAACAGCGAAGGCGGCGAAGCTCCAGGCAGGCGAAGGTTCGCTCGTGTTCAAACCCAATCTTTTTGGAAACGCGGTTCACCAAACGTACAACCGTGACAATCCGTTCAGCACAGGCGATTACACTTTGATTCGCACCTATAGCTTAGGCGTAGCGCAACAAACACCGATTGGTCTCACGGGACGCGTGACCTATAATCAGTTTGGGCTCGATGCTCCCTCGCCCGTTCCCGGCGGACCAGGCTTAGGCTATTCAGCTGGTTGGGCTCAGCTTGAACTCTCAGCCTCTCTCATGCGCAACTTCAACGGCGAAGAGTTTAAAGCCCAGCGCGATGCTGCCGAGAGCGGCGCGATGGCCAAGTCGTTTCAGAATAGCTTCTTGACGAAGAACGTCTTGCTCGAAGCCGAGAGCATCTACTGGAGACTTGTTCTCGCTCGCGAGATGGTGAAAGTTCAGAAAGACGCGGTTGATCGCGCTCAACGTATCTCGGAGTGGACGAACCGCCGCGTGCGTTTGCAGCTTGCCGATCGTGCGGAGAATCTCCAAGCGTCGACAAATCTGCAAGCTCGCAAACTCGATTTGAAAAGCGCGGAAGACGAAGAACGCGCCGCCCGCCAGGCCTTCAACAGTTCGCGCGGAGTGCTCGGCGACACGGTTCCCGAAAATCTCGCGGAACTCGGACCTGAGCTCATCGCGAGCATGACGGTCCCTGAACGCACGACAAAACGCGATGACGTTCGCGCGGCCGAATTTCAAGCCCGCGCCGCTTCCGCAAGCGCGCGCCTTTCGCGCGAGCGCAACAAACCGACGCTAGAACTTTTTGGCGCGACTCCGCTCACGACCCCAGATGATCCGCCGGCAACGATCGCAAGCACGCTTCCCGCCTCGGCGCGAGCGGCAACTCAGATCGGCATTCGCCTCCAAGCTCCTCTCGATTTCGGCACGGTCGCGAAAGTTCGCGAAGGTTACGATGCCGAAGCGCAAGCTGCAGACTGGAGCTTTCAACGTAAAGTTTTTGAAGAAGAACGCGACTGGGAAGATCTCACCGCAAAGTTCCGTCAGGGCAAAGACCGACTTCAGCTCTACACGGATCTCGAGAAGACTCAGCGTGAAAAGCTCGATTACGAGCGCGAGCGCCAGCAACGCGGCCGCTCGACACTCCAACAGGTCATCCTTTTTGAAAACGACTACGAATTAGCGCAGTTGGGCCGGATCCGCACTTTGGCGGAAGTCCTCACGCTCAATGCGCAAATGAAACTCTACGGGGTGTCTTATGAATCTCGCTGATCTCTCGATTAAGCGACCGATCTTCATGACCTGCGTCGTGCTCTTGAGCTTGTTCGCAGGTTTAGCTTCCATGTCCCGCTTGGGCGTGGATCTCTTCCCTGACGTGACCTTCCCGGTCGTCACGGTCACGACGCCTTATCCAGGTGCGGGACCTGCGGAAGTCGAGACCCTCGTATCGAAGCCGATCGAGGACGAACTCTCGACACTCTCCGGGATCAAGCGTCTTTCTTCGACGAACCAGGAAGGCGTCTCGACAGTTGTCGCCGAGTTCACGCTCGAAACCGACGTCAAGTACGCGGAACAACAAATCCGCGACCGCGTCGGCGCAACCAAACGCAAACTCCCGACCGACATCAAAGAACCGGTCATTCGCCGAATCGACCCGGCCGATCAGCCGGTGCTTGTACTTGCGATCAAAGCGGATCTTCCTGCCGCCCAACTTTACGACTTAGCGAACGAGCGCATCAAGCCTCGCTTAGAACAAGTCGCGCAAGTTGGTCTCGTCGAAATCTTGGGTGGTCGCAAACGCGAAATCCAAGTTCAACTCGATCGCGCACAGCTCAAGCGTCATGAAGTTTCAGCAACCTCGGTGGCTCAACGCTTGGCGGGTGCCGGCGAAGATATTCCTTCAGGTAAAAAAGCTGAAGGTGAGAAAGAAACGATCTTCCGGACCGTTGGTCAGTTCAAGTCGATCAACGATATGAAAGATCTCGTTCTTACGTTCTTCGGTAACGACGTTCCTGTTCGCATCTCCGATGTCGGGGAAGTGAACGATACGCTCGTTGACGAAACGTCGCGCACTTACATCAACGGCGATAAATCGCTTTTCTTGTACGCCTTCCGCCAATCCGGCTCGAACACGATCAAGGTTGTCGATGCGCTTAAGGCTCGCGTCACCGAAATCAACGCGCAGATGAAAGACGCGCCGGGCGCCCCCCAGGTGAGCGTCGTACGCGACGGCTCCGTGTGGATCAAAGCCAACGTTGCCGACGTGTACGAGTCGATCATCATCGGCGTGGTTCTCGCCGTTGTTGTGGTCTTCTTCTTCCTTGGTAGCTTCCGCTCGACGATCATCACGGGCTTGGCACTTCCAAACTCGTTGATCGGCGCCTTTATTTTGATGGCGATGGCGGGATTCTCGATCAACATCATGACACTTCTCGCCCTTTCGCTCTCCGTCGGTCTCTTGATCGATGACGCGATCGTCGTGCGTGAGAACATCTTCCGTCATATCGAAATGGGCAAAAAGCCCATGGAAGCATCGCGCGTCGGAACAGCCGAAGTTCGCCTCGCCGTCATCGCGACGACCCTCACGGTTATCGCGGTGTTTGGTCCCCTGGGCTTCCTGAAAGGGGTCGTCGGTCAGTTCTTCAAACAGTTCGGTCTCACCGTCTGTTTCGCGATGGCGATTTCGCTCTTCGACGCTTTGACCGTCGCTCCGATGCTCTCGGCTTATTTTGCCGGTGGCGCGCATGGAGAAAAGAAAGGCCGTCGCTCGATCTACGATATGACCGTCGGTGCATTCTTGCGCGGGTTCTCGCGCTTCCAGGATGGTCTCGAGAATATCTACGAGCGATTCTTGAAAGTGACTCTCCGCTACCCGATCATGACGCTCGTCGGATCGCTCCTCGTAGCGGCTCCTCTCTTCTATCTCGGAAAGTACGTTCCGAAGACC
>SXGS01589804.1_pt1 | contig 27886 bp, 21 predicted proteins | sample 3174681 | NCBI WGS metagenome assembly SXGS01 (sample SAMN11356861, study PRJNA531348) | freshwater metagenome | isolation source: freshwater sample F1-80 | place: China: Fuxian Lake, Yuxi | collected 2017-12-25 | reverse complement strand
CGGCCTGTACGAGCTGCGGTACTCCACTTCCCCGATCGACGCCGCGGGTTTCGCCTCCGCTCCGGTTGGCACGGCGCTGCCCGGACCGGCCCTCTCCGGCACTCCGCAGGACTATCTGCTCACCGGACTGCAGCCCGACACCGCATACTTTGTCGCCCTCCGCGCGCTCGACAACGCCGGGAATGTGTCGCCGCTGGTGACTGCCGGCCCGCTGCGGACCCTGGCCCAGAACTGCCTGCTGGAGGACAACGTCGAGGGCACGCCCCGCTTTGTCGGCGCCGGCGGATGGGCTGTGTCTACGGAACAGAGTTTCAGCCCGACGCGTGCGTACTCGGACAGTCCGGGACGCAACTACTCCGAACTGGTTTCCGCCGGGCTGACGCAGGCTGCCCCGGTGACGCTGGGAGGCCCCGGCTCGCTGCTCACCTTTCGCGCCCGCACCGATCTGGAGCAGGGCTTTGACTTCCTGCACGTCGAGATCGCGGTGGGCGGAGGTCCCTGGGAGTCGCTGCTCCGCCTCACGGGAACCTCGCCATTCACGCTCCATTCCGTCTCGCTTTCCGCCTTTGCAGAGCAGACGGTCCGGATTCGCTTCCGTCTCACCAGTGACTTCGTGGTGAATGGCGACGGTGTCTGGATTGACGACATCCGCATTTGCAGCCCGCTCCACTCCGTCTCGCTGCTGAGCGATGACGTGGAGGGCGCGTCCCGTTTCCGCGGCGACGGCACGTGGGCGGTCACCACGGAGCAGAGCTTCAGCCCGACGCGCTCCTATTCGGAGGCCCCGTTCCGCAATTACGACCCGAACTCGGACTCCAGCCTCACCCAGATCGAACCCGTACCGCTCACCGACGTCGTGCCGGAGCTGAGCTACCGCACGCTGCTGGATACGGAGCTGAATGCGGACTATCTGCGCGTCGAGGTCTCGGGAGATGTCGGCGTGACGTGGCAGCGCCTGCGGTCACTCAGCGGGACGTCGTTCACCTGGATCGCCAACAGCAACGCACTTGCGGGATATGCGGGGCAGGCGCTGCGGGTGCGTTTCCGTTTCACCTCGGATTTCTTCGGCGTCCGCTCCGGTGTGTGGGTGGATGACATCCGGATCGGGGGGGAGGTCCTGCAGGCTGTGCCGGGAAGCCTGGAGGTCACGCCGGCGCCCGTGGGGGTGGGAGCGCCGCTCCGGGTGGCGTACATAGCGCCCGGGAGCACGCGGCCGCTGGACTGGGTGGCCCTCTTCCGCGCCGGCGCACCGAACACAGACTACCTCTGGTGGGCTTATACCGGCGGCGCGCCGTCGGGCGAATTCCGGATCACCGCGCCCGACATCGCGGGCGACTACGAGTTTCGCTACCTCCCGAACAATGGCTTCACCGACACGCTTCGCAGTGCGCGCTTTGCCGTGACTCGCAACGGCTACGCGGTATCGGCGCTGCCCAATCCGGTGGGTCCCGGCGGAGCACTTGCGGTGAACTGGACCGCACCGGCCGGCCGGCCTCCGCTGGACTGGGTGGCGCTCTTCCGCACCGATGATCCGAGCACCTCATTCCTTGACTTCCGATACACGGGCGGTGCACCTTCCGGATCGGCACTGCTCACCGCACCGCTGCAAAATGGGGTCTACGAGGTGCGCTACCTGCTCAACGACGGGTATGTGGACGCGGTCCGGAGCGCGCCCTTCACGGTCAGCGGCGCCGGAGGTTTCGACGTAGCGGCCGGTCTGGCGACGGCGGCGCCCGGCGGGAACATCCCGGCGACGTGGACCGCGCCTGCCGGGCGACCCTCCGGCGATGCAATTGGTCTCTTCGCAGTGGGGAGCGCTCCGGGCGCCCAACTGGTGACCCGGTCCACCAACGGTGCGGCGAGTGGCGGAAGCACCTTCACCGCCCCGACCCGCCCCGGCCTGTACGAGTTCCGCTATCTCACCGCGGGTAGCGGCGCAGTGGCTGCGCGCAGCGGGCGCTTCCTGGTGAGCAGTGGGGGAGGCTACACAGTCGCCGCCGCTCCCGCCCGGGTTGCGCCGGGAAATCTGATCGAAGTGAATTGGACCGCCCCGACGGGACACGACCCACAGGAATGGATCGGTCTCTACCGTGCCGGCGATCCGCCGAACAGCTATGTAGCGTTCCAGTTCACGGGTGGAACCGCCGCCGGAACCTTCCAGTTTGCCGCGCCACCTACTCCCGGGGCGTACGAATTCCGGTACATGCTCAGCTATGCGCCGGTGGACGCGGCCCGTAGTGGGACCGTCACGGTCACTCCGTGAGTGTGTCCCGCAAACGCGGGAGCGCCGAGTGGGAGGGCGCCCGAAACTTCGGACGTCCTCCGCACTCTCAGTCAGGTTAGATCACCCGTCAAGTCACGCCGCCCATCGTCTCACCTTCACCATGCCGACGCGATTCCATACTGCGCTTGCCGCAAACCCCGCCGGAGTTTCCGGCTTCTTCGCCGTCCTGCTGCTGGGCGGGGCTGTTGCCGCCGGAGGCACTGCACGCCGTCCGGCCCCGGTCCAGTCGTCCCGCGTGGGGGCGATCGGTGGAAAGGCAGGCCCGAGCTCCACCGCCGGCGCCCCTTCCGGGAAACCGGCGCCGGCGCGGCCTTCAGTGTTCGTGACCTCGCTGCAGCCGTGGCAAACCGAACGCCGGCTTGCGCAGGGCGCGGCGCTGCAAATCTCGGTACGGCTGGAACGGCCATCAGGTCTGCCGGACAATGGACGTGTGGCGGCGGAATGGACGCTGGTGCGGCCCGATAATCCGGCCGATGTCGTCGAGCCCCCGGCGAAAGGTGCTCGTGAAGTCGGCGCCCTCGGCATCTACACTCAGCCCACTGCCGGCTGGCGCAAGGTGCTCCACGCGCTGGATCCCGATGTGTTCCTGGTCTATCGGGCGCCGGTTGCGGGCACCTATCGGCTGCGGGTGGCAGCCGTGCTTGACGAACCGCCGCCCGGGGCGGGGTCGCGATGGCGTGAGAAGGGAGGGGCACCGGACCTCTTCCCTGTGCCGGCGCGCACTCCATGGCCGGGGACGTACCGGGCACCGGTCCAGGTTGCGCTGGAGGCCCTGGATCTCGGCACCGAGGAGCAGGTGCAGAAGTACGGCGCGCTGCTCGAAGCCGAGCCGAATGATACCCCCGAGCAGGCGCAGTCCCTCCGCCTGATCCCGAACGAGGAAGTGCGCACGTACGAGATCACCGGCACGGCGGACGATATCGAGTACTTCGACAACGGCCGGTACGGTCGTTCCGGCGATGACTGGTTCCGCGTCCAGCTCGACGGCAGTGAGCGAAAACTGGTCACTGCCCAGCTCGGGATTCCCGGACAGTTTGTCGCGGCCCGCGTGCGCTGCTATGTGTTGAAAGAGGGAGCACCCGCTGTCCGGTTGGGAGAGCTGCTTCCCATCGAGGAATTCACCGGCACGCCCAATCCCAAGCGCCCGCTCTACACTGAAGGCAAGATCGTCGAGGTCGGCGAGGGACGCGATCCGAATGAGCGCGCGCACCAGCAGGAGGAAGAACACCGCACGAACATTTCGCGCCTGTTCGAGCCGGGGCGGACCTACTACTTCCGAGTCGAAGCGAACGCGCCCGGGTATCAGTTGAGCCTGCGGGTACTCCCGCCGGCGCCGTACACGGATGCGCGCCTGGCAGTCCGGCAGGCGATGTACACCCAGGTCGGCCAGGTGCACGCCTGGCTGGCCAACCGGCCGCGCGGGGCAAGCGTGGACCGCCGCATCCGCGATACGGGCAACCTCCTCGGGACGCACTGCATGAGCTGCCATACGCAGTCCGGTGTGTGGGGACCCGCCGTCGCGGTGCAGAATGGCTACGCGCTGGAGAACCGCCAGAACTTCTGGCAGCTACTGAACATCATGTACGAATGCCTGCGTCCGACCAACGAACTGAAGGACGCGGCCAACAACACGAGCCTGGCTCCCCTGGATGTCGGCGACGGTCCGGCCGGCACGCGGGCCGCGGGCTTCAATATCGTGAATGCGGAGAGCATCGCCACTCCCCGCAAGCTGCACGCCAGCCAGCAAATCCGCACCGCCAACTTCGTACTGCTTACGGCCGACCCCGGGGGGATCAACGCAGCCGGCCCCGGTTCCAACATCGGGCGAAACATCGTCTGGCTCTTCGCCACGGAAATCCTGAGGAAGGCCTGGGATGCGACCGGTGATGCGAAGTACTTCCGCGCGATGGAGGAGCGCGCGCGGAACGTGTTGAGCCTGGATCCCCGGTACACCGATGATCTGGGAGTACGGCTCGATTATTTCGGCCGGGTGTTCCCGCTGACGGAGTACCCGGCGCAGGCGCGCAAGGCGGCGGATGCAGAGAAAGCCGCCGGCGGAACGCCGAAGGGAAACCCGGATGACGCGCCGGGATTCGTTGAAAAAGTCCGGGAGCAGTTGCGCCTTGATGAGGCACGCCTCCGGGCGATCCAAAACGACGACGGCCTGTGGGGTTTTCAGCCGGGAACATCCACGGACGGAGGCAAGTCGTGGAAGCCGTCCGCCGGGGAGGGCGATCCTTCCCCGACGGCGCTGGCGATCACCGGCCTGAACGCCGTCGGCTTCGGCAAGGATGACCCGACGATCCGCAAGGGGGTGGAGGCGCTGCTGCGGATTCAGGATGCCAACGGCCGGTGGAACCGGGCCGCCATCACCGGCTTCGTGCCGACTGCGTACAGCATTCGCGCCCTGGCCCGGCTCTACCCGGTCACACCGCGCACCCCGAGGCGCGCCGACTTTGTCGCGCGTCCCGGTGAGCCGCTCCCTGCCGCGGTATCGCGCGTGCAGTCCCTTGCCCTTGCCGCGCTCCCCGACGGCACGGATCTACTGGTGCAGGCCGCCGCGCACACCAGCCCGTTGGTGCGCTACTGGGCGATGATCGGCCTGGGCGCCGTGCATCAGGACGCAGGTGTCCCGGTGCTCGTGCGGGCTCTCGATGACCGGGCGAAGCCTGTGCGCGATGCGGCCACCTGGGCGCTGCGTCAGACGTTGCTGGACGACCGCGGCTGGGATGCTGCCTTTGCCGCCGCGGAACAGGGCAGCGACTACACCCGGGCGCATATCATGCAGGCCCTCTCGATGCGCGCGGACGCCGTCATGCCCCGGGCCTCGCTCGACTGGGCGCGGCTCGGACGGCTCTTCGACCGCGCCATGAATGACGACAGTGATCCGGCGACCCGCGCCTACGCCAGCAAGGCCGCATGGCAGTGGTGGATCTGGAATCCGCCGATCCGGGCGGCGGTGAACGACGCGTGGGTGCGGGCCCTGACCCGCCCCGAGCCGAATGCTCTGGTCGAGAACAACAACCGTTATGCCAGTCAGGCGCTCTTCATCGCCAACGGCCACAAGGCCAACGGGTCGCGCGAGCACCAGTACAAGGAGCTGGCGACCCTGTTCGAGACTCTGCGGAAGCGGCTTGAGACGGCGGAGGCGCCGGTGAAGTCCATTCTCGCCCGCCGTCTGGTGGCCGTCTCGGGGACCTTTTACCAGACGTCCGGCGGCGACGGGGGGCCGGGACAGCTTGGCTACACCACCCCGGGCGCGGGCGCACTGATGGGTCAGGCAGTGCTGGTCTACCTTCGGGAAACGATGCCTGCCAACAATGTCCCCGCGATCCGCTGGGGGTTGGAGGGTGCAGCGAACATCCCGCACGGACCTCTCAACGAATTCCTGATTAACTTCACGCTGAATGCGCCCGAGGAACTGCGCAAGGAGGCCGCTGCCGCAATCTCCGACCCGCGATCCGCGATGCTCCAGGCCGCTACTGAACTGGTAGAGCCGCTCGTCGAGCAGGTCCGCCGCGGGGCCAACGAGCCGGCGCGTCGTGCAACGCTGTCCGATCCGGTGCTCACGCTGTTCGCGTCGGTAAACTGGGTAATCCCGGAGGACGAGGAGCAGCGCCGGCTGTTCCTGGATCTCATGATCCCGAAGCTGGAGAACTACATCAGCCCCGAAGAAATCGCGGCGCTTCCGGATGCCGCCGCGCAGGAAGCCGCAAGACGTACGATGGACGCCGAATGGTACCTCGCCGACAGGCTGGGGGAGGTGCTCGGCTCCAACCCGGATCTGCGGCTGGACATGGTGTTCCGGCGCTATTTCCCCGAAGAACTCGCGAATCCGCTCCAGCGCCATTTCTGGGTCCGGAGTGTGCCGTGGCTGCTCGAGCACCGCGCCCCGGGCGCAACTCCTGCTCCACCGGCGCCGGCCGACGGCAGCACTCCGCAGCAGCAGCGTGTAGACCCCAACCTCGTCATCAAGGATCGTGCTCTTCAGCTCTATCTTGACGCACTGCGTCCCGAGACACTGTCCCGGACGCACGCGGCCGCGATCCGCCTCTCCAATGCGACCGCAGTGAAGAAGAACCCGGAAGTGCTGCTGGCGCTCGGGCGAGTGCTGGAGACCGAGAAAGATCCGCAGTTGCGCAAGATCGCGGAGAACGTGGTCAAGCAGGGCTCAGAGCGGTTTGTGCCCGACCTCGTCGCCGCCCTCCGCGTGGAGGGCCGTCCGGGCGCCGGCGTCTCGGCCGACGGCAAGGTGCATCCGAAACTGCTGGAGGACGTCACCTATTTCCGCGACTACGTGATGCCGGAACTGGCGCGGGTGAAGCGCTCGGACCAGATGGCCTGCCTGGGATGCCACGGCGTCCCGGGCCGAGTCCCATCGTTCACGCTGAAACCGGTAGACGAATTCGGCTATCAATCCGTGCCGGACCTGCTGGTCAACTACCGCGCGATGCAGGCGCGCGTCAACCCGCAGGACCCTGACCGCAGCAAGATCCTGCGTAAGCCGTTGAACGTCCAGGACGGCAAGGAAGACGGCCATCAGGGTGGCCGGCGCTACCTCCCGACCGATGACGGCTACCTGCTGCTCAAGAAATGGGTAGAGAATCAGATGTCGCTGATGGCGACACTGGGTGGCCTGGCGGCGGGCACGCCACGCAGTGATCGCGAATGGCGGGTCGCCCTGCGACATCGGTTCCCAATCGCAGGGATGTCCGGCAGCGTTCCACAGAGATCATTCGGTTTAAGGTCTGCCTCAGCCACTCCTGGCGGCCTGCCGCAGGAACCTCCGGGTCGCGCACCCTACCCGGATGCCACGCCGGGTTGGTGGAAAGACCCATTCGGACACGTGCGCTGAAGAGGGGGACGAGGCTGCCCCAGGGCTCCGGCGAGACTTGCGACGTGATGCCGTCGTGACCGGGTATCGTGTCAAAGCTCGGGGGGGCCTGGGTTGGGACTCCCGTCGCGCTCGGGCCGGTACGCCGGCGGCAGGGCATCCTGGGTCACCACCTTGCGCTCCACCACCACCTCGGCCAGGAGGGTCTGTACTGCCGCGATCTCGCGGTCCGGGGATTTCGGCTGCGGGGGCCCGACTGCCGGAAACCCCGCCCGCGCCATCCGGGGCCTGCGTCGCCGAAGGAGATTCCGCAGGGCCGCCCTGGAGCGGGCACAGAATGCGTCGGTCCGGATCTCAACGCCCGACGAAGCCCTCCAAACTACGGTGGATCTGATCCATGGGAGCCAGGTGCCGGAGGCGCGCTCCCTGGCGCCGGGATTCGTCGCCCGGTGGCCGGAGCACGTTCCGCTCGGGCGATTTGCGAGTGTGATCGAGCCCCCACGCGCGACGGCGAGCCCTGCTGCCCCCACGCGTTCGTATACCCGACAGCCGGCTTGGATCAGGGCCCACGCTCGGGAGTATCCCGGATGCTGGATGGCTGTGCTGAACGACCAATTGCCGGCGGCCGGCCCGGACCCGGAGGTGGTGAGAGCCGCAGGCGCTGCTGAAAGCGGTCACTTGGCGCTGTTGTTCCAATGTCCGCCGGACTGACAAATGCACCTGCGGACACTTGTGGGAGGCGCCGAATACCTGACGGATTTCGAGTCCGGCCCGCATCGCCTGCTCGTGGCCGTTCGTTGCCGGCTCGGTGAGAGCCGGCTTTCCACCATTGTCTTGCTGGATACTGCTGCCGAGAGGTCCGGTTCTGACCGTTGCGGCTTCGGCTATCGCAGCTCCCGCAGCGGTCCCGGCTCGCCCTGGCAGATGAAGGCGCCCCAGTAGAGCGGCTCGGGATACTTCGCTTTCAGGCTCATCTGCGCCGCACGCAGGGCGTCGGCGCGGCCCTCTCCGGCCAGAATCCGGCCGTAGAAGTCCTCCATCAGTTCCCGCGTCTGGTCGTCCGGGACCTTCCAGAGGCTCATCACCAGCGTCTTCGCGCCGGCCAGCACGAAGGAGCGCCGCAGCCCGAAGACGCCCTCTCCCACGTGGATTTCCCCCAACCCCGTCTCGCAGGCGGAGAGCACCACCAGTTCGGTGTCCAGCGGGTCCAGGCCCGTCACATCCTCGGCGGTGAGCAGGCCGTCCTCAGCCTCCGCCGGGAGGGTGCGCCCCGCCAGCCAGCCGTTCGCCCCGGCGAGTGCCAGCCCGGAGCGGAGCAGGGGGCTCTCCAGCCGGGTATTTCCCAGCCGACCGAGCACGCTTCCAAACCCGCTGTTCCCGCCCGGTTCGGCGGCGGCAAACCCGAGATCCCGGAACTCCTGGTTCGGGTCGCGCTCCTGGTCGGCGAGGAAGAAGCCATGCGTGGCCAGGTGCAGGATGCGGGGCGAGCGGGCGCCCTTCAGCCGGCCCTCCAGCGCCCCGCCCGCGCACCAGGGGCTCACTTTCAGCATCGCAGCGATTCCCTCCCCTTCCTGTCGGGTGCCGGGCAGTCGCCCGAAGGTGAGGTGACTCCGGTCCAGGTCCCGCGAGCGCCGGCCGGGCGGGCCCGCCGGAGCGGCGACGAGTGCTGACGGGGTGCGGACCGGGGCGCTGAAACCGGCGCGGGGGTGGAACTGCGAGGCGGCCGGGCCCGGCGCAGCAGCCGGGCCAGCCAGCCCTCGCGCGCCGGCTCCGAGACCACCGCCGGTTCCGGGGCCACCGGTGGCCCCGGGAGTCTCGCCGGGGCCGCAGGAGCAGCCTGCGGAGCGGCGGGTGCGGCTCTGTCAGGACCCGCCGCCGCCTGGAGCTCAGCCGTTCCGTCTGCCGTGTCGAAGTCAGGATCGGCCAGCACCAGCGGCGCCGGCCGGCCGGCCGGAGGTCGGAGCGCCGAAGCGCAGCACGTCCCGGCCGCAGCTCACATAGCTGATCTGGTACTCCTCGATCAGCCGGTCGTGTGTGAAACCGGGGAGCACCTCGAACGGCAGCCGCGTCAGGTCCCCGTCCGGGGAGAGGAGCAGCCAGGTACGCCCCTCCAGGGCCGGGCGCAGCGGGTCGAACAGCGCCGCGCGCAGGACCGTCCCGGAAGCGGCGTCCGGCGCCGTTCCGCTCTCGGCCAGCGCCGCGCCCAGATCACGGTGGGTCTCGCCCTCATCCTCGCCGAGTGTGAACCGCCGGAAGTCGCGGATCAGGACGTCCAGCGGTTCCGCCTCCCCCAGGTCCACCATCCGCACCTGCTCCGGCTCCCCGGCCGGCAGCACGAACGCCAGGTAGCGCGCCGGCTCCCACTGCCTCTCGCCCCGCGCGGGCACGGCCTGGAAACTGAAGACATCGAACCGCACGAACTCGACCAGCGCCGCGCGCGGGGGGAGCGCGAGCGCGACGGCGCGGCGGTCGGCGGCCCGAAGCTTCTGTTCCAGGTTCATCTCCGGGACGCTGCGTGCCAGTTCCGCTTCCAACCGCTCCTTCTGCTGCTCCCACCCGGCCAGGCGCCGCCGGTGCTCCTCCAGCCCCTCCGGTCCGGGGCCGTCCAACGTCTTGCGGGCAATCTGCGCCCGCAGGGCCGTCCACTCCCGGAATTGGGGCGCCAGATCCGGATACCGGCCGCCGAGCAGCGCCGTGTGTTGGGTCGCCAGCGCCTCGGCCCGGATCGCTTTGCGTCGGAGCACCAGGTCCAGCGCCGCCGCGACCGCCTCCGGATTCGTGGCGTGGGAAAGAACAACCAGGGAAAGGAACAATGCCTGACGCGGTTGCACCTGCGCGAGAAAGGCCGTCCGCTGTGCCTCCGAGCCGATCGAGAAGACCTGCCCGATCATCCGATCATCCACTGCGGCAGCCCGTTCCATCAAGGAGAGTGCCTCGGGAACTCGATCCGTGGCCGCGCACAGTCCCGCCAGACTGTTCAGGCTGGTGGCGTAGTCGGGATGCTCCTCCCCCAGGGCCCGGCGGCGGATCTCCAGCGCCTGCCGGAACAGCGGCTCCGCCCCCGCGTAGTTCCCCATCGCGTAGTACAGCCCCGCCAGACGGTTCAGGCTGTCGGCGTAGTCGGGATGCTCCGCCCCCAGAGCCCGGCGGCGGATCTCCAGCGCTTGCCGCAAGAGCCGCTCCGCCCCCGCGTGGTTCCCCCTCATCTGGTACAGCCCCGCCAGATTGTCCCGGCTGGTGGGGTGGAAGGGATGCTCCTTCCCCAGGGCCCGGCAGTAGATCTTCAGCGCCTGGCGGTACAGCGGCTCCGCCCCCGCGTAGTTCCCCATCGCGTAGTACAGCCCCGCCAGACTGTTCAGGCTGTTGGCGTAGGTGAGATGCTTCTCCCCCAGAGCCCGGCGGTTGATCTCCAGCGCCTGCCGGTACAGCGGCTCCGCCCCCGCGTGGTTCCCCATCTTACAGTACAGTACCGCCAGATTGTTCAGGCCGCTGGCGTAGGAGGGATGCTCCGGTCCGAGGTGCCGTCGCATCAGTTCTACTACCTGCGTCGCAGGCCTGAGTGCTGCTGCGAAGTCCCCCGTTTGGTACCTCTGAACTACTTCCTGGCTCAGCCGACCAATCTCATCCTGTACGTTCCCGCGCATGAAGGTCTCCTTTTGAAATCCACAGTTCCGGAACGAGGGCTACGGAATCACATCAAAGCCTGCGGTCGCAGCCTCCTGTTTCAATCGCTCGGCGTCCCAGCCTTCCGATTGGTTCTGTGCCAGGAGGCGTTGCAATGCCGGTGGAATCTGTGCGTGTACCGGCTCGGGAGGCACGCCGGGGGACCTGACTGCCTGGATAAAGGCGAGGATCTCCTCCGGGGAAATACCGGCGCCGGCGGCGGTCCGGTGAAACCGCTCGGCGTCCCAGCCTTCGGTCACGGCCTGCTCAATCAGCCCCTGGATCTGCGCGAAGCGGTTCATGGTGAGTTTTCCTCTCCCAGCAGTTCGATGTTCCACCCCGACACCCCCTGCGCGGCGAGTTCCGCCAGCCGGGAGGTACGGAGAAAGAGCCGATTTGGTTCCAGCAGCTCCCGGATGGGCTCGGGGGCGGCGTCGGGGTTGACCGTGTGGAAGGCGAGAACCAGGCGACCCCGGAACCCGGCCGGTGCGCTCACCCGGACCAGCACTCCGTCCTGCTCCTCCTTGCACGCGACGCGCACCTCACAGCCCCCGGCGTCGAGGGCGACGGGAAGGTCCCCGGAGAGGCGTTCGCGCACGAGGTCCTCACCGGTGGGCGGCGGCTCGGTCGCCGGCGTGTCCGAGTCCCGGCGGGATGCGGCAGCGACCATTCCCCCGTTTCCGAGGGTGCAGAACCAGACGGCGGCCGACACGGCATCGGTGATCGCGGCGCGCGCCGCCTGCGGGACCGCCACAAGGCCCGCGAGGGCCCGGCGCAGCGCCGCGGCGAGCGCCGGATCCGGCTGCGCCTGCAAGATTTGTTGGAGCGCATCCCGTTGACGAACGAGTTGTGCCTCACCCTGCTCCGCCAGCCGCTCGACGGCGCGGATGCGGAACCAGGTGGGCTGCCGCGGGTCGAGCACGTGCGGCACGAGAGCGGCCCCGCCGGCCTCCAGCAGGGACACCCGCTCCGCCAGCCCGGCCAGGTGCGCCTGCCGCGCGGGATCCGCCTCCGCGGCGGCATAAGCGGCCCGCTCACGCGCCAGGGCCCCGCGGCACGGTGCGCAGCCCGCCAGGTGGGGCTGCCAGTACTCGATGACTTCCGGCTCTGCCGCGTCGAGCGCCAGATCCAGGATCGTGTCGTCGTCGAGGTGCTCCCCCAGCACGGGGGTGTTTACCGCCCGCAGCAAAGCGGCCAGGCCCTCTGCGCACGGCATCGCTTCCCTCCTCACGCTCATCGCTTTCCTCCAGCAGTCGTCAGAATCACGCGAAGTTTGCTTACGGCGCGGGACACTCGCACGTGCGCCGCACCCTGAGTGCATCCGACGAGTTCGGCAATCTCTTCGGAGGACATGTCCTCAAAGAACCACCACTCCAGGAGTTGGCGGTCCGCCGGAGAGAGGGTCCGCAGTGCTTCCAGTACCTCGGCGGTGCGCTCGCCTGCCACTACCCGCTCCTCGGGACCCGGCGCGGAGTCCGGCAGCGTAGCGCGTTGGTCCTCGGTCAGATCGTCCAACTGCCCGGTGCGCCGTCGTTCCATTTGCTTGAACCGCCACACTCCGTTCTTCAGAATTGTCCACACGTAGGCCCGCCGAGCCCCCGGGTCCAGGCTCATCCAGAGCTTCCGGGAACGCCAGGCGCGCACGAGCGTTTCCGTGACCACGTCGTCCGCATCCTCGGACGAGAGGCCGCGTCCCCTTGCGTAGTAATGGAACCGCGAACTGTGCTCGGCGATGAATGCGTCGAATGCAGCGCCTTCGGCGACCGGGTCGGATTCGAGCGAGCGGGACACAACTGCGCTCCTCGGGGTCGCCGCGCCGGGGTGTTGGGCGCGGCGACCCGCCGGGACGGGAGGGCCGGCGCCCGCCGGTTGTAGAACCATGATGAGTCTTGCCTTTTGAGATGTTCCTACCGGGTCCGCGGATCTCCTCCGGCGCCGGGGAACGGGCTCTATCAGATACAACCGGGCGCGCGGACCGGCGTTACATGCGTTTTTTCAAGTCGTGAATGATGACCATCTGGGGGATGCGACAGCGGGGGAATCAGGGCCCGGCGGCGCCGGGCGCTCCGGGATTCGGGGCGCAGCTTGTGTCAGAGCCCGCCCCGCCGAGCCCTGGCCACGCGCAGCGCCCGTGCCCTGGGTGTGAGGGAACCAGGCAAAAATAAGTATCCCAACGTACACATCGGATGCGGGGCGTGCTGGCTGCCGGTAGAACGGCCACCCGGCGCCCTCCACGGGCCTGAGTGGCATCGCCACTTTCCACTGCAGTAGCACCGTGGGTTTACCCCGGTGCGGGCCGGCGGTCGAGCGTCAACCCGGCGTCGGTCAGGGCCGAAATCCCTTTTCGGAGCGTGTCGTGTTCCGGCAGGCGTCCGGTCAGGACGACCAGCACGTCGCCCCGGTGCTTCACGAGCGCGGAGATCGGGTGACACCGGTCCCGCCCGCACACGCGCTCCCTTCCTCGTCCTCCCGGAGTGGCGAGGCATCGCCACCTCCTCGTTGTCGGCACGCCCGGCCCCAACCGCCGTACGGCTCCGCTATCCCAGGCGAACCCCGGCGGCGCCGGAGGTGCGACCAGCCCCGATCCCACCTCTGCAGTGCGACCGCGCGGGGTCCCTATCCGAGCAGGCCCTTCCCGACGAAGGCCTCGTAGGTGCGCGTGTCGTCGAAGACCCCGGTCTGCTCGAAGAGCCGCAGGGTTCTCGCCGCAGCCTCCCGCATGTCCGCCGCCCGCTGCGTCGGCGGATAGGACTCGTGGAGGATCTGGTTCGCCGTCTCCGGTTCCAGGCCGAGTTGCGACAAGGCGGTCTGCATTGATGAGAGGTCCGGTTCCAGGAACCAATCAATAAAATCCGCCAGCAGCGGACCGAGCAGCGCCCGTTCGGCACCGGAGAGTGCCGGCCAGACGCCGTGCATCACCTGCACGAAGTACCGATGATGATGACCTTCATCGCGCGCATGGTCTGCCACCTGCTCGCGAACCGCCGTGACCACCCGAGTGTCGCGCGGGATCTTGGCCAGCGTGGCGGAGATCAGCGTTTCACTCACAATCGTGTAGCACAACGGCACCAGGGGCTGATACGCGACCGGCGTCCGATCCAGTTGCCGGCGCAGTTGCGTCAGGAAGCGCGGCTCTCCCACCACCACGGGCTCGATCCCGGTCGCTGCCTCCACCAGATCGGTGAGGTCATAGGCGAATTGAGCGTGGCGCGCCTCGTCGGTGTAGATCTTGTCCGCGTCTCGCCGCATCGTCCGGGATACCGGCAATCCCAGCCGCCCTTCGGCGATGCGGAGGACCACCGGATTGACCACGGCCCGCTCCAGTCTGGCTGTGGACGCCTGGTAGGCGTACAGCCGCTGCACCTGCAGGTAGCGCACCGCGTCCGGCCCCAGGTTCCGCACTATCGGGTGTTGGGCGATGGGAACCTGCTCCAGCGGGAAGAAGTCTCGCGTCCCGACCTCCTCCGGACAGGGGACCCGCCGAGGCGCCCGGCGGACACTGGCCGACTCCTCCCAGTCGGCCAGTGTGCTGATGTAGTGGCACTCGTGCGCACCGGTCTCGACAGAGGGAACGGTGTCAGCACGGAACGGGTTCGGCGGGCCGGCAGGGATCACCGGTGCGCGCGGCGTGGGGCACACTGCCCCGGGCCGGGTGGCATTCTTCACGGTGGCATACCTCCGCCCCGTTCCGCGACGGTTTGGCCCGGTGACCGCGGGTGGGGGCAGGAACAGGGACGCTGGGCGTCGAAGGGACGTGCGGCCCGGTGACCGCGGGTTTCCCCGGGGCTGCCGGAGGAAGGGCGGCTTGTCCCCGCCCTTCCCGTTGCCTCACATACAATCACCCTGGTGAGTGGGATTCTGTTACACCCCCTGTGGCTCTCGATTGGAAGCAGACTCTTTCGCCCACAATTCGGGACGCCGGCCCGTGGAGGGAAATCCCCACGCGCGGTGAATCGGATAGGCAGCCGGGTGCGCCAGTCGTTCGCCCCGGGGAAGGAAGCGGGGCATGGCGGAGCCGGTCAGAGTGGGTGTGGTCGGGTGTGGGGCGATCAGCAGTGCGTACCTGCGCATGGCGAAGCAGCTTCCCCTGCTCGACATGGTGGCCTGTGCCGACATGCTGCCGGAGAAGGCGCGGGCGCGGGCCGAGGAATTCGGCGTCCCCCGGGCGCTCTCGGTCGAGGAACTGATCGCGGACCCGGAGGTCGAGGTTGTCTTGAACCTGACCGTGCCGAAGGCGCACGCGCCGATTGCTCTCCAGGCCATCGCGGCCGGGAAGCACACATTTGCCGAGAAGCCGTTCGGCGTCGGCCGGGAAGAAGGCGCGGCGGTATTGCGCGCTGCGGCGGAGCGGGGCGTACGGGTCGGCTGCGCCCCGGATACGTTCCTGGGCGCCGGCCTGCAGACGGCGCGCCGGCTGGTGGATGAGGGCGCGATCGGCCGCCCCGTGGGCTTCACGGCGTTCATGATGGGGCGCGGGCACGAGTCCTGGCATGCGAGCCCGCGCTTCTTTTACGAGCGCGGTGGGGGACCGATGTTCGACATGGGGCCGTACTATGTCACCGCGCTGCTGAACCTGCTGGGCCCGCTCCGCCGCGTGGCGGGGTTCGCCTCGATCGCCATCCCCGAGCGCACCATCACCAGCCAGCCGCTGCACGGTGAAACAATTGTGGTGGAGACTCCCGACCACATCTGCGGGCTGCTGGAGTTTGAGAACGGGGCCGTGGGCACTCTGGTGACCAGTTTCGCCACCGCGCATGCGAATTACGAGCGCACCTGCCCCATCCTGATCCACGGGACCGAAGGGACCCTGCGGGTGCCGGACCCGAACGGTTTCGACGGCCCCGTCTACCGGCGCGGCCTGAGCGACGCCGAGTGGGAGGAGATCCCTCATTCGTTCGTGAAGGGATATGGGCGGGCCATCGGCCTGGCGGACATGGCGGCGGGCCTCCGGCGTGAGCGGCCGCATCGCTGCTCGGGCGAGCAGGCTTTTGCCGTGCTCGACGCCATGCAGGCCTTCCTGGACTCATCCGAGAGCGGCAATAGCTGTGCGCCGGCAGCCGCCTATGAGCGCCCCGCCCCGATGCCGGCGCACCTGCCGTTCGGAGAACTCGACTGATCGCGCCTCCGGCGCCCTGCCCTCTGGAGAACTGGACTGCCATGTCCCTTGCCTACGACGCCCTGGACGCTGCCTTTCGCGCTCTACCCGCGCCCCCAAAGGACTCCGGCACGGTTGCCGTGGTCGTGGTGCGCCCGGGCACTGAGAAGCGCGAGACTCCCGACCGCTGTGCCCTGACCCCGGAGGGGGGTCTCGCCGGCGATCGCTGGGGCAAGAACGCCGGCGCCTCGCCCGACAATCAGATCACGCTCATGCGCGCCGACTTCGGCCGTCTGGTGGCGGACGGAAAACCCCTCTCCCTCTTCGGCGATAACCTCGTCGTGGATCTCGACCTCTCCGAGAGCAACCTCCCGGCCGGGACGCGCGTACGCATCGGCACCGCCCTCTGCGAGGTGACCCCGAAGCCGCACACCGGATGCGCCAAGTACTCGGCCCGTTTCGGCCCGGACGCGCTCGAATTCGTGAACGGACCCGTCAACAAGGCCGAGCGCCTGCGCGGCATCCACGTCCGGGTGCTCGAACCGGGCGAAGTGGCCACCGGGGACGCGATCCAGGTCCTGTCTCGCCCGGCGTGATTTCCCCTCGGCCCCGCCTATCCCCGGCGGAGGCGGAGCAGGCCGCCCGTGTCCTGCGGGCGGCCGCCTGGAGCCGGATCGGTGACGACTGGCCGGCGCCGGAGTTGGACGCGCTGGAGATGGCCTGGGCGCTGGCCCACGGAGCGAAAGACGCGGTGACCGTCTCCAGCGGCACGGCGGCTCTGACGCTGGCGCTTCTCGCTCTGGAGGCGCCGCCCGGAGATGAGGTGCTCATCCCGGCGTACGGATGCCCCGCCGTGGACGCGGCCGTGCTGGGCGCCGGGCTCACCCCGATCCACGTGGATGTCCAGGCGGACACCGGGTGCCTCTCCCCACTCGCCGCGGCCGCGGCCGTCGGTCCACGCACGGCGGCGCTGATCGCGGTCCATTTCGCCGGGCAGCCGGCCGGTCTGGCAGCCCTCGCGCGCGTGGCGGAACGGGCGGGCCTCGCGCTGATCGAAGATGCCTGCCTGGCGCCGGGGGCTGCCTACGACGACCGTCCGGTAGGCAGTTGGGGTCGCGCCGGAGTCTTCAGCCTGGGGGTGGGGAAGCCGATCACCGCCGGTGAAGGGGGGTTGGTGGTGACGTCCGATGCCGCTCTCGCCGCCCGCGTCCGCCGGTTCCGCAGCCTGGGTGAGGACCCGGCAACCGGCGAGATCCCCTGCCTGACCGGGAACTACCGCCTCTCAAGTCTGCAGGCCGCGGTTGCGCTCCCCCAACTGGCGCGTCTTGCCGGCGATGTGGCCCGGCGCGAAGCGGTGGCCGCCCGGCTCAGCGCCGCACTCCCGCCCGGCGGTCCGCTGCGCCCGCTGTCCCGGGATCCCCGCGTCACCCGGCATGGCCAGGCCCAATTCTGGCTCCGGCTCATGGACGGCGGCGTCGCGTCCCGCGCGGCCGTGGTAGAAACGCTGCGCAGCCGCTCCGTCCCCGCCTATGTGCCCTGGGCAGTCCCCAACTACGCGCAGCCATGCTACCTGCCCGCCCGCGCCGCGGTCTGGCTGCGCGCGCGCGACTCCGGGCGCGATCCCACTCACTACGAGCGCACCGTCTGCCCCGCTGCCGCACACTACGCCTTCCATGAGGCCATCGTGCTGGATGCAGACACCCTCTTCGCCCTCGATGCGGAGGTGGATCGGATCGCCGAGGCGCTCAGTCGCCCACTCGGTGATGGACCTGCGCGCACCTGACCCACAGGCACGCGCGGGGTTTCACATCAACTCGCGGATCGGCGCCGCGCCCTCCGGAAGGACCCGGAAGGGCCGTCCATCTATGCCGATCAGCTCGGAATCGGGGCGGACGCCGAACCGGTGATAGATGGTGGCCGCCACCTCGTCCGGCCGGAGGGGTCGCTCCGCGGGATAGGCGCACTCGGCGTCGGACGCCCCGAGCACTGTGCCGCCGGGGATACCCGCGCCGGCCATGACGATGGTCTGGACCCGACCCCAATGGTCACGGCCGGCCTGTGGATTGATCTTCGGCGTCCGGTTGAAGTCTCCGGTGACCACCACCAGCGTCGTCGCCAGCAGACCCCGATCGTGGAGGTCCTGCATCAGCGCGGACAGGCCGCGGTCGAGCGGCGGCAAGAGCGTGTCCTTGAGCCGGCCGAAGTTGTCGTCATGGGTGTCCCAGCCGCGCCCCACCACGGTGACGAAGCGCACCCCCGCCTCGACGAGGCGCCGCGCCATCAGCAGGCCCTGCCCGAGGATCGAGCGATTGAACTCGTTCGGCGTGAACCCCTGGTTGCCCGCGGTGTTCGCCACCGGGTCCTTGCCCAGCAGCGGAAAGCCGTAGCGGGCGCGGACCGGCGCCGGCTCGCGCGTCAGATCGAATGCTGCCCGGGCAGCAGGACCGGTGAGCAGGTCGAACGCCCGCTGGTAGTGCGCATCGCTGGTCCGGACCGCGTCCCCGGCATCCGCCAGCCGCGTGCCGACCGCCCGGGCCAGGTGTCTGCGCCGCGTGAGGCGGGAGTCGGGGAGGGCAGGTTCGGGCGCCATGTCGCGGAAGCGGAGGTCGGGATCATTGTAGGTGTGCAGCGAAAACGGGAGGTCCTTCTGCGAAAGATAATGCTCCCCTCCGCTCCACGGAGGCGGTACCTCCGGAAGATGGACGTGCGGCGGCAGCGCCGCGCCATGGCCCAGCATCTTCTGCACGATGGTGCCGTAGATTGGGTACGGCTGTGCGCCCCACGTATTCCACCCGGTCGAGTTCACGTGCGCGCCCCCCTCATGATCGTCCCGCGGATGGGTCACGGAACGCACCAGGCAGAGCTTGTCCATCTGCCGGGCACACAACGGCAACTGGTCGGAGATTTCGATCCCGGGAACGACGGTGCGAATGGGCCGAAACTCCCCCCGGATCTCCGCGGGGGCGTCGGGTTTCAGGTCCCACATGTCAATGGACGAGGGACCGCCCCGCAGCCACACGAGGATGCAGCTCATCCCGCGGGTTGCGCCGGGTGCGGCTGCCTCGGCGCGCAGCAGGTCTGCGAGCTGGAACCCCGACAGACCGAGGACCCCGGCGGTGACCACACTCCGCCGGTGCATGGAACCCCGTGGAAACGGGTTCACTGTCATCGTCTGCTCCTCTCGCCGTTGTCTCCGAGTCCGGGTCTGCTTCCAAACCTCTGATATCACTGGACACCCGGAGGTCGGGATGGTTTCGTCCCATCGTCGCGATGCGGGCCTGCCGACCGAGCCGGGATGTGGAGTCTCCGAACTCCGTTTCTGAGAGGATGTCCGAACTCGGTTTCGGAGCGGGACGAGTGGCTTCCAGCGTGTAACAGGTGTAATCCCGGAACGTTTCCCGGTGAAAAGCACGCAACGTTCAGTGCGTCAGAGTTTGATCGTCGGTGCTCCACCGCCCGCCCGCACCGGGTTAAGACCGCGGGACGGGCGGGCGGACAAGCACCGACTATCGAGCTATGGCGCGACCTGATGTTGCGGTTTAATCACCGAAAAGTGGTCATCATTTTTCACCTATTACGCCCAAGGGGCCCCGGCGTGGCTCGGGTACGTGGAGGAAGGGTGTGAGGGGGGTCCACTTGGTCACGCGCGTGGCTCGGGTACGTGGAGGAAGGGCGTGAGGGGGGTCCACTTGCTCACGCGCGTGGCTCGGGTACGTGGAGGAAAGGCGCGAGGGGGGTCACTTGCTCACGCGCGGGTGGCACCCGACATGGCGGGGAGTGCAGCGGAGTGGCGAACGAGTGTCCGGGACGCGGCACTCGTTGCTCACTCCTCTCCACTCACTCCCCACCTTGACCGCGGGGCCGTCCGCGTCTCGTCAGACGCCGAGGTGGCGGAGGTATTCCCGGCTCTCCCGGACGCTCTCGGTCGGCGTGCGATCCGTGCGGTCCTGCTCGTAGACGATCCACTCCGGATTCAACGCGACGGCGGCATCATACGCGGCCTTGAGATCCACTGCTCCGCGGCCCAGTTCGCGGAACTGCGCCCTGCCGTCGTCGCCGCGCACTCCGTCTTTGAAGTGGAAGTACACCGCTCGCTCCTGATTCGCCTGGATGAAGCGCACCGGATCCTCCTGCCCGTGGTAGATCCAGTAAACGTCGAGGCAGTACTTCACCACCGCCGGATCGGTCTCCGCCGCCAGGACGTCCATCCCGCAGGTGTCTCCCTCGCGGTCTTCGAACTCCCAGGCGTGGTTGTGGTAGCAGAAGTGCACGCCCTGATCCGCGCACCGCCGCCCGACGGCGTTGAAGACCCGGCTCGCATCGCGGTAGGCGGCAAGGCCCCGCTTGCGATCCCCGACTCCGCTGCACATCAGGTAGCGCCCGCCCAGCGCCTTCACGAAGGCGATGTTCTCTTCCAGACGCGACGTGTCCTCAAACTCCCCGAACCCCGCGTGACACCCGCAGAGCGCCAGTCCCGTCTCGGCGAAGAGGGCCTTCACCGCTTCCTCATTGCCTTCCTGGCGGAACAGGTTGCCGACCTCCGCGCCGGCGAAACCGATCTCCGCCACTTCCCGCAGCACCCCGGCGATATCGTCGCGATTGCGCTGACCGTAGATGATGACCTGAATCCCTGCCCGACTCATTATTCCGTCCCCCTCGACGCCACGTGTGCTGACCCACTTCCAGTGTATCGCGCCCGGTTGCTGGCTTCGGTCCGAGAAGTGAGTGAAGAGGAGTAGAGCAGTGAGGAGTGAGACGCGTGACCGGCCCGCAGCGGAGGGAAAGTGAAGAGGGGATTGAGCGTTCCGGCGCGCGATCCACTATACTTGGTGGGGTGGTAATCTGGGGTGATGCGTTCTCCGGGGAGGGGCGAACAGTGCTGACAATTCAGGGCGGCCCGCAGCGGTTCTGCGACGGCGTGTCACGGCGGCAATTTCTCACGGTGGGGACGGTCGCGCTCGGCGGGATGACTCTGGCGGATGTGCTCGCCAACGACGCGCGGGCGGGGGCGCGTGCTTCCCACAAGTCCGTCATCATGATCTACCTGCCGGGAGGCCCGGCCCATCAGGACACCTTCGACCTGAAGACCGACGCGCCTTCCGAGATCCGGGGCGAATTCAAGCCGATCCCGACCAACGTGCCGGGTATCCAGATCACAGAGCACCTCCCTCTGATGGCGAAGATGATGGACCGCTTTGCCGTCATTCGCTCGCTGGTCGGCGCGCGCGACGAGCACGCAAACCCGGTGTGCATGAGCGGCTACACGCTGGCGGAGCAGTCCCGGAATCACCCCAGCATGGGCGCCGTCCTCTCGCGGGTGGCCGGCTCGGTGGACCGCTCCATTCCGCCGTTTGTGGATCTGATCCCCAAGACCCAGCACAAGCCGTACTGCATTCCCGCGGCGACGGGCTTCCTCGGACGCGCTTACGGCGCGTTCCGTCCCGACGAGCAGGGAATTGAGGACATGGCGCTGCGCGGGATGACTCTGGATCGGCTGAGTGACCGGCGCCGGCTCCTGGCGGCCGTGGATCGCCACCGGCGGGCGGTGGACCGCTCCGAACTCGTGCAGGCGACCGATGCCATGAGCCAGCAGGCGTTCGACATTCTCACCTCACGCCGGTTTCTCGAAGCGATGGATGTGAGCCGCGAAGATGCGAAGGTGCGCGAGCGATACGGCAAGGGGCAGGACGGCATCGTGGGCGATGCCTGCCCGTGCAAGAACGAGCAGTTCCTCGTGGCACGCCGCCTGATCGAGGCGGGGGTACGCTGCGTCACTCTCGGCTACGGGTTCTGGGACTGGCACGGCGGTAACTTCTCCAACCTGAAGAAGTACCTGCCGATGCTCGATCAGGCGCTGACCGCCCTTGTACTCGATCTCGAGGACCGCGGCATGCTGGCCGACACCTCGGTGGTCGTTTGGGGAGAGTTCGGGCGCACGCCGAAGATCAACAAGGATGCGGGGCGTGACCACTGGCCCCAGGTGAGCTGCGCCCTGCTGGCGGGCGGCGGGATGAAGACCGGCCAGGCGATCGGCACCACCACGAAGGATGGGGGCTATGCCGACGAGCGCCCCGTCCACTACCGGGATGTGGTCGCGACGCTGTACCACAACGTGGGCTTTGATGTCCGCAAGAACGACGTGCTTGACTTCACCGGCCGCCCGAACTACCTGCTGCCGGGCCACGAGCCCATCGCCGAACTGATCTGATCCTCGTGGCGCATGTGATCCGGGCGGGGATATTGCTGCTGGCGTTGGCAGGCGGCGTCCCCGGTTGTCCGATTGCGTACGTGCGTGGCGTCGCGCCGGCGGGTTTCGCAGGTCGCCGGCGCGTCTCCGCCGCGCCCGAACGGGCGCGCCCGGTACGATTGCTGGCGGTGGGGGACATCATGGTCGGCTCGCCCGGTTGGGCGCAGCGCATCCGCGATCACGGCCCCCGCGACCCCTTCCGCAAGAGCCGCGACCTCCTGGCGGGTGCTGATATCACCTTCGGAAACGTCGAGACGCCGCTTTCGGCACGGGGCGCACCCACCCCCGGCAAGTCGGCCGAGAGCCTGCGGAACCGCACGAACTTCATCTTTCGCGCTCCCCCTTCGACCGCGGAGGGCCTCGCGTGGGCCGGGTTCGACGTGGTCTCCGTCGCGAACAACCACGCGATGGACTTCGGGGGTGAGGCGCTTGCCGATACGGTGCGTTTGCTCCGCGAAGCCCGCGTCCTCCCGGTCGGCGGAGGCAAGGACCTTGAGGAGGCCGCGTCGGCCGTGGAACTGACCCGGGGGGGCCAGCGATTCCTCTTCCTCGCGATCTCTGACATCCTCCCTGCGCTCAGCGTCGCGGGCCACCGGCGGCCCGGGGTTGCTCCCGCGCGCCGGGAAGGGTTCGCCCGGGCGATGCGTCGCGCGCTGGCGGCCGCACGGAAGCGGGCGGACCGGGTGCTCGTTTCGGTCCATTGGGGCAAGGAGCGGCAGCGAAGCGCCACACCGCGGCAGCAGCAACTCGGCCGCCAGCTCATTGAGTGGGGCGCCGACGTGGTCATCGGGCACCACACGCATGTCCTGGGGACCGTGGAGCACTACAAGCGCGGGATCATCCACTACAGCCTCGGCAACTTTGTCGGCCCGCTCGGCAAGCAGGCGAACGTGGGTGTGTGGGAGGTCACGTTCGACCCCGGGAAGCAGCCGCGGGAGCGCAGCCTGACCCGGCGTTGGGACGGCAGCCCGCTGCCTCGTCCCCGCAAACGCCGCCGCTGACACCTCGGGTTCCGCAGAGCCCGTTAGCGGCGCGCCGCCGAGGAGGCGCAGCGAAAGCCGAGTGCGGGAGATCGGTAGTCGGGGGCATGGAAGGCGCGTGCGTCGGCGCGGGAGGGAAAGGGGCTGAACTGGAAGTTTGACCAGGACCCGCCGCGCGCCACGCGGAAGTCGCCTGCGCCCGGGCCGCGTGGGTTCCGGAGCGGGGCGACTCGGTAGTAGCGATTGTCGAACCAGTCGGCGCACCATTCCTCGACGTTGCCGCTGGTGTCGTGCATCCCGAAGCCGTTCGGGGCAAAGGACCCTACGGGACGGGCGCCGAGGGAGTCGGCGTTCGCGGCGGTGGGACGATAGGTGTCCCCGTAGGCGTAGCGCAGGCCCTGGGGCCCCTGGGCGCCGCGCTCCCATTCCGCCTCGGTGGGGAGGTGCTTCCCCTCGGCTCGACAGCAGGCGACTGCGTCGTTCCAGGTCACTCCCACGACGGGAAGGTCGGCGCTGCGAGTGTCGTACCGGTCGCGCCAGTTGCCCTCTGCCCGGTAGCCGGTCCGCCGGACGAACGCGGCGAAGCGCGCAAAGGTCACCTCGTGCCGATCCAGAAAGAACGGATCGAGTTGCACGCTGTGGGGGGGACCGTCCGCTTCGCCCAGTCCGCTGGAGCCCATCGTGAACCACCCGCCGGGAATCAGCACCATCCCGGGATGAGATGCGGGAGGCGCCGGCTTGCCGGCCCGGTCGGTGGCGTGGAGTGCCAGCCAGGCCGGCGCAACCCCCACCAGCAACAGCGTGCCGATCTGTGCCGCCACACGTCGCCGGGCCGGCGCCCGGCGAGAAAAGAGTGAGGAGTGACGAGGAGTGAGCTTCACTTCTTGTTCACTCCTCATCGCTCTGTGCTCGCCGGGCGCCTCATCGAGCCGGCGTGACCGGACCGCTCGGGAGTGGCTCGGCCCTGCCGGCGCCCTCGATGACCCGGTACGCACGTCCTGCCGCGAGGGAGCCGAGTGTCTCCGTAGCGCCGGAGGGCCAGCGGATCCGCACCTCCCGGGCGGCGGCGGACGCTCCGAGTCCGACCGTCAGCCAGTACGAACCCTGCGAGCAGTAGCTCCCCCCGCCCGTGACCTCCGCCACCTGGGTGCGGGCGCCGGTCCGCGTCCACACCCGGGCGCCGATTCCATCGCGGTTGCTGCGGGTCCCGGCAAGCCGGAGCTGAATCCAGTGGTTCGATCCCATCACTCCGCTGCGGAGCAGGCTCGGCGGCTGATTAGAGTTACTGACCACGAGATCCGGATCGCCATCGTTGTCGTAGTCTCCGGCTGCCGCGCCCCTTCCGACGCGATCCGTCTGGAAGTAGGCGCCGCATGCGGCGCCTACCTCTCGAAAGCGTCCATTCCCCTGGTTCTGGAACAGCAGGTCGCGCTGTCCATACGTCAAACCGTAATCGAGGATCGCCACTTCGTCCCACACGTGTCCGTTGGCAACGAACAGATCGGGGTCACCATCCAGGTCAAAATCCGCGAACACCGCGCCGAATCCGAGGAACGGAAGGCTCGGCCCGCCCAGACCGGACCGCACGGAGCGATCTTCGAACCGGAGGGACCCGACGTTCCGGTAGACGGTGTTCTGCTCATTGGAGAAGTTGGTGACCACGAGGTCGGTTTGCCCGTCGCCGTCCACGTCGGCCGCGCCGACCCCCATACCCGCGTGCACCTTGCCGCCCTGTGGAACCGCCGCCCCCGCCTCCGCCCCGATCTCCGTGAAGGTGCCGTTGCCGTTGTTCCGAAAGAGCGAGTTCGGGTCCATGTCGTTGGCGACGTACAGGTCCATGTCGCCGTCGTCGTCGAGGTCGCTCCAGATCACTCCCAGCGCCCGCCGTCCCTCAGCCAGTTCGATGCCGGCAGCGCGGCTCACGTCGGTGAAGGTCCCGTCGCCGTTGTTACGGTACAGCACGTCCTGCTGCCCCTTGAGGAGGGCGGGCCGGCAATAGGTCGGCACGTCGCGGTGCGGGCGGCACTTCAGGTCATCCGCAGTCTCGTACTCGGAGTAGTTGCAGACATAGAGATCCAGGTCGCCGTCCCGGTCGTAGTCCGCGAACGCACAACTGGTGCTGAACCGCCCGCACCGGACGCCGGCCTGATGCGCCACCTCGGTGAAATGCCCGCGGCCGTCGTTGCGATAGAGCGAGTTGCCGCCGAGGTGCGTGATGTACAGGTCGCTGTCGCCGTCGTTGTCGTAATCACCTACGGTGCAGCCCAGACCGTAGCCCCGGTCCCGAATGCCCGACGCGGCGGTCCAATCCTCAAAGCGACTGTTCCGCAGGCTGCGGTACAACCGCGCCCCATGCGGCTTGTCGGGACAGCCCGGAAGCGGCGCGCCGTCCACAAACAGCAGGTCCAGGAAACCGTCTCCGTCGGCATCCACCCAAGCGCAGCCCGAGGAAAACATCTCAGGGAAGCGTCGCTCGCCGCAGCCGCCGTGCGTGTGCCGGAAGCGAATCCCTGCGTCCTCCGTCACATCGCGGAAGTGCATGCGCACCGGCTCCGGACGCTCCCCCCGCGCGAACCGCCACGTGAAGCCGCCCACCGTCAGCAACGCGACGGCCACCCCGACTCTCGCCCACCGGGACCCCCGGGCCCGCCCGGGGCAACGGACGGATGCATCGCGCTCTGCCACCGGTCTGCGTTCCTCTCCACGGATCCCGTGCCTGCTGCACACCGATGGCGCGTTCGCCGCTGCCACAGGAATGCCCTCCCGGAAGCCGCGCAGGCAAGGTGCTCTCCCCGACGGGTTGCTTCTCCGCGCCACGCCGGGTGCCCCCCGACCGCAGCAATTGGACCCACCTCGCGCCCAAACACGACGTACCCGAGCCACGCCGGGTGCCCCCTGGGCGTCGCAAGTGGACCCACCCCGCGCCTACGCACTACGTACCCGCGCCACGCCGGGCACCCCCTGGGCGTAGCAAGTGGACCTACCTCGCGCCCACCGACCGCCCCACGCCCCACGTATCCGAACCACGCCGGGTGCCCCCTGGGCGTCGCAAGTGGACCCCCTACCGCTCAGCGCAACCACCCAATGGCGGCCACAGGACCCACGTGGAGTTCGGAAACTCCGATTTCCGATCGGAAGGGCGCCCTTCGGGCAGACGGGGCCGACGACATTGTCAGTGTGGACAAGGCTATCCGCTCGGCCTCCGGCGAGACCTGCGACGCGAGGCGGTTGATCGAAAGGGGGAAAATCGCGAACCAGGCGCAGTGCGATGTCCGTCAGTTCTCGCCCGGAGGCGCCCACACACGTTCGCCCTCTGCACCCAGGCGCACCACGAGGCACCGCACTCCGTTTCGGACCGTGTCGAACGGTGGCCGGCGAGTTTCGAAACGGCGTGCGGAGGCTCCGGGTAGCGCTGCCTATCCAGCAAGCGCAGGGCCCTGACACCGGTCAGCATTCTGGGCCCGCCACGCGGGGAACGGTCGGTGTGACCCTCCGCGTTCATCCTGCGATCTTCACTGCCCGGGCGCCTGCTTCTCCTGCCCCTTGAGCGTCCCGTCCATCGCCTGCTGTACTTCTGGGTCCTTTTCCCGCACCCGAGCGGACTGGAGGCGCCGGAGGCGTGCCGGGGTGAGATTGTTTCGGTTGAGAGCGCGGGCGAAGCGGGTCCGCACCTTCGGTTCAACGTGCTGCTCCAGTGCGCGAAAGAACCCGGGTTCGTCCAACCCCGCCCAGAGGAGAGTAGCCGCGGCTTCCTCCGCCACCGTTTCGTCCGGGTCCTTCTCCGCTGCCTCATGGATCGCTTCCGAGGCGGTGCGTCGCCATGGGTCCTTGGGGTCCTTTGCGATCGGCACCAGGTGGGGCATCGCCGCCTTACGATAGGCCGGGGCGCTGTCGCGGGCCGCTACCATCAGGAGCCGTCGCGCCCCGGGAGTGCCGAGATGAATCAGCGCCCGGCAGAGATCGTCGGCGTAGAACGGCTCGTCGGCGGCAGGTTCCTGTTTGAGGGCCCGCTCCAGGTGAAACTCCGCCGCGACGCTCCGAGTCTGCCCGAGGGCGCGCAGGACCGCGCTACGGGTACAGTTGGCCGTTTTTGTGCCGTCATAGGCGGAGACAAGAAGCAGATCCACCGGAGCTTTCTGATCCCCCAGCGCCGCGAGGGTGATTGCTGCTGAGAGGCGAATGTCCACGCTCTGCTCCTCGCGCATCAGGCGGCGCAGGACGCCCAGATGCGTACGGACCATTGTGTGCTCCAGTTCGCGGACGGCACGGGCTCGCCGGGCTTCCGGTTCCTTTTCGGCCTGTGCAATTTCGAGGAGTTCCGCAACTTCGCGCTCGCCGTATTTCGCCGGCGCCCCCACCGCCGGGACCGCGAGTATCGCTATCACCACCAACGCGATAAGGCCTCGGTGCAGAGCGTCAGGACGAGGGAGCACCGCAGACGGTTGCAGACAGAAGCAGACGAAAGGGTGGGCGAAGACCGACCGCTGCCGACGGGAGGATGCCGGCTGCGGCGAGACCGTGGTCAGCGCTGCTGCGTCCGCCCCGGCACGGTGTGGATGAGGATGGGCGATCTTCATGCTTCGTTCTTTCGTCAGCTACTCGTGGTGGACTGGATCAGCGGTGAAGGGATAGGAGATAGGACGTAGACGAACCAGTCCATTCGCCGTTCACCTCGTGGGACTACTTGCTTACGCGCGTGGCTCGGGTGTGGTGTAGTGTTCCCGCTAGGCTGTCTGGATCGCCTGTGCTTCGCGCCCCAATCGCGCCTTCGCCAGATGCCAGG
>SXGS01219860.1_pt1 | contig 27889 bp, 17 predicted proteins | sample 3174681 | NCBI WGS metagenome assembly SXGS01 (sample SAMN11356861, study PRJNA531348) | freshwater metagenome | isolation source: freshwater sample F1-80 | place: China: Fuxian Lake, Yuxi | collected 2017-12-25 | reverse complement strand
GGGAAGCTCATCGCTTGGACGGAACAGACCTGTCACTGGAAACTGGAGATCGTGAAACGCTCCGACCAGGCCGAGGGCTTCAAGCTCTTGCCACGTCGCTGGGTGGTGGAACGAACGATCTCGTGGGTCAACAACGGCCGCTGGCTCGGGAAGGACTATGAATACTGGTCGGAAACCAGCGAAGCATTGATCCACGTCGGTAGGATCGAAGTCATGCTCAAGCGACTCACCGGTCACCCACTCACCGAAGCCGCTCGCCGACAACTCGCAACCTGACCCCAAATCTCTAACTTCCCGCACGCCCTCTAAGACGAGCGCTGGCAGTTCGTTGAACATTCTGCGGGAACCTGACTGCGTGGATATTCGTCGAACGACTCGGAATAATCCGCCGCGAACCGGTCGCCGAATTCTCAGGCGATTCTTCAGCCGGTTCGATAGACATCTCTGATTCAACAACTGGGGAATGCATCCATGTCTCAGCCCGTGGCGACGACTGTTTCGGAAAAGCTGTCAGAAAATGATGTCCAGGCGATTGATCACCTGCGTGAGGTTTACGCTCGGCTGAAGAAAGAGCTGGGCCGTGTGATCGTCGGCCAGACGGACACGATCGAGCGGCTGGCGATTTGCCTGTTCGCTCGCGGACACGGCCTGCTGATGGGGGTGCCGGGGTTGGCCAAGACGCTGCTGGTCAGCAAGCTCGCCGAGACCATGTCGCTGAAATTCAGCCGCATCCAGTTCACTCCCGACTTGATGCCGATGGACATCACTGGCACCGACATCCTGCAAGACACCGACAGCGGCAAACGCGAGTTTCATTTCGTGCATGGCCCGATCTTCGCCAACATCGTCCTCGCTGATGAGATCAACCGTGCTCCGCCGAAGACTCAGGCGGCGATGCTCGAAGCGATGCAGGAGCACAAGGTCACGGTCGTCGGCAAAGCGTTCACGCTCGACGCTCCATTCCTCGTCCTGGCGACGCAGAATCCGGTCGAGCAGGAAGGGACGTACCCGCTCCCCGAAGCACAGCTCGACCGGTTCATGTTCCTGATCGAGCTGGACTACCCGTCGGAATCGGAAGAGATCGCGATCGCTCGCACGACGACGGGAGACGCTCTGCCCGAACTCAACCACCTGCTCCATGCCGAGGAGATCCTGCGGCATCAACAGCTCGTCCGTCGCGTGCCGGTGCCGGACCACATTTACCAATTCGCCGCGCGGCTGGTGCGGAAGACTCGCCCGAACGGCGAGACCGCTCCCGGTTGGCTCAAGCCGCTCGTCGCCTGGGGAGCCGGCCCGCGAGCCGTCCAAAACTTGATCCTCGGCGCGAAAGCCCGCGCGGCACTGATGGGGAGCTACATGGTCCGCCTGGAAGACATCCAAGCGGTCGCCGTCCCCGTCCTGACACACCGCATCATCACCACCTTCGCCGCTCAGGCCGAGGGAATCGACGCCAAGAAGATCGTGAGACGACTTGTCGAAGAGACGAACGCGGAGGGCTGATCGATGCCGTTTTTGGTGACAATGACCGAAGACGCGGAACGCCAGTTCTTGGCATTGGCTGTTCGCGATCAGCGAATTCTTCAAGGTGCGATTGGCAGCCGATTGTTTCATGAACCCACCAAGGAATCTCGATCCATCAAACGACTGCGGCCCAATTCGATTGCGGAGTTTGAGCTTCGCATCGGTGATTTGCGGGTCATGTACGCCGTTGACTCGGCAAATCAAGAGGTCATCATCGGTGTCGTGGGTGAGAAACGGGGCAACAAGTTGTTTGTCGAAGGACGTGAATACCATGACCACAAAAGTGATCAGCCTGAATGAATTCGAGCACGGCTGGCGCGGTGTTCTCGAATCATGCACTGAGCCGGGACAGTCAGTCGTCGTCGAGTTGCCGAATCAACGGCGGGTCAGCATCCAAAATTGGGACGCCGACGATGACTTGATCGACCAACTCCTGGAGAACAATGCGGAGTTTCGCGACATGGCGCGGAAGTCATTCGCTGGGCCGCGCCGACCGTTTCCGCTGACGACTCAACCGGGAACTTGAACGGACTCATTTCATGTTCGCCGATCGTCAGCCTCGCAGTTTCTTGGACACCGGCGCGTTGTCGCGACTGGCGGCGGTGCCGTTGAATGCTCGGCGAGCGATGCAGGGGAACGTGTCGGGACGGCACACCAGTCCGCATCGCGGAGCCAGCGTCGAGTTCGCCGAGTACCGAAAATACGTCCCCGGCGATGACCTGCGGCGGCTCGATTGGCGAGCGTACGGACGCTCCGATCGCTTCTACGTCAAAGAGTTCGAGGCGGACACGAACCTGCGGCTGTGCGTGGTGCTCGATACGAGCGGCTCGATGGACTTCGGTTCGACTGGCATCACGAAGATCGAGTACGCGAGGAAGATCACCGGATCGCTGGCCTACTTGGCGAGCCAACAGGGAGACGCCGTCGGTCTGTCGTGCGTCGCGAACAAGATCGTCCGCAACATTCCGCCGAAGCGCGGGCCGGCTCACCTGATGAATGTCTTCGACATCCTCGAACAGGCTCAGCCAAGCGGCGAGACGCAGCTTGTGTCCGTGCTGCACGAACTGGCCGAGACGATCCGGCAACGAGCGTTGATCGTGATCCTGTCCGACTTCTTCGTCGAACCGGATTTGCTGCGCGGCTGCCTTCAACATCTGCGATTCCGCAAGCACGACGTCACGATGTTCCAGTTGCTCGACCCGCTGGAATTGAACTTCAACTTCCGCCGCCCGATGCGGTTCATCGACATGGAAGGTGGCCCCGCGATCTTCGCCGAGCCGAACGAAATCGCCGACCGCTACCAGAAAGCGTTGCAGGATTTCGCCGACGAACTGCTCGCCGTCGTGCTGGAGTCGGCCGTCGATTTTCACCCGGTGACGATCGACGAAAGTTTCGAGCAAGTACTGATGCGATTTTTGGTCGGACGGACACGAACGAAAGGAGTGCGGTGAAAGTCCCGAAGGGACGACGTAATAAAGCCGGGGGCGAAAGCCCCCGGTGGCTCGGCAACAAATCATTGAAGCCCCGAAGGGGCGACAGATTCATGCGACGTCAAACACGATTAATACCTCCATCGCCCCTCCGGGGCTTTGACAACATTTGATTTTCGAAACCGTGGGCTCACGCCCACGGCTTCATTCCTTCGTCCCTCCGGGACAGAGAATGCGACTTCTCCCATGAGAGCCAGTTGACTGCTATGAGTTTTCTTCAACCGATGTTGCTCGCCGCACTGCCGCTGATCGCGCTGCCGATTCTGATTCACCTCATCAACCAGCGGCGGTTTCAGACGATCCGCTGGGGGGCGATGATGTTTTTGCTCGCCGCGAATCGAATGTCGCGCGGGTACGCGAAGCTGCGGCAATGGCTGATCCTGCTGTTCCGCACGCTGGCGATCGCTGGCTTGATCGTCGGAGTCGCTCGGCCATTGGCGAGTGGCTGGCTGGGGCTGACCGCCGGAGGCCGACCGGACACGACGATCATTTTGTTGGACCGCTCGCCCAGCATGAGGCAGCAAGGTGAGGGACAGGTTGGCACGAAGCTCGACACTGGACGGCAGCAGTTGGCTCGGTCGTTGAACATGCTCGGCTCGGCCAAGTGGGTGCTGATCGAGAGCACGACGAATCTGCCTCGCGAAATCGAATCGCCCGACGCGCTGCTGAATTTGCCCGCGACCGAACCGGCGAGCGCGTCGGCCGATTTGCCGGCGATGCTGCAAGCGGCTCGCGATTACATCCAGGCGAACAAGTCGGGACGCACCGAAGTTTGGATGTGCTCGGACATTCGCGCCAACGACTGGAACGCCGAGAGCGGTCGCTGGACCACGCTGCGAGATGCGTTTCTCGAACTGACTCAAGGTGTCCGATTTCACCTGCTGGCGTACCCGCAAGCGGCGGTCGGCAACTCAGCCGTGCGCGTAACCAACGTGCGACGGCAGCAAGGGAGCGACAGCGCGGAGTTGCTCGTGTCACTGAAGTTGATTCGCGAAGGGGTGGCGGACGACGCCGAGAAGATCGCCGTGCCGGTCTCGTTCGAGATCGAGGGGGCACGCTCAGAAACCACCGTCGAGATGACCGGTTCACAGTTCGAGTTGAAAGATCATCGCATCCCGATCGAACGCTCGAAGGATCGCGGTTGGGGGAAAGTCTCGATCCCGGCGGATGCGAACTCGGCGGACAACGATTTTTATTTCGTGTTCGATCAACCCGCCGTGCGGCAGACGATCATCGTGGCCGACGACACGAATGCCGCTCGGCCGCTGCAACTGTCGGCGTCGATCTCGCCCGATCCGGCGGTGAAACTGGCGGCGGAAGTGCTGACAACCGATCAACTGCCGACGGTCGCCTGGGATCAAGTCTCGCTCGTGTTGTGGCAGGCTCCGTTGCCAGAGGGAGCCGCCGCCGACGCCGTGCAGGCGTTTGTGGATCGCGGCGGACAAGTCGTTTTCTTTCCGACTCAAGGCATCACGAGTACCTCGTTCGCCGGAGCGTCTTGGCAGTCGTGGGTCGAATCGCCGGACGGCATCGCGATCGAGACGTGGCGTGGCGATCAGGACTTGTTGTCGCACACGCAAAGCGGCGCGGCGCTGCCCGTCGGATCGTTGCAGGTCCGCAAGCACTGCGTTCTGTCGGGCGAGCACATCGCGCTGGCGACGCTCAAAGGGGGAACACCGTTGTTGGCTCGCGTGACGACGAATCGCGGCGGCGTTTATTTCTGCACGACGACTCCGGCGGCGGCAGACTCGTCGCTCGCGGAGAACGGAGTCGTGTTGTATGTGCTCGTGCAACGCGCACTCGCGAGCGGCGCGGCGGTGCTCGGCAATACTCGGCAACTGGTGGCTGGGGATGTCTCCGGCGAGCAACCGACCGCATGGCAACAACTCGCCGGACCGCCGGAGGCGCTCTCGACCGAGTTCGCGTTTCACGGCGGGGTTTATTCGGGGGGTGAGCGACTTCTGGCGCTCAACCGTACGACGGCCGAAGATCAATCGGCGGTGTTGCCCGATGGGCGCGTCGCCGACCTGTTTCAAGGACTCGACTTCGCTCGCGTCGATGACAAAGCCGGCAACCTCGCCGCGCTGATTCAAGAGATATGGCGTCTGTTCCTCGTCGCCATGATCATCGCGTTGATCGTCGAGGCGGCGTTGTGCCTGCCTCGCGTTGCATCAACGGTGGCAGCGTCCCAGCCGGCATTCACGGAATCGTCCCAAAACGAATTGAAAACAAAAGACAGAACACTAATGACCGCTGATCTTCGCTAATCCGAATTAGTGCCGATCAGTGAAGATTAGTGTTCCCCAAACTCATGAATTCCACCCGCTCACTCACGTTCTTGTGGACTCCCGGCTCGCTGGCTGTGTCGGTGATCGCGGTGTTGGTCGCGGCCGGCTTCTGCTGGGCGGCGTGGCGACGTTCGGGTTATCGCCCATCGTTTGGGATGCTCGAAGTTTTGCGGTTGGTGATCGTCGCGCTGGCGGCGGTGATGTTCAATCAGCCGGAGTGGGTCGAGGAATTTCGGCCCGACGAGAAACCGTCAATCGCCGTGCTGTGGGATGACTCGACCAGCATGGGGACGAAGGACGTCTCGCCGAGCAGTTCGCCGGGGACGCCGAACTCGACGCTGATGGCTCGTAAAGAGGCGATTGCCGGGATGATCAACGCCTCGGCTTGGGCGAAGTTGAACGAACGGATGAACGTCGTCATTCAGCCGTTCGCCTCGCCGCAGCCGGGACACGGGACCGATCTGCATGAGCCGCTCGCGCAGGCTCCGGAGAAGTTCAAGAACTTGCTCGGCGTCGTGCTGATCTCGGACGGCGATTGGAACGAAGGTCCGCCGCCGGTGCAGGCGGCCTCACGGTTGCGGCTGAAGGGGGTGCCGGTTTTCACGGTGCCGGTCGGGAGTCCGACTCGGCTTCCGGATTTGGAATTGCTGAGCCTCGACGCGCCGACGTTCGGCATCGCGGGGAAGTCGGTGCGGATTCCGTTCGCGATCGAAAGTTCTCTGCCGCGAGAGACGACGACCACCGTGACGCTCAAGACGTCGGACGGCGACGAGGTCACGAAGGAAGTTCGCATCGCCGCGATGGGACGGACCAGCGATTGGGTTCTCTGGAAACCGAAGACAACGGGCGACTTCACGCTGACGCTCGATGTGCCCAAGCACAGCGACGAGACGCTGATCGACAACAACAAACTGACGGCTCCGATCGTGATCCGCGAAGAGAAACTGAAAGTGCTGGTCGTCGAGTCGTACCCGCGTTGGGAGTACCGATTTCTCCGCAACGCGCTGTCGCGCGATCCGGGTGTCGAGGTTTCTTGTTTGCTGTTTCATCCGGGACTGAGCAAAGTCGGTGGCGGCAACAAGGACTACATCAAGCAGTTTCCCAGCGGCCTTGATGAGCTGTCGAAATTCGATGTTGTCTTCTTGGGGGACGTCGGCATCGAAGGGGGACAACTCACTGAGGAACAATGCCGGTTGCTCAAAGGGTTAGTCGAGCATCAAGCGAGCGGACTCGTCTTCATGCCGGGTATGCAAGGGCGGCAGTTCAGTTTGCTCGACACGGAGTTGGAGGACCTCAACCCAGTGTTGCTCGATGAGGGTCAGCCGAGCGGTTGGGGTTCGCGGACTCAGGGGCACTTTGAGCTGACGGAACTCGGTCGCCGCAGCTTGCTGACGAAGCTGGCCGACACGACGGACGACAATATGGAGGTTTGGGAAGACCTCCCCGGCTTCCAGTGGTACGCGCCAGTTGTGAAGGCGAAAGCCGGAAGCGAAGTGCTCGCCGTTCACAAGGACATCACCAACGAGCACGGCCGCTTGCCGCTGCTGGTGACTCGCACGTTCGGAGCGGGCAAGGTCTTGTTCATGGGGACCGACGGTGCGTGGCGTTGGCGAAAGGGAGTCGAAGACAAATACCACTATCGCTTCTGGGGCCAGGTCGTCCGCTGGATGGCGTATCAGCGAAACATGGCGAAGGGCGAAACCATGCGACTGTATTACTCGCCCGATCAACCGCAGATGCGGCAGACGCTCGCACTGCACGCGAACGTCATGGAACGGAGCGGCGAGCCGCTCGCGAACGGCGACGTGACCGCGCGCATCGTGGCTCCGTCGGGCAAGGCCGAGACCGTGCGATTCACCTCGGCCGGCGACGAGTGGGGCGTCTTCCACAGCCGCTTCACCGCCGAGGAACCGGGCAAGCACGACGTCACGCTGCTCTGCAAGCAGACGAACGCGACGCTGGAAACCTCGTTCTTCGTACAAGGAGTCGCCGCTGAACGAGTCGGTCGCCCGGCTCGCCCCGAAGTCCTCGAAGAGATCGCCCGCGTGACTCGCGGCAAACAGCTTGACCCGTCGAAACTCGATCAAATCGTGCAATCGTTGGCCAATCTTCCGGAACCATTACCGTCCATCCGCCGCGTCCAACTCTGGAGCCACCCCGCCTACGCCGGCCTGCTGGTCTTCCTGCTGGGCGTATTTTGGGTGGGTCGCAAGGTGATTGGACTGATATGATCCTCGCCCGTCGGACGGGTACCCGTGTCCAAGAAATGGAGATCGGAACCATGAGTCTTGCTCATCATCGGTTGACGTTGCCGGAGTCGTTGCAGACGCAATTGCTCGAGTTTCGGCGGCGTGTGTGGACGGTCAAGTTGGTCGAGGCCGTCTGCGGAGCGGTCATCGGCGTCTTGATCGCGTTCCTGGCGACGTTCTTGTTGGACCGAGTGTTCGACACGCCGTGGGAGGTTCGGCTCGGCATCTTTGTGGCGGCGATGGTCGGTTGCGGGTTGATCCCACTCGCGCTGCATCGTTGGATCTGGCGGCAGCGAAAGCTGGAGCAACTCGCGCGGCTGCTGGCTCGGAAACATCCGAGCGTGGGCGATCAGTTGCTCGGCATCATCGAACTGGTTCACAGCGAGAGCGAGCAGGCTCGGTCGTTGACTCTGTGCGAGGCGGCTGTGAAGCAAGTCGCCGAGGTCGCGACGAAGCGGGACTTCAGCGACTCGGTGCCGAACCCGAAGCATCGCCGCCGAGGCGTCATGGCTGGCGTCGCGTTGACGATTGCGGTTGCGCTGCTGGCGATTGTCCCGGCTGCCGCGACGAACGCCTGGGCACGGTTCCTGATGCCGTGGGGTGACACGCCCCGCTACACGTTCACGTCGATTGAGCCGGTGTCGAACCATCTGGTCGTCGCGCACGGCGAGCCGTTCACCGTTTCGGTGGCGTTGGCGAAGGACTCGGCTTGGCAGCCGCTCAAAGGTGAAGTGCAACTGGGTGGTCAACGTCCGGTTTCGGCGAGGCTCCAAGACCGCCACTACGAATTTGAACTCCCCGGCCAAATCGACGAGGGCTGGTTGAGCGTCCGCATCGGCGATCTGTCGCAACGAGTCCGCGTGCAGCCGATGTTGCGGCCGGAGCTGACGTCGATCGGAGCCGCCGTGAATCTGCCGGAGTACCTCGGCCGTTCGCAACCGCAGAAGAAAGACGTACGTGGTGGAACCATCTCGCTGGTCAAAGGGAGCAGCGCGAAATTCACCGCGACCGCGAATCGCCCGCTGGCTTCCGCTCAATTGGATGGAAAGCCGCAAGCGACTGACGGCGACAAGATCACGAGTCCGTCGATCAGCGTCGAAGAATCTCGCAAAGTCGAGTTCACTTGGCGGGATCAACACGACCTCGCCGGCAAAGAGCCATTCACCCTCTCGATCAGCAGCCGCGAGGACGAGGCTCCGTCGATCTCGTGCGAAGATTTGCCGAGACAGCGCGTCGTGCTCGATTCGGAAGCTCTGAACTTCAAGGTCCGCGCTCAGGATGATTTCGGAGTCAAACAGGTCGGCATCGACTGGCAGGGGATCGACACGACGAACTTCAAAGACCCGGCGAAGGGGGAACGCATCCTCGCGGCGGGAGGGACCGACAAAGAGATGTTCGAGTTGGCCGGTACGTTCTCCGCTTCGTCGCTGGGGATCGAACCGCAGCCGATTCAGGTGCGGCTGTTCGTCGAGGATTACTTCCCTGGTCGCGAGCGAGTGTATTCGCCGGTCTACACGTTCTACGTCCTCAACCCGGAGCAGCACGCGATCTGGGTGACCGAGATGCTCAGCAAATGGCATCGGCAGTCGCTCGAAGTCCGTGACAAAGAAATGGCACTGCACGAGACGAACAAAGCTTTGCGAGAGATGTCGCCGAGCGAATTGGATCAACCGGAGAATCGCAAACGGATTGAAGGCCAAGCGGCCGCCGAACGAGCGAACGGACGGCGCCTGTCGAACCTCACGCTCAACGGCGAGGACTTGGTGAAGCAGGCGATGCGCAACCCAGAGATCGGCGTCGGCCATCTGGAGAAGTGGGCAGAGATGCTCGGCATCCTGAAGGACATCTCCGGGAACCGGATGCCTTCGGTCGCCGACTTGCTCAAGCAAGCCTCACAGGCTCCGAAGACTGCTTCGAATTCCGAGTCGCCGAGCAACAACGCTCCGAAGGCGGGACAAAACCGAGCGACCGCTGCCGCTTCGCCCAGCGATCCCGATCCGAAGGACAAGGACAAGAAGCCGCCGACCAAAGTGCCGTCGGTCAGCGATGTCGAATCGACTCACGGCTTCGCGAAGAAGGATGACAAGAACGGAGGAGCATCGCCTCCGAAATCCGGTTCACCGAGTTTGGGTCTGCCAAGCACGTCGCTCATCGGTCCGCCCAAGAAGGGGGATGACTCGTGCCCCGCCGATCAGAAGGTCGAAGAGGCGGTCAAAGAGCAACAGGACTTGCTCGCCGAGTTCGAGAAGCTCACCGACGAGCTCAACAAAGTTCTGGCGAATCTCGAAGGGAGCACGCTGGTCAAGCGGCTCAAGGCCGAATCGCGACTGCAGTACAAAATCGGCGGCCGCATCGGCGATCAAGTCGGTGACGCCTTCGGCTTGCCTCCGAACGCCGCCAAGGAAGAGTCCACGAAACTCTTCACCGAACTGGCCGGCCAGGAGGCCAAGAGCAGCCAAACGATCTCGAACATCATGGATGACTTACAGGCGTACTTCGAGCGGCGTCGGATGATGTCGTTCAAAGCGGTGCTCGACGACATGCGAACGCAAGACGTCATCGGCGGCCTGCGAGCACTCGGTGATGACTTGAAGAAGGAGAACGGCCTGTCGATGGCTCAAGCGGAGTTCTGGTCCGACGCGATGGACCGCTGGGCGGAGGATTTGGTCGATCCGACCAAGGGGGGCACCTGACCCGGCGGCAAATCGCGCGGCAGTTTGCCGCCATCCATCGTTCTGGAAGTTCTGCAAATCCTCGAAGGCGAAGTGAATCTGCGAGAAGAAACCCGCGTCGCCGAACAAGCCAAGCCGGCGATCAAAGCCGAAGAACATGCGAAGCAATCCACGCAACTTTCCGAAACTCAACACAAGCTGGGCGAGCGGATCGACAACGTCGTCGATCGCATCCGATCTCTCGAAAACGGCGAAGAAGAGTTCGCGAAGGAGATCAATCTGCTCCGACAAGTGGGGACAGTGATGCTCGACGCCAAGAGCATCTTGTCGTCCGGCGACACTGGCAAGCCGGCGATTGCGGCCGAGACCGAGGCAATCGAACTGCTCTTGAAGTCGAAACGGATCAACCCGAAAGGTGGCGGCGGTGGTGGCGCGGACCCCGGCGGCGGAGGCAGCGGCACAACGAACGACTCGGCACTGACGCTGATCGGCAGCGGCGTCAACGAAAAGGAAAACCGCGAAGAACACGGCGTCTCGCAAACAACGGGCGATTCGGGTCCGAAGCTCCCAGAAGAGTTCCGTACCGGTTTGGATGAGTACTTCAATCGGCTGGAAAAGAGCGGCAAGAAATAGGGTCGCACACCGCCTTCCATTTTTCGCCCTTCATTTTTTGCCAGCTCCGCTCGATCTAAGACGGCTGGCGAAAAATGGAGGGCGAAAAATCAGAACAAGAATGAGATGCTCCCATGAAGTCACTGTTGTTGGGGATCTTGCTTGTGCCGGTCGTTGTCTTAGCGGACGACGAGAAGCCGGTCGCTGAAAAGAAGGCTGAAGCCAAAGCGGAAGCCGATCCCGAAGCGAAGACCAAACAGGCGGCGCAAACAATCGAGGCGCTGGGCAAAGTATTCGAGGTTTTTGGAGCAGCACTTGGTGGCCGGGCCATTGACCTCGAAGCTCCCGCCGACGAGGCGGTGGGCGTCGAAGAGGCGGGCGTCGCAGACGTGTTACTCGATGTTGCGGTTGCGGCGAGAGACGCAGTGGCGGGTGATCCGCTGGAACAACAATTCGTCCAGCAGTTGCGTCCTTTGGCGAAGACCGAATTGAACTTCGTCCTCGCCATCTGTCAGCCCAATGCCGAGCAATCCAAGAAGCTCCAGGCGGCCAGCGACGCGGCCATGAAAACGGCTGTGAAGAAATTCGCCGAGATTCAAAAGAAGATGCAGCAGGGGCTCCGCGCGGGGCAGGAGCCGCAATGGCCCGATCCTCGCAAGCTGATGTCCGACGTGCTGCTCAAGTCGGTGAAGGAAACGATGACGGAAGACGCCGCGAAGCGCTACGAAGCGGAGCTTGCGAAACGCGCCGCCGCTCGCAAGCGCGCCGCGCTGCTGAACCTGGTCGCGAGGGTCGACAAGGATTTGGTCCTGACCGCCGACCAGCGCGGCAGGCTATCCGAGAAACTCGAAACGAATTGGCAGGACTCGTGGTGCCAGCAACTGGAAACCTTCATGTACGGCGACACCTATTTCCCAGCCCTGCCCGACGCTCAAGTGCTGCCGCTGCTGACCGAAAAGCAAAAGCAGATTTGGAACGGTATCCCCAAACAACAGAACATGATCTGGGGCTGGGCCGGTTTCGGCTTCGTGCAGGCGGTCGATTTCGGCGAGGAAGCGGTGCTCGTGGAAGAGGCCGTCGAAGCCAAGTCGGACGAGCCAGCCAAGGCTGAGGAAAAGAAGCCTGACGAGAAGAAGGACGAAAAGCCGTGAACTGCGGACACGTCGCGAATTTGCTGCCGCACTCGGCTCGCGCCCTCACGGCGAGTGGCCGATCGGCCCCTCAGCCGGTCCGCGCTAGTGCGGGCCGGCTGATTTCCGTGGTGTTCCGAAAGTGTGCCGCGCACTCCATGCGAGTCCTTTCGCTCGTGGCACTGAGCTACGCGGTCGTGAACTCGGAACTGTCGCGAGGTTGTGCCGACGAGGATGACGAGGACGTGGTCGTCACTCCGGCCGCTCGGCAATTTGTGCTCACGGAGCAGCAGTTCGATCAGTTTGTGTTCGGTGTCGGTGTTCGTCAGCCCGTATTGGTCGCCAATGGATTTGAGAAGCAAGCGGCTGCAACGACGACCAATGCGGCTCAAATCTTTCGCAAGCGAATGGGGGCTATCGCCGCCGCAGAAATCGACGTGGTCGATCGCCGCGTGTCTCTGACGGACGCTCAGAAGAAGAAACTGAAACTGGCCGCGCGAGGCGACATCGAGCAACACATCCGCCGCGCGAACGAACTCCGCCCGAAGCTGACCGCAAAGCCGCTCGATCAGCCGCAGTACGTCGAACTCATGCGTGAACTGCAGCCACTGCAGATGGTTCAGCAGTCGGGGCACGTCGGCGAGACCTCGTTGTTTCGGAAGACGCTGCGACACTGTCTGACCGACGAACAGCGTGTTCGCTGGCAGGCGCTCGAACGCGAGCGGTGGCGGACGGCAGTCGAGTCCGCGATCGTAACGTGGCAACGAATGCCCAACGGATTCATGCTGACGAACGAGAGCCGGGGGCAGTTCGTGGACGTGCTCGTCGAACACGGCGACATCCCGGACACGCGGAACAGCTACATCCACTACGTCGTGCTGGTGGAGGCAGGCAAGCTGGAGGATCGCTTGAAACCGCTCGTGTCCGAAGAGGTTTGGGAAAAGCTCCAGAAACAGATCACTCAGGCGCGACAGGTCGAAGCGACGTTGCGGAAGTCCGGCCAATGGCCGGCGCGAGCCACGGATGACGACGTGGCCGACTCGAAGATTGACGGAGTGAAGGACTGATGATGAGGCACGTTTCGGTTCTGGTAGCCACGCTCGCCAGAGCGTGGGTCGGATGGCACGCACGCCCACGCTCTGGCGAGCGTGGCTACGGCTGGCGATCCGGCTTGTTCGGTGCCTGCTTATCGGCGTTCTCAATCCTTTTCATCGGAGCGGCGTTCGCTCAGGACGAGGACGACGAGCCGATGCCGGCTGGTATGCAGGTGCAGAACTTTGAGATTCAGGAGAATCAATTCGACTCTTGGATTTTTCAGAACTTCCCGACGGCTGTGGCGGCTCGGAAGCGGTTGGATGAAATGCTGATGCTGCGGATCGACGACGTGGATCAGGCGTGTCAGCTCACCGAACCGCAGCGAAAGCGACTGCGATTGGCCGCGCGGGGCGACGTGGTGCAGTTCTTTGAGAAAGTCGAAGTCGTCCGCAAGAAGTTTCTGCTCGTGCGCAAGGACCAGCAAAAATTCAACGAGATCTGGCAGGACATCTCACCGCTGCAAGTGCAGTTTCAAGCTGGACTCTTTGGCGACGATTCGTTCTACCACAAGACGCTGCGAAACATGCTCAAGGGTGAACAACTCTCGAAGTACTCGCAGATCGACGGCGAGCGGCGGAAGTTTCAGTACCAGGCGAAAGTGGAGCTGGTCGTGGCGATGCTCGAAAACGCGATACCGCTGCGCGATGAGCAGCGGCAGAAGCTGATCACGCTGATCGTCGATGAAACCAAGCCGCCCCGCAGCTTTGGCCAGCAGCAGGATTACTACCTCGTGATGTGGAACGTCTCGAAGATTCCGGAGAAAACGCTCAAGCCGCTGTTTAGCGAGGCGGAATGGAAAGTTTTGAATCAGCAGTTCGCTCAGGTGCGCGGATTGGAACAGTGGTTGAAGCAGAGCGGAGCGCTGGCGAAAGACGGAGAAGAGGAATGACCAAGGCTCAAAACCCAATGTCCAAGGAATGTCCAATGTCCAAGTTCCAAAGCAAGATTGGTCGTTGGTCATTGGTCAGTGGTCATTGGTCATTGGGATTTGGGCATTCCTTGGTCATTGGGATTTGGACCTTGGGATTTGCCGCTTCGGTCTTGGGATTTGCCGCGGTCGCTGCAGCCCAGCCTCCCAACGCGCGCATCGGTGAGATTGTTCCGCGCGATGTGCGTGAGATGTACGACCGCGGATTACAGTATCTCGCGACCACACAGTCGGAGAACGGAGACTGGACCGGCGGTGGGGGCGAGCAGGGGCCGGGGGTCACAGGCTTGGGTTTGATGGTGTTTCTCGCGTCGGGCGAAGACCCGAACTTTGGTCTCTACAGCAACAACGTGCGCAAGGCGTGCCGCAACATCATCACGCAGCAGAACGCGAGCACCGGGATTCTCGGCAACAGCATGTATCACCACGGCTTCGGCATGTTGGGCCTGGCCGAGGCCTACGGCGCGGTTGATGACCGAAGTCTATGGCCGGAAGGAAAAGGGAAGGATCAGCGTTCGATCGGAGTCGCTTTGGAGTTGGCGGTTCGGGCGGCAATCACGTCACAGAAGAAGAATCCGTTGGGAGCGTGGCGGTACTCGCCCGATGCGACGGATGGTGACACCTCGGTCAGCGGAGCTGTCTTAGTCGGCTTGCTGGCGTCGCGCAATGCCGGTATCGAAGTGCCCGATGAGGTCATCGACAAGGCAATCTCGTACTACACGAAGATGACCGCCGCATCTGGTCAGGTTGCGTACTCCGGAGGCATCGGCGGATTCGACGAATCGCTGGCCCGCATTTCGATCGCAACGCTCGTCTACGCGATTGCTCGGCGGAAGGATCTGCCGCAGTTCAAATCGACACTCGGCTACCTCGTCAACAAATGGGAATTCACCGGTCCCTCCGGGTTCGGTTGGATGGAGTACCAACGCTACTACCAAGCTCAGGCGTTGTTCCAGGGAGACGTCGAGACTTGGGAGAAATGGAACAAGCTGTTGATCCGACAATTCAAAGCGCAGCAATTGCCCGACGGCAGTTTCAAAGGCCAATTCGGTCCAGCAACCTCAACGACACTTTCGTTGCTGGCCGTCGCGCTGAATTACCGATTTTTGCCAATTTACGAACGATAGAGTTCCAAGATGAAATCCATCACCCTGTTGACCGCGATTCTACTGGCATGTGTTCCCGCAGTCGGTGCGGACGATGCAGTCCTCTATTTGACCAATGGCGGTTTCCTGCCTGGTGAATTGAAGAGTTCCGAGCAACCAACCGTCCTGCGCTGGCAATCGACGAAGTTTACACAGCCGTTCGAGTTCTCACTGAGTGGCGTCGCCGCCGTGCAGTTCGTCATCCCGTCCACGTTGCCAAAGCCGACCGGTGAGTATTGTCTGGAACTTGCTGCCGGAGATGTGCTCTTTGGCGAACTGCTGGGCCTGACGGACGATTTCGCCGAAGTGGAAGTCGCTCGATTCGGACGAGTGCATGTCAAGCGCGACCAAATCCGCCGACTGTATCGTTGGAACAACGGCGCGGATTTGATCTATCTCGGCCCCAACGGATTGACGGAATGGAAAGAAACCTCAGCCACAAAGCTCTGGCGAGAAGAGGGCGGACAACCACTGACGGATCAAGAAGGGGCGAACATTCGCGGTGACTTCGGATTGCCGGCTCAAGCGATCATCGAGTTTGAACTCGCATGGAAGAGCAAACCGGACTTCGTGTTCGCGCTGGGAGTCAACGACTCCGACGACGAGTCCGTCTTCAAACGAGCATTTCGCTTTGAGGTCTGGGACAACGAATTGGTCGTGCGCTGTGAACTCGGACGTGAAGCGGACGTCGATTCGGTTCAAGAAGTATCCGGTGGACGTGACCGCGCGGGACGAGCCCACTTCCTGGCGTATCTGGATCAAGAAAAAGGCCGCTTGTTGGTGTATTCACCCAACGGCACACCGCAGGGGCAGATCAACGTCACGCCGCGAAAGCCGCAGGTCCATTCGGGACTGAGGCTGACGAACAAACGGGGCGACGTGCGATTGGAGCGACTGCGGATCAGCCGTTGGAACGGAATCCCGCCGCGCGAAGTACAGGCGAACAAGTCGAGGTTGCATCGGACGGACGGTTCGATTGCCTATGGCACGCTCGCCACATTCGATTCCAACTTGAAACAGTTCACTGTGCGCGACGGCAATGAAGAAATCAAAGTCGCGGCCGATCAGATCTCCAGCGTCTTTCTCTCGCCGCCAAACGACGAAGTCGCGCGAGCGTTTCGAGCCGTTTATCTTGACGGCACACGGCTGAGCGGCGACTTGACCACAATCGCTGATGATCACCTGCGGCTGACGAATCCTGCGATCCAAGAGCCGCTCCGTTTGCCGCTGTCGGAACTCCGCTCGTTCGCGGTTTTGAAGCACGAGGACACGTCAGCGAACTCATCCGCTGAAGGCCGAACTGGGCGACTGGAGTTGGATGGCCTGCGTCTGCACGGCCGGTTAACAGACGGCCGCGAACAGACGGCCGCGAGTTGTCTCGTGTGGCATCCCGACTTCAGTAATAACGCCAGTCCCCTGTGCACGGGAGCTGTCGGCCGAATCGTCTATCGCGATCCTCCACCCCCAAAGCCCAAGCTCGCGCAGTCGCAACAACAGCCCCAGCCGGTCGGTTTCGCGGACGCTTTTTTGAAAGCTCTGGCCGGCGGGCCAAACGCCGCCGCACCAGTCACGGCCGGCAAGCGAACGATGCACCTGAGAAGCGGCGATACGATTCCGTGCGAAGTAACCAAGATCTCCGAGGAAGGAATCAACTTCAAAACAACACTGTCCGACGCGACGTTCGTGTCGCACGACAAGGTCAAGGCGGTGGAATTGACGGTCGTGGACGGCCCGCCCAAGCTCAACAAGACAAAGCGCGAGCGACTGCTGACGCTGCCGCGTCTGCAACGTGATTCGCCGCCAACGCAATTGATTCGCTCCAAAAACGGGGACTTCCTGCGCGGCCGAGTGATCGACATGGACGATCAGGAACTCCGCCTCGAAGTCCGCATCGAGACAAAGAAGATCCCGCGCGACCGCATCTCGCAGATCATCTGGTTTCATCCTGACGAACTGATAGATGCTGCGAATGCCACTGGTGAGCGGGGTGGTGTCAGCCCCCCGGTGAATTCGTCAGCGGATTCATCGCCGAAGGACCGGGAGGCTGACTCCGCCCCGTTCGCTAAGAGTCTGGGGCCGACTCGCGTGCAAGCGTTCCGAAGCGATGGTATCCGGCTGACGTTTTTCCCCGAGCAATTTGCCGACAAGACGCTGTCTGGCAAGAGCGAAGTCCTCGGCAATTGCCGAGCAGAAGTGGATCAAGTGGATCAATTCTTGATCGGTACCGCGATTGAAAAGTCAGCGGCCGACCTGGCTTATCATCGCTGGAAGCTGCACCACGCGGTCGAACCGAAGATCGCGCAGGATGTGGATGGTTCGAGCCCCGATGGACGCGCGCCGGGCATTGAATCTCCGCTGGTCGGCAAGACTGCCCCCGATTTTCAATTGGAGTTGCTCGGCAGCGGCGGCAAGAAATTCCGCTTGGCCGATCAGAAGGGCAAGGTCGTGGTCCTCGACTTTTGGGCGACGTGGTGCGGCCCGTGTCTGCAAACGATGCCGCTGGTCGACAAAGTCGTTCACGAATTCGACGGACAGGACGTGCAACTGATCGCTGTCAACTTGGAAGAGTCTGCGAAGACCATCACCGCGACTCTGGAACGACACAAAATGAATGTCACAGTGGCCCTCGACCAGGACGGTGTCGCCGCGACGAAGTACCAAGCGACCGCGATTCCTCAAACAGTCATCATCGACCGTGAAGGGAAAGTCGCGCGACTGTTTGTCGGTGGCGGCCCAAAACTCGCCGATCAATTACGTGATGCGCTTCAGAGCATCGTGACCGGCGGCGACGCGACCAAGCCGACGCCTAAGTAGAGAACGCACCCCACTCGTCCGATCGACGAGACGTTGGCGTAATGCGTGTTGGCTCGGCGGCAGCCTCACCTGTTCGCGCAATTCAATCTCCTTCGGCCAGAAGATCTGTCACCCGCTCGGCAACTTCGAGGGAGCAACCCCACGAAAAAGTGACGCCCGAACCACCGTGACCATAGTTATGAACGATGCGCGCGCCAGACTCGCGCTCCAAGCGGACGTTTTGCAGGCGGATCGGCCTGAGTCCGACACGGACGGGCTCCGCAGCATCGATCGTGGCTCCCCGAAGGACTGGCAGAAACTCCAGACAGCGCTGGTACATTTCGCGAATTGGCTCATAGTTGTGGAGACCGATCTCCAAGTCTGTTTCGTCAGGCTCGGCCAGCCCACCCAGAAGCAGCGTGTCCTCACCGCGCGGAACGATGAAGATGAAGCCCTGGCCTTCACTCGAACCGTCGTGGGAGACACAGTGTGCCTGAGTGATTCTGGGAATGGTCTTTCCGTCATTTCGCAGGCGAATGAGCGCTCCTCGGAGCGGTGATACCAAATCGCCTGTCAGTTCGGTGGCACCCAGCCCGGTACAATTGACGATGGCATCGACTCCGTACCGGTTCGCCAGCGACGACTCCTGTTGTCGCAAATTGCCGGTCACCTGACTCTGAATGATTTGGCAGCCGGCCTTCTGGGCTTCGCCAAGCAGCCAGCGCATGTACGCATCCGTGTCAATCATCGGAGCGAGGTAGGAGTAAGCGTCCTGGAAGCCGAGTTGTGGGTTGACGCCATTTTCCTGGATCAGGGACGAACCCTGCTTGAACTCACGAACCTTGCCCCGCAGTTCATTGACCTTCTTCTGAAGTCGTTCATCCGCGCTGATGGGGTGCTGAACGTAAAAGGTGACTGGCCTCAGGAAAACGCCGGTCGCCGGATCACGGGCGAGATCCGCGAAGATCTCGTACGACTGATGGCACCAGATTTTGGACCGCTCCAGCGAGACTTGGTCGTGATGATGGCCACACACCGCCGGTGGCCATTCCCACAAAGCCCCGGCGACGACGGACGTGACTCGCGGAGCGAATTGGTCAGCGACCACCGTGACCGCGAGCCCCTTTTGCCTTAAACAAAGCGCACTGGTGAGGCCACTGACTCCTGCGCCGATGACCAGCACTCCCCCTTCAGTACCACGACTAGGTTCGTCATCAGAAAGACTCGCCATCACAAATCCTGCATCGGGAATTCCTAACGACTTCGTACAATTGAACTTCCCAGTGGCATCGAAGTATTTCCACACACAGATCTTTTCGCCATACAGGAATTGATCTGCTTCGTCCGGCTTTCCATTCGCATGGGATCGCTACCAGAGTTCGATTTGTTGATCGTCCCAGAACCGGCCGCTCTGGAGTGGAGTTCCACTTTCGCGGTTCCATTTTCTGAGTTCTTCAGGCTGCCCCTGCAAGAACTTGCCAGTCGCTCGCAGCCGTCCTATGCGGGCTATGCGGTCGGGGGTGATGCCCTGATTAACGAGTCATCTTCACGGCGATCGCCCGAACGACCAGGAATCCCTGACCCGTGCTGCCGTGCAGATACCAAAAGCCGTCGTCTCCGACGTAGACCCGTGCGACTTCGGCACCGCCGTGGAATGCTCCTCCGATGTCTGCGAGGTAGCAGAATCCTTCACCCTGGTGAATCATTTTGACCGGCGCTGCGTTGTGCTCCCACTCGTACGTTTTGAATTCGTATTTCGGAGAGTGGAGCTTCAGGCTCCGGACCCGTGCCAGTTCCTTCTCGAATTCGGCGGCACGAGCGTCTTTGGTGACGAGGTCGCTCATGTTGTCCTCCAGAACCTTGACGTAATTCAGCCGAGCGCGCTCGGTGGCCTCTGAGAATCGCAGCTTGGCTCGTTCGTACTGCTCGGTCGCAGACTTCACGTCCCGCTCGAACTCCGCCTGTCCCGGCAGCAGCGCGGCCGCATTCGTCCCTGTGGTTGGTTGATTCGCCGCTGGTGCGTCAGGCTGCGCCGCAACCGTTGCACACAGAACCCCAATGAAGAGTAATCCGATGACATTCTTCATAGCGATCTCCCTGTGTTCGTGGATTGATTGACCCTTGTGCTTCCCGTTCGCGTCGTAGCGAGGTTCGCCAGAACGTGGGACTGTCGCCGGCTCACCCATGTTCTGGCGAACGTGGCTACGGCTTTGATACTACGGCTACTGCTTCGGCGGATTCGCCTCCTTCACGATCGCGCCGTGTTCGTCGCTCATCACGAGGACTGAAAACTTGGTGACAGCATCGAGGTCATTGGTGTTGAGGCTCGAATAGTCGAAACGGCCGCGGAGGTCGGTGTAGCCGTCTTTGTAGAACCGCGAAGAACCGTCTGGTCGCTGAGCGTAAACCTTCACATACGCCTTCGCGATCGGCTTGTTGGTCGTCGTGTGCGTGACCTTCAGTTGGCCGTAGTTTTCGATGAGTTGCACGGTCAGCGAGTTTGAGTAATACGCCTGCGTCTTCGTCTGACCTCCGCCGGTGATTTCAACGAGTACGTTCTTGTTGTGCAGATCTTTGGGAAGCTCGATCTTCTTCGAGCCAGCCGCAGGCTGCGCTCGGCGCGGGTCTCCCGACCCCGCCGCTTCGCTGGACCGAAGGTCTCCATTCGTCTCGTCACCATTGGAATCACCGCCGCCGTTCGCTGCGGGAGACCTGCGGTCGTCGCCAGCGGCGGGGTCGGGAGATCCGCGCCGAGCACTCTCGTCACCGCGCCGAGCGCCATCGGCTGCGCCGAGCTTTTGATCGGCCAGCGCGACGGTGTCCACGCGGTTGGGTTGAATTAGGCTGAACTGGCCACGGAATTGTTGGACGAATGGGTTGCGGCTGAAGAGCAGTTCGACGTCCATCAGGTAGTAGCTGACTTTGACCTCATCGAGATTCTGGTGGTTGATCGTGAGCTGTTTCGCCTCGACGTTGAAATCGAAGTTCGGGTTGGTCGCGGCGAGTTGCGTTTGGTCCTGGTTGCGGTCGTCGGTGTCGATCTTCTTCGGGCCGGCTCCGTCGATCTCGTCGAGTTGGGCCTTGATCGAGGCGAACGCATTTCGCCAGCGGTCCACCGGGTAGTCGGTGTATTTGGCGGCGATGGCTCGCGCGAGCTTCGGGTTGTCGGTGAAGAAGTCGAGGTACGCCTGGAAGTAGTCGTATTGCAGCCGAGTCGGCAGCCGCTCCGGATTCACGCGAGCGAACGTTGTCAGCGATTCCTCGATGCGGTCCTGCAACAGCAGGTCGTAGGTCACGACCATCAGATCATCGTCGGTCAGGCTGCGTTGGTACGAGAACTCTCGCAGCGAGCGGTGATACTGCTCGTTAAACTTCGCGTTGACGATCTGGCGTTGCTGGCCGAGCCGGTGTGCTCGCGCGTTGACCAGCGGTTTGTAGTCGAGGTGCTCGTAAGTGCGACGCGCGACCGGGTTGATCGTCAGCAGCGTGCTGCTCAGTCGGCCGCCAAGCTCGTTGACGAGGCCGTCGGCGTGTTGCAGGTACTCGCGAGTCGCGACGACGTGGTTGTGCAATAGGCCGTACGACCACAGCGTCATGTGGAACGCGTGACGCGCGGACAACAGCGAGATCGCCGCATCGAAGAACTTCGGGTCGTGCATCCGCCACGCCATTCGTTCGAGGTTCAGGCCGTGGACGTTGTGGTTGTTCAAGAATTTCAGGCAGTCGTCGGCCGAGGCGTATTGCGAGACGTAATCCCAACTCTCGGTGTCGATCTTGGTCGGCTTGTCGACGACGTTGAAGGTGCTCGGCGAGGCGAACGCGATCAGCTCGCCGTTCTTCGCAACGTGAATCGGGAAGTGCGGGAACTGCCCGGCGGCCGGGAAGTAGAAGAAGTAATCGAGCGTCTGCGTGTGATACGGCTGCAAGTCCACATGCACGCTCTTGGTCGGCTGACCGTTGGCGACGGGGATCGCACCTTGCGGCACTTGCAGCAGCACGGTCAGCTTCTGCCGAGCGGACGTCGGATTCGTGACGACCACCTGGCAGCCATAGACGGTGTGAATGACGAACTCATCGGCGACGTACTTGTCGATCTGCTCGCCGTTTTCCTGGCGATGCCGGTCGCCGTGCCGGAAGAAATTCTGGCTGACGAGGATCGGCACCTTATCGGCGGCGGGCTGAGCGGCTTTGATCTCTTCATGGAAGACGATCATCGGGCTGCCGGCCGCGAGCGTCATCTGCGGGCCATCGAATTTCGATTCATGCTTCGCCGGCTCGAACGGCAGATCGAGCACCGCCAGCGCGAGCATCATCTCGGAGAAGTTGCGGCTCGCGTCCGCGATGTTCGTGGAGAGGAACGGCTTCGCCGGATCGTGCTGAGCGTAGTCGCGCCAGAACGAGTTGACCGTGATGAGCCCAGGATTCTGCTCGGCGATGGCAAGGTGGTAGTAGTTGTTCTCGGCCCATTCCTTGGTCGGGTCCATCTTGCGGTAAAGCTGGCGGACTTGTTCGCGGCTTAAACGTCCGAAGTAGGCAACTTCGTCTTTGACCGGCATATCGCCATCGGTGCCGAGATCGGCAACGCCATTCGCGTTCGAGTCCTTCTTATCTGCTGCGGCTCCCGATCGTTTTGCGAGCGCATCCATCGGCTTGCCATCTCGTGCGAGTCCACGTCGAAAGCGTTCGGTTCCGGCCTCTTCCTTGGCCTTCTCGCGAAGTCCGAGTTGCTGCTTGGCCGCCTTCTTGGCTTCGGCTGGAGCACCACCCATTCCGCCCCCAAATCCGCCGAGCATTCGATTCGCCGGAGCTGCGCCGCCCGCCGCGACCGGAGCCGATTCGGTGGCGAGTTCCGTTCGCTCGAACATCACTTCCGATTCCTTCAGTTGCCGTTCGAGATTCGACTTCAAGCCGAGATTGTCACTAGTCTCCAGCGCGCTCCCTTTCGCCGCCGTGTCGAACAGATGCAGGAACCGGTCGATGTTCGGCGGCTGCAACTTGAATAGCTCGTCGATGTGCCGCGAGGTCTTCGGTCCCTCGCCGTTGATGTGCTGGGCGAGAAACACTCGCTCGGCCACATTGAGCTGCCCGTAAGACCACGGTTGCAGGAACGGATCAACCTTGTCGTCCAGCAGCCAGCGGTCGAGAAACGTCTTGTCCTTCTTATTCGCGAGGTACGGCTTCACCACCGTGTTGAAGAACTTCGGATCTTTCTTCGCGAGGAACACATTGAGTTCATGGCAGGCATACTTCGAGTACTTCTCCTTCTGCTCTTCCGGCTTGAGCTTCGGCCAGTTGAGCAGGAACGAGAACTCGGCCAACTTCGGATCGTGCGTCAGCGTCGTGAACAGCAGATAAACCCGCGCGAGGCTGTCATACGCCTCGAACTTCGACGTGGCGATGTCCGCCAACGTAAACGGCTGCCCGGCCCCGACGAGACTGATTCGCTTCTGCTGCGTGAAATGCTTCTTCGGATCCAGCCCGTTCGCCAATCGCAAATCAACGAACGTCGATTTCGGCTCGTCGAGCGCCAAGCTCCGCCAAGTCGTGCTCAGCGGATCGCAAGCGACGACGTGCAAATGCTGATGCGCGCCGAGCAGATCGCGCTTCAACACGATCTTGCCATCCTTGTCCGGCACGAGGTTCACGAACACCGCCGACGCTTCCGCCAGGAAGTCGAGATTCGCGAAGTCGCCGCCGCGCGCGATTCCGCCGGCACCCTGACCCTCACCGCGTGCCATCGAGCTGGGTGGCGGTGCCCCTTTCGCTCCGAACTCATCGCCGCCGGCCGCGAGCTGCTCACCAGTCTCGGTTGAACGCAGCACCCACGGGTTGAGCAGCAACGACGGCCGCTCCAGCGTGTTGCCCGGAAACTTCTTCGCATACTTGCGGTCGATGATGTAACGGTACTCGTCGCCGATGTTGCGGCCAGCCAGATACACCGACTCGGCTGGCGAAGTGCGGATCGCATACGGCTCGGCCTGCGTAATCTTCGCGAGATGATTCCCCGCCGGAAACGCCGGAGCGAACCGCGTCGCGAAGAGATGCACGCGAGCAAACTTGTTCGCGTTCGCGAGTTGGATCACCAACTCGGCAGGTTTCCCGCGGGGACGGAATTCGTCATCGTCGCTATCACGGATGCTTGTGATTTGTAACGCTGCCAGCGGTCGCGTCTCCAACTGCCGCACGTTGCCGAGCACATACCCGTGCTTCGTCTCCCCCGGAGCAATCCGAATGCGGACATGCCGATTCAGCGACTTGAGCCACAGGTCGTAATCCCCCTCCTTCAACCCGCTGATCGCGATGAGTCCGTTCTTGATCGAGAGGTTCTCGAAGCGATCGGCAAGGAACGAATCGCCGCGTAGTTCGAGAAGGGAGAGCGCGGCGCGTAGGTTGGGCACTCTTGCCCGACCCTTCGCGTTCTCATCGCTCTGGTCGGGCAAGAGTGCCCAACCTACGAACGGCAGCGTCAGCACTTCGCCGACTCGGCCGTGCAGCGATTGCGAATAGACATGCTCATCCGGCCGAATCGGCCAAGCGTGTTGTGTCCCCATCGGCCCGGTCGCCGTGATGGCGACGATGTCTTCCAGCAAACCGAGCGACACTCGACCGGCCTTGTCCGTCTTGAACGTCAAATGCTTCGGGTCGCGGAAGTCGCGGTGCTTGATCACGATTTGAACCGGCCGCGACACCTTCGGCTCGCCCGTCTTGCCGAGCAGTTCGACAAAATACTCGGCGCTCGTGCGGACCAAATGCAAATCTTCAATCTTGTCCGTCCGGTCGATCTCGTTGAGTGCGAACGATTCATTCGCCGCCAGCGAGATCGTCTGATTCGTACTGAGCACTTTGACTTGCCCGATCAACTGGAAGCTCAACGACTGCACGCGCGGCGGAACGGAGAACTCGTGTGTCGATTCTCGATCCTCAAACAGCTTGAAGTCCGGGATCTCGGTCGAGGAAGCGACGCCGTCATGATCGGTCGAAACGATTTGCAGTTTGACCTGCTCCAACAGCTTCGTGCTGACTGGCGTCCCGTTGAGCGTCAATTGCGGCCGAACGACGACTGTTGCCTTTTTGCGGCTGAGCAGCGATTCGCGATCGACGACGATACCGGCCGAAAGCGCGAACGCTTCCCCCTCGTGCTGGAAGTAATCGAGGCAGGCGAACTCGTGGGGCACGTTTTCAACGTGCTCATTTTTGGCATTTTTCCGGCCGGGCACGTTGGAAACGTGCCCCACGAGGATGATCGGCTGCCGTCCCGGCTGATGCGTGAATGGAACCGTGATTTCGCCGGACTTGTCGGCGACGTACTCGTGCCCGCCCAGCAGGATCTTCGCGTCATCGACTTTCTGATTCTTCTCGTCGAGCACCGTGAAGACCTGCCCGGCGGTTCCCGTCTTTGCCAAGAACTTCAGCTTCCCTTTGCGGATCAACGCCCGGCTGCTGCGGCCGTTGCCGATGAAATCAACGACGTACACGCCCGGCTTCTTCAGTTCGGGAAGCTCAAAGCGACGACGGACTCGGCGAAACGACGTGTCGTTGTAGGAATGCGTGGTCTCGCGATTGGCCACGAGTCCGTCGAGATTTACGTCGGTGTCCACCTCGCGCAGTTGCTCGCGATAGAAATTCTTCGTGTTGATCTCGAACACCTTCACGATCAGCGTGCCGACGTTCTTGACGTGCAGGTCGAGCGCGACCGGTTCATCGGCCGAGTACGTCGTGCGGTTCGTCGGATCGAATTCGATCTCAACCCGCTGCTTGAGTTGCTGGAAGAGTTCGGCCGGCAGCATCGCCGCCCATTGCTCCGGCTCACCCAGCCCGTTGAGGATTTTTGTTTCGGCAAAGAGATGCTTGAGATAGATGTCGTTGATGAACGGCTCGAACTCTTTTGGGTTCGCGGCGTCCAACAAAAAATGTTGCAAGTAACTGCGAACGAGCGGCTCGTCATTCGCGACGGGCGGCAGCAGCGTCCCCGGCCGCAGGTCGTGATTCAGATGCGCCGGATGTTGCTTGATCGCCTCCCCCTCGCGCATCGACTTCGACAAATAGCCGACTGGCCGAGGCAGCTTGAGGTAAGCCAGAAACCGATCCTTTTCCAACTTGCCGAGCGATCGATCCAGCCACAACCGGTGATACAGCGTTTGTGCTCGGAGCGGATTCTGGATCGGCGGAAGTTTGTTGGCGAACACCAGGATTCGGTCGAGGTACGCCGACATCGCTTTCGTGTCGTGCTGCCAATCCTCATCCGGCCCCGGCTGCAATCGACTGAGCGACGCGACCACCCAATGGTGATTGTGAACCAAGTCCGGCTTGAGCTTGAGCATGTCGTCGAGCTGTGCCTGCGTTAGCAACTTGTGAATCGCGAACTGTCCGAAGCCGCCGGAATTCGGATGATTCATGTCATCCGCAATGAGCTGCGTCAGTCCGGCGTAATCCGGCCGAGCCAGCCGCGAAATCAAATGCCGCCGCCGATCGCCGTCCAGCTTCTCGTTGACCAGCCAATCGAACGACGTATCCGTGAAGCCTTCGGTATTCGGCTGCTGCAACGCTTGCTGAATCCACGTCGCGCGCGAGATCCACTGCGGATCGAGTTTCGTCGGCAGGTTCGGCTCGACGCCGAGTTCTTCCTTCTGATGCCCGAAGTTCACGCCCAGCTTGTTGCGCAGGAAATCCAATGTCTTCTGCGGATTCTTGTCATACGTCAGCAACGCCTGCCGCGCGAGGATTTCATTGACCCGCTGCGTGTGCCCGATCTTCTGAATCCACTGCGTGACCAGCGGCTCGACCTTGTCGAACTGCTCGGCCTGCTGCGCGTGCAGGCAATGGAAGTAATAGAAGTCTTCCGTCCCCGGCACGAGCTGTTTCAACGGCACCGTTCGATCCGGTGCGAGAGCAAAGTCCTCGATGAAATTGATCTCGCCAGCGACGGTCGGTTCGGCCAGCCGCTGCCCGATGATTCCCATTCCCAATGCCACCGTGACGCCAACCGCTCGCAACCAATGAGACCATCGCATGGGAACCTCGCTGAAATGAGAGTGATGCGTAGTGACAAGTTCGCCTCAGAAACGTGACGTGCCAAGAGGCGTTCGTCTTAGAGAAAGTTCCCGCAGATTCTACAGTTGCCACGACAGACGTCTTCTGGAAGTCATCGGTTTCTCGTTGAATCCTGTCGAGGACCGTTCCTACGAAAAAAGCCCGGCTGGTGGCCAGCCGGGCTCTTGTGCGTATTTCGAGTTAAATCGTTTCGACTACTTCACCAATCCAGCCGAACGCATTTTGCTGGCGTTGCCGGCTTGGCCGAAGGCGACCATGCGGGCGATGCAGACTTTCTTCATCGCTTCGCGAGCTGGCTTCAGGAAGTCGCGCGGATCGAACTTGTCGGGAGTCGTCATCATGACCTGACGGACGGCGGCGGCCATCGCGATGCGGTTGTCGGCATCGCAGATCTGTTCAACGGAGATGAACTCGGTCGCCGGTGACGAGGCGGCAGACTTGCGGCTGTTTTTGTTTGACGCTGCGCGGAACGGGATGAGCGGCAGTCGCAACACATTGCCGAACGACAAGACAACCAACAGGTATGGTCGTAGCAACGGGCCACTCTTCTTTTGAACATCTTCCGGCATGAAGCGAGCGTCGGCTGTTAGAGCTGCCATGATGCTGACAAGAGGACGTGTTTGCCGATCGATTCTCCGTAGCCGCATCTGGCGGGGGATTTGGTCGATCGTTTCTAGAAGAGTCCACGATTGGTGACACGGACAAGATCGACGAATCTGACAGTTGAACTATTGACATTTGTAAAGATGTTTGTAATTTAATGTCCTCATGTCCTCATGGGCCAAGTGTCAGTCAAAGGTAGTCACCCGCGTGTCAGTCAACGGTAGTCAGTGGTAGAAGGAGATTCTTTCAAGGGCAATGGAGATGGTTCAAAAAGTCGGTGGAGAATGTTCGTCGCGGAATGGTGTCGCAGGT
>SXGS01239166.1_pt1 | contig 27898 bp, 24 predicted proteins | sample 3174681 | NCBI WGS metagenome assembly SXGS01 (sample SAMN11356861, study PRJNA531348) | freshwater metagenome | isolation source: freshwater sample F1-80 | place: China: Fuxian Lake, Yuxi | collected 2017-12-25 | reverse complement strand
GGGTCATAACCCAGCCGCGATAACACATTCGCCACGAGCTGCCGCGACGTCCCAAACTCGGACGTGACCGCCGATATGAAAATGCGTGGCTTCATGCGCTGCTCCCCGGAGTGCGAACCCGTCACAGGTCGCGATCAGGTTACACAGAGCCGCCAGCATCACAATCCTCAGCGCCGAGTCCGCGAGTCGGAAATGAAAGACTGGTCGCCAAGCTTGCCAGAGCGTGTTGGATTTCCCGCCACTTGGGCTTGTCCCAGTGGTTCCCGCGCTTCTGCACCACTCAGGAAGCTCAGAGAATTCGATAGTGCAGAAGCGCGGGAACCACCCTGACAATTAAGGTGGCGGACTTGTTCAACAAGCTCTGACGAGTGCGACTTATCCTCGGATCAAACTTTGACGCAGCACTAGCTCAGCAACCGCTGATGAATCATCGCGTCGGCCGCGATCCACAGCTTGCGCCAGCGCGGGAGCGACACATGCTGGCGAAAGACGTCGAACTTGCGACGCTCAATCTCGTGCAACAGGCCACCGTAAAGCTGCAGCATCGCCTTCAAGATCGGCCGGCCATGTGGCTCCAAGCAAGGGAGCAGTTGCTCGGCCGAAGCATAAAACGTCTTGGCCCGCTCCGATTCGAACGCCATCAACGAGCGAAAGCGGTCGTCGCACTGCTGAGCGATCAAGTCCTCAACGGTCATCCCGAACCGCTGCAAATCCTCAGACGGCAGATACACCCGCCCGGTCGCCGCATCCTCACCGACATCGCGCAAGATGTTCGTTAGTTGAAACGCAGTCCCGCAGTCGATCGCGCGCTGAGTCGCCTCGTCACCGTGAAAGCCCCAGATGTGAATGCAGCACAATCCCACCGCACCAGCGACGAGATAACAGTAGTCGGCGAGTTGATCGAACGTCTGAAAACGAGCGGCGATTGTCGGTTTGATGGGATTCACCGTGAGCGGCAAGGCACTAGCCGCCGGTAGCGTCAGCGATGAAACACCGGCGGCTAGCGCCCTGCCGCTCAGTTCAAATTCCAAATCCGATCGCACGCCGCGCACGACCGCGAATAGATGCTCGTGAGGAATCGTGAATTGATCGGCGACCTCGCGCATCGCCGGTAACACCAAACCAGCCGGTTCCGACCAACCGCTCATGTCGGTACTTGACCAGCCCGGTCGCAAAGCGTCGGTCAGCGATTGCTGCCAAGCCTCCCAATCGGCGACTCGTTCGGGCAGCGAGCGGTTCTCGGCATCTCCACAATCGTCGGTCACGCGCATGAAGGCGTACAAGACGCACATCGCTCGATACTGCGGAGCGGGCAGGCCGCAGAACGAATAATAAAAATTGCCGGCCGTTCGCTTCGTCAGCCGCTCGCAATGGTCGTAGCACTCGTCGAGCAACGTGCGACTCATGCCGCCACCTTCCGGCCGAGTGCCCGGCCCAGGCACTTCAGCAACAAGCTCGCCGCATCCCACTTGGTCACGACGGGCCGCTGATCCCAAACGCGATAGCCGATCTCGGCCACGCGATCGCACACTTTCAGTCCCCCTTCACCGAATAGCTCGATGACAACCTGCAACCGCCCGCGCAGTCGTGGTGCCAACTCGCGCACCGCCAACAACATTTCGCGAGCACGTTCGACCTCGAACCGCATCAGTTCGACAAACGCCCCGTTCGTGATTCGGCCAGTAAGGTCTTCGCGTGAATATCCAAACCGCTCGCAGTCCGCGAGCGGCAAGTACGTCCGCCCGATGTCCGCATCGCGAGCCACATCCTGCCAGAAGTTGGCCAACTGCAATCCCGTGCAGACAGAATCGGAAAGCTCGACCGATCGCTCGTCATCACAGCGACACAACCGCAGCACAATGCGGCCAACTGGATTCGCGCTGTTCCGGCAATAGCCGAGCAACTCGTCAAAGGTGTTGTAGGAGGTGACTCGCTGATCCTGCTCAAACGCGGTCAGCAAATCGTCAAACGGCTGACGCGGCAGATCAAACTCTCGCGCGGTTTGCTGCAACGCCACGAACACCGGATGAGCCATCTCCTCACCCGCCCAGCAGCGAGCCAACTCACCGCGCCACCAGCCGAGCAACCGCGTCGAAAGGTCGCAGTCCCCCAGCTCATCCCCCAAGTCATCCGACCACCGGCAATAGGCATAAACATTGAAGAACGGCTGCCGCAGCTTGCGCGGCAACAGGCGAGCGATCAACGGGAAGTTCTCGTAGTGCGACGTCGCCAACCGCCGGCAATACGCCTCGGATTCCGCCAATCCGAGTCGAGTCGAACTCGCTGGCGCGGCCAGTTGTTGAACAACGCCAGGACACCAGCGATTCAACTCATCAAGCAATTTGTGCGAAGCTTCCGACATGCGTCGTAGGCTACTGCAACGCAATCCCCTCAGCCAGAAACTGTCCCACGTCGCATTCGTCGCGTTATGAAGACTGTAGGGTGGGTCGAGTCATCGAGACCCACCATGTATCGCGATGATTCTGGTGGGTCTCGATGACTCGACCCACCCTACGTTTGAAAAACTAGCCAGCGTCGTCATCGAGCGGCTTGGCCGATAGACTCCGCCCCCCTGCCATACACCGCGTCTCGATTTTTGTGATTCCTATCCATGCCAGTCCCGCAAGTGGCCATCATTGGCCGGCCGAATGTCGGCAAGAGTTCCATTCTCAATTGGCTCGCTCACAAGTTCGTCTCCGTTGTGGACCCGACGCCTGGTGTGACTCGCGACCGCGTCTCGTATTTGATGTTCGAGGGGGACCGCTACTTCGAGCTGATCGACACCGGCGGCATCGGTATCGTGGACCGCGACGATCTTTCTGAGGACGTCGAACGCCAAATTCAAGTCGGCATCGACCGAGCCGATCTGATCCTGTTCGTGGTCGATGGCAAAGACGGCCCGATGCCGCTCGATCAAGTCGTGGCCGATCGGCTGCGGCTGATCGACAAACCAAAGCTGCTGGTCGTCAACAAGTGCGATTCGCCGAGGACCGAGGACGAAGTCCCGCAGTTCTACCGCATGATGAATGGGCCGACGGTCACCACCAGCGTCATCGGCAACCGCTATCGCGATGAGCTCGTGGCGGCGATCCTCGAAAACCTCCCGCCCGCAGCCGAGCATGAAGCCGAAGACGGCGCGTCACTGGCTTCTGATCCCGAGCTGAAGTTCGCGATCGTCGGTCGCCGCAACGTCGGCAAGAGCACGTTCATCAACGCGCTCGCCGAAGAAGAGCGCTGCATCGTCTCCGAGATCCCCGGCACCACTCGCGACAGCATCGACGTCCGCTTCGAGATCGACGGCCTGCGTCTGCTGGCCATCGACACCCCCGGTGTCCGCAAGAAGAAGAGCCTCGCCAATGATGTCGAGTTCTATGGCATGGTCCGCGCTCAGAAGAGTATCCGCCGCGCGGACATCGTCTTCATGTTCTTCGACGCCACCGAGACTGTGTCGCGCGTCGACAAGCAGCTCGTCGATGAAATCGTCTCGCAGTTCAAGCCGGTGATCTTCGTCATCAATAAGTGGGACTTGGCCAAAGAAGAGCACATGGATATGGAACGCTGGGGCGAATACCTCGGCAACCAATTCGCCTCACTGCGATTTGCTCCGATGGCGTTCCTCACCGCGAAGACCGGCAAGAACGTCCACAAGCTGGTGAACCTCGCTCAGAACATCTTCAAGCAAGCTCGCACGCGCGTCTCAACCGGGGAGATCAACCGCGTCGTCCGAGCGGCAGTCTTGCGCAATCGCCCCCCCGTCCGTCGTAATCAAACGCCAAAAGTGTACTTCGCCACGCAAGTCGCCACCGAACCGCCGACCATCGTCCTGAAGTGCAACAATCCCACGCTGTTCGACAATTCTTGGCGGCGTTATTTGCTCGGCGTGATGCGAGAAGAGCTGCCCTTCCACGAGGTGCCGATCAAGCTCTTCCTCCGCCAACGCGAACAAGCCGAAGAACGCCGCTCGTCCGGCGAGCGAGACATCGAGCCTGACGAAGTCCAACGCGAATCGGCGATGGAAGAAGTGGACTGGGGCGACGAGGTTTAGTCGGAATCCGACTCTCGTTCCCACGCTCCGCGTGGGAACGAGATTAAATCATTGCTCACGACGTTGTCATTACGATGAGATCTTCTCGACTTGGCAACCATCGCCGAGCGGCGGCGGACAGGAACGACACTACATGATTTCGGTTCCGACGGCTCCGTGGGCGCATCAAATTGGTGATTTGCTGGCTTGGTCGGGGGCGTTTCTGGGTGGGGCTTGGTTGCATCGGCGGTATCCGGAGGCGGTGCGGCGGTTGGCTCGGCAGACGGAGCCATCGTATTTCATTCAGCTCGCGATCGGGGGTGTCATCGGAGCTTGGCTGTTTGGTTCTTTGAATTCCTTGCGATCGGATGTGCCGACGCTTTCGCACAGCATTGCGGGAGCGTTGGCCGGGAGTATCGCGGCGGTTGAGTTGTGGAAGTGGCGTCACGGCGTTCGGGTTTCGACGGGGACGCCGTTTGTGATTCCGATCTCGATGGGTGTGGTGATTGGCCGCTGGGGTTGTTTGTTTGCCGGGTTAGATGACGGCACATTTGGAGTGCCGACCGCATTGCCTTGGGCCGTGGATTTGGGAGATGGAGTCGGCCGGCATCCTGTTCAGGTTTACGAATCGGCGGCGATGCTGATCTTCTTGCTGGTGTTTGTCGCCGCGTTGCGAGCCGGGCGAGCTTGGCCGCTGGAGATTGGGTTTCATGTGCTGATCGTCGTCTATGCGGTTCAGCGGTTTGTTTGGGAATTCTTCAAGCCGTATCCTCCGGTCGTTGGAGTTTTCAATTCGTTTCATTTTCTCATGCTGGGACTGATGGGCTATGGCATCTGTTGGATCATCCGTGGCGATCGCGCCGAGCCAATTGAACCTAGGCCAATCGGCACCGAGTCCCTTCGAGCGGAAGTCGTCGACGTACCTCTTTCACAGTCAAACGACGAGCCTGTGTGAAACCTGTTTGCGGCTCGTGCCGACGAAGGTGCTCATCGACGAGGGCTGCGTGTGGTATCTGAAGCGATGCCGTGAGCACGGCGTGCAGAAGACGAAGATCAGCGACGACGTGGCGTATTGGCAGTCGCAGAAGATGTGGCTCAAGCCGGGAGATCGTCCGCTCGCGCCGCAGACTCGAACCGAGCACGGCTGCCCGTTCGATTGCGGCTTGTGCCCGGATCACGAACAACACAGTTGCCTGGCGATTCTGGAAATCAATCAGGCGTGCAACTTGGCCTGCCCGGTTTGTTTCGCGAACGCGACCGACGTGCATGGGAGCCATCTGCCGCTGGCGACGATCGAGGGAATGCTCGACACGCTGGTCACGAGCGAGGGGGAACCCGATCTGGTGCAGCTCTCCGGCGGCGAGCCGACGATTCATCCGCAGTTCTTCGAGATTCTGGAAGCGGTCAAGCGACGGCCGATCCGGCATGTGATGATCAACACGAACGGCGTGCGGATCGCACAGGACCGCGAGTTCGTCGCTCGGCTGGCGAGCTATGCTCCGCGGCTCGAAGTCTATTTGCAATTCGATTCGCTCGACGACGCGGCGCTCGTGAACTTGCGCGGCGCGAAGCTCAGTCACATCCGGCAGCAGGCGTTGGAGAATCTCGAAGCGGTCGGCCTCTCGACGACGCTGGTGGTCGTGGTGAAGAAAGGGATCAACGATCGCGAAGTGCCGAGCCTCATTCAGCACGCGCTGAAATGGTCGTGCGTCCGAGGTGTCACGTTGCAGCCGGTTCAAGACGCCGGTCGCAACGACGGCTTCGATGGCAAGACGAACCGAATCCTGCCGAGCGAACTGCGACGCCTCGTCGCCGAATCTGGCGTCTTCACGTTGGATGACATGATCCCGCTGCCGTGCAATCCCGATCAAATCTGCATTGGCTACGGCTTGCGACAAGGCTCAACCTTGACGCCGATCACGTCGCTGCTGCCACGTGAACTGATTCTGCAAGGCCCCAACACGATCAGCTACGAAGCCTACCCTGCCCTGCGCGACGGCATCCTCAACCTGCTGAGCCTCGCGACATCGCAAGCGAATACGGAAGAAAAGCTCGCGAGCCTGCTGTGTTGCCTGCCGCACGCAATGGTCCCGTGCGAACTCAGCTACGCCAACAGCTTCCGCGTCGTCATCCTGCAATTCCTGGATCGCTACAACTTTGACATCGCGACCGTGAAACGAAGCTGCGTCCACTTCGTACAACCCAACGGCCAGATCATCCCGTTCGACACCTTCAACACCTTCTACCGAGACGGAGCCGAAGGAGCCGCCGTCCTCGCCGAAGCTCGCCAAGGAGATCGCTCATGAAACAAGTCTTCGGTTCGATCCTCATGGCCGTCGGAATCCTGATCGCCGGAGCGAGCGGCCTGTGCTCGTTCGTATTCGTGATGAGCGCGTTCGGGTCACCAAGCAACATCAAGATCGATCTGCCGATCATCTTCTTCGTCGGCGGGATTCCCTTCGTGATCGGACTCGCGGTATTTTTCGGCGGCCGTGCTCTTGTCCGCCAAGCGAAACGAGACGCTGAAAAAAAGACGCCGCCGCCAAGTCACGATGCTGAGAAGACTCCTACTGTCGATGGACCTTCTCCTGGATGAATTCATCCCTCTTCACGCCACTCACTTTGGAAACACAAACTATGAACAAAACTTATTGCGGCCTGTTCTGCCTTCCTCATGGTTCCCACTTGCTTCTTGGTCTGGTGATGACGTTCGCTCTGTGCGCCGTGGCTCACGGGCAGTCTTCGCCAAAACCTGCGTTTCAGTACGAGGTGGGCGACGTCCGCGTGAGCATCCCCACGGCGGATGAACCGCGTGTGAAAGCATTTGGCAAGGAGTCGTTGCAGGCGGCGGCGAAATATCTGGAAACGGGGGCGGCGAGTTGGTTGAAGCGGGACAAAGCCTGTGTGAACTGTCACACCACCGGTCCTTACATGACGGACTTCACCGCGTGGTCGCGGAGGTTCGGCCAGCCCAATGAAGACGTGTTGAAAAACTTCGTGAAGGCCGTGCCGAAGGAAATCGAAGAGGTGCGGGAGACGGAGACGGAGACGAAAGGTCTGAAGTTTTATCCCGGCGCGTTCTTCGCCGTGTGGCGAACCGCCGGGCTGGCCGAGTGGGACCGGAATGTCGCCGGCAAACTCTCGGAACCGACGGAGCGTTCGCTGCGAGACATGTTTATGCGGCAGTCTGAAAGCGGCGCGTTTGTCAGTCATGGTGAAGTCGAGATCCCACACATCACCACCGACTTTGAACTCTCGCTGCAAGCCGCGCGAGCCATGACAGCCGCTCCGGGTTGGCTTGCGGGGCTGAAGGACGAAACGCTGGTCGCTCGCGTCGATAAGTTGAAACAGTATCTTCGCACCTCGCCGCCGAAGAACGATTTCGACCGCGTCTTGAAATTGCAATTGGCTCTTTACCTACCCGACTTGGTGACGTCAGCCGATCGTGACGCCGCGTTCGCTCTGCTGACCTCAAAGCAACACGCCGACGGTGGCTGGAGCACGCGCGACATGTCGCCAGTCAATGATTGGCACTATGAAATGAGCCCGTTTGTGCTGAACCTCATCAAGAACCTGCCCGATGCCGACAAGCCGGAGAGTGATGCCTACATGACGGCGCTGGCCATCGTGCTGATGCGGCAGAGCAACATTCCCGTGTCCGATCCGCGGATTCAGAAAGGTTTGACCTGGCTGAAGCGCGAGCAACGCGAAAGTGGCCGCTGGTGGATGCACTCGCTCTACCGCGGCAACTACCACTACACGACCTACATCGCCACCATCGAAGCCATCAAGGCTCTCGAACTCTGCGGCGAACTCGACGCGCTGACGGCAAAGAAGAACTGACGAGACGATGCTTCAGACCTTTAACGTCAACGCGCGAGCGTCCTAACGGCCGTCGGCTTCCAAGAAATCCAATTTCGATCGTGGGCGATCCCACCAAAAGAGTCACGTCAGGTTCTGAATCGAGCGATAAACGTAGGGCGGGACAAACTCGCTTTGAGCACCGGCGCACCGAATTAGACTTCTTACTGACCCGCCTCGTAAGGACTCCAAGCGAAGCGATAACGCTTCGTGTCCGCCACGATCTCGTTCAGCATGCCGACCGAGACAAGACCCTCTATCGCTCGAATAACGACGAGTTTCGCTCGGTTCGGGTTCTCAGCAATTGATGGAATGCTGACTATCTCCGGATCTGTTGCGGTTTGGCCGAGTACGTCGTCGAACGAGAAGCCGTCGGCGAAATCAACGAAGATGCGATCCATCACATGATGATGGAGACTGATTAGCGGCAACAGTCCTGCTTGGGTAGCACGTTTTTTGTATTCGTCGTGTGGTGTCATCGGTCCAACTCACACCAGTCATTCGCTAACAACAGGCTTCCTTGCAATACGGTAGTCAGCGATTTGCCAAGTCTGTTGCTATTCCAACTTCCCCTTGGTTTTCCACAACCGATCCTTGAGCTGCGGAAACAACTCCAGCGCGTTGTCACGCATGATTTGCTTGCCAATGCGGTTGGCGTGTTCTTCGAGCAAGTCGCCGCGATCGACTTTTTCGGCGAGGACTTCGGCGATGCACATCCGAGTCAGCTCGGTTGAACCGTAGATCCCTTCGCCGTGGTTGCAGTCGCCGCCCCACATAATGCGGGTGGAGGGCATTTGCTCCAGCCATTCGTGGTAGGCCCGTTTGCCCATCGAATAGCTGAGGCTTGGCAGCCAGACGCTGTCGATCCAGACGTGGTTCCAATGCCGCAGCAGGATCGCACCGGTCTCGCCGACCCACGGGAAGCCGCCGTGAAACAGAATGAACTTCGTCTTGAGATTCGCCTCGATCAAATCGACGAGCAGGATCGGGTTAGAACTTTGAATGCGACCGTGCCCCGTGTGGATTTGGAATGGCAGATCGTACTTCGCCCCGAATTCGCACAGCCGCCAGAAAACGAAATCTTCGAAGTCCTTGATCTGCTCCGGCGTCAGCGTGGAGGCTCGTTTGCCAAACGCCGCCTGAGCCCGCTCCTTCGGCACGCGGTCGAACTTGAGCGTCCGCTGGTAAGCGAGCGTCGATTTCAGACAGACCGCCCCTTTGTCTTTCGCCTCGAGAAACAGCCGGTCGATCACCTTCAAGAAATCGTCAAACGATTTCATCGGCAGGCCGTGCTTGGTAGCGAACTCATAGGGACTGTCGAACGGATCGTAGAATTCTGACGAGTGAAAACCGCGCACCAACGGCGTCACGTTGAACACGAGCACTTCAAACGGGTACGTCGTTTGGAACGAGAACTTCGCCCAGTGCGGGTCGTTGAACATCAGCTCGATGTTGGACCGTTCGGTGACGACGTGGTGCAGCCATTTCTGGTCGCGGTAGTTCTCGAAGATCTTGCGATCGAGGTCTTTGGCTTGAGCATCGGTGACGCGGTCCCAATCGACGCCGTACAAATCTTTGAGCGCGATCTGCGTGTAGCGGTAGAAGCTGGTCGCTCGCGAGTTGTCCCAATCGTCCTTGGCATCCTTCCACCAGTCCTCGAACTCCATCTTCGGCTGCCACGGAGTCAGCCGGCCGACCTGAGTCCAATAGCTGTTCCCCCATATGCTGGAGAGATTCATCCCCTTGCCGAGCTTCGTCTCGCGATACCCCGGCAGCTTCTCGAACGGCCAAAGATGATCGTGCGTGTCGATCGCCGGCACCGCGTCGATCTTCAACTTGATTCGCTTGTAGGTTTCGGTCTGCCGTGTGGCCTGAGCGGATGCGGTCAGTCCGGCGGCCAGCCAAGTCGCAAGGAAGATGAGCGTTACAAGGCTTCGCTGAAACATGAGAAGCACCTTTCTGTGGGGCGCGACGAACTCGGCTCGACCAAAACGTGGTTGCCAATTAGAAGTCCGCCGGTCAACGGAACCAGCGATCGTTCGCAAGGCCATGATATGCCAAGTGCCTCACGATTTGCCTGCCTGATATTTCTGCTCTCAGGCTGCACGGCGATGAATTTGACTTCGGAGGCGAATCGAACCTCGCCGACCGAGATCGATTCGGAGGTCAAAGCGTATCAGTCATGCCGGTCCATTGCCGAAGTCGAACAACGGCTCGATGAATTACTCAAAGCCCCGGACGGCCAGGAGCAAGCCGAGCGGCTCATTCAGGGATGGGGTCAGCACGGCTCTTGGTACGACCTCGCCGTTGTGAAACTCTTCTGGGAGCGATCACTTCCTGAAGTGGACGGCAAGAAAAAGCGATTCAACCATCGCCGCCTTTTCGAGGTGACGAAATCTGTTTTGGTCAAACATTCGGAATTGGCCTGCCAAGTATTTTGGTATTACCAGTGGTCCTCTGGCGTCCCTGACTTTGCGGGGATGATGCACGATTTGGAACCACATTGGGTTTGTGATCGCAGAGTCGATGATTGGGTGAAGTTTCGGTTGGTGCTGTTCTATGCCGGTGTCGCGTCGGGATTGCCAATTGAACTGTCGGTTGGCGAAAGCGCCGCTCGTGCCGGCTTTGACAGCCTGATGCGCGACTGGTTCGACCAGCAGGCGATCATTCTCGGCCAAAGGCCATTCCTTCGATACGATCATGACCTTGGACGCTGGGTTGTGGACCTCGACGCCAAGCAAGCGAATCGCTATCTCACACCTGCTGAGCAGAAGGCTTCGCCTCGTTCAACACCCTTGCCGAATTGGGATAGCGAGATTATTCCGCCCCAGCCGATTCACGAGTCTGTAGGCGAGGAAGAGGTCGAGCTGCTTGGAATTCCAGATTGATGAAGGATTGCAAAGTGAATTCAGCAAAGCCCCTGACGACGAATGAACTGCGAGCGCGGATCGCTCGTGTCCCGCGAACGCCGCTGGCTCACCTGCCGACACCATTGGAGTTGTTGCCTCGGTTCAGCAAGGCTGTGAACCCGAATGGACCGCGTGTGTGGATCAAGCGGGACGACTGTACGGGGTTGCTGTTTGGTGGGAACAAAGCGCGGCACAACGAATTCTTGATCGCCGATGCGCTGGCCAAGGGAGTCGATTTGGTCGTGTGGGGCGCGGGGGTGCAGAGCAACAACTGCCGGCAAACGGCCGCCGCGTGTGCGAAGGTCGGACTCGATATTCATCTGGTGCTCGGTCGCGGCAAGCCGGTGAGTGGGCTGGATGTTGTACAAGGAAATTTGTTGCTCGACCAAATTGTCGGGGCAAGCATCGAGATTGTCGAAGAGTCGATCGGTCTTGCACTCGACCAAAAGATCGCTGAGGTCGCGGAACGATTTCGCTCGCGCGGACGTAAGGTCTATGTGTGGGACCGCCCGGTCGTGCTGCCACTCGCCGCACTCAGCTACACGCTCTGCATGGCCGAGATCGTCGAGCAATCAACCGCTAGCGGTTTTGAACCAGCGGCGGTTTACGTTTCGTCGTCCGGTTCGACGGGGGCCGGCGTGGCGCTCGGGGCGAAAGCGTTGGGGCTGACTTATCCCGTGTGGAGCATCGCCCCGATGATCTGGCCGTGGGACAGCCAACAAGAACTGTCGGCGACCGCGAATCGCGCCGCGGAGTTGGTCGGCATCGAAACTCGACTGACGCCAGACGACATTCTCTTCATCGGCGAGTACCTCGGACCTGGCTATGGCCAGCCTTCGGATGCGGGCATCGAGGCGATGACGCTGCTAGCGCGGACCGAGGGTCTGCTGGTCGAACACGTTTACACGGCGAAGGCTCTGTCGGGACTGATCGACCACATTCGCGCCGGACATTTCCGAGAGGATCAAGACGTCGTCTTCGTCCACACGGGGGGCACTCCGGCGATCTTTGCGGAAGCGGAAATGTTGGCAGCGCGGATTCCTCGGCGCGAATTGAGCTGAGCCGGAACAGCAGGTTTGAAACCTGTCCCCACGTTACTTCTCAGACTCAGCCAGTTTTTGGGCGAGCGGTTTCCAGTCCACTTGCGGCGCGTCGGCCCAGAGGTGTTCGAGGTCGTAGAGTTCGCGGCCATCGGGCGAGAAGACGTGCAGGACGATGTCGCCGTAGTCTTGCAGTATCCACGTTTCAGAATCACGGCCTTCGACGCCGACGCGCGGGCGGCTGCCACGTTTCTTCATCAATTGCTCGACCTCTTCGGCGATGGCGCGCATCTGACGTCCGCTAGTCGCGGTCGTGATCACGAAGAAATCGACGATCGGTGTGACCTGAGTCATGTCGAGGACGAGGGAGTCTTTGCCCTTGAGATCCGCGCAGGCTTGCGCAGTCAAGCTGGCGAGTTCACGGCTGGCTTGCTGACGCTCGGCCAAAGTGGGTTCGGCAGGTTTGGAGCGAACGGAGGTGGCGATGGGATGACTCCGAGTCTTCGTGACTTAAAAAAGATTCAAAAACGAAACCGGCCAACATCGCTCGCGAAGCGAAACCTTCGACGGGCGAGATTGGCCGGACATGCTCTCGGTTCAACAACCGAGCTGCAAGGAGACCCCCAGATTATGAAGAGCCGTATTTGCGATTGAAATCCTGCTGCAGATTGGGCACGCGGTTGAGTTCTTTGTTCCACAGATCCTTAAGTGGAAACTCTTCAGGCTGGACCTGATTCTTCAATTGATAAATCTTCTGCCAAAGCATGATGCCCCAGAGTCCTTCCTCCATCGTGGTGTCATCGCTGGCAAGCTCTTTGTACGCCTCCAGCATGAACTTGAAACGATCGAGCCCTGACTCCAAAACCTCTTGCGCGGCGTCAATGTCACCCTTTTTGAAAAGCTCTTCACCTTCAAAAAGATCGCTATGCACGCGAGTTGTGTTCTGCTGTTTCTCCGCGTGCGCTTTCGTTCTCCAAAAACGATAGTTGCTCACATTTTGATACAAGTCGAGCTCGCGCTCCACATGATTTCGGTCCTTGCCGGATGCTGCGATGATCTGCTCCATCGCGGATTCCGAGGCGGGAGCTTCCATGAAGATTTCACAATCGCCGGTTTGAAACCGCATCTGACCGAACACTTCGACCCAGTCGTGGTAAGCGTCATCCCACGCTTTCCGAGTGGTCTCGTCAAATTGACCTTCGCGTTGCAACGCTTCCGCATAGTCCAACTGTGAACGTGCTGGATACGAGCGGAACAGACAGTCCATCATGATGTGCTGCTCATGCTTTTCTTCCGCATCGTTGGCCTTCTGAAACCAGTCTTTGGCGGCGAGGTAGTTGTCCTTCCGATCGGGATTGATCTCGCTGTCTGGTCCGCCGTCGTAACGTTCCTTGTCTGGATCCTCTTTTTTGAAGAATTTGCGGAACTGCTTCCATTCGTCGGAACGGCCAATCTTCTTGCCCAGTGTGTTGCCGGTGTCCCAATAAATTTCCGGATCGAGACGATTGCGCTCCGCACCCTGCATCAGGAACTTCGCCCCTTCCTTCACCCAGAAATAGCGGTCCTCAACAGCGTCCCACTCGGCCGACACGTTGTAGGCCATATTCCAACCGAGATAGCGCCACACCTGAATGTAGTGCGGCTGCAACAGGATGACCGACTCGGTCGTGGCCCGCATCTGCGCCCACTGCTTTTGATCTCGCTGCGTGTCGAGTTGAATTCGTAACAGGTTTACGGCGACACCGCGCATCCCCAGCAAAACCAAATTCATGGTGGCACTGGTCGGATCAACCTTTCCCAGAGTGCTCTCTCCCAGGTCGTTTTCCTGGCGCAATTTCGCGAGCATCCCACCGGAGCCGGCTTCATCAGTCGCCGGCATTCCTAACACAATGATCGGCAGCATCAACATGACCATGCCGACCAAATACGCCAGTTTGCGCTGCTGCGCGGTGAGTTGTTCAATCATTTTGCTTCCAACTCTCTCAACGTCAGGCTGTAGTAGCCAACCAACAAACAGGGAACCAAATACCCAATCGTGATGGCCAAACTGCGGAACAGTGCCACGTTCCAGGGGACATCAAATCCGTTCGCGACATAGGGTGACATGACGAACGAGGTGAGGTCCGGGATCAAATGCTGCATCAGCCACAAGGCACCAAACATGACCTGGTCGATGCCTTGCATAATTTTGATGCCAATGTTGTCAGGCAACTCCAACGTGTCGTTCATGTGCATGACCAATCGATAACAAGATTCGATCGGTCCGCCTCCCTTTTGCACTCCCGTAATTAGCTTGATCATGAATTCACGGAAGCCTTGTCCAATGATCAGCAGGCTAAAGGTCAACAGCGTGGCCACCGGGCCTTTGACGAAGGTGCTCGAAGTCACTCCGATGCTGACAATGAAAACCGTCAGCAACCAAATCCCGAGCGCCGCCTTGAAATATCCAACCGCGAATGGCCGATCAGGAAGCCGGATGAAAAAGTCCGGTCGAGCCATGCCAAGATACTGCGCAGCGTCGAGACACTGCACTTCAATCGTCAGTGAATTCTGATCAACGACGTCGTCGAACAAATCGACCGTGCGTTTTTCCATTCGGACTTCGTCGTAATACGAGAGTTTTCGTTCGAGGTACTGCTCGTTGAGGTTGAACTCTTTGATTTCGAACGAATCCAACGGGACACGCAAATCTTTGGTGGGATTGACGAGCACATACCGGACTAGCAGTGACTGTCCCATCCGGCCCTTGTGCGTACGAAATGCCTCAAATCGGGATTCCAGTTTGATACGGTCGACGGGAGCGTCGATCGGAAACTTGTATGCCGCGGATGCCTTCGTACCACCTTCGATGTAGCTGCGAAATTCCCAGATGTCACCCGTGTTAATTCCTTTGTCCGTGGCGTTTCCTTCACGGTCGAGGAATTGCAATGTGCCGTACACTGGAACTCGGCAAATCAAACTGGCGTTGTTGGACCCTACTTGCCGCAAAATCCACACATACCCGACGATCCCCATCATTGCGACGATCGCGGCGGCAATCGTTGCGAAACCCAGGATACGCCCCATCACGATTTCGTTTCGACGGACGGGTTTCGTCACAACTGTGTGAATCGAGCGAACGCGGATGTCTTCCGGAATTCCCCAGCAAGACAGCAGCAATAACACGGGAATCGTCAACCATGAAACGGTCGTCAGCGCAAAACTAACGGCATTCTTCACCTGCAAATCAGCGCGCAAGTCGGAATCGAGGAACCACCCGGCGAACATCATGAGAAACGCAAACACGACGAACACCAGCAAGGCCTTGCGGCGCACGGCTTCCATGATCGTCAGCCAGGCAATCGCCCAGATTCGCTTCGGCGAAAAACTGACAAAGTCGTGCAAGCCATGCCGCACTCGGCTCATCACCGCCACTGGGCCCGATACGCCGTAGATTCCCAGTGCAATCAGAATCGTGGCTGCGAAGATCGCGCCAATAAAACTGCCAAACATCAAAAACCAGTGCATGAGGCCGTTTTCGATGTTGCCGAACGGGAGGAATGGCTTGGCGTCAAAATTCATGGTCGCTACTCAGAATTCCAGAGAGCTCGAAACAATCAATCACCACGCAGGGCAGGTTGGCAGAAGCGCCGTGTACACCAAGATTACGATTTCTCGGACGCCGCGGGGACAAACCGTTGACCGGGACGCTCTTGGCTTTTCTGAACTGTCTTGAGGAACAAGTCTTCGAGGCTGTTCGTCGGATGCCCGTGCCGCAAAAGTTTGGCATTGTGCTTGGCCAGCACCGCTTCGACGTCCGCAACCGCTTCTGGGCTAAGCTTGGAAGTCAGCAATTCGGTCTCATGCTGCTCTTTGAGCAAGTCGTCGACGCGGCCAAGCTCTTTCAATTCACCGGCATACAAAATGGCAATCCGATCGCAGACGTCCTGCACGTCGGCCAGCAGGTGGCTGCACATGACGACCGTCTTGCCTTCGTTCTTCAGCTTGACGATCAAGTCCTTCATGTCGCGTGAACCCAGCGGGTCAAGGCCGCTCGTCGGCTCGTCCAGCAGGATCAGGTCCGGGTTGTTGATCAGGGCTTGAGCTAAACCAATTCGGCGGGTCATGCCCTTCGAGTACTCTTTCAACTGCCGCTTGCGAGCGTTCTGCAAGCCGACCAGTTCGATGAGTTGGTTCGACCGCTCCTTCCGCTGCTGCGGCGACATGTCGAACAGGCGGCCGTAAAAGTCGAGCGTTTCCTCGGCGTTGAGGAATCGGTAAAGATAGGACTCTTCCGGCAGGTATCCGATCCACTCGTTCTTGCTGACGTCGGAAGCCGGCTTGCCGAGAACCGAGATTTCGCCCTCCGTCGGAAACAACAGGCCCAGCAGCAACTTCATGGTCGTCGTTTTGCCGGACCCGTTCGGGCCGAGCAGCCCGAAAACCTCGCCTTTTTTGACATCAAGGCTCAGCGAATTCAGAGCGCGAACTTTTTTCCGCCCCCAAAAGTCGCGATAAATCTTGGTCAGATTCTTAATCTGAATAACTGACTGTGTCTCCATCGACCCGCACCTTGAATAAGAACGACGAAAGGATGACCAAAAAATGACGTTGGCCTCTCAAACGAGAACGCCTGCCAGAGACCATGAGAATTGTGCCGCGAGTACGCACTCTGTGACCGCTGTTGTTGGGCAGTTCTTGAGTTGCGTCGAAAAAACCGAAGTTCTGTGCTCGCGGGGCGGAGGACTCTAAGGCCGCCCCTCCAGCGTTGCAAGTTTCTGCCCGGTCGCTGGTAACGTCTGCCAATGGGCTTTCCGAACCGATCTCTTTACTTGACCGTATATTACTTGGGCTGCATGTCGATTGTGCCGCCCGCTAACGAGGTTGACCATGAAATTCGCCATCTGCCAGGAACTGTTCGAGAATTGGGACTGGGACCGCCAATGCGCCTTCTCGGCCGAGCTGGGTTACACCGGGCTGGAACTGGCTCCGTTCACGCTCGCACCGCGGATCACGGACGTCTCCGCCGAGCAACGTCGATCACTTCGCGACACCGCTGAACGGCACGGCGTTCAGATCATCGGTCTGCATTGGTTGCTGGCGAAGACCGAAGGCTTCCACCTCACGACTGCTAACTCAGACGTCAGACGCGCGACGTCACAGTACTTGATGGAGCTAGGCAACGCCTGCGCGGACTTCGGTGGCGACTTGATGGTGCTCGGTTCGCCGATGCAGCGCAACCTCGAAGAGGGAGTCTCGCTCGATCAAGCTTTTGAAAACGCGGCCGACGTTTTGAGAGGTTGCATGTCCGCGCTGCGCGATCGTGGAGTTCGCATCTGCCTCGAACCACTGACTCCGAAGGAGACCAACTTCCTCAACACCTGCGCTGATGCGATGCGGTTGATCGACATGGTCGGCTCACCAAATCTCGTGTTGCATCAAGACGTGAAGGCGATGCTCGGTGGTGAGTCCGAGTCGATTGAGACCATCATCGAACGCTTCGCGCCGCACGTCGGACACTTCCATGTCAACGATGTGAACTTGCTCGGCCCCGGCATGGGACCAACCAATTATGCCCCGATTTTGCGGGCTTTACAGCGAACAAACTACTCCGGCTGGGTCTCGGTAGAAGTCTTTGACTATCGCCCTGGTGCCGAGAAGATCGCGCGCGACAGCATCAATTACATGCGCGACGTACTGAGTCAGTTGTCGAAGTCATGATCACGCTGTTGACGTAATGATCGCGCATCGTCGCATGTGAGCTGCAAACGCTTGATGACCTGCAACACACTTCATCGCGCAATCGTTTTCATGTCGTCATGGTGCATGATGAATCGAATGAACTCTGAATCGCGACTTCATCGCGCCAAAAAGTTCTCGTCACAATCTGCGCAAATCTGTCAAGAATTGGGTTGCATGAAATAAAAAAAGACGTCAGGATGATCCGCGTCAATGTGTGAGCAACTTGCAACGGATCGCAGTTGTCACCTTCACAAATCGAAACGCGAGTCACATCACGCTTCGGTTTGCTGAAATCGGAACGACGAAGATTTGAAGCAAGAGGCTCACCACGGCCTATCACGGTTGGTAGGTCGGACACCAAGGTGTGGTGCTCGTCGAACTCGTTCAGCCCGGTTAGCCAAGCGAGCAAGACGATCGCCCAATGCCCCTGTAAGGAGTGCTACTGTGGCAAAGAAAAAGGCTGCTAAGGCTGCGAAGAAAGCTCCCGCGAAGAAGGCTGCTGCGAAGAAGAAGTAATTCTTCTCGCACCTTCGGGTGTTCAGCTACAGCAAGCAAGAAGCGGTCGGAAACGACCGCTTCTTCTATTTGATAGACGTGGTTTGCCAGCCCTCGCAACCGGAGAATTTTCTGTCAGAAAGCTCGCCTTTTTGGGCAAAACACCACGAATCCGTCTTTCTTCATTCGTGAAAACCGGCATACTTCTCCACCCGCAAAGGTACCCCTTCGCCGTTTCCACGGTCGCATGAGGTGACTGTACTGGCGAAGGACTTCTGTGGCTCAAAACGAGGTGCCACCTTGAAGTTTCCAATCTGCCTGGGCCGCGCCGCATGGATTGCAGCGGTGGCCGTGCTGATGTTCGTGGCGATGGAGCCTGCTGAATCTCGTGGACAATCGAGCGAAAACAACGCTCCTTCTCCCGCTGTGTTTGGTCCCGAGAAGGGGACGCTGGTGATCTGCGGCGGTGGAATCTTGCCCGAAGTTCTGCGAGGCAAGGTGGTCGAACTCGCCGGCGGCGAGCATTCCCGGATCGTCGTCATTTCCACCGCCAGTCAGACAGCCGATACGCCCGACATCGAAACCTATGTGGCTTGGTGGCGACAGCAGAAGTTGGCGGAGATGACGATTCTGCACACGCGCTCGCGCGACGTGGCCGACACCGAACAGTTCGTCGAGCCGCTCACGCGAGCGACGGGCGTGTGGTTCATGGGTGGCAACCAAGCGTGGCTGATCGACACCTACTCCGGGACGCGCACGGAAACGGAGATGCACAAACTGCTTGAACGAGGCGGCGTGATCGGCGGCACTTCCGCAGGTGCGGCGGTGATGACGAAGACGATGATTCGCCGAGGCAGCCCGACCGCCGAAGTCGGCCGCGGCTTTGGTTTCCTTGATGGAGCCGTCGTCGATCAACATTTCGTGCGTCGCATGAGACAGGATCGGTTGCTCAAGGTCATCGAACAGCAACCAACGCTTGTCGGCTTGGGCATCGACGAAGGAACCGCGCTGCTCGTGCAAGGCCGCCGATTGTCGGTGCTCGGCGATTCCGAGGTGCGTGTCTGCTTCGCTCGAACCGAAACTCGTGAGCCTCTGGTTGAAAGCCTGCGCAACGGCGACAAGGCGGACATGAGTGCTCTTTGCCGAGTGGCTTTGACACGACAGCAACCACGCACGCAAAGACTTTTGGCCGCGCCGCAGGTCTCGGAGGGAACACTGGTCATCGTCGGCGGCGACGCCGTGCCGAACGAAGCGACCGAGCGATTCGTGGCCGCCGCAGGTGGCACGGACGCGACCGTCGCTTTGATGTCCATTGATGGCGAGTCCTCGGAGGTCGCGGATGCCGAGTTGATGGACCGGCTTCGCAAAGCGGGCGTGAAGAGCGTGCAACGTGTCGAAGTCACCTCGCGACAACAAGCGGACGATCCGAAACTCGCGGCGTTGCTCAAGACGGCTGGTGGAATCTGGCTGTGCGGCGCGCGTCCGGATTCGTTTGTCGAATCCTGTCTGGGTACGGGTGCCGAGCAGCTTTGCCGTGACGTTCTGCGTCGCGGTGGGGTCATCGGCGGCAAGGCAGCGGGAGGCTTGATGCAGGGTGACTTCCTGTTGAACGCCAGTCCGGTCCCGACAAAGCGGATGATGGAGGGCTACGACCGAGGATTCGGATTCTTCCCCGGAGTGGCGATCGCACAGAGCTGGCTGAAAGGGGAAACGCCTTCGGAGCTGACGCAACTCCAGCAGGAGCATCCGCAGGTCGTCGGCCTAGGCATTGAGGACTCGACCGCACTGATCGTGCGTGGCCACACGATGGAAGTCGTCGGCAAGAATCAAGTCGCTGTGCTCGATGGAGCGTCGGACTCCGCTTCGCCGAGGTCTTCCATCTTGCAGGCCGGTGACCGCTACGACTTCAAAGACCGTGCGCGAGTCAGCCGCAAAGAGAGCGAATAGCGCCGGCGTTGCTACACTCCGCCCGCCATGACGGAGCCGCTCAACATCGCAAATCGCCTGACCGCCTCGGCCGCGCGCTGGCCCGATCAGATTGCGGTCGTGCAGCCAAACGGACGTGACTCGGCAGGCCAGTACCGCTACCGAACTTGGACGTTCTCACAACTCGAACGAGAGGCGACCGCCATCGCCAACGGATTGCTGGCTTGGGGTGTGCAACCCGGCCAGCGTTTGGTGCTGATGGTCCGCCCCAGCTTCGAGTTCATCGCTCTCACGTTCGGCTTGATGCGAGCGGGCATCGTGGTCGTGTTGATCGACCCCGGCATGGGCCGCTCAAACATCTTTCGTTGTCTGGAAGAGATCAACCCCGACGGCTTCGTAGCGATCCCGATCGTACAGGCGATTCGAGTCCTCAGACGTCGCCAGTTCCCGAACGCGCGCTTCAACGTCACCGTCGGAGGCCGCAAGTGGCTGTGGGGCGGGAAGACCTACTCCGACTTACTGGCCGAAAGCCGAAAGCCGAGAGCCGATCGCCGTGATACCGTTTTTCAAATGCCCGCCGCGATCATCTTCACGAGCGGCAGCACCGGCCCCCCGAAAGGAGTCGTCTACGAGCACGGCATGTTCGACGCTCAAGTCGATCTGCTCCGCGACTTCAACGGCATCCAGCCGGGAGAGATTGATCTGCCCGGCTTCCCGTTGTTCGGTTTGTTCAACGCCGCGATGGGAGTCACGACCGTCATCCCGGACATGAATCCGACGAAGCCAGCACAGGTCAATCCCACTCGCATCCTGGCTCATCTGCGAGACTGGAACGTGACGCAAGCGTTCGGCTCGCCGGCAATTTGGAATCGTGTCGGCCGGTACTGCGAGGCCACCGGCGAGAAGTTGCCGAGCACGCTGCATCGCGTTTTGTCTGCCGGTGCGCCGGTGCCGGTCCACGTCATCGAACGGATGCGCCGCGCGTTCTCGAATCCCGAAGCCGACATCCACACGCCCTACGGAGCGACCGAGTCGTTGCCCGTGGCTTCAATCTGCGGACGCGAAGTGCTCGAACAAACCGCGTCGAGATCGCGACAAGGGGCCGGCACCTGTGTCGGCCGGACGTTTCCCGGCATCGACGTGAAGATCGTCCAAATCACCGACGGCCCGATCGCCTCACTGAGTGACGCGCGCGAGCTTCCTCACGGAGAAATTGGCGAGATCATCGTGCGTGGACCTTCGACGACCCGCGAGTACTTTCAGCGACCGGAAGCAACAGCCGCAGCAAAGATTCCAGATGCCACTGACTCTCGCCCCTCGCCCCTCCTTCCACCATCGCATGGGAGACGTCGGCTATCTCGACGAGGAGGGCCGACTGTGGTTCTGTGGGCGGAAGGCGCACATCGTCGAGACCGAGTTCGGCCGGCTGTTCACGATTCCGTGCGAGGCGATTTTCAACAATCATCCGCGAGTGTTTCGGTCGGCGCTGGTGGGAGTTGGCTCGAAACCGAAGCAGCGACCGGTCATCATCGTCGAACCGGAAGCGGGGCAGTTTCCTGAGTCGGCCGCCGATCGAGAACATTTCCGTGAGGAGCTGTTGGACCTCAGCCGAGCCAATCCAATCACGGCCGCGATCGACACGATTTTGTTTCATCGGTCGTTGCCGGTGGATATCCGGCACAGCGTCAAAATCTTTCGCGAGAAGTTGGGACCGTGGGCTGCGAAAGAATTAGGGATTGCAAATTGAAAGTTGCAAAATGCAAATTGCAAATTGAGGAAGCATGATGCCAGAACGAACTTCGGAAGATCGACTGGAGATGACGGAGCAGCAATTGAAAGCTTGTCGGCCGGCGTGTCCTGTGTGTGGCGGGACGTTGGTCGAGATTCGGCACAAGCTGCAATGTGACCAGTGCCACACAATTTGCGAGACCTGCTGCGAAGGTGGCCGAGGTTGAGCGAGGCCACGATGGAACTGCGTGAATTTGCCGAACGCATCCTGCTGAGCGAAAGCCTCGACGAGAAGCTGGCTCGCGCAGCACGGTCGTGGACGGATAAACGACCGGGCGAGGCGTGGCTTCCGGAGGAACCCGCTCGGCCGAAGGAACTGCGATTCGCTGCGCGGCGAACCGCGCCGACGATGCCGAAGCCCGGAGCATTTCAGGACGCGAAGAAACGGGCGATCGCGCATCACATCATGGCAAACCACGAGTTGCAGGCGCTGGAGGTGATGGCTTGGGTGCTCGTTGCGTTTCCCGACGCTCCCACCGAGTTTCGTCGCGGCATGATCGATGTCATGTCGGACGAGCAACGGCACACGCGGCTGCACGTCGAACGAGCGGCGGCGCTCGGCCTGCGATTCGGCGAGTTGCCGGTGAACTGCTACATCTGGCGGAAGGCTCAACAGTTCGACAACGTTTTGGATTATCTCGCGACGCTGCCGTTGGTCTTTGAGGGAGCCAATCTCGATCACACGCTGGAGTTCGCGATGTACTTCGAGCAAGCTGGCGACGACCGCGGCGCGGCGATCCTGCGAGCGATCCACCACGACGAGATTCATCACGTCGCCTTCGGACTCGAATGGCTGCGCAAGCTCAAGCCGCCGGAGCAGTCCGACTGGGATGCGTTTCAATCACACTTGAAGTGGCCGCTTCGCCCGGAGAAGTCTCGCGGAGAGATCTTCCACCGCGAGGCTCGCCGCGAGGCGGGCATGACCGACGAATTCATCGATCAACTGGCAGGGGCATCATGATGAAGACTGCAGCGCATTGCACGGTTCCCCTCGCCCCCTTGGGGAGAGGGGTGAGGGGTGAGGGGCGATCTGCCACGGACGCCCTTCGCGCGATGGCCCCTCACCCCCTGTTGGCTGCCCCCAGGTTTTGGAGTCTCCGCGATGAAAAGTCCTTTTCCCGGCATGGACCCGTATTTGGAAACTCATTGGGGCGATGTGCATTCGCGGCTCGTCATCTACTCCAGCGATATGCTCAATCGTTTCTTACTGGGAGGTTTGTTGGCGCGCAGCGAAGAACGAACGGTCGATGCTGCTGAAGACGATTATCTACGCGGAATCGGCCCGGATGTCTCTATGGTCGAACTCCAGCCGGATGTCCTGCGTTGGGAGACCGGATCGTCCTCGGTCACAGTGGCCGACGCGGTGTGCGTGAAGCTCCCCGATCGCGAGTTTCGCCAGCACTTCCTGGAAATCCGCGACGTCCGTTCGGGGGGCCGAGTCATCACGGTGGTCGAGTTCGTCAGTCCCACCAACAAGCGGCCGGGAGATGGATTGAACAAGTACCGTCAGAAGCCGTTGGAATGTCGCGAGGGAGACGTGAATCTCGTCGAAATTGATCTGACGCGGGCCGGGGATCGATCGATCGCTCGTGATGCCGATTGATTTGCTGCGTCAGCTCGACCGCACGACATATCAAAGCTGGGTGACGAAAGCGACCGAAACGGATCGTTCTTGGGCCTACCGTTTGCCACTCACACAGCGGCTCGCAGCGATCCCGATTCCGTTGCGGCCGACCGACAAAGGGGTGCTGCTCGACTTGCAGCCGCTGATCAATCAAGTCTACGAGAACGGCCGCTATTCCGAAGAGATCGACTACACCGAGCCGCTCGACCCGCCACTGTCCGCGACCGACGCCACCAGGCTCGCGGAACTGCTCGCCGCAATGCCAACCAGCCCGGCTGCTCTCAAGCAGCCGGGCTGATGCTGGCCGAGAGCTTCGACTTGCACGAGCAGGTGCGAGCGAGAGCAGCGCAAGGACGCAGGTTTCGCCGCGCGAGCGATCGTCTTCACCCCGTTTCTGTATTTGATGGAATTCGCAATCGGTCACACATAGACTGGCGGCCCGCTCGCGGCGGTGTTCGGCTACCGGCCGAAACCATCGGGCGATTTTCATCGAAAGGAACTCTGTGCGATCAAACGCGGCTGCTTGTCAGCCTCGATGACAATTTGAAATTGACGCGCGTGCGTCAAGAACGACTCAGAGAGACGATCAACCTGAGCCGCAAAGCTCTCGCACAAAGTGACAACACTTGGACCGCGTTCCCGAAAGGAGCGTCGGCCGAATGCGGGAGAAATTCTGTGGATCTCGATTCCGTTGTGATAAAGTGGTGTTAACCAGCTTGGGCGTCACAACCAAAACCGGCTGGGCCAGGTCTCAGAAGGACATTGCCATGACCACGATTGTTCTTGATCGCCAAAACTCGACTCGTTTTGAGTCGATTCACGATCGAGCGGAGATTCGAGGCGACGACGGACGTGTGCTTGGCGTGTATGTGCCCGCCAAGGAAACGGTGAATGTCGTCCCAAAGACGATTGCCAGTCCGTACACCGACGAAGAGCTTGACCGATGGGCCGCCGAACCTGGCGGACGATCGTTGGCCGAAATCCTTGCGGATCTCAGGTCGCGCTCATGAAATTCACCGTCGTCTGGAAGCCACAGGCAGAGCGGACTTTGTTGGAACTCTGGCTGGAGTCCTCCCATCGAGACGCTCTCACAAGAGCGGCCGAAGAAATCGAGTCGCTGGTACGGCAGAGTCCGGAATCCGTCGGCGAAAGCCGTGAGCTTGGGCGACGATGGCTCTTCGTGGAACCCTTGGGCGTGGACTATTCGGTTTCGGTGAATGACCGAGTCGTGGAAATCATCAATGTTTGGAAGGCCGGCTAAATCTCATCCCAACGCGCGTCGGCGCGAGTCATCCGACAACGTTCGACCTCGAAAAAGGACCAACTGCATGAAACGAGGCTGCTTGTCAGCCTCGATGACAATTTGAAATGACGCGCGTGCGTCAAGAACTGCTTCACGAGAAACGACCAACTTGAGCCGCAATGCTCTTGCAGTAAGTGGCAGTACTTGGATCGCGCTCCCGAAAGGGAGCGTCGGCCGGGTGCTGTTCTTACTGCCCCTTGGTCGGGGTCTCGTGAGCGGCTCTGGTTTGACGCTCCTCTCGTTTTGAGAGGAGCGTCAAACCAGGGCCAACCGACGAGGTGTGCCATGCTGGGGCAAACGCTGGATCAGCGCTACAAAGTGGTTTCTAAAATCGGCACGGGCGGATTGGCCGACGTCTTTTTGGGACGTGATCTGAAGTTAGGCAGGCCCGTTGCGATCAAAGTGTTGCGGTCGGAGAAAGTCACGTCCGTGACGCTGGCGCGACTTCGTTCTGAAGTCGAGTTGCAGGCGCAACTCGACCATCCGGCGATTGTGCGAGTGTACGACGTTGGAACCGACGCGACCCCATACCTCGTCATGGAGTTTGTGGACGGCGCGAACTTTGAGACGGTGCTGCGCCGAATGTCTTTGGCATCACTGCCCCGACGACTGCACGCGGTCATTCAGGTTTTGCACGGATTGGAGGCTTTGCACACACGGAAATTTCTTCATCGCGACTTGAAGCCGTCCAATATCCTGATCTCGCGTGATGGAATCGCCAAACTCGCGGATTTCGGGCTGTGTCGCTGGCTCGAACAAGACGTTGGTTTGACTCGTGAAGGGTCAACCGTCGGCACTGTGCTTTACGTCTCTCCCGAACAATTAACGGGCAAGCCCGTCGATCACCGCGCCGACCTCTATGCTCTGGGCGTGATCCTCTACCAGTGTTGCACCGATCGTGTTCCGTTTCTTGGGCCTGCCGGTGTAGTCATCGGCAACCACGTTTCTGCGAATCCAGAGCCACCGCGAACCGTAAATCCGCAAGTTCCAACGGAGCTTGAATCTTTGGTTCTACGATTGCTGGAGAAAACTCCGGATTGTCGCCCTGCGAGTGCCGCCGCCGTTCGATCCGAGTTGGAACGGATACTTGGGAAGCACTGGCCCGATCTCACTGAGGCGTCGATGCGTACTGCTCTTGGTGCGAAATCACGAACGCGCGATAACCAATCAGCATCGCTCAGCGACGAGAATTACCGCACGCGGGACGGGGGCAACGACACGCTTGAGATTGCTATCGGTCGCAATCAGTCGTCAGCCAGCCCCCTGTCGCCAGCCGACGAGCTCCCTGAGTTGAGATTAGTAGGCGAGTCGGCGGCCAAAGCGAACAAACCTGTCGTTAGTCCGAACTGTCAGGCTCCAAGTGCCACGCCTGCGGTTGTGAATTCCAGTGTCGCTAAAACACCAGCGTGTCAGAAGGACGTCCCATTGCAAGCGGCTACAGAAAAACTCACCAAGCCAGTTGTCGCCATAGCACCAAAATCATCCACTAAACGGGCGAAGAAGTCCGAGTCCAGATCCGCGAAGGCGAACGCCGAACAAGATGCTTGGGAGACTGACGCATTCGAGGAACTCGCCGAGTCTGAAGCCTACGCGCCGACTCGCCGCCGCCAAACGAAACCGAGGCCTATTCTTCCCAAGTGGCTGACTCCTTCGCTGATGTTGAAGACGGCGTCAAGTATTGCAGCACTGGCAATTCTTTGGGGAGTGGCCGGACCTCTCGTAGCGCTGATCAATAGGCTCGGCCAAGAGCCTCCACCGCCACCGCCCATCACCGTGACTCCGACGGTCGCGCCCGAGCCGCCCAAAGGTCCAGCCTTCGTCACGGTTCAAACCAGCGTCAAAGGGGCGCGCGTGCTGATTGATGGCAAGGTCCAAGGGACTACGCCGCTAGACAAACCAGTCGAACTTCCGGCCGGCGAGTACCAGTTCGAACTCACCTTCGGCAAGGAGAAGCGCGTCGGCAAGGTGCAACTCAACTCCGCGCAGCAGTTGATCTGGCCAGCACCGAATCAGGATTTCTCGACTGGCCAAATCACAGCGACCGGTCAACGTGCCGTCTGTCTGCTGCGAACGCCCGACGGACATGGATCGGGATTTCTGGTCCAGGATCAACACACGATCGTTACCGCCGCGCATGTCATCGAAGATGCGCGGTCGCTCGACGATCTGGAGTTCATCTTCAGCCCGTCGGCAGACAAAGCCTCTCCGAACGAGGACGAGTTGAAGTTGAAAGGAGTACGGCTCATTCACTTCGATCGCACAGTCGATGTCGCCGTGTTGCGGTTGAACGACGCGGTCCCCGAAGACCGTCAGCCGCTCTTGCTCAAACAAGAACGAGTGGAACTGCAAGTGCCAGTCATCGCGGTTGGCAATCCCGGTTTCGGCAAAGGCCAGTATTTTCCGCTCGACACGGAGTCTGGTGTGGTGACAAACAACAACCCTTTGTTGACCACATGCAATGTCAAAGGAGGCTATAGCGGCGGCCCGGTGTTCAACTCGCAAACCAGTGAAGTGGTGGGGATCACCTCTGCCAAAATGGTCTGCACCGACATCGGTGGCCGTAACGCCGCGTTTGTCCGCTCGCGTCTGTCGCACGTCTTCCTGGTGCGCAAAGCGCTCGAAGCTTGGAACGCACTCAATCCCGATGAACAAACCGCTCGCGCCGAGCAAGTCCAACGCGAATGGACCCAACGAGTCAGCGACCGCCGCGTCTTCCAAGCCGGAGCCTATCTGGCTGTCACGTCGGACCTGTACCACAAGATCGCGACCGCGTGCGTAGATTTTGTGAAGAATGAATTCAACAGGAATGGAATCGAAGCGGCGAAACTGGTCGATCGCGCTTTGGACGATGTGCGGAAGGATCTCAAAAAGGAATTCAATCCAGAGCTCGAAATGGTGACCGACCGATTTTTCAAGACCGCAATGAATGACGAGATGATCGATATGGCTATCCGAACTCAACTCGAAGAGGCTCATCGAATGTTTGAACAGCTTCAAACCGACGCCACAGCGATGGAAGGCTATCTCGGCATCCCGGCATATAAGGGGCCCTTCGTCAAGAAGAAGAAACTTCAATTTCCGAAGGACTTTGGTAAAGAACGTCCGCCAAAGGAAATGACGTTCGAGCACGGTGTAGATAATGCGAAGGAAAACCTCGACAAGATTCTCAAGCCGCTGTTGAAGGAGTTGGCCGATCCGAAGCGTCTG
>SXGS01005485.1_pt1 | contig 27901 bp, 20 predicted proteins | sample 3174681 | NCBI WGS metagenome assembly SXGS01 (sample SAMN11356861, study PRJNA531348) | freshwater metagenome | isolation source: freshwater sample F1-80 | place: China: Fuxian Lake, Yuxi | collected 2017-12-25 | reverse complement strand
GCAGCGCTGTCCATCCCCCCGATGATGATGGGTAAGGCCTCACGAGTGACGAAAAGAAAAATTAGGAATACGATTACGATTGCAGAATAGCTCACGAGCCGGATGACTTGTTCAATCAACCACTCGAGTGGGCGAACTCTTTGGCCTCGCTTTAAGCCCATCCAACCTTGGGTTCGACGGAGAGCGTTTGCTGATTCAGAAGTCACGATCGGGGATAATTATTAGCTCCGGAAACTCTCTCAAGTTCCCGGAGCTTGCAGGATAATCTTATCGAGAATGCACGCTCAAAAAGATTCAGAACCAAATCTACTCGCGAAGGTTTTTAGGCAAGGGGAAATACCCAACGTTTTTCACAACAGATTGGCCTTCATCGCTCCGAATCCAGTTGAGATAATGAGCTATTTGCCCCTTATCCACGGATGGATTCACATAAACAAACAAGTAACGCCAAATTGGATACTTTCCGCTGGTAATCGTCTCCTCGGTCGGCTCGATAGCTGGTGTCGCATCATCCTTCTTGATCCCGATATGCTTGGCACCTGCCCCGTAAGCTGCTCCGCCGTAGCCAATCGCGTTCTTATCCTTGGCGACTGATTGCAACAAGGCTGCTGTGCCCTGCATAGGTTGAGCGGATGCTGCGAAATCCCGTCCTTTTAGCACGTTTTCCTTAAAGAACTCGTAAGTTCCTGAACTGTTCTCACGGCTATACACCATGATGGGAGCGTCGGCACCGCCAAGCTGGTTCCAATTCTTGATTTTACCAGTGAAAACCCCTGACAACTGCTCCATGGTGAGCTCTTTAATGGGATTAGCAGAATTCACATAAACCGATAGTCCATCGAGAGCCACCTTGTATTCGGTGGGACGTTTGCCAAATGTTTTGATGCACGTTTCAATTTCGGTAGCTTTGATTTTCCGGGATGCGTTTGCAATATCCACGGTTTGCTGTTGAAGTGCTGCGAAGCCTACGCCAGAACCACCCCCAGCGACTTGAATCTTTGCATCGGTCTGTTTCTGCATGTAGGTCTCAGCCCATTTTTGAGCAAGGATTACCATCGTATCCGAACCTTTAACCACGATGTTCGCCGACTGCACCACTCCACACGATGCCATTGCAATCGCTAGGCCTGTGAACCATTTTGAGAATTGTTTCATGAGTATTAAGCTAGGTGTTAGAATTTCAGCACCGCGTCCAACTGCAGCCTGCCCGTCGGCGAGCGATCCGTATTGGGAGCCGCATCCACCAATTCAGTGAGGTAGTAAGTGACCCCTAATGTGAGTGCATCGTAGGGAGAGTAAGTCGCCTTCAAGATGTGGCCACGCACATTTGTGCCTGCTCCGTAGCCCGCTTTGAGGTTTGATGGGTTATTGGAGTTCTGATAAAAAGCTCCGAAGTCCGAATCCACCACCTCTTCATACCAAGCATTGGCCTCTAGGGATTTCCAACGATAACCGACGTCCCAAGTCCCTTTCTTTCCTGCTTTCCCAAATGTGATCCCGAATTGGTAACCTTGATCGTTGTCATCAGCCGCTGGGTTGACGATGTAATCCGCAAAAACTTTGACGGGAAATGCTCCTGGATACAGCGAAAATGATTCCAATAGGTAAGTTGTGGAAAGGTCGGCAGTGATTGGGTTGAAATCATAAATTGGAGCTGGGTTGCTTCCTAGTGGTTTATAGATTCCTGCCGCATCAACGGTGTAAGCGCGAATATTCCCCTTATTCTGATCCGGCACAACCGTTGTCCCTAGCTCATCGACTCCACTGATGCCAAGCACACCCAAACCTGCTGATGTTGAAATTTTTGGAGTCCATTTGGAATCCAAGCGGAGTTGCGCACCCCCCATGTAAGCATCGGAAACCGAGCCAGCGAGTTCGGTCATCACAAACCCACCCAGATTGAGTTTCAGTGAGTGCTGATCACTCACGTTTAACGCGAACTGTTGAGCGACACCTTCTGGAGTATAATCACTGTCAAAAACCATGTCGGAATAGACAAATGGGTTCTCCATCTTTCCGAATGTGGTTGTCGCGTTCCACAAAGAGTTGTCCACGCTTTTCCATTTTCCGTAGGCGAGATCGAGAAACACGAACTTCTTAGTACCATTGCTTGTCATCGAGGCGTTGGATGAAATGGGATCCCCACCAAATGTTCCCGTGGGTTCGCCAGACGTCAGGCGTAGCCCCACTTCGAAGTTGTCCTTAATATTGGCAACAAAACCAAGTCGTGCCCGGTATCTCCACCGATTGCGATCAACTATGTTCACGCCATTGTCGGGATATGAGAATCCTTCATAACGACCCCTCATATCGCCGTTTATCTTGAAATTACTCACCCAATCCGGCATCCCACTCTTGACGGCGTAGGCTGCGTTAAAATCCTTATCGGTTTCATCACGGAGGTCTTTTGCCTCCTTAACAGTTAGGATCCCCTTGTCGACAAGCTTATCAATCAAAGCATCGGATGACTGTGCTTGAATTGCTGGTGATAGGGCTAACCATGCGACCGTTCCACCGGTTGCTAACGCGATTTTTCTCATTGTCTTCATTTGTTTGGTCATCGGGTTCTTGTTTAACCCGCATTTAGAATTTGGCAGGGATATGTTACAGAGCAACGGCTCAATTGTTACATTTGTGTAACATGATCAAACAATCCAATATCGACTAGTGTCTCCTGCAATTAGGCGGGAATTGAAATGGAGACGCCATTGCGTCACTTTCCATTCGCAGCTTTTTTGATTTTCGCAATATCGATTTTAACCATCGTCATCATTGCTTTCATCACCCTATCGCGTTTCTGAGGATCCTTGGATTTGAGCAAATCCATCAGAATTGTCGGAGTAATTTGCCATGAGACACCAAATCGATCCTTCAGCCAACCACAGGCCACTTTTTGACCTCCTCTAGAAAGCTTGCCCCAGTAGTAATCAACTTCTTTCTGAGTTCGGCAATTCACCACGAGCGAAATCGACTCATTGAACTTAAATGCAGGGTTGCCGTTTAATACGACGAAATCCTGTCCCTCGAGTTGAAACTCGACCGTCATCACGGATCCCATCGGTCCCGGCCCGGCTTCCCCATAGCGTGTTACCACTCCCTTTTTGGCTTTTTTAAAGATCGACACATAAAAATCGACCGCCTCCTCCGCGTTGGCCTCAAACCACAAAAACGGTGTAATTCGTTGCATAAGTCTCGCTCCCTCTGATCTATCCGTAATAGACACCTAGAGCTGCGTTGGCAACCGTGTTTATTGAATGCCGAAAGCGATGAGCGACGGTTGTCATCCCACCTTCTGATTTGGTGATGAGTTGCTGTTTCAGTTTCATCGAAATAGAATAACGGGGATGCACTACGAGACTTATAAAAACCTACCTCCATTGGCTGGACTATGTCGGTTGGACGAAGCAATGCTGCCCGGTCTCTCGGTTGAATCCTGCGTGGCACGGCTGAAGCGGTTTTATTTCGTGTTCAAAAACCTCCATCAAATGTTCATCGCTCGAATGACGGCCGAACCGATTTATGAACTCAAAATGGGGTTTAGTCTGCACTCTCATTATTGCATCGAACACGCATCCTCCCTGCGCAAACGCGTCGGGGAAATGCGAGAACCCCCATTAGGATTGGATAAAATCCCCCACCCAGACCTCCAAAGGTTGATCGATGAGGTCATGGGTACTCCCACGACCGAAGAACTGTTGCTCGGGATCTACGAGGTGATTCTACCCGCGCTTAAAGCCGGGTTGATCGGACATATTCGTGATACAAATCATTTGGTCGATCAGCCCTCGGTTCGGGTTTGCAAATTTGCTCTCCTCGAGATTGATGAGATGATCAATTACGGCTCGGAATGTGTTACCCAACTGCTTCTCCCTGATCGCAGGACGGAAACCAGCGGATGGGTGGATTATTTGCATTGCCTTCTCGCCAGCGCAGGAGGTCTGGATGGGGAATCTGAAAGCAAACCGCACAATCTCGCACCATGCTATTCAGCGAAGCCATTCCAATACGACTCCCGTCCTCAACGGGATGAGCGTTTCCAAGATCCTTATAATATGGGAGTGAACGCTGAAGCATTCCTTTATAACGAAGAATTCCCACCCGAACCCAAAACATTAATGATGTTCTACAAGCGTCTCAGGGAAATTGACGTGCCGGAAATGATGGCGAGCATTATTCATGAGACCAAGGATAAGCCTTGGGATTATTACCGAGATCTAACCCGGCAACTTTGGGACGAAGCTCGCCACGCGATGATGGGTGAGGTTGGATTCATCAATCTCGGCCTAGACTGGCGCAAAGTCATGGTAAATTTTACTTGGTCCTTCGCACTCAATTCCCAGTTAAAACCCATCGAACGTCATGCGGTCCTTTATTTCATCGAGCAAGGATTGATGTCAAAGACCGGAAAGAGATTCGAATGGGAGGTAGGTTTGGCTTCCAAAAACCCGCTTGCAGGATTGTTCCAAGATTACGATTGGGCTGACGAAGTTCTTCACGCAAAAATCGGCCGCGACTGGTATGTAAAACAGTTTTCAACTCCGACAGAAGCCGTGGAATATGGGGATTTATGCTGGTCCCGCGTGCTATTGGGTTGGGAATCGTGGAGAGAAGAAGGACTGACAACCCACCGTAATTGGTGGCCAGAGGTTTACACAGCAGCTTGTAAACAATGGGGCATAGCACCTGATCCCAAAGTATTAAATTATAATACTACCTATCAAACAATTCGTGCTGATCTTAGGAACATCTCTGTTTCCGCCTAGTCCTGACCGAGAATGATCGCGGTTTTTCTCAAGGATATGATTCTTGCCTTTGATAGAGTTGTGATAGGATGGTGGTGTTTAGCCTAAAGAGGCGACAACCGCCCGAACCTGTTTGTTTGCAAAATCCAAGATCTGATAGCGACCCTGCGGCCCTGATTAATTGATATGTCACAAGAATTAGCATACGTCATCGTTACTCCCTACTCCCTGCATAAATCACGCACCGGGGGAATCCTAGCTCGGCTCATCACTCGCACTGGCCTAGATCTCGTCGGGGCCCGAATGTTCGCTCCGAGCCAACAGCTCGTGAAGGAATACTCAGAAGCCATTGTCTCTGCGAATGATCCTCAGGATCGTCATATTCAAGAACTGATCCGGGATTACATTCTTCAGAACCTCTCCCCCGACCCAAAAACAGGCAGCCGTCGGCGCGTGATGATGCTGTTGTTTAAAGGAGAAGATGCAGTGAGAAAAATTCGCGGCGTCGTGGGAAACATCAGCGCGGATCGAAACGGAGGAGAGACCATTCGCGATACCTACGGTGATCTGATCTTGGATGAATCTGAAAACGTTCGCTATTTCGAACCAGCGGTGCTAGCTGCTCCAAATGCAGAGGAAGCTGAAGCGAAAGCGAAGTTATGGGCGAGCTATTCCGATCAAGACGGTGGCGTTCTCGATAATGTCATTGCCTATGCTGGTTCTGAACCTGTTCAACGAACCTTAGTGCTCATTAAACCCGATAATTTCCGGTTTCCCACAGGGCGCCCTGGAAACGTCATCGACTTTTTCTCTCGCACCGGACTCTACATCGTGGGGATTAAAGTCCACAGAATGAGCGTGGCTCAAGCGGTCGAATTCTACGGACCCGTTAAGGAAATTCTGCGGACGAAACTGGTTGATGTCGTCGGCGGCAAAGCAAAATCCGCTTTGGAGAAGGAACTCGGTTTCTCGTTGCCTGCTGCGGAAGTTAAGCAATTAGGCCAACTCCTCTGCCCTCTTTATGGAGATGACCAATTCGATAACATCATTCGTTTCATGTCCGGAAGGACGGCTCGCGAGTGTGACGATACATTGATGAAGCAACCCGGGACGGAGAAATGCATCGCGCTAGTTTATGAAGGACCAGAGGCAGTGCGAAAAATCCGTGACGTCCTCGGGCCAACAGATCCCTCCAAGGCCCCTCCGGGTTCGATTCGACGTGAATTTGGTCAAACCATTATGGTTAACGCCGCACACGCAAGCGACGCTCCAGAAGCGGCAGTGCGAGAGATTGGCATCGTAAACGTTGCTGAGAATAACTTCCGAAAAATCGTGGAAGAATTCTACTCAAAGGCCTGACCTTTCCTGCGTCCTTCTTTTTTCCAAACGATCAGATCCCTCCGTGCACACGGAGGGATCTCATTTTACCGGACGCGTTGTGGTCACGGAAACATAACGAGCCTCAGGAATGATGAACTTCTTAACCTGCACCGTGACGCGCAAGGGGCGGTGATCTTGCAAAAGTTTGATCGCAATATCCGCAGCGAGCTTTTCAATCAATTTCCACTCGCGATCCACCCCGAAACTCAATAACTGTTGGGTCACATCGTAGTAATTAATTGTTTGCGTTAAATCATCGGATTCTGCGGCACTCGTAAAGTCCAACTCCAGCTCCACCGTCAGCAAAAGTTTCTGAGTTTGTGACCGTTCCTCCTTTGGAACCCCTACCCGATAGTGCACTTCTAAATCCTGAATCCGGATGCTGTCCATATTAACTCGGGTTCCGAATAACAGCTTCAAGAAGCAGTCGGGTGGGTTGGTTTATGGGCAGGCTGAGGGCTTCGGATACTCCAACCCATCGAGAAGTTTGCGCTTCGTGGTTAAGGGTTACCTCGGAAGATCCATCCACCTCACAAGTGTAATTGAGCAAAATGAAATGTGCTTCTCGATGGAACTCTTTGGATTTAACACAATCCTGAACGAGCACAAATCTGATCCCTTTAACTTTAAGATTTGTCTCCTCAAATATCTCCCGGATCAGTGCGTCGATTGAAGGTTCCCCATATTCCACCTTTCCACCAGGAATCCCCCAAAGATTCGACCATTTATGCGTCTGAATCATCAACACCTGCTTTGAGCCATTGAATATAAGTCCACCAACCGTGGTGATGGGGCGGTTATTATCAGGTTTGGAATTGCGCTCAGGAATCGGGGTGATAACCCAGTTTCGGGCATCGAGCACACTGATGAGCTCACGAAGGTTATGGCAGAGGAGGTCAGGTGCAGAATCGTGCAATTGAGGGAGCGAGTTGTAACCCGTGAGTAGGCCACAGGAATAAACTCCCCCTACCTTGGCAGTTTCGATGTCGTGCTGCATATCCCCTATGAACAATGTTTCTTCGGGTTTTAGCTGATGCTCGATCATCAATGGGCCAATCGCCAATCGTTTATCTACAACCCCCGCATACGACCTATGAATTAAGTCATCAAAACCAGCGGCCTTTGCTTGAGCGACGTATGCATCCGGAAGAACGGAGCTAAGGACGAAAGTTTTTATACTCCTCGATTTGCAGACAAGTAGAAACTCCAGCGCATAAGGTAACGCGGCGACGGAATGTTTTGCCTTGTTAAATTCTTCTCGAAACCACTTCTCCAATTGTGCAGGGGAAAAGCCTGGGAGGAATCGGTCGTAAAAATCTTTGAATGGAAGGCTGAATTCAGCGCGAAATCTTTCGAGTGTGATCTCGGGAATTCCAGCCGAACGAAATACATGGTTTGTGGCCTGCCAGACCGCTGGCAGGTCATCGACCAAAGTTCCAGACCAGTCGAAGATAATGTTTCGAATCATGGTGCTGAAGGTGCCGGCATTAGCCGAGCTTAACTCACGGCAAATCCGTTGATCCCATCAGGTAGGTATCTACCTCCCGTGCGACACCACGCCCTTCGTTGAATGCCCAAACGACGAGGCTTTGCCCTCGGCGAGCGTCACCTGCAGCGAACACTCCTTTGACAGAAGTGGTGTATTTTTCGTGTTCTGCCTTGGCATTTGTGCGGGCGTCGCGTTCCACCCCAAGTTGTTCGAGGAGGGGTTGTTCAGGTCCCAGAAACCCCATCGCCAAAAGGACGAGTTGCGCGGGAAGAATTTTTTCTGATCCTTCTATCTCCTTGGGGATGAATCGCCCTTGAGAATCTTTCTGCCACTCAATTCTCACAACATGCACCGCCTTAACTTGACCGTTCTCATCGCCCACCAGTTTTTTAACTGTCGTGAGATAAACACGCGGATCAGCTCCGAACTTGGCTGCAGCTTCTTCTTGGCCGTAATCCATTTTGTAGACCTTGGGCCATTCCGGCCATGGATTATCTGAAGCCCGTTGGTCGGGAGGTTTGGGCAAAATCTCCACCTGGATTAAGCTCTTACAGCCATGGCGCATGGAAGTCCCCACGCAATCAGTCCCTGTGTCACCACCCCCAATCACGATGACATCCTTATCCTTCGCGGAGATGAAATTCGCTCCCGGTTTGTTGTCCAGCAGGGCTTTGGTGTTATGGTGAAGAAACTCCATCGCGAAATGAACCCCTCCAAGCTGACGTCCCTCGACCGGTAAATCGCGCGGTTTTGTTGCCCCGGTACAAATCACGGTGGCATCGAAGTCACTCAACAACGATTGAGCAGGTAAATCCTTCCCAACTTCGGTTCCGGTGACAAAACTGACCCCTTCTTGAGTCATTTGCTCGATACGTCGATTGACGAGGGCTTTATCCAGTTTCATGTTTGGAATGCCATACATGAGAAGGCCCCCTAGCCGATCTGCTCGCTCGTAAACCGTGACAAGATGCCCGGCTTTATTCAATTGAGCCGCTGCCGAAAGTCCGGCTGGTCCAGAACCAATCACCGCAACTTTTTTACCCGTACGCTTGCTAGGAGGTTCCGGCTTGACCCATCCCTCATCCCAGCCTTTATCGATGATCGTGCACTCGATATTTTTAATCGTAACCGGCGGATTATTGATCCCTAGAACACAAGATCCCTCGCAGGGAGCAGGACAAACTCTCCCAGTAAATTCCGGAAAATTGTTGGTTTTGTGAAGGCGGTTCAGCGCCTCATGCCACAACCCACGATAAATCAGGTCATTCCACTCTGGAATGAGGTTGTTGATTGGGCAACCCGAAGCCATGCCGCTGATCAAGGATCCGTTATGACAAAAAGGCACCCCGCAATCCATGCACCTCGCTGCTTGTTGTTTGAGGCTCTTCTCCTCCATGTGGAGATGAAACTCATTGTAATCATTGATGCGTGCTAACGCGGAGCGATCGAGTGGCAACTCGCGCAAGTATTCGATGAAACCAGTAGGTTTACCCATTTTATGACTGTGCTAAATTGTTCTTTTTTTGTTTCTATGCCAACGGCTGGTGGGCCTCGGGAGGTTTAACCACCACCTACTCGGGCTGCATCCCTTGAGTTCGCTTCGAACGCCGCCATAATGGCTTCTTCCCCGCTCAAACCCGAAGCCTTGACTCGGTCGAGTGCTTGTAGCACTCGCTTGTAGTCCTTAGGCATAACCTTGACGAAGCTCCCTACCGTCGATTGCCAATTCTCAAGCAACTTAGCTCCAAGTTGGCTGTGGGTGAAGTGAACATGCTGTTGGATCACCTGTCGTAGCGTCTCGATTTCTTCCGAACACTCCAGCTTTTCTAACTCCACCATCTGTTTATTGCATTTTGATGCGAAATCTTTTTCGAGATCGAGAACATAAGCGACTCCCCCCGACATCCCGGCGGCGAAGTTACGACCTGTTGCACCCAAGACGACAACGGTTCCACCCGTCATGTACTCACAACCATGATCCCCGACCGATTCAACAACAGCCTGAACTCCACTGTTCCTGACACAAAAACGCTCCCCAGCCATCCCTCTGAAGTAAGCCTCCCCGCTGGTCGCACCATAGAGGGCAACATTCCCGATAATCATGTTCTGCTCGGGAATGAAGGTGGCCGCAGCTGAAGGTCGAATGATGATCCTTCCACCTGAAAGCCCCTTGCCGACATAATCATTGGCATCGCCTTCCAGTGTTAGGGTCATGCCGCGAGGAATGAACGCTCCGAAACTTTGACCCGCCGACCCATTGAATTTGAACCGAATGGTATCGTCTGGTAACCCTTCGGCACCGTGAAGTCGGGTAACTTCGCTACCTAAGATGGTTCCAACGACGCGATTGACATTGCGAATCGGTAATTCAGCGAACACCTTCTCTTTGCGTTCCAAAGCTGGAGCTGCCAGCTTGAGAAGCGTCGTCATATCGAGGGATGATTCAAGCCCGTGATCTTGGGTCTCCGTCGCAAAACGGCCCACAGAAGCGGGCATCGGTGGAGCATAAAGGATTTTGGAACAATCTAATCCGCGAGCCTTCCAGTGATCGACTGCTTTACGTGCCTCCAAACGATCAACCCGACCCACCATCTCATTGATGCTGCGGAAACCAAGTTGTGCCATCAACTCGCGGACTTCCATCGCGATGAATTTCATGAAATTGACGGTATGAGCCGGATCACCCGTGAAATTTTTTCTGAGCACTGGATCCTGAGTCGCGACACCGACAGGACAGGTATTAAGATGGCAAACGCGCATCATAATGCAGCCGAGAGAAACGAGCGGAGCGGTTGCAAAACCAAATTCTTCTGCACCAAGTAAGGCCGCGACCACGACATCACGACCCGTTTTGAGCTGACCATCCGTTTCAACCCGAATCCGGCTACGAAGATTATTGAGCACCAAAGTTTGATGCGTTTCGGCGAGGCCGAGTTCCCATGGAATGCCGGCGTGTTTGATGCTCGTGAGAGGCGATGCTCCTGTACCGCCATCATATCCGCTAATCAGGACAACATCGGAATGCGCTTTAGCTACCCCAGCCGCCACGGTGCCGACACCTACCTCCGCCACTAACTTAACACTGATTCTAGCCCTAGGATTCGAATTCTTGAGGTCATGGATAAGTTCGGCGAGATCCTCGATCGAATAAATATCATGATGTGGGGGCGGAGAGATTAATCCTACCCCAGGTGTGGAAAGACGCACCTTTGCGATTGATGGATAGACCTTGGTACCAGGAAGTTGCCCACCTTCACCCGGTTTAGCACCCTGCGCCATCTTAATCTGGATTTCCTTCGCGCTCACCAAGTATTGGCTAGTCACCCCAAACCGACCGGAGGCCACCTGCTTAATCGCACTGTTCTTGGAATCGCCGTTGGGTTCGAGCTGATACCTCGCAGGATCCTCGCCACCTTCACCCGTGTTACTTTTCCCGCCGAGCCGATTCATCGCAATAGCGATAGTTTCGTGAGCTTCCTTGCTGATCGATCCGTAAGACATCGCTCCCGTCTTGAAACGAGCAAGAATCGACTCGATGGGTTCGACTTCTTCGATTGGGATTGGCTGGTTTTGGGTGAACTCAAGCAACCCTCGCAGCGTGCATGTTTTCTTGGTCTGATCGTTCACTAGCACCGAATACTCCTTGAAAACCTTGAAATTGGCGGTTCTAACGGCGTTTTGGAGTTTATGGACGGTTTGTGGACTAAAGAGGTGAGCCTCTCCATCCCGGCGCCATTGGTATTGGCCACCTACTTCGAGTGTGTGTCCGTTGACTTGTCGTTCTGGAAACGCATGACGGTGTCGGATCAACACCTCTTGAGCAACCACATCCAGACCAATGCCCTCAACGCGGGTAGGGGTCCATGTGAAATAGCGATCTACCAAGGTCTGTTTGAGCCCTATCGCCTCAAATATCTGGGCGCCTCGATAGCTTTGGATTGTCGAGATGCCCATTTTGGAAGTGACCTTCACCACCCCTTTGACGGCAGCTTTGACGAAGTTTTTGCAAGCATCCTTGTGTTTGATATCAGTCAGGAGCCCCTCCTTGATCATATCACCCAAAGTTTCAAACGCGAGATAGGGGTTGATCGCACCCGCTCCGTAACCGATCAACAAACTGAAATGATGAACCTCTCTCGGTTCGCCCGATTCTAGCACCAGACCAACCCGAGTTCGTGTCCCTTCGCGAATCAAATGATGGTGTAAACCGGCCACTGCAAGCAGAGAAGGAATTGGAGCATTGTTCCGATCCAAACCGCGATCTGAGAGAATCAATAGGGTAACCCCAGCCTGAATTGCCTGCGACGCCTTGGTGAAAAGATCCTCAAGTGCCTGTTCGAGGGCAGGTGCCCCTCCCGCCGAACTGAAAAGAATCGGGAGAGTGACGGATTTGAAGCCCGGTTGGTCGATCTGCCGCAACTTCGCCAGTTCTTCGTTGGTAAGGATCGGGGATTTGAGTTCGATCAGATGACAACTCTCGGCCACCGGGTTGAGTAGGTTGCCTTCCGAACCGATTGTGGTCTCAGCCGATGTCACAATCTCCTCGCGAATACAGTCGATGGGAGGGTTGGTGACCTGAGCGAATAACTGTTTGAAATAGTTGAAGAGGGTCTGGGGCTTATCGGAGAGCACCGCCAGAGGAGTATCTGTCCCCATTGAACCGATGGCTTCCACCCCAGTTTTTGCCATTGGAACCATCAGGATCCTTAGGTCCTCGAAGGTATATCCGAAAGCCTGTTGCCTACAGAGCACGCTATCGTGGCTGGCCTCGGGGAGGTGTTCGCATTCGGGAACCTTATCGAGCTCGAGCATCTGCTTTTCGAGCCACTCCTGATAAGGATGTTCTGTTACGATTCCATGCTTGATTTCTTCATCAGCAACGATCCGACCCGCCGCAGTATCGACAAGGAACATTCGTCCCGGTTGAAGTCGTCCTTTATTCAGGATTCGATCAGGCGGAATATCCAAAACTCCGACTTCCGATGCCATGATGACTAGATCATCCTTGGTGACGTAGTAACGTGAAGGACGGAGCCCGTTGCGATCGAGGCTCGCTCCAATCACAACGCCATCGGTGAAAGCGATCGATGCAGGCCCATCCCATGGCTCCATGAGGCAGCTATGATACTCATAAAACGCTTTCCGCTCTTGGCTCATGCTCTCATGATTTGCCCAAGGTTCTGGGATCATCATCATCACAGCGTGAGGCACCGACCGTCCTGCTAACACTAAAAGCTCGAGGCAATTATCGAACATCGCCGAGTCGCTGCCATCGGTCTCGATAATCGGAAGGAGCTTTTTGATATCCTCCCCGAAAAGATCGCTCTCAAACATCGCCTCACGGGCACGCATCCAGTTGATGTTCCCACGTAGCGTGTTGATTTCACCGTTGTGAGCCACGTACCGATAAGGATGTGCGCGTTCCCAACTTGGAAAAGTGTTGGTGCTGAATCGAGAATGGACAAGGGCAAGTCCACTTTCCACGTCGGGATCTGCCAGATCCGGGAAGAATTCATCCACCTGCTCCGACATGAGCATCCCCTTATAGATGATGGTCTTGAACGACAGGCTGGGGACGTAAAACAGTTGGCCGTCCTTGAATTTGCCGCTTCGGCGAATGGTGTGAGTTGCCACTGCACGAATGACATAAAGCTTTCGTTCGAAAGCCATTGCATCCGTAATCGTCGAGCTTCGACCGATGAAAACTTGACGGACACAAGGCTCAACGGAACGGGCGGTCGAACCGAGGGTCTGATTGCGGGTTGGAACAGTTCGCCAACCCAAAAACAGCTGCCCCTCTGCCTGCACCACGTTTTCGACGGCTTTTTCGGCAGCAGCACGCGCCTCTAGGTCCGAAGGAAGGAATACCATTCCAACTCCGTATTGACCGGGAAGCGGCAGGGTAAAGCCAAGTGCGGCGCATTCACGCGCAAGGAATTTATGGGGAACTTGGAAAAGGATTCCGGCCCCGTCTCCCGTGTTTACTTCGCACCCGGTTGCACCCCGATGACGAAGGTTGACTAAAATAGTAAGTGCTTGCCGAACAATTTCGTGGGATTTAACCCCTTTTATATTGGCCACAAAGCCGACACCGCAAGCGTCGTGCTCAAATTGTGGGTCGTATAACCCCTGCTTCGGGGGTATCCCCAACCAAGTAGGTTTCTCGGTGATGTTTTTCGCGAAATCGTTCATCATTTCTTCGTCGATCAGATGTAAGACCTTAGTATCTCAAATTCAATACCTTTTTAGGTCTGATCGGGGTTTTTCTTTGTTGGAATGGGAATGTACATCCCAGAATCGATAAACCTTCACCCACGCACTTGCCCTCCGATGCCCTGCCCTCTACTCTGAGCCCAATGCGTTTGCCTGAGCAACTCTTGACCATCGCGGGACGACCGTTCCCCTCTCGATTGGTGGTAGGAACTGGAAAGTTTTCGTCTCCTGAAGCCATGCGAGCGGCTCTGGATGCCAGCGGCACGGGCATGGTGACGGTCGCTTTGCGTCGGGCCGATCTAACTGGTCGCAAAGATCCATTTGCTAACATCTTAGAGTTCATTGATCCCGCCAAGTATTTAATCCTCCCAAACACGAGCGGCGCCATGAACGCGGCCGAAGCCGTGAGGTTGGCTCGCCTCGCTGTTGCGGCTGGGCTTCCCAAATGGGTGAAGTTGGAGATCCACCCCGACCCACGCTACCTCCTGCCGGATCCAATCGAAACCTTCGAGGCGGCAAAAACCTTGGTGAACGAGGGATTTACTGTATTGCCTTACATCAATGCTGACCCCGTACTCGCAAAACGGCTCCAAGAGGTCGGTTGTGCCACGGTAATGCCATTAGGTTCGCCCATTGGATCGAATCGCGGGGTAGAAACACGCCACCAAATCCGCATCATCATCGAGCAGGCGACGGTTCCTGTAATCGTGGATGCCGGGCTAGGTGCACCGAGCCATGCCGCTGAGGCGATGGAATTGGGGGCGGATGCTGTGCTCATCAATACAGCCATTGCCGTTGCGAATGATCCCGACCGTATGGCGAAAGCTTTTGCTCAAGCAGTGGCTGCGGGCCGTGAAGCCTTTTTGGTTGGGATGCACTCGCCGCAATCTACAGCCAGTGCTACCAGCCCACTCACAGCGTTTCTAGGGTCGTAGTCGCTTGCTCCATGAACTCTTGAGAACCACGCCTTGAGGAGAATTGATCGAAATGAGCAACCCCGCTAACTCCTCAACCTCCGAGTTGTCAGAAACCATCCCTTTCGCGCGGAAAGCTCTCATTCTACTGATCCTGATCAACCTCTTTAATTACCTCGATCGACAGGTTCTTTCAGCAGTGGTTCCCTACCTCAAAGAAGGTTTATTAGCTCCCGGTACAAACCGTGGCGATTTGGTGACTCAAATACTCGATTGGTGCCAATCTCATGTGGGTTTTAAGCCAGAGAATGCATTGATCGGGATTCTTTCCATGGCCTTCATGCTGATCTACATGCTTGGGGCACCGCTTTTCGCACGCCTTGCTGACAAACATTCCCGTTGGTTGTTAGTCGGTATCGGAGTGACGTTGTGGAGCCTAGCGAGTTTTGCATCGGGTTTGGCCACGACGTTTGTTGGCCTACTCATTACCCGATGTTTCGTAGGAATCGGCGAGTCGGCCTACGGCCCGGTGGCTCCGAGTCTAATCTCAGATTTGTATCCCATTAAGAAACGGGGAGCCGTGTTGGCTTGGTTTTACATGGCAATCCCCGTAGGGAGTGCTTTGGGTTATATTCTGGGGGAAGCGGTCGCTAAATCTTCAATCGGGCCTTGGGGACATGCCACTTTCGGTTTGCCTTCGGAGAGTTGGAGATGGGCTTTTTTTGTCGTGATGCCACCCGGTCTCCTTTTGGGCGCGTGGTGCCTTTTGATGAAGGAACCGAGAATTGGACAATCAGAGGTAGTAAGCAAGACCGAGACCCAAACGGTCACATGGAAGCAATGCTCGATTCTCTTTCGGAATCGCTCCTACGTTTATTGCACATTAGGAATGGCCGCGATGACATTCGCGATTGGCGGCATCGCGTTTTGGATGCCCTATTACCTCGAAAGAGAAAGGCACATCGAGGGTCATCCCGTGATCATCTTTGGAGGAATCACCGTTGTTGCTGGGCTTGCGGCGACCTTGCTCGGTGGACTCGTAGGTGATCGCCTACGTGCTCGATTTTCCGGCTCTTACTTTTTGGTTTCAGGGATTGCGATGTTGCTCGGGTTTCCGATGATGATCCTCGTCCTCGAAGCAGGAACGAATTGGATCTGGGTGTTCATGTTTTTCACATGTTTTTGTCTTTTCTTTAACACCGGGCCCACCAGCACGGTGATTGCCAACGTGACCCATCCTGCGATGAGAGCTAAGGCGTTCGCTATCAATATTTTTGTCATTCATGCCCTTGGGGACGTGATTTCACCACTCATCATTGGAATGCTTAGCGATCACTATCAGAACATGGGTAAAGCCTTTTGGCTGGTTGCATTCATGATACTGGTTGGCGGATCCTTGTGGTTACTTGGTGTGCGTCACTTGGGAAAAGATACACTCAACGCGACGAAAAGCCTTCCGATTTAACTCTTGCAGGTTGCCTTCAGGGAATAAACTTAGATGACTCGTCAGCAACAAACCTTGGGGTTTAGGTCAGATACTGAACCGAAGTTCCACCTTTACCACGGGGATTGTGTCGCCGGAATGCGGAGGTTGGAAGCGGAATCCATCGATGTCGTCGTTACATCGCCTCCTTACAATTTAGGGATCACATACGGCGTCCATGATGATAACCAAAATCGGATCGAGTATCTCAAATGGACGGTCGAATGGGCCTCCGAGGTTAAGCGTTTATTAAAGCCCGGTGGATCATTCTTTTTAAACGTGGGAGCGGTTCCCGCGAACCCGATGATGCCGCACGAAATCATCCTGATTCTGCGTGACCTCTTTACTCTCCAAAATACGTTCCATTGGATTAAATCGATCTCCATTCGAACTCGGAAAGGTGAAACAATTTCAGCGGGGCATTTCAAACCGCTCAACTCGAAACGATTTCTCACCGACTGCCACGAGTTTATTTTCCACCTCACAAAGAATGGTTCTACACCTTTGGATCGTCTTGCCATTGGAGTACCCTACGCAGACAAAAGCAATATCAGGCGTTGGTCCCACACGAAAGGGGTCGACAAACGATGCCGAGGCAACACGTGGTTTATCCCTTACGAAACCATCCGAAGTTCCAAGGATGAACGTCCGCATCCCGCAACCTTTCCCGTGGAGCTTCCCCTCAATTGCGTCAGGCTTCATGGTAACGTTTCAAGCGCGGTCGTGATGGATCCGTTTCTAGGGATTGGACATTCTGCTTTAGCAGCCCGAGAAGCCGGGGTTTCAGAGTTCATCGGATTCGAACTCGATCGAACTTACATTGATCAAGCCGCTCTTTCGTTGAGCTTGCCGTTGACCGAGATCAAAACTTTTTAACGCAGCAAATTGAACGTGTAGATTCGTGCCAACGAAGAACGCCACATCGCTCCCTCGCTCCTGCCCACTTGGATGCACCTCTGAAAGCGACTCGATCATGACGAAGGGCAATCTGACCCTTGTGCGTTGCAGAAGTTGTGGGATGACTTTTGCCAGCCCCGTTCCGCTGGAATACTTGGATGGGACTTTTTATAACGATGCTGCGACAACGTTCTATCTGTCTCCGGACAAGCTGGTGGCTGATTATTCAATCGTTCGCTACGAACGAGAGTTGGAACTCTTTAAGCAGCACTGCCCTAAAGGTAGAGTGTTGGATGTGGGATGTTCCACGGGGGGATTCCTGTTCAACCTCAATCGATCATCACCGGATACTTACGAGACTTGGGGAACGGATGTGGTTCTCGACGCTGTGGAATACGCGGCCCGTCAAGGGATTCGAGTGCTTTCCGAAGACTTTCTGACCCATTCCCCCCGTGAAGGCTCTTTTGACGCCGTGACTTTTTGGGCGGTTTTGGAACACCTCTTGGAACCTCGCCAGTTTTTGGTTCAGGCCAAAAATCACCTTAGGTCTGGCGGAAAATGCTTCGTTCTTGTCCCTAATTTTCGTTCGCTGGCAATCCGCCTACTCGGATCCAAGTATCGGTATATCCTCCCCCAACATTTGAATTACTTCAGCCGTCAATCATTGATTGCTTTGGCAGGGAAGGATTTTGAGGTAATCGAGGTTCGGACGATGCATTTCAACCCGATCGTAATCCTTCAAGATTGGCGAAGAGGCACAGATTTGGTGAGTGATCCGGAGCGAGCCACGTTACTCAAACGAACTAATTCCATGAAATCCAATCCTTGGTTAGGGCCATTAAAAATTATCTACAGGGGATTAGAATCCATGATCGCCCGGTTTGAGCTTGCAGACAATTTAGTCTGCGTGCTCCGCAAACGCTAAGGAACGGCCTGCCGATAAACTCGAGCGAGATCCCAAACCAATTTTAGGATCAAACCCGAAATCACCAACAGAAAGATGCGCCGAACAAATTTGCTTCCCTTGAGGATCGCTAATTGAGACCCGATGATCGATCCTGCTACATTGCAGACCCCCATCGGCAAGGCGTATTCGTAATAAATAAGTCCGTGTGACCCAAAATAAATTACGGCCGCAAGATTCGTCGCAAGGTTCACAATTTTGGCACTCGCACTCGCAATCAAGAAATCAAATCCGAAAAAACCCACGAAGATAAAAATTAAAAAAGCTCCGGTCCCGGGGCCGAAAAAGCCATCGTAAAACCCCAATCCAGCTCCGGTCATAACGGCATAAATAACTTCGCGGTTCGCCGTGATCCTCGAGATCCATGAAGGCCGACCTTTGTTGAGGTAGGTAAAAAAGGCTACGAAAACCAGAAGAATAACTACGATCGGTTTAAGAAACTCCGGTTTAAGAGCCGAGACGAGCCTAGCACCGAGGATCGAAAACCCGAAGGCCGTGGCGGCCGCAGGATAGACAATTCTCCATGGCAATTTGACTTTCTGGGAGTACTGGATCACAGCCACCGTAGTGCCACAAATGGATGAAAGTTTATTCGTTCCGAAAACAAATGCAGGAACAGAGGTTGCCCCGTGAGGGAGGAATAGAAAAAGAGCTGGCAATTGAATCAAGCCACCGCCACCAGCGACTGCATCCACGAATCCAGCCAAAAACGCAAAACTACAAAGCAACACCATTGTCATCGCGATAACGGTTGCTTTGCGACGAGCTCATTAGAGAATCGGCTGTGGCTTTTTGACATGATTCCACTGACCGTTCGGTAACCCATCACCGAAGAACAGGTCACACCATGATCCTAGCTATGACTTAAGGCTTCGTGGTGGACTTCAGAGGAATCACTCCATATTGACCGAGGGATGCCCAGAATCCATTTGCCAAATTACCATTGATGCCGGGTTGCCCCCAATAATAGCACCCGGGTGATTCAGAAAACGCAATCGGTTGAAGGGATCCTGTTTCGTGAATAGTCATGTCTGATCCTGTTCGGATCAAAAGGTGATTATCGACAACGCCCAGTTCTTGCGCTGGGATTGGAAGTTTCAACGCAATGGTGGTCTCGAGCACCCCTTCCTTGTTCAACCGTAATTGTTGCAGGGTTGAGGTGCTATTTTTTTCGTCGGTGACACCGACGTAAACCGAGTCTTTCAGAACGACGAGCGGTCTTGGCCAAGTGTTCCAGAGTCGGGTGGAGGAAACTGAATAAGCACTGACGCCGTCATACGAGGCGATGTCTAAGTATTCGGAGTAATCAGAGATCACGTAATCCTTCGCGTGATAACCCACAAGATACAGGACATTCCCGTCCGTCGAAATCCCTCTGAGATTATTCGGGATGCTGACCAATGGACGAGATGCAGGGGAGCTAGGATCCGAAAAATCTACAACATCCAAGTAAGTCTTGTTGATGTAGGTTACCGAAACTCCGTCTTTTGTTTCAGGAACCTTTGTAATCACTTGATCGTATTCATGGTGACTGGAATAGAGCAGCGTTCCGGACTGGAAAACAGAACTTCCCTCAGCCCATGTGTTGGTTCCTAGGACGAAGGTAGAGAGTGCCTTAGGTTTCGCGCCATCATTCACATCAACTGAGTAATAGGTCTGATTCCCAAAGGAGGAACCCCAATAAGAGAATCTCATGTAGTAATAACCCCAGCCCTGTTGTTGTTGGCTGGACCAAACCAATACACCCGGTTTGATCCAGAATGCTTGGAGATCATTTGCCGTCGCAAGCACCTCAGGGCGGTTTTCTGTTGTTCCCAAAACAGAAAGTTCTAGAGGCTTGGAAACCTCCACGATGGTGGTGTGTAGAGGGCCCGGATCAGAGACATAATAACCACCCCAGAGATCAGCTACCAAGCCCAATTTACCATCTTGTCCGCCTCCCATGGGCACTGCTTCTTCGGATTGGGCAATGTATAGCCGATTATCCTTCAAGGTGACCCCAACGATTGGATGACTCTTCGGGAGCATTAAGGTTTTGAGCACCTCGTTGGGGCGAGCCGCAGTGGTTACCATCACCCGAGCAGTTTCACTGACCCCTGAGTAATTGTTGGCGTTCGAGGCAATTTGTAAAAGATAGTCGCCTACTGGATAGACGTGGGAAACATTCCAAGCCAAGGGTAGTTCTGCTTTGACGACTGGATTGTCGCGATCGGGGGCAGCAACGCTGAGGAGGCGACTGCTATCGATGGAAAAAATGTGGTTGCCAACCATCGTGGCTCGACGCGGAGCGAAGGCGTGGGGGATTACACCTCTTAATTTCAGGGAGGATTTGTCAAAATCAATGATCTGCATGCCGTTGGTGACGGTCCAGTTGGTGGAATACCCCTGCCAAGGTAGGAGGATCAGACCAGAATCTGCGAGGACGTTGAACGCTTTTTCGTCATTATTAGCTTCACTCCATGACCATGCTCCGCCGAGCACAGCACGATCCAGCAAGGCGGGTTTGGTGACATCCGCGACGTCAAAAAGCGAGACAGTGACATGCCACCCGTTAGTGGTATCAATTCCCACAGACAACAAGCGATCACCCAAGGGATGGAGATAAGTGGACCATCCGGGAACTTCCAACTCTCCCTTGATCTGCGGTTTTGCAGGATCGCTCAAGTCCACAATCCACAATGGATCGATCCGGAAAAATGTAACGATGTATGCTTTGTTTCCGTCGAAACGGGTTGCGTGCAATTGTTCTCCCACAGCTAATTCCAACCTGCCAAGAGGTTTGGGTGCGAGCGGGTCGGACAACGAAAATGTTTGAAGCAACGTGGTCCAACGGCGGGTATCGTTCCATGTCTGGGAGATCACGGTGAGAACCTCACCGTTCTGATGAATTTTGAATTTATCGGGAATGTTGCCTTGAATAGGAACACTGCCGGATTTTTTCATCGCACCATTGGGATCTGAAATATCAACCAGCTGGAGACGGCTAGAATTCCAATCAGAGGACTGCGTTGCGACAAAGAAAAATTCTTCACTGGCGGCGACCGTGTTGTTGTAACCGGTAAAGGCGAGCGTGTCCTTCACCACGGGAGTGGTCGGATTTGAAAGATCAAATGAACTCACAACACTATTCCAAGTCCAAATCGAATTCACTCCATCCTGAGACTGCAGGTATGATTGAGTGGAGACGTAAAGTGCCGTCCCTACCATGCGGCTTTCTTGGATCCAACCTTCTACGGGTAGTTCTTTGACTAAAGATGGCTTTCCGCCTTCAACCTTGAGGATGATTACTTTATTCCTATCCGCACCACCGGAATAACAATTATCACGAGCGAGCAAAACAACAAAACCCCTAGGCAATAGATACATTTGCTCCCCTGCAGCAGGTAATTCAAAAACCCCAGTCAGCTGCGGGGCCTCAGGGTTTTTAATATCGATGACCTGCAGGCCACGGTATTGATTGTAAAAATAAAGGGTGTTGCCATCCACCTTCCAGATATCGGATTCCGTGACAGATCTAGAGGATTCCGCACCTGTAGATTTAGAGTCCGTGGTTAAGGATACAGGGTCTAACGTGTTGTTCGGGGGAACAGCCCCGCCGGTTGATGATACCTCGCCAACAAACTTGTTGGTTCCTTTATAGAATTGTTCTGGCAATGGATCATTCTCATCTCCTCGAACCCTTAGCAATTCTAATTCTGACGTGACAGGCAGCGAAAAACTAGTCGATTCTCCCTTGCCGTCGAGACGTTGAACAGCGCGAGGAACCCACGCGCTCCCAATCAATCTCGATCGACTCTCCAATGTGACTTTGCGCAATCCAACCGAGACATCGACATTAACAATGACGTTGGTTCGGTTGATCTGGATATTGGTTATTTTTGGTGCGGTTGGGCCGGCCCAGATCTGGCCGTGGAGGGCGACCACAAGAATGCAGCACCAGACCCAAATGGAATGGCGAAAATTGTAGGAACTAGAATTCATGATAATATTACTCTCTAGATATAGGTTGACCCCTTGGGGGACGTTGTCAAGGGGCCATTGGTAAATTTTTTAACCCTTCCGCAGTTAGCTTAAGAGTTGCTGGGCGAGGGACTTTCCTACTTCAAGGGCCTGATCGATGGGAACGGTTTGATCGGCACGACGGTTTTGGCCTTCCCGAAACGATGCCGCTCGCAGGCGAATCGAGGAACCTTGAGGTTCTGCGAATGCAGCAACTGGACTTAGGCAACCTCCACCCATTGCGTGCAAGAACGCACGTTCTGCTGCCACGCAGCTATGTGTTGCAGCATCGTTGAGGCGGTCGCAGATTGCCTGAGTGGAAGGATCATTCTCGCGGGTTTCGATACCAATGGCTCCCTGCCCGACGCAGGGCAGCATCTCGTCGGTTGAAAAAACCGTTACCGACAATCCCTTTGGAATCTCATCTCCATTGAGGGAACCATCAGGAGCGATTTCAAACCGAAGTCGGGTGATCCCTGCTAAAGCGAGCACTAATCCATCCAGTTCATTTTGATCCGCCAACTTCTTGAGACGAGTGCCAACATTACCTCGAATTGGGATCACGTTCAAATCAGGGCGAAGGCACAGGAGTTGTGCCTGACGACGCGTGCTTGCCGTTGCGATCGTGGATGCAGGCAAAAAATCGGTGATTGTCGCGTGAGGTTTGAGGGTCTGCCGACAAGAGGAAGAAGCACTTGTGGAATAAGCCTGCAATTCGGGACCTCGATAAATCAATACATCCCTAACATCGGCTCGCTTTAAAACGGCTCCTAGTTTTAACCCATCCGGGAGCCCCGTAGGAAGATCCTTCAGGCTATGGACTGCTAGATCTGCTTCGTTCTCAAGTAGTGCGACTTCCAACTCTTTGGTGAACAGGCCCTTAGGCAACGGTTCTGAGGTGTCAGCGATCGCGACGGCTTGGAGCTTGTCTCCTGTAGTTCGAATAATTCTTAATTCAAAATCGAAATCTGGATTGTTGACCCTGCACTGAGTTAACACCGAATTGGCCTGTGCTAAAGCGAGCGCACTTCCTCGGGTTGCGATGCGGATAGTTCTACGAAATCCCATGGTTAAGAGGTTGGTGCCGATAACTGGCCGAACGATGTCGAACTCGGAGGATCGATGTGTCGATGGACTCTCCCTTCCTGAAGGAACGCCCTAGATTTACCCTCGATGATTGCCATGCATTTTGTGATTTCCTCCTGACGTTGCTTAAGGCTTTCGTCCGCGATCGTTTGTAAGTCGTCCACGTTGTAGAGATAAACATTATCCAGCATATTCACTGCTGGATCGATGTCGCGGGGGACCGCTATATCCACCAGAAGCAGAGGTTTTCCACGACGGTGTCGAATCAAAGCCTCCAGCTTGGGTCGGTCCAGCACGTAGTGCGGTGCAGAGGTGCTGGTGATGACAATGTCGATCAGGTCAAATTCCCCAGCCCAACTCTCAAACGGGATCGCACGGCCGCCCAATTCCTTCGCTAACACTTCGGCGCGATCGAACGATCGATTCGAGACAATGATGCTTCGTGCCCCGCGTCCCAGTAAGGCGCGAGCGGTCCGCTCGCTGGTTTCGCCCGCTCCAACCACCATGACTTGTCGCTCGTTCAGTGAATTAAAAATCTTTTCGGCAAGTTCTACAGCGACGGAGGCGACGGAGGTGTTCCCTCGTTGGATATTGGTTTCAGTCCGGATTTGCTTCGCGACATTGAAGGCACGCTGAAAGGCTTTGTTTAGACGTGAACCCGTGTGCTTGTGCTGGAGGGCCAAGTCATAAGCTTTTTTGAGTTGGCCGAGTATTTCAGTCTCTCCCAAAACCATGGAATCTAGCCCACAAGAAACCTTGAAAAGGTGCTGAATACTCTGAGGCTCAGGTAAAAAATAAAACTCATCACTTAACGCCTGCTCGAAACGGTGGAAATCCCTTAGGAATCGAGTGAGGTTTTTACCCGCTTCGCCTGAGTCGTTCTCGGTTACTGCGTAAATCTCGACCCGGTTGCAAGTTGAGAGGATTACGCCTTCTTGAATCAAACCCTCCGATTTCATGCGACTCAACGTCTCCGGAACCACTGAGTCGGCGAATGCAAATCGCTCTCGAATGGTCACCGGTGCGGTGTGATGATTGAGTCCAAGAACAACTATCGGCATGGCGACAAAAGCTAGAAAATCAGATTTAAGGGTTATGACTTAGTGATAAAAGAATGAACCCAAAAAAGGTCAGGAGGACATAAACAAAGGCTCCGATGGCTGCCCATGAAATCCTCCGACCGCTCAAGCCAAACCAACGAGCCATGGCGAGAATAATACCATACAGAATCCAAACCGAAATGGCCCAGAGAGTTGTGGGTTCGGGTGTAAAATAGACACGGAAATAAGCAAAAAGCTGCCAAGGTGTCATGAGCAGTCCAAGGGTTAGGAGGCTGAACCCGAATAGCATTGTTCTCACGACGACACTTTCGAGCCGTTGGATCGGAGGCATCATGGAGAAAACCGCTCGTAGCTTGCGGAATTTTAAATCGTGGGCTTGGGTTAAATACATTACGGCAGCGACTAAACTTAGGCCAAAGGCACCGTATGCGAGGAGAATGAGAGCAGCGTGTAAACTAGACCAACCATTGCTAAAATTGGGTTGGCCACTGCGGACATCAAGCGCAGGCATCAACGCGAATACTCCTATGGCACAGAGAACCGGTGAAGCAAAAGCACCTAAAAACCGAAGCCGTCGCCAAACTCCAATTACGAGATAAGTTGCAACGATCGTCCACGTGACGAAAGCGAATGCTTCATAAAAGTTATTCACTGGGCAGCGATCTAGTCGGAAACCCCTCATGAACATCGCCGTTGTGTGGAATCCTGCCCCTAGCAATAGGAGATAGTAGCTGATGCGGTTGTCCTCGCGAAACCCTCGCCGCCAGAGAAAAACGGAATAGATCGAACTCACGCCGTAAATAAAAACGGCGAGAGCAAACACATTTCGATCAATCCACCAGTCCACGCGACAAAGGTAACGCGGTGAAGACAGTCGGCAAGCCGCAACTGGAACTTGAACAACTCAAGTCACATTGAAACTTTGGACTGCGATAGTCCACGTCTGAGAAGGTCTAAGGCTTGTTGGGAGGCGCAGAATTTGAACGTCTCGCGGTCATACTGGTATAAAAACCGTTGAACAATAGAACCCTCAGGAGATGCAAAACCGACGAACACCGTTCCGACCGGTTTTTCTGCCGTGCCGCCACTAGGTCCAGCAATACCGGTTAAAGAGAGCGCATAAGTCGCCCCTGTTCGATTCCTCACCCCTGTGGCCATCTCCAAAGCGGTGGCTTCGCTGACCGCCCCATGTTTCTCGAGTGTCGATGGTCGGACTCCGAGAAAGTCAGTTTTCGCTGCGTTGCTGTAGGTAACCAATCCTGCTAAAAAAACGGATGATGCTCCGGGGACATTGGTGATTCGGTTCGCAACATAACCCCCGGTGCAGGATTCTGCGATCGCCAACGTATGGCTATTCACTGTAAGCAACCGTACGATCACTGCAGCTAAATCTTCCTGAGTTTCAGAGAAAACACGTTCCCCGAGCAATCGGCGTGTGACAATCACTGCCTCTGCGACGAGCTCCGACGAATCTTCGCCACGCGCGGTAAGCCGGACATCCACTTCACCGATACGAGCGCAGTAACCAATACTGACTCCTTGATCCACGAGACTTGATAAAGCTGGGGCGATAAGTTCCTCGACAAATGATTCTCCTAATCCCGTCGTCTTCAAACTATGACAAGCAAACGTCGCTGGAGTCGGAAACCATTTCGATAGCAACGGGATCAACTGATCTCTAAACATGGGACGTAGCTCGCGCGGCGGCCCCGGCAACATCACCAGCCATCCTCGAGGCGTCGGCAACGCTAGGCCGGGAGCCGTGCCGTGATGATTCCACAACACCAAAGCTCCCTCCGGAACCATCGCCTGCACTCGAGTGCTCGCGGGCATTGGACGAGATCGTCGAGCGAAGAACTCGCTGATGTCTGCGATAATTCGAGGATCTTCCTTGAGGGATAGTCCGAACAGTTGGGCCACCAAATCGCGCGTAATATCATCCGAAGTCGGCCCCAACCCCCCAGTGGTAATCACCAACTCGGCGCGTTGGACCGCTTCTTTGACCGCCTGTTGGATGGAGACGCCATCGTCATGAATGGCCACCTGACGATCGACATTCAAACCTAGGTCGGAGAACTGCCTGCACAACCACTGTTGGTGGGTGTTGAGAACGAACCCAAGCATTAATTCGCTACCGGTGTTGATGATCTCGACGCGCATCCTCTCACTTTGTCATCGGAGACTGAATTCGCAAGCTCCCCTTCGGAACCGAGTTAGGCGAACTAATTCAGACCCTAAAAACGTGGGTAACCGATTTGACTTTGGCGTTGAATACTGAATGATTAGAGGACGTCCTAGATTTGGTTTTGTTAAACAATTCAGATGTCATTTCATTCATTGAATCTTGACCACCTCGCATTCACTCGCCGTGATTTTTTGAAGAATTGCGGCATGGGAATGGCAGGGCTTGGATTGGGCGCGATCCTGAACAACGCTCTGAGCACCAACTCGTTGGCGGCGGAGTTGACCTCCTCGATGGCACCCAAACCATCTCCCCTACCCGCCAAAGCCAAACATGTCATCCATATTTTCCTGAACGGCGGCCCTTCGCATGTCGATACATTCGACCCAAAACCTGCGCTGGCAACCTACGCTGGTAAAGCGTTGCCCATGGCGAATCTTCCCACAGAGCGCAAGACAGGTGCTGCATTTCCATCGCCATTTAAGTTTAAAAAGTATGGAAAGAGCGGCATCGAGGTCAGTGAGCTTTTTCCCCATGTCGGCGAATGTATTGATGACATCACTGTGATTCGTTCCGCTCATGCGGATGTGCCGAACCATGAGCCATCGTTGCTGCTGATGAATTGCGGCGATGCTCGATTGGTGAGGCCGAGTTTCGGTTCATGGGTCACCTATGGTCTGGGGACGGATAATCAAAATTTACCGGGATTCATCTCGATGTGCCCGAATGGTTATCCGATCCAAGAATCACAAAATTGGCAGTCGGGATTTCTTCCCGGAATGTATCAGGGAACTTACATCGACACCCAGCACACGAAAATCGAGAAGCTGATCGAGAATATCCGGAACAATTATACTTCTTTGCCCGAGCAAAGAGCTCAACTCGATTTGCTGCATCAACTGAACGCCAGACATCGCGCTAAAAGGCAACAGGATGCGCAATTGGAATCCCGGATCCAGTCGTTCGAATTGGCCTACCGGATGCAGATGGACGCGACGGACGCATTTGATATCAACCGCGAACCGGAACATATCCGAAAACTCTACGGCGAGGGGACTCAAGCTCGGCAGCTTCTCATTGCGCGCCGATTGGTGGAACGTGGGGTGCGATTTATCCAACTTTGGACGGGAAATGGTCAACCTTGGGACAACCATGATGACATCGAGGAGAATCACCGGAGGTTAGCCAAGGATTGCGACCAAGCGATCGGGGGTTTGCTCAAAGATCTTAAGCAGCGTGGGTTGCTAGATTCGACACTGGTCGTGATTGGCGGGGAGTTTGGCCGAACGCCTACAGTGGAACTTCCTCAACCGGGAGCTAATAGTGGCAAAATCAACGGCCGAGATCATAACCATCACGGCTTTACTGTCTTGTTAGCAGGTGGAGGGGCCAAGGGAGGCTATGTTCATGGTGCGACGGATGAATTTGGGTTTTCAGCCGTGGAGAACAAAGTTCATATCCACGATTTGCATGCAACGATGCTGGCTTTGC
>SXGS01616618.1_pt1 | contig 27912 bp, 13 predicted proteins | sample 3174681 | NCBI WGS metagenome assembly SXGS01 (sample SAMN11356861, study PRJNA531348) | freshwater metagenome | isolation source: freshwater sample F1-80 | place: China: Fuxian Lake, Yuxi | collected 2017-12-25 | reverse complement strand
GGTCGGGACGCAAAGGGCGGGGCTCTCTAGTGGGAAAATCCTTGCTCAAGACGGCACCGTGTGTTAATTTGGTGCCCGGACATAGGACTACAAATTCTACAAATACCGGCGCAAAGGCAAGCGGTTCGAGCCTTTGGCCAAGTGTAAATCGATGGCGAAAAACCGAAAACCCTGGTTCTGGCAGTGCCTCGTAGCGAGTCTTCTCGTCGCCGTCTCGGGCAGCGCTGAGATCATCATAATCGGCGGTGGCGGGCGCCGCTGGGACAGCGGCGGGGGCAGCGTCCCCGCCACGGTGATCCGGACGGCGCGCACGGTGGAGCGCACCAACGCCCCGGGGGGTGTCATCGACTACCAGCCGCCGGGGTACCCCGACTGGATCTTCCCGCAACGCGCCGATACCACCCGCAATATTGCCCTGGGCGCGGATTCGCCCGAACGCAGCGGGGGTATCACCTCGCCCAATACCCAGCGCATCCGCACCGACCTGCCCAACATCATCGACGACGACGGCGCCACCGCCCTAGATCTGCGGGCTGCGGCCGGGGGCCAGAGCGCGCGGGTGCTGGGCATCCTCATCGACCTGGACCTGGGCGCCCGCTTCGGGGTCAACCGCTTCAAGTTCTTCCCGCGCAATTCTGACCCCGCCTATCCAGCGCCCAACTTTCCCTTCCAGAACGATTTCATGCGGGGGTTTGAGGTCTTTGTCAACGACGGCACCGAGGAGACCCAGCGCGAGGGGGTGCCTACCTTTCAGACCGTGGGCATCCAGACCCAGAACACCGAGTCGGTGGTCGACATCCGTGTCACGCCCCAGTATGTGCGTTTCATCCGCTTGAAATCCATGACCGCCGCCGGTTTCGAGATTGCCGAATTCCAGGTCTTCGGCACTGGGTATGTGCCCGAAGCGCGATATGTGTCCAATATTTTCGACTTCGGCGACTTGGCCCTACTGGGCCGGCTGCGCTGGACCGCCGACCGGGTGGGCGACCCGAATCTGTCAAAAATCCAGGTGCGGACCCGCACCGGATTGGATTCCCAGCCGGTGGAGTTCAACAAGATCCGGCCCGGCGAACGCATCTTCAGGGTGGGCGGGGGAGCGGGCAACAGCAACCAGGGGACCAGTACGGCCGGCCTGCAGGTACCCTGGAAGCGGGCCGAGGACGTGAGCGACGCGTCCCTGAGTGGACTGGTCGCCAGCGTCCTCGACAACGACGAGGTCGACGTGCGCGATGCCGTGGAGCAATTCAAGGCCCTTACCGCGGACCAGCGCAACCTAGTCACCCTGGATCAGGCTGACTACACCAAACTGCGCAACGAGGACAAGGGGGATGTTCGCGACGATGTGACCAACTGGATCGGTTGGTCGCCGCCCTACGATGCGACGGCCAGCCAGGTGGCGGCCGAACAGTTAGCCGATCCGGCCCTGGGGGTGCAGGTGGTGGCCACCGAGCCCCGCCGCTATTTCCAGTTCGCTGTCGATTTTTCCAGCGAGGAGTTCGAGTCCGCCGCCGGCATGGGGGCCCTGGCCTTCGAGGTGCTCACCCCGCCCTTCGCCGAAGAGCTGATCGGCGAGATCTCGCCGCGCGTCGCCTCGGTGGGGGAGCGGACCCGCTTCACCTATGCGGTGCGGAACAAGTCCCGGCCAGGCAAGGATCGCGGTTTCGACCGCCTGGCCATCGACACGCCGCTGCGCGCCGAAGCGGTGGGCCGCATCCAGATCCGCCATCCCGACGGCAGGGTGGAGGAGGCCGATTTCTCCGGCGATAGCCTGGAGCGTCTGCCGCTGGTGGTGGGGGATTTTTCCGTGCTTGAGGTGAGTGACCAGCAACTGGCAATCGGTTTTCCAGCTGTTGACGAGAGCGGCACGGTGGTGAGTGTCGAGTTTGACAACGGGGTGTTGCGCTACGGCACCACCTTCTCGGGCCGGACCCGCAGCAGTCAGGCGGGTTCCGCCATCGGCCAGGAGCTGGTGGCAGGTAACGCCGACGACCTGAGCGCTACCGGCCATCCAGACTCCGACGTGCAACCGCTGGGAACCCCGCGGGCGGGTAATCTCTCGGTGGAGGTGCCCATAGTCGGGAATCTACTGATCAACGTGCAGGCGTTGCCAGCGGTGTTCACCCCCAACGGCGACGGCGTCAACGATCGGGCAGCCATCCGCTACGACATCACCAATATTGCCCGGCCCTCTCCGGTGGAGGTCCGCGTCTTCGACCTGGGCGGCCGGGTGGTCAGGCACCTCTACGCCGCCGCTGAACTGAGCGGCCGCTTCGCCCGGGGGTGGGACGGCCGCAACGACGCGGGGTCCCTGGTGCCGCCGGGAACCTATCTCTACTCGGTGGAGTTGAGGGCGGGCACTGGCAGCCAGCGGCAACTGGGCGTGGTCGGAGTGGTGTATTGACATGGCAGCGAAACCGGGAGGACACGGCTTGAGAAGCCTGGTGAAATTCGGTGTAGGTCTCTGGTTGCTGGGCATCCTGGGCAGCAGCCCCTCGTTCGGTCAGGACTACGGCGCACGCCTGGGTCAGCGCCGCGGCGGCAGTGTGAAGTTCGAGCCGCGTGGCCCGGGGGTGATGTACGGGGCGTTGGACCCGGCGGTCAAGAAATGGTATGTGCCGCAGGAGCTTTTCAACGAGTACCACTGGCGGCAGTGGGAGTACTCCAACTACGCCCGCCAGGCCTACTCCCGCTACGTCAGCACCACCCTCGAGGGGGACCATTTTTACGACTTCTACGGCAACCTCATCGGCCGGGGCTGGCTGGTTTACGACTGGCGGCAGAGCCAGCCGCAGCAGCTGGGGAACAGCATCTTCCAGAATGCCCGTTTCAACAGCTGGTTCAGCTCGGTGACCATCGGCGGTGATTCGCAGGGGCAGTACCACTACACTATCACCGTGGGCAACCAGCTGCGCACCACCCTGACCCCGCTGACCTTTTCCAAGCCCACCTTCAACGGCATCCAGATCGATTTCATGTCGGACAAGTACGCGGCCACGGTCCTGGCGGCGCGGGTGAGCGACCCGATCATCGGCGAGACCCGTGAGGCCGAGACCCGGTCCAATGTCACCAGCCTCTTTGGTGGTCGCGTCACCTCCCAACTGGGGGATTTCATCGAGGTGGGCGCCACCCTGGTGGACAGCCGGAACGCCAACACCACCCTCGACCTTTTCAGCGGCGATATGGTCGCCGGCAGCCTGACTGCCGGCCAGAGCACCACCCCGCTGACGGCCATCGCCATCGTGCTCAGCGACGATACGCCCGCTGACGGCGAAGGCGGGGCGGCGCTGTTCAGCCACGAAGTGCGGATCATCAGCCAGAATTTCGAGACCGGCGCGGAGCGCACCTTTACCCTGCAGGAGGTGGTGCGGCCCGGATCGGAATGGCCGGTGATCTTCGGCGGATTCCGCCGCAGCGGGTTCCTCGCTGCCGACGGCGCCGAACGTATCGTCCTCAACTACGACTTCAACGACCCGGCCTATATCGGCCCCGACCCCACGTCGATCATCGACGTGGAGTTCGACTACGTGTTGGCCAACGACTATCGGGTGGATCTGTGGTCCGACCGCCAGACTGGTCGGCGGCCCTCGCCCTCGCCGCCCCTCAGCGCCGAGACCATCGACGCCTCGAAGCCGGCCCTGCTGACCCTGCGCCGCGCCGACGGCAATGTCAAGGACATCTCCAATCTGCAGCGGGTGCGCTTCAACTACGGATTGCCCACCGCCAATCTCGTCGGCGGCTTCACCATCGAGGGCACCAAGGTAGCCGGCTTCGATTTCTACGGGGAGTGGGACCGCAACCGTCGCTATTCCCAGTATCCCAATGCCGCCCTCTTCACCGCCGGCAAGAAACACCGCATCTCCGCGGAACAGGGTGATGCCTGGCATTTCAACCTGTCGCGTCAGTGGCATCCGTGGTTCCTCTACGGCGAGTCCTACCGGATCGATCCATCGTATTCCACGACCTCGTACCTGGTCGATGCCAATGGCGATGTGCGCTACGACGACACTCAGCGGCACCTGTACGAATTCGTCGAGGACAACGATGACCAGGATCGTTTTCCGGACTGGTCGCGCTTTGGCACGGTGAACGACCGGCTGATTTTTCCGGGTCTCGACGAGAACAACGACTTCATCAACGACTTCAACCAGAACGACAACTCGACGGTCAGCAGTTCGGTGCCCGACTACGAGGAACCCTTCCTCCGCTATCAGGTGGATCGGCCCGAGTTCCTTTTCGGCATCGATATGAACAACAACAACTGGATCGACCGCTTCGAGGACGACGACTTGCCCGATTACCCGTATAAGCCCGATCGCCGGGGTTACAATGCTTTTGCCGGGGTGAACGTGGTGCCAGAAATGCGGGTGACCGCCGGGCGCACCAGCGAAAAGATGATCTCCACCGAGCGGCGAAATCGGACCAATTACCTGATGGTCACCCTCGACGAAGACTACGCCGGGCTGGGTCGCCTGCGGGTTTACAACCTGCTGAAACGCGCCGAGGATAACATCGCCGATGATCGCCGCGAGCTGACCGCCTTCGTCGATGGCCCGCCCATCCAGCCGGTGGTCGAGGATCTGCTTCCCGCCCAGGACACTTGGGTGAACACGGCGTGGCTGGGTTTCGACTACACCGGCGTAAAAAACCTGAACGTGGTGAACAAGTTCAAATACGAGTTCTACGCCCAGGGAGCAGATGACCCCCGCGACAGCGAGGGGCGGCGGCTGGAGGATCGGACCAGTTTTCTCGGCCTGATCAACAAGGTTGATTACCTCCGTAAGTTTGGCCGTTTCCAGGTACAGCCCAAGTTCAAGAGCGAGTATCTCCGCCAGACGCCCTTCCTGGTGCAAGAGGACAAGCGCCGCCACTGGATGGGTGTCGGGCAACTGGTGGCCCAGTTGCCGGCGCTCAAGCATACCCTCTTCCAGGCGGGGCTCGAAACGCTCTTTTTCCGGGATCTGGTGCGCGACGAGGACGAGCTGGTCGCCGCCGGGTTGGCCGGCGAAACCGGCGACCAGCGCGTCACCACGGTGGCCCTGCAATTGTCGAACACCTCGGATTACCAGGGCTATCGTCTGACCACCCAGCTAGGGCTTCGTTTCAGCCGGTTGCGGACCGAGATGGTTCGTGAAGGTCTGCAGCCGGGCAAGTTCGAGAAGATCTCCGAAGGCAGCAACGAAACGACCAGCTTCATCACCGTCTACGCCGGTGTGCAGTGATGCGAAGGGTATTGCTCCTGGCGCTTTTTCTCGGGTTGGCGGGCGCAAACGCGGCCTGGTCCCAGCCCGACTACGGCAGCCGCCTGGGGCGCCGGGTGGGGGATCGGTCGCTCTATTCGGCTGCGGGCACTGCTGTCCAGATCGGCAGCCTCGATCCCACCGTGCAGCGCTGGTACCTGCCGCAGGAGCTTTTCCAGGAATACGGCCGCCGGCAGTGGCGTTACACCAACTACGCAAAGGAGTATTTCCGCCGTTACCTGGAGCGGTCCCAGGAGGGCTCCTATTTCTACGATTTTTACGGCGATCTAGTCACCCGCGGCTGGCTCATCTACAACTGGCGCCAGACCCAGCCCCTGGCCTTCGAAAGCAGCGCCATAACTAAGGATGCCCGCTACGCCAGCTGGTTCGACCGGCTGATTCTTTCCTCCGATGCGAGCGGCGACTACAGCTACACGATTATGGTGGGGGACGAGATCAACTCGACCCTGACCCCGATGACCTTCCGCAAAGCGGGGTTCAACGGCATCGCCGGCAGCCTGGCGACCTCTCGTTTGCGCGCCACCGTCCTCTCCTCGCGCCTCACCCTGCCGATCATCAACATCGACGCCGAGATCCCCACGGTGGCGGTAGAGAACGCCACCAACCTGAGCGCCGCCCGCGTCGAAGCCGACCTCGCCGGCCACCTGACCCTCGGGTTGACGGCGGTCAACGCCCACAATGTCAATGGGTCGCGCGAAGGTTTTCGCGATAACCCTTTTAAGGGACTGTTGACCTCGGGGCAACTCGACCGGCGTCTCAACCTCCTGGTGGTCCGCCTCAGCGACGACTCTCCCGAGGACGAGCAGGGCGGGGCGGTGCTTTTCAGCGAAGAGGTGGAGATCACCACCACGCTCCAGCGGCAGGTGCTGGTGGGCGACAGCCTGCAATTGGTGCCCCGCGACACGGTGATCACCGGCAGCAGTCTGGGCTTCCGCGGGTTGCGCGAGGGGGGCAAACTGCGCAAGGGTTTCCTCACCGCCGACGGCCCAGAGAGCATCATTCTCAAGTACATCCTTTCCCCCGAAACCGGTGATGGTGAAGAGGGCACCCTGCGCCTGTTGCTGCAGCAGGGCCTGGGGCTCACCCTGTCCGAGGCCGAGGACGCGGTCACTGCCATCAAGAACGTGCGCTTCCGCCTGATCCTGGCCAATGACTACCGGGTGGAGGTGGCCTCGGATCGCCAGACCAACCCTGTGGGCCAGCCCCAGTTTCTAGTGGTCAGCCGGGCGCCGGGCAACATCAAGAACAACCTCAACCAGCGGGAGGTGGTCTTCGACTACGGCCTGCCAACCGCCAACCAGATCTACGGGGTGACGGCCGAGCTACGGGATTTCAAGGGGTTCGATTTCTACGGCGAGTTCAACGTCAACACCCAGTACCGCAAGTACCCTACCTCGAGCAGCAAAAAACACCGGAGCATCGCCGGGATCGCCGGCGACCGGCATGCCTTGGGGTGGATGGCCAACGTCTCCCGGCGGGTTGGTCATTGGCGCTTCTTTGGCGAAGGCTTCGGCATGGACGAAGAGTACACCACCAGCATCCTGCCGGTGGACGGTCGCGGGGTGGCCGATTATTCCCCCGAAGCCACCTCCAGACTCTACGATCTGGTCGACGACAACGACGACAGTGACCGCCATCCCGACCAACAGCGCATCTTCCAGGGCAGCCTGATCCCCATCCCCGGCCAGGATTTCAAGATCCGCCCCGAGGGTGTAGCGGATCCAGCGGTTTTCCCTGGCTACGACGAAAACGGCGACTTCATCTCCGACTTCAACCAAAACGGCAACGGCGACCGGGAGAACTTCTTCCCGGACTACGAAGAACCCTTTTTGCGTTACAGCAGCGACCGCCCCGAGTTCCTGTTTGGCATCGACCTGAACAACAACGGCTGGGTGGACCGCTTCGAGAACGATGACCTACCGGACTATCCCTACAAGAAGGACCACTGGGGTTACAACCTCTACGCCAGTGTGCAGGTCATCCCCGAGATCGCGCTGACCGCCGGCCAGCTCAGCCAGGAAATGCACGCAGCCAACCGCCAGAATCACACCCTGTACGGTATCTTGTCCTTTGAGCGGGACTGGCCGGTCCTGGGCCGTTTCCGCCTCTTCGAGATGCTCAGGCGGGCCCAGGACGACATCCCCGACGAGCTTTCCCAGTGGATCATGCCCGAGCCCCGCTTTGGCCAGCCCGGGGAGAGCACCGGCCGCAACCAGTTGGTGACCGACCCCCTGGCCGGGGAGAACACCTGGATCAATACCCTCAGCGGCGACTGGGAATACAACAGCCCCCGCCGCTGGTCCACGCGCCACCGCCTCAAATGGGAGACCTGGAGGCAGCGCGAGGCGGAGGCGGAATATCAGCGCGATGCTCAGGGCGAGGTATTGCGCGATGCTCAGGGCGAGCCGCTGGTAGCCTTTGATCCGCTGGGTCCGGATGGGCGCAACGGGCGCGAGGTTTCGGGTTTCTATGGCATGATCAACAAGGCCGACTACCTGTTTTCCTGGAGGCAGTTGAGCTTCCAACCCAGGGTCAAGAGCGAGTGGCTCAGCCAGACCCCCTTCAGCCGCAGCCTGGCCAAGGGGCGTTCCTGGGACGCCATCTTCTTTTTCCTCGTCCACTTCCAGTTATTCAAGAACTCCCAGATCCAGGTGGGGGTCGAGCAGCGTCAGTTTCACGAACTACTGGCCGACGAGAAAGAACTCGTCGCCGGCCGGCTCACCGGCGACTTCCGCGGCACAGTGCTGGCCTTCCAGTTGACCAACACCCGGCCCTATCTGGGGTACAGCCTCACTACCCAGCTGGGTATCCGCTACGACCGGCGCTCCCTGGAGGTGGTCGGCCGGCAGCGGGAGAACCGCACATCGGGCATGGCTTTCCTCTCGGTGTTTGCGGGTCTATAGGAGCCTCTTCCCATGAGTGGCCCTGCCCCGCCGCCGGGCTGGATCATCAACCGGCCCGCCGATCTGTGGTTTTTTATCGGCACACCCCTGGTCAGCCTTTTCGTGCTGCTGCTCGCCTCTCAGCACTACGCCTCCGCCGACATCGCCCTTTTTGTGCTGGCCTTCTTCGCCGTGGGGCACCATTTGCCCGGGCTGATGCGGGCGTACGGAGAAAAAGAGCTCTTCGCCCGCTACAAAGCCCGCTTCATCGTCACCCCCTTCCTGGTAGCCCTGCTGGTTGGCTGGAGTGTCTTCAACGGCCATCTGGGGTTTTTTATATTCCTCGCCCTGTGGGATCTGTGGCATTTCTTCATGCAGCATTTCGGCTTCATGCGCATCTACGAGATGAAATGCCGCCGGCCCTCGCGGATCAGCGCCCGTCTCGACTGGCTGTTGAGCGCGGCCTGGCTGGGGTACGTGGTTGTCGCCAGTCCCCACTACCTGATCAACTTTCTCGAACGTTGCCACCGCTACGGTTTCGGCCTGTACACCTGGGTTGAGCCCGAATGGGTGGTCCGCTTCGGCAGCGCCGCCGGGTATTTCGCGCTGGCCGTGACCTTGGTCTACGCCGCCAACCTTGTGCGCGAAAGGCGTCAGGGGCTGCCGGTCGTCTGGCCCAAACTGGCGATCACCGCCATCACGGTTGGCACCTCGTACTACGCCTATATCGTGCTGCAGGACATCCTCTTGGGCTACGCGATCATCGCCATGGCCCACGATATTCAGTACTACGCCATCGTCTGGATCTACAACAACGGGGTCCTGAAACGCTCCGAGGCGCTGGGCGCCTCCTTCTTCCGCTACCTGTTCCGCGATGGCCGTTTCCGCATCGTGCTCTTCTACCTGGGGTTGATCCTGGCCTATGGCGGGGTGGAGGTGGTGGCCCGGTCCACCGAGAACTATCTCGTCTACGACCTGGTGAAGGTGTTGATCGCCACCTCCGCCTTCCTCCATTACTATTACGACGGTTTCATGTGGAAGGTGCGAAAGAAGGAGATCCGGCAGAACCTAGTGGCGGGGGTAGAGGGCACCGGGGAGGCTCCCTGGCGGTCGCGTTGGTGGGCCTGGCTGGAACAGCGGCAGCAGCGCCAGAAGGCTTTCCCCTACCTGTTCGAAACCGGGAAACAACTGGTGTACTTTGGTGTTCCCATCGTTTTCCTGGCCTGGACGGACGTCTCCTACTCCCACTCCGAGGTGGAAACGCGCGAATACCTGGCCCGCCTGGCCCCCTCGCTGGCCACGGCACAGGACGGGTTGGGGGTAGCCTATACCCGTGCTGGCCGGCTCGACGAGGCCATCGCTGCCCACCAGCGGGCCATCGCCATGGCCCCGGAGTGGGCGCCGGCCCGCACCCATCTGGGTATCGCCCTCTCGGTCAAAGGGCGGAGGGACGAGGCCATCAGTCATCATCTCGAGGCGATCCGGCTGGACCCGCGGCTGGCCCAGGCCCGCTACAATCTCGGCGTCGAGTATTTCCAGGCTGGACAGACGGAAAATGCCCGGGCCGCTTTTGCCGCGGCCATCGAGCTGGATCCCTCGTATGCCCAGGCCCACCAGGCATTGGGGCAGGTGTACCTGCGCCAGGGGCGGCAGCGGGAGGCCGCCGGCGAGGTGGCGAAGGCGAGCGAGTTAGAGCAGTCCTTGCGCCGTCGGCAGATGGGGCAGAGCGCCATGCCTTGGGCCACGGGAACGCCCCTCGGGGAGCATTAAATTTTTTTTTGACAAAGGCAAACGCCCTGTATATATTAAGCACCCGTTCACCTACCATGGCACCTATTCATTTCAATACCTGGGCTATTACAGCCCTTACTACCACCAACGGAGGAAGGCATGAAGAAAGCAGTGTTGTTCGCCGCCGCCGCGGTGTTTTGCCTAAACACCGCAGTCTCGGCCCACGTTCCCGAAGGGCAGGTGTTCGCCGCTTGGCAATGGCCCAGCACCCATCTTCCAAGCCTGGACGGCGATATTTCCGAATGGAACGTCGTGCCTGCCGAATACTGGATCGACATCTTCCAGACCTCGGTCGCCGAGGGCGAGGTGGGGCGCGAAGTCGACACTGCCAACCTGAATTTCCGCTTTGCAATGGGTTGGAACAACGACCTCGACCGCATCTATTACGCCTATGACCGTTTTGACGATGTCTGGGACCGCGACGCGGGTGGCTTTGGCTGCTGCGGCGGGGACGACAGCATCGAGATCGGTCTGGATGCAGACCACACCGGCGATTTCTTCTGGGCTTTCGAAGGGACTGATGAGGAACTGAAGCGCAACCGCGGCCGTCAGGCCCAGACCAGCCACTACCGCTGGCCGGCCCTCGCTCCCTTTGGCTGGTCCTGGTTCTGGATGAGCACCTCCGACTGGCACGACAAGGAGCCCTACGCCTGCTGTGCCACCTCCTTCACCCTCAACGGCAGCCACGGCAGCGAATCCACCTTCCAGGCCGAATGGTACACCGTCTCCTGGGATGACTTCAACTACCAGGGTCCCGAGGTGAGTGTGCGCCACGACTTTGTCGAGGGCGAGATCATCGGTGCGGGTCTGCAGGTGGTCGACAACGACAACGGCACCGAGGAGCTTCCCAACACCGCCAAGTGGGTGTTGGGCGGCCAGTCGGATATCTTCGGCAATGCCAGTTCCTTCAGCGATTTCATCCTGCTGCCGGTCGACACCGCTCGCCTGCCGACCGCGGTGGAGAACGACTCCTGGGGTCATATCAAAGCCTCCTTCGCCCAGTGAGCGACTGAATTCGCAGTCCTGTTTGGCCAGGGAGGGCAGATCGCGATTGATCTGCCCTCCCTTTTTTTGTATATAACAGGGCGATTCCGCGACTGGAGGCATGTCCATGTGCAGTGGGAAAGTGCGGTTGAGTTGGGTGCTGCTCCTTTTCCTGAGTCTAGGGCTGAACGAACCGGCTACCAGCCTCACCATCTACCGGATCGGCGGGCAGGGCGCCGCCCCTCCCCAGCTCGAGGTGCCCTTCGACCTTGTCCAGTTGTCCTGGTCGGCGATCGAGGCCGCGCGGTACGGGAGCACCGAGCAGCTCCAGGTGTCCCCGGAGGCCATCGCCCCCCAGCGACTAGATCCCAGTGTCAATCTGGCACCCCGGCTCGAGGAGCAGGGCGGGCAGGTGTTCTCGCTGACCTGGATTGGCTGGAATCCGGCCTTTGGGCGCGATCTCGACATGTTTGATGGAGATCCCAATACCGCTTTCCTGGGCGATGGGGATTGGGGCGGGGACTACGGGGTAATCAAGAACAAGTCCGTGGTCTTCGACCTGGGGGGGCGTTTCCTCATCGACCGGATCCGCTTTTTCCCGCGACAGCGCTTTCTCGCCAACCGCTTTGTCGAGCGCTTCATCATCGGCACCAACGACGGCGACCCGCTCAAGCATGGCACCCGCAAGCACAACTTTGGCGGTCGGGGCGGGGCCTTTGACTTCGACGTGGCCTACGAAGGGGTAGAAAATACAAAATCCGTGATCGAACTGCACCTGCCCCGGACCCCCATTCGCCAACTGCTCTTTGAGGCTCCCGACAACACCCGGGGAATCTGGGAAGTGGCTGAATTCGAGATCTATGGCATAGGTTACGTGCCCTCTGCCAGTTATGTCTCCAACGTGATTGACCTGGGCAGCCAGGCCAGCCTGGGGCAGTTGTCGTGGCAGGGCCACCTGGACCAGGGCGCCCAGGTGAGCCTGAGCATGCGCAGCGGGGAGGACGAGGAGCCAAACACGTACTGGCGCTACACCTTTCGCGGCGATGAACGCAGCCGTTTTGACGCGGCGGGCAAACCCCTGACCCTGGCCACATACAACAAACTGGAGTCGGCTGAAAAGGCGGGTGTCACCCACGACACCGAACACTGGGAGTTCTGGTCTCCCGCCTACGAATTCGGCGCTGGCCGGGCCGCGATGGGAGCGGCGGAACCCCGGCGCTACGTGCAATTCCGCGCTGACTTTGCTTCCACTGAGCAAACCAGTGGCCGTCTGAATTACCTCGAGTTCGCCGTCTCCATCCCGCCGGTGGCCACGCAAGCACTGGCCGAGATCATCCCGCTGACCGCCGACGCGGGCAAGGCTACGCTGTTCACATACAAACTCAGACCCAAACTGCGGCGCGAGGATCTGGGTTTCGACAGCATCGAGATCGACACCCCGGCCCCGCCCCTGGGGGTGGAGGGGGTGCGCCTGAGCGGGGTGCCGGTGGACTACCAGGTGGTGCGCCTCGATGAGGGCGGGTTGACCGTGCGTTTGCCCAGGGTGGGCGCCCCGCAGACTGGCGAACTGGTCGAGGTCGACTTCCGCGCTGAGATTTTCAAATATGGGACCGTCTTCCCCGGCCGCATCTTCGACAGCCAGCGCCCACACGAGGTGCACCAGTCGCTGATCGCCGGGGATGCCGATGGCCTGGTGGAAAGCAACACCCTGACCGTGGGCCTCAGTTCACTGGATGTGGGCACCATTCGCTCGCTGCGGGTCGACCCTGCGCTTTTCACCCCCAACGGCGATGGGGCCAACGACCAGGTGGAGGTGGCGTGCGAGTTGCTCAACCTGGTCGGGGCGGTGCCAGTGCGCCTGGGGATCTACGAACTGAGCGGCCGCCGGGTGAGGTTGGTGGAAGGAGGTGCCCGGGCCAGTGGTCGCTTCGCCCTGCGATGGGACGGCCGGGGCGAAACAGGTGAGGCAGTGCCCCCGGGGATTTACGTGCTCCGCCTGGAGGTGGAGGCCGACAAAGGGCAGGCAGTAGCACAGACCGTGGTTTCGCTGGTGTACTGAGGAAAGGAACAGAGATGAGGCGACTGATCCTCGCGGTGCTGGCCAGTTGGTGGGTGGGCCAGGCCGGGGCGTTGACCATCTATCGCATCGGCGGCGAAACCCTGCCGCCTCCAGACCCCGGGGTACCGCACGAATTCGTGCAGCTGTCCTGGGCCTCGGTGGCCCAGGGCCAGCACGGTGATTCCCGCCTGATGACCATCTCGCCGGGTACCATTGAACCCCTGAAACTGGATCCAGCGGTCAATCTGACCCCTACCCTCATCGATGAGGGAGGGCAGTTTTACGTGCTGGAATGGACTGGCTGGGAGCCCAAGGTGCAGGACAACCTGCTCTTCTTCGACCGCGACCCAGAAACTGCGTACCTGGGGGACGGGCATTTTGCCGTCCATGGCCCGGCCGAAAAGAACATGTTTTTTGAGTTCGGCGGGCCCTTCCCCATCCGCCACGTCCGTTTCTTCCCCCGCCAGCAGTTCATGGCTGACCGTTTTATCGAGCGTTTCCGCATCGGTGTCAACGATGGCGACCCGCTCAAGGACGGTACCCGCGGGTTTCGCACCGGGGGCAGCTACGGGGCCACGGTGCTGGATTTCGACATTGCCTACGACGTGCGCGAGAATACCAAGCCCCTCATCGACCTGGAACTGCCGCCCGGACCGGTGCAGCGGCTTTTCTTTCAGATCCCCGAAAACACCCGCGGCATCTGGGAACTCGCCGAATTCGAGATCTACGGGGAGGGATATGTTCCCGCTGCTGGGTATGTGTCCAATATCATCGACCTGGGCAGCCTGGCCAGTCTGGGTTCACTGACCTGGGGGGGAAGGCAGGATGTGGGGGCACGGGTTGAGGTAGGCATGCGCAGCGGCGACGACAACGAGCCCAACACGTACTGGCGCTACACCTTCCGGGGCGAGGAGCGGACCCGCTTCGATGCCAAGGGGCGGCCCCTGAACCTGGCCACCTACACGGCGTTGGAGAAAGGCGAGAAGGCGGGGGTTACCCACGACACTGAAAACTGGGACTTCTGGTCACCGCCCTATGACTTTGCTCCCGGCCAGGCGGCCATGGCCGCCTCCCGCCCCCGGCGCTATGTGCAGTTGAAGGCCGATTTCCTCTCTGACCAGCATGCCGGAGGGCAGCTGGACTACCTGCAGTTCTCGGTGTCCATCCCGCCGCTGGCCACCCAGGTGCTGGCCGAGATCGCCCCGCTGGCCGCCCCGGCTGGCCGGTCCACCCCCTTCACCTACCGGATCAAGCCCAGCCTCAATGCCGGGGATCTGGGATTTGATACCATCGAGATCGACACCCCGGCCCGGTCTCAAGGCGTGGACGCGGTGCGACTCGGCGGTCGGCCGGTGGCCTTTGAACTGGTGCGCCTGGACGAGCGCGGACTGGCTCTGCGTATTCCCCCCATCGATCTGCAGAGAACGGAAGAGCTGATCGAAGTGGATTTCCGCGCCGAGATCTTCAAATACGGCACTATCTTCACCGGCCGGGTCTTCAACAGTGCCCGCCCCCAAGAGGTGGCCCAGGCCCTGACCCCGGGGGATGCGGATGAACTATTGGAGGGCGAGGCACTGCGGGTGGATCTGGAGGAGTTGGACGCCCATGCCATCCAGGACCTACGCCTGGCGCCCGAGGTGTTTACCCCCAATGGTGACGGCATCAACGACCAAGTGTTGATCGAGTACAACCTGCTCAACCTGGCCGGGGGGGTGCCGGTGAGTCTGGAGGTCTACGACCTGTCGGGCAGGATGCGCGCCAGGATCTTTGCCGACCGCCAGGTCAGCGGCCGCTCCGGGCAGTCCTGGGACGGCACCGACGGCCAGGGCCACCTGCTGGAACCAGGGCTCTATATCGTGCGGCTGAAGGTCGACGCCGACAAGGGCAGCACCACCAGCGAGGCCGCGGTTTCCCTGGTCTATTGAGGAGGACCGGATGGCAAAGATCTACCCCATCAGTGTCGCCCTGATCCTGCTTGCCGCAGCCGGGGCGTCTGCCCAGCAAACCGGGTTCCGCCTCACCGCCGACCAGGTGGTGGTGGCCGGGATCAACCACTGGAAGCAATGGGGTTTTGCGGCCGGCACGGTGGAGGTGGGCGAGGACGGGGCAGTGCGCCCGCGTTTTATCCGGCGCCATATCAACGCGGTGCAGGACATCGGAGAGTTCCTCCGCCTCCATCCCCCCAAGGACCTGGGAGACAAAAAGCCCGAGGAACTCAGCCTGCTCGACGCGGTGCAGGCCGGATCCAACCGCGCAGGGGTGGTCTCGGTGCTGGACGGAGATATGGCGACTTACTGGGAGCCGGACCCGCCGGCAGCGGGCATCGACCTGGCCTCGCAGTGGTGGTTCAACGTGGATCTTGGCCGCTTTGTCTTCATCCGGAAAATCGTGCTCAAATTCGTCGACGAGGAACTGGGCGATCCCTTTCTGCTCTTCGACGTGCTGGTTTCCAATGGCTTGAAGCCGGGCAATGTGCAGGGTTCGGCCAGCCCCCAGTACCAGACCGTGCTGCGCACCCTCAAGCGCAACAAAAGCCAGCGGGTCTTCGAAGTGGAGTTGGGCGCGTCTGCCAGGCTGGCAGAGAGCACGGGCGCTCGCGATCAGAGCGAAGGGGGAGGGAGTGTGACGGTTAGCGCCGGCAACGAGTTGGGCAGCCTGGGGGGCCGCTATGTGCAGGTAGTGGTGAACGGCAGCGACTTTGCCCGCGGCAGGGAGGTCTCGCAGGAGGAGTACGGACAACTGGTGGCCGGCGAACAGGGTGCCGTCGAGTACTATAAACGCCTGGCTGAGGGCAATGAGGTGGTGGTCAAACACGGGGTCTACAACCAGCTGGAGCCGGCCAGGCAAGGGACGGTGCGCTATTTCCGCCGGGAACGGCCCCGCCTGGCGGAGCTGGAGGTGTGGACCGAAGGGGACGAAATAGTCAACGGCACCATCCTGCGGGGTGGGTACATCATCTCCACCCAGGTAGTCAACGGGGCCACATTCGTCGACGGCGACCTCGACAGCTACGCCAGCATGAACCAGGAAATCGGCGGCACCATCAGTGCCGAGCGCGAGGTCTTCCTCGACCTGGGCACCTTTTACTGGATCGATGCCCACCGCATGGCGTATAACCCCACCAACTACCACTCCTGGCGCTTTGCCAATTACCGCCTTGACTTCTCGGATGGGTCGCGCGCGCCCGATGGCAGCCTCAAGTGGCAACAGGTGGTGAGCCGCGAGCAATCCTTGACCAAAGTGGTGGGAGAGGGCAATGATTTCGACCTGCTCAAGGCCCGTTTTTTCCGCATGCGCTACACGCCCCACCTGACCACCTTTCCCGCCAATCTGGGGGTGATCGCCGAGTTGCAGCTCTACGGCCAGGGTTATCAGCCCGAGGTGGTGCTGGAGTCCGACCTGATCCGCCTGGGGGGCAGCCGCAATCTGCTGGATATCAGCTGGGTAGCTGATACCCCGCCCGGCACCCAGGTGGTGCTGCAGTCCCGCACTGGCAACGAGTTGGGGCAGGTGTTCCACTATTTCAAGAAAGATGGCACCGAGGTCAGCGAGGAACAGTACAAGAAGCTGCTCACCCTCTTCAAGGGCGAAGTCGTGGCCGAGGAGGTGCCCGGCAACGACTGGAGCGATTGGAGCGCCCCGTACGAGGAGGCCCAGGGCAGCCCAGTTGGCTCGCCCTCGCCCCGGGAGTTCCTCAAGATCCGCGCCATCCTCCGGTCTTCCTCCCCCGACGCCTACGCCGCCCTGCGGAGTATCCGCCTGAATTTTGCCAGCCCGGTGGCCCAGAGTTTGGTCGGCGAGGTCAGTCCTGTCCAGGTGGAGGAGTTGGGGATGGAGCGGCCCTTTTCCCTTTTCATTCAGCCGCAGTTCGCCGCCCGCGATCCGGGGTTCGACGGCCTGTTGCTCAAAGTCCCCGCCGACATGCGCCTGCGCTTCGACGGCCTGTACCAGGGAGGGGAAAACGAGCTGGTCGCCGGGGCTGGGGACCTGGCCCGTCTGCGCCTGGAGGGAGTAGCGGTGGTCCCCACCAGTCCTGACAGCCTGTGGCTGAGGTTCGCGCCCATTAAGCCCGCAACTCCGGGCCAGGCGCTGCGCCTCGACTTCCAAACCGCCCTGTACTCCACCGGAGCGGTGCTGGATGCTTCGCTGCAGAACAGCGCCGGCGGGGAGGGGTTCTGGCAGAGGGTGGAGCCCGGCAATGCCCTGGCCGCGGTGGGCAGCAACTCCACCACGCTGGTAGGCATCGCCCAGCGCAAGGAGGTGATTGCGAATCTGAGGGTAGAGCCGGCCCTCTTTACCCCCAATGGAGACGGGATCAACGACGAGGTCCGCTTCGATTTCTCGGTGGTGCTGGTGGGTGACCAGAGCCCGGTGGTGATCGAGATCCGCGACCTGGGCGGCCGCCTGGTGCGGCGCCTGGTCGAGCAGCAGTCCCAGGGCACCGGCCGCCGCCTGGTGGGCTGGGACGGCCGGAACGAGCGCGGGGCATTGGTGCCACCCGGGGTCTATGGGGCGCGGCTGCGCCTGGAATCGGACACCCAGGGGGCCGACCTGGACCGCCAGCAGGTCTTGCGTTTGGTGTCGGTGACGTACTGATTATGAAGGTAGTGATATGAAGGCACGGAGCGTCGTACTGCTTCTCCTATTGGTCAGCCTGGCCACCGAAGCTCAGGAACGGGGTTACCAGATTGCCGGCAACCAGGTGGTGGTCAATACCAAGCAGCACTGGCAGAATTGGAGTTATCCCCCCGGCACCATCGAACTGACGCCCCGAGGCGAGGTGCAGGCGCGCCAATGGCGCAAGAACATCAATGCGGTGCAGGACATCACCCCCTACCTCCGGCTCAACCCCCTGGCGGCTTTGGCCAGCAAAAAGCCAGAAGAGATCACCCTCTCAGACGCACTGCAGGCCGGCTCCAACCCAGGCCAGGTGGCAGCCCTCCTGGACGGTGATCCGAACACCTACTGGGAACCCGCCCCCTTGCCCGCCGGGGCGGACGTGGCCACCCAGTGGTGGCTGGTGGTGGACCTGGGCCGCCTGGTTTTTGCCGATAAGATCGTGCTCAAGTTTGTCGACGAGGCGCTGGGAGATCCTTTTCTGCTCTTTGACGTGCTGGTCTCCGACGGCACCCGGCCGGACAGGGTGCGCGGGGCGGCCAACCCTGAGTACCGCAGTGTGCTCCGGACCTTGCAGCGCAACAAGACCCAGCGAATCTTTGAGATCGACCTGACCCAACTGGACCCGGTGGTGGCCGGAGAGGGCCTGCGTTTCGTGCAGGTGGTGGTGACTGGCAGCGACTTTGACCGCGGCCGGGAAATGGGCCGCGAGGAGTACGACGCCCTACCCCTGGCCGAACGGGGAATGGTAGAGTACTACAAACGGCTCAGCGGTGGCCGGGAGGTAGGGGTGAGGCAGGCGGTGTACGAGCAGCTGGCCGCCGAGCGGCAGGGAAGCATTCGTTATTTTCGCCACGAGCGGCCTCGCCTGGCCGAACTCGAGGTGTGGACCGAAGGCGACGAACTGCTGGTCGGCACCTTTGAGCGTGGCGGCAACGCGGCCTTGCCCGGTGGGGAGGACGTCAACCTGCGCAGCTTCGTCGATGGCGATCTGGTGACCGACTCCAACCTGATCATTGGCAAGGTGGCACAGGTAGCCGACCCTGAGCGTAGCCTGATCTTCGACCTGGGCTCCACCTTCTGGGTGGACACCCAGCGTATGTGTTACGGCCGGGGCCTGTACCGGGGCAGTATGGCCGATTACCGCCTGGATTTCTCCGACGGCACCCTGGCCGCTGACGGCAGTATCAAGTGGACGCGGGCCGTGGACCGCAAACAGGTCCAGCAGAGCGGGGCGCGCTTCGATGGCAACCGCTTTGCGCCGCTCATGGCCCGCTTCTTCCGGCTGCAGTACACCCTCAGCAGCGCCGGCCACCGGACTGCCAACCTGGCCGAGATCCAGCTCTACGGTGCAGGGTACCAGCCTCGGGTAGTGCTCGAGTCGGATCTGATCCGCCTAGGGGGCAGCCGAAATCTGTTGAGCATCGGGTGGGGAGCCGACACGCCTCCAGGCACTCAGGTGCAGATTCAGACCCGCACCGGCAATGACCTACAGGAGGAACTCCACTACTTCAAGAAGGACGGCACCGAGGTCAGCGAGGCCCAGTACAAGAAACTCCTATCTATTTTCAAGGGGGAGATTGTCTCCCGCGAGGTGGAGGGCAGCGGCTGGAGCGACTGGTCCGAACCGTACCCCGATCCGGCTGGCAACCCCATTACCTCGCCTTCGCCACGCGAATTTCTCAAGCTCAAGGCTACCCTGATCTCCACGGATCCCCAGGCCACCGCCACCCTGAGTCAGGTGCGCCTGCATTTTGCCGATCCAGTGGCCCAGGGTGTGGTGGGCGAGGTAGACCCGGTGCAGTTGGGGAAGCTGGGCGAAGCGCAGGTGTTTTCGCTCTTTATCCGCCCCAGATTCGCCAGCGGTGACCTGGGTTTTGACCAGGTGCTGGTGCGGGTTCCTCCAGACATGGGCCTGGAATACGGCGGCCTGTACGCGGGCCGGGAGAGCGATTTCGCCGGTGGGAGCCTGGAGCCCCTGGCCATGGCCGGGGTTGCACAGATCCCCAGCCGGGCCGATTCCCTGCAGTTGTCCTTTCCGCCCATCGGCCCCAAGTCCGGCATCGAGTTGCTGCGCTTGGATTTCCACAGCACCCTCTACTCCACCGGGGCGGTGGTGGAGGTGGCCCTGCAGCACGGTTCCGGGGGGGGAAGGCAGTGGCAGCGGGTGGATCCGGGCAATGCCCTCCCCGGGGTGCAGAGCAATTCCCTGACGCTGGTGGGGGTAGTCCAGCAAAAGGAGCTGATTGCCGATTTGCAGGTGCGGCCCGCGCTCTTCACCCCCAATGGGGACGGGGTCAACGACCAGGTGGAGTTCGAGTTCGCCGTGGTGCTGGTGGGGGATCTCAGCCCGGTGGTGATCGAGATCCGCAATCTGAGTGGCCAGTCGGTGCGGCGCCTGGAGAGCGCTGGAACATCGGTGGGCACCGGGCGCCGCCGGGTCGGGTGGGATGGGCGGGACGATCACGGTGTTCTGGCCCCGCCGGGGATCTACCTGGCCCGTGTAAGCCCGGACGCCGACATCGAGGGGGCCGGCATTTCCCGCAGCAGCCTGCTGCGGCAGATCGCGCTGACCTACTGAAACAGGATATGGCCGTGAGCAAATGGAGCGCTATCCTGGCAACGGGTCTGATGGTTGGCCAGGCCCTTGCCCAAGGACATCAAGTGACCGGCGACCAGGTGGTGGTGAACAGCAGCCGGCACTGGAGGAACTGGCAGTACGCCCCAGGCACCCTGGAGTTTGGCGCGGATGGACGGGTTCGGGCCCACCGGCTGCGTAAAGACATCAACGCCACCGGCGATATCGTCGATTATCTGCGCCTCTATCCCCCCAGCGCCCTGGCCAAGAAAAAGCCCGAAGACTTGACCCTGCTCGACGCGGTGCAGGCTGGCTCCAACCGCCAGGGGGTGCCGCTGGTACTGGATGGAGATCCCTCCACGTACTGGGAACCGACCCCACCCAGCGAGGGGGTGGACCTGGCCACCCAGTGGTGGTTCGTCGTCGATTTAGGGCGCTTTGTTTTTGCCAAAAAGATCGTGCTCAAATTTGTTGACGAGGAGCTGGGTGATCCTTTTCTGCTCTTCGACGTGCTGGTCTCCGACGGCACCAAGCCGGCCCGCGTGGTGGGGGCTACCAGCCCAGAATACAAGACGGTGATGCGCCTGCTGCAGCCCAACAAGAGCCAGCGCGTCTTTGAAATCGACCTGCAGGAGGAGAATCCAGAAGTACGGGCCGAGGGATTACGTCTGGTGCAGGTGGTGGTGAATGGCAGTGACGCCGCCAGGGGGCAGGAGGTATCCCAAGAGGAGTACGCCCGACTGGACACCGGGGAGCAGGGAGCGGTGGATTACTACAAACGCCTGGCGGATGGGCGGGAGCTCCAGGTAGACCAGGACATCTACCAGGATCTGCCTGCCGAGCGCCAGGGCAGCATCCACTATTTCCGCCGCGAACGGCCCCGCCTGGCCGAGCTGGAGGTGTGGACCGAGGGCGATGAGATCCTCAGTGGCACCCTGGCGCGCGGGGGCACGGCCAGCGCTCCGCTGCAGACCCTCAGCCTGGGCGGTTTTATCGACGGGGACCTGGAGAGTTTTTCCCGGCCCTTCGTCGGGGTAGTCTCTTTGGGGGCCGAGAACGACCGCGAGGTCTTCTACGATTTGGGCTCCTTCTTCTGGATCGATAGCCAGCGCCTGGCGTACGGGCCCTCCCGGACCTCTTTTGGCGACTACCACCTGGAATTTTCAGACGGAGCCCGGGCAGCCGACGGCACCCTCAAATGGGAGGTAGCGGTTGAGCGCAAGCAGACCCTCCGCGGCGGGGTCCGTTTTGAAGGCAATGACTTCGACCCAGTCAAAGCCCGCTTTTTCCGCCTCAAATGGACCCTCTACGCCACCGGCACAGGCGTCGGTGGTGGTGGGGCGTCCATCGACCTGAGCGAGGTCCAACTCTACGGCGAGGGCGTGCAGCCCGAGGTGATCCTCGAATCGGACCTGATCCGCCTGGGGGGCAGCCGGAATCTGTTGAGCATCGACTGGGAGGCGCTCACCCCACCGGGCACCCAGCTGTTGGTCCAGACCCGCACCGGCGACCAGTTGGCCGAAGTGCAACACTATTTCAAGAAGGACGGCACCGAGGTCACCGAAGCTGAGTACAAGAAGTTGCTCTCTGTCTTCAAAGGCGAGATAGTGGCCGAAGAGGTGCCGGGCGGCGACTGGAGCGACTGGAGCGAGCCGTACACCGACCCCTCCGGCAGCTCCATCACCTCGCCTTCCCCGCGCGAATTCCTCAAGGTGCGGGCCACCCTCCGCTCTGCCGACCCGGAGACCAGCGCCGAATTGCGCTCCTTGCGCCTGCATTTTGCCGACCCGGTAGCCCAAGGCCTGGTGGGGGAGATCGCGCCGGCGACGGTGGACACCCTGGGCAGCCGGCGGGTCTTCTCCTTCTACCTGCGCCCGAACTTCGATCGCGGCGATCCGGGTTTCGACCAGCTCCTGCTGGTGGCTCCCCCCGATATGGACCTCGAATATGTCGGCCTGTACCGCGGCGCCCAGGAGGCGATGGTCGGGGTCGATGGGGTGGAACAGTTGCCCACGGCCGGCGACAGTCTACTCCTGAGTTTCCCCCTGATCGGCCCGGCCGCTGGGTCTGAACTCGTCCGCCTCGACTTTCGCACTGCCCTTTACTCGACGGGGGCGGTGTTACGCGCCGCCCTGCAGCACCAGGCCGGGGGGGCGGGGGCCTGGCAGCGGGTGGACCCTGGAGACGCCAGCGCCGCCATTGCGGGCAATACCACTACCCTGGTGGGCGCCTTCAGGAGTGTCGCTTTGATCGACCAGGTCGAGGTGGTGCCGACCCTGTTCACTCCCAACGGCGATGGGATCAATGAGCAGGCCATATTTCACTTCCGGGTGGTGCGGGTAGGCGACAGCAGTCCGGTGCAGGTGTCGGTCTACGACTTGGGCGGTAGGCTGGTGCGGCTGCTGAAAGAGCAGCGGCCCTTCAGCACCGGGGTCTATGCCATGGGCTGGGATGGCCGCGACGGGGCTGGCCGGCTCCTGCCGCCGGGTATCTACTACGCCAGACTCAGTATCGACACCGAGGTAGAGGGCGCGCGGGTCGGACGCGAACAGGTGTTGAAGGTCGTATCGCTGACCTACTGAGCGGGCGCCAAACGGGAGTTGCGGGGTGCTGAGAGGGGGATTCAGGCTGCGGGCCCTGGTGGTAGGCGCCCTGTTGTGTCTGGTGATCGGCGCGGTTTTTCCCTACGCCCTCTTGGCGATGAACACCGCCGGCATGTCCTCCGACTACATCACTGCCGGGGCGGTGTTTCTTTTTTTTCTGCTCACCGCGTTTTTTAATCCCCTGCTAAAAGCACTGCCGGGATCCTGGGGCCTGAGCCGGGCCGAGTTGGTGACGGTATACGTCATGCTGCTCATCGCCTCGGCCATTCCCAGCTGGGGGTTCACCGCCAATCTCATCCCCATGCTGCCGGCAGTGTACTATTACGCCACCCCAGAGAACAGCTGGGCCGAGCTCTTGCAGCCCTATGTGCGGCCCTGGCTGGTGCCCCACGACCCAGAGGCCATCAAGTACTTCTTCGAGGGGCTGCCCAAGGACACCCCCATTCCTTGGGGCGCCTGGGCCCTGCCCATTGCCGCCTGGTGCTCTTTTATCGTCGCCATCCACCTGATGATGATCTGCCTGATGGTGCTCATCCGCAGGCAGTGGGTGGACCACGAGCGCCTGACCTTCCCCCTGGTGCAACTGCCCATGGACCTGGCCCAAGAGGGCGAGCCTGGTTCGTGGGTGGGGCCGCTGCTGAAGAGCCCGCTCTTGTGGGTCGGCTTCGGGGTGGCCTTTATTGCCCTGAGCACCAAGGGCCTGAATCACTATTTCCCCTTTATCCCGCCCCTGCAGTTCAGCCCGTACCTGCCCCTGTTCAACAACGCCATGGTGCTGCACCTGTTCATCAGCTTCACGGTGATGGGCCTGGCCTATTTCCTCAGCTTGGATGTGGGCCTGAGCATCTGGCTTTTCCACCTGCTGACCCAGGGGCAGATGGCGGTGGAGCACACCCTGGGCTACAGCCTGCCGGGCCGGCAGGAGCTGTTCATGGAAGGCACCATGAGTATTTCCTACCAGGGCATGGGGGCGATGCTGACCTTGGTGGGTTTTGGCCTGTGGACGGCCCGGGGCCATTTGCGCCGGGTGGGCCGGCGGGTGCTGGGCCGGCCAGGAGGGGCTGAGGACGGGGACGAGGTGTTATCGTATAGGGCGGCGGCGGTGGTCCTGACCGGAGCTTCGGTCTATGTGAGTCTGTGGTTGTGGCTGGCGGGTTTGCCGCTGGGGGCGGTAGTACTCTTCTTGCTGGTGGCCTTTGCCCTTTTTTATGGGCTGGCGCGCATTGTCGCCGAAGGGGGATTGGGTTTTGCCCGGGCGCAGATGACCGCCCAGCCCTTTGTGGTCAGTGCGCTGGGCACGGACTATGTCACCCCGGCCGGGCTGGCCACCCTGGGATTCACCTTTGGCTGGGCCGGGGACATGCGCACCATGGTGATGGCCTCGGCGATCAACGGCATGAAACTAGCCGATAGCGGGGAGGTGCGGGGCCGGCCCCTGTTCTGGGCAATGCTCCTGGCCATCGCAGTGAGTTTGGGCAGCTCGGTTTGGGCGCTGATCTGGATGGGGTACACCTACGGGGGCATCAACCTGCACGGGTGGTTCTACAATTTGCTGGGGCAGTTGATCCACAGCGACGCGGCCTACAAGGTGGCCAATCCGCTCAATCCGCTGGCTGATTTTGATGTGGTGGGGCCGCGCTTCATGTTCACCGGCATCGGCGCGGCGGTGATGGGTCTGCTGATGTACGCCAGGCAGCGGTACTTGTGGTGGCCAGTGCATTACCTGGGTTTTCCCATCGGCGCCACCTACATGATCAGCTCCACCTGGTTCAGCATCCTGATCGGCTGGAGCCTCAAGGCCCTGGTGCTCAAGTACGGCGGGGTGGCGCTGTACCGGCGGGGCCGGCCCTTTTTCCTCGGGCTGATCCTGGGGCAGATCACCTGTTCGGGTTTCTGGACCATAGTGGATTTTATCACTGGGGAAAGCGGCAATATCATTTACGTGGGTATGCAGATATGAAGATCCTGGTTTTTCCCAACGGCCAAGGCGTCAAACAAGCCGGGGCAAATCCAGCATATTGGTTATCCAGCTTTTAGCTCCACCAAGCCCTCCACCATGCGGCAGATGCGTTGACTCTGATGGTGGACCAAGTTCTGGTGAGGCTCGAAGACATATGGGGACCACTTGGCCAGGGAGGTGAGGTGGGCTGCGCTGGCCGGCCTGGAGGCAAATTTGAGGGCGATAAAGCGCCGGCGCCCGGTTTTGCCATAGACGGCGTGGAAGAGGCTCTGGTCAAAAAACACCACATCGCCGGGTCGGGTCTCGAGCGCGCAGCAGGGTATCTGGTCGCCGGTTAAGCCGAAGAAGGTCGGATCGCTGTCACTGTGACTGTGTTGGAAGGGTTGCAGATCTTGGTGTAGGGGCAGGCGATGGGAACCCGGGATGACCCGGAGGGCGCCGGTATCCTTGTGCTGCCTATCGAGGTAGATCATGACCTTTACCCGCAAATAACCCAGTTCCGGTTCGCCCGGCCGGTCGGCGTGCCAGTGGTGGGCCGTGCGGCCCGGTGCAAACCCCCGATTGCCTTCGGAGCCGGACCAGATGAAATCCGCGCCCATCAGTTGGACCAGGGGTTGGTAGATGCGGTCATCCTCGAGCAGCTGCGTCAGCTGGGCCCGCAGTTCGACAAAAGGGACGGTGTGTATGGCCTCTTCGTCTTTTGGGAGACGGCCCAAGACCTCTTCCCAGAGAGACTCAGCGGTGCTGGTGATTGCTGCTGTTTCGTCAGGCCGGAAGAGTTGAGGCTGGAGGGAGAAACCAAAGGTATGGAAATGGGCAAGTTGGTCCTTGCTCCACATAGCGGGCCTCCTGGTGGCGATGCGCCGGGGAATACCAAGGGAGGTGCGGTGTGCAGTGGGTTAAAGTAACACCCACAGGCGCGAGGAGTCTCGTATTACCCACGCGCTGGATGCAGTGGTCTGGGAACGACGAAAAACATAGGGCGCCCAGCTCCCATCGGCAAGTCTCAGGCATCGGCGCGGCGGTCATGGGCTTGCTCAGGTGCGCGCGGCAGCGCTAACTTGGTGGCCGGCGCCCTACCGGGGTTTTCCCAGTGGATCTGTAACGACTCGGCCCGGCGCAGCAATCACTGCTGTATGAGGGGGATTGATGGCCACGGCCGGTCGGCATAGGCTGAAGGTATGATGCGCGAAGAACTAGCCGGAGGTGGGAATGGATGGGCGTCACGATGCCTCTAAAAAGGTTCGCCGTCGGCCTAGTCGGCACCTGGCTGGCAATGGCAGGGCTGGCCGAGGGGCTCACCGTGTACCGCCTCGGCGGGCAGGGCCTGCCCCCACCCGAACTGCCCGGCGCCTTCGACTTTGTGCAACTGCCCTGGGTCCCGGTGGCGCAGGGGCGGCATGGCCGCGCCGAACTGCTGGAGGCGAATCCGGATTTCATCCGCCCCCGGCAATTGGACCCCGCGGTCAATCTCACCCCGCTCCTCGAACAATTCGGCGGCCAGTTCTGGGACCTGGGCTGGCTGGGCTGGACCCTAATCAAAGAAGACCACGTGGTTATCCTCGACCGCGATCCCAACACCGCCTTCCTGAGCGACGGGCACCTCGGCCCGCCCAGGAAGGCCTGGATGTTCGACTTCGGCGGGTCCTTCTTCATCCGCCGGCTCCGCCTCTATCCCCGCCTCCGTTTTGCCGATACCCGCTTTGTGGAGCGTTTCGTCGTGGGTATCAGCGATGGCGACCCGCTCAAGGACGGCACCCGCGAGTTCCAGCTCGGGGGCTACCAAGGGGACAAGGTGCTGGACTTCGACATCGTCTACGACGTGAGCGAAAATACCCGCTCCACCATCGACCTGGAACTGCCTTCCCAGCCCATCCGCCGGCTGCTCTTTGATGCGCCCGAGAATGTGCGCGGCATCTGGGAGATCGCCGAGTTCGAGATCTTCGGCAATGGTTTTGCTCCTCGCGCCACCTATACCTCCAACATCATCGACCTGGGCGGCCCAGCCAGCCTGGGAGAGCTCTCCTGGGCGGGGCAGCAGCCACCCGGAACCGAGGTGGCGCTGAGCATGCGCAGCGGCAACGACGCAGACCCCGACAATTACTGGCGCCGCACCTTCCGCGGCAACGAGCGCAGCCGCCTGGATGCCGCTGGCCGGCCCCTGACTCTGGAGCGTTATACCCAGCTGGAGCCCGGGGAGCAAGCTGGCATCACCTATGACACGGAGTACTGGGACTTTTGGACACCGCCCTATGAATTTGGCCGGGTCCAGGGGGTGATGGCCGGCTTCGAACCGCGGCAGTATCTGCAATTCCGGGCGGAATTCTCCTCTAGTGAACAGGCCGGGGGGCAGGTGGACTGGCTGCAGTTCGCCGTGTCCGTGCCGCCGGTGGTCAGCCAGCTGCTGGCCGAGATCTGGCCGGTGGTGGTGCCTGCCGCGCAGCCGGTGCGTTTTACCTGTGTGCTCAGGCCCGAGATGAACGCCTCCGACCTGGGGTTTGACCATATCGAGATCGACACCCCGGTCCGGCCCCTCGGCGTGGAGGCGGTGCGCCTGAACCGGCAAGAGGTGGAGTTTGCCGTGACCCGGCTGGACGAGCGGGGTTTTGCCTTGTCTATGCCGCGCATCGACGCGAAGCGGAGCGGGGAGTTCGTCGAGGTGGTGTTTCAGGCCGAGGTGTTCGAGTTCGGCGCGGTGTTTCCAGTGCGGGTCTTCGATGGCAGCCGGCCCCACGAGGTGCATCAGCGCGCCACCCCGGGGGATGCCGACCCGCTGGTGGACAGCGACCGGCTGCAGGTGGAACTGGAGGAGCTGGGAGGTCGGGTCGTGCAGGAGATGCGGGTGTTGCCGGCAGTATTCTCTCCCAATGGCGACGGGATCAACGATCAGGTGGGCATCGAATACGACCTGGTGAACGTGGGTGGCCAGGTGCCGGTGAGTGTTGAGCTGTACGACTTGGCAGGTGTGCGGGTGCGGCTGTTGGCTGAGGGCACAGCCCGCAGCGGGTCGCTGTCGGTGGCCTGGGATGGCCGCGACGACCAGGGCCGGAGGGTGACCCCCGGCCTCTACCTGGCGCGGCTGTGGGTGAAGCCGGACCACGGCGCCGAGCTCGTGACACGCCTAGTCGCGGTGGTGTACTGATTAAGGGCCGCTAGCAGAATGGCCTGCTAGCGTCGCGC
>SXGS01033257.1_pt1 | contig 27920 bp, 25 predicted proteins | sample 3174681 | NCBI WGS metagenome assembly SXGS01 (sample SAMN11356861, study PRJNA531348) | freshwater metagenome | isolation source: freshwater sample F1-80 | place: China: Fuxian Lake, Yuxi | collected 2017-12-25 | reverse complement strand
GGTGCGATCAGACGTGCAGTCACTGTGGGTCCCGTGCCGGGAAAGCGAGGACCAAGGAGCTTTCCAAGGATGAGGCCCTCGGTGTGGTCGCTCAGTTGATCGCGATGGGCACTCGAGAAGTGACGTTGATTGGGGGTGAAGCCTATCTTCGGTCGGATGTGTATGACATTGTCCGGGCACTGGTGGACGGTGGGATCAAAGTCACCATGCAGACCGGAGGTCGCGCATTTGGCCCTGAAAAAGCAAAGAAATTTAAGGAGGCGGGCCTGTCCGCCCTGGGCGTTTCGATCGACGGGCCGGAGGAGGTTCATGACCTTCTCCGCGCCAATAAAGGTAGCTTTCAGGCGGCCATACGGGCGCTCGACTCTGCAAAAGAGGTGGGGCTGACGACCGCATCCAACATGCAGGTCAACCGACTGAATGCCCACTTGGTTCGCCAGATGTCGGAGATCGTCCGGGATCACGGCGTGATCGCGTGGCGCTGCCAGATCACCGTTCCGATGGGAAATGCCTCCGATCGTCCGGATTGGATCCTCGAACCTTGGCGGGTGATCGAGGTGATCGACGAGCTGGCCGCGATCCAAAAGGATGCGATCGCCAACCCGCGCCCGCACGAAAAGCCCCCGCGGCGGTTGTTTGATGTTCAGATGGGGAACAACCTTGGGTATTACGGCCCGCACGAGGAGTTGCTTCGGTCGCATCCCGCGCGAAAGTCCCGGTATTGGGGCGGATGTGGTGCGGGTGTTTCCACGATGAGCATCGAATCGGATGGGACGATCAAAGCCTGTCCGTCGCTGCCGACCGCTCCCTACGTGGGCGGAAATGTGCTCGATGTCGCCGTCGAAAAGGCGTGGCAAGAAGAGCCAAACCTTCGGTTTGCTCGGGATCGGGACACGTCAGAACTGTGGGGCTTTTGCAAGGGTTGCTACTATGCCGACGTGTGCAAAGGCGGCTGCAGCTTCACCGCACATTGCACCCTTGGAAAGCGCGGTAACAATCCCTTTTGTTACCACCGTGCGGCGACTCTGAAGCGCCAGGGGATCCGCGAGAGTCTGGTCCTGAAGGAGGCGGCCGCGGGGTTGCCGTACGACTTTGGCCGATTTGAAATTGTGGAAGAGCCTTGGGTGGAAACCTCGGGTTGACATAGTAAGGGAGTTTACTATTCCGCGGTGGGCGCCGGTCGATCGAATCGAACACCGGATCGATGAGCTTCCACCACCGCTTTCACGGTGTCGACCCCTCCTGATACTTGCACCCACTCTTTGCCCAGGATGCCTCTGACAAAAAAGGTGGGGGTACCTGTAATTTGCAGGTCGGCGCCCAGCTTGGTGCCCTCGACCACGGCGTTCCAGGCCTCCGGGGAAACGAGGCATGCATTCCACCTTTCGGAATCGGTGCTTGATCGAACGGCATTCCGAACGGGGGTATCCACCTCGCCGTGGGCGTTGAATAGGGCGGTGGCTACCGGCAGAAATTGGTGTTGTTGTTCGGCACACCACGCTCCGGCTGCCGCATTGCACCGGTGGCGGTCCCCGGTTCGGCCAACGTTGGGGTTGCATTCGCCGGTGAGCGGGTAGGTGGAAAACCTCAGTTGAACCTTTGGTTCGGTCTGAACCCATGCGATCAACTGCGGAAATGCCGCGGCGCAGTGCGGACAAGCGAAATCGGAAATTTGAAGCACCGTATATGGGGCTTTCTTCTTGCCTACGCGGGGTTCATCGGTCAGGTGGACCTCCCCCGGCGGCAACGAAAGAGCGTCTTGAAGTTCTGCTGGAGCGCCCGCCAATGCCGCTGCAACCCACCAGAATCCGAACATGCGCCCTCCGAAGTCGGCCTGGACCGTCCCCCGGTGCGAGCATACACGGAGGGGGTCTGAGGTGTCGATGCCGCGTTACCCCGGTTTTTCTCCGCCGATCTCGGCGATGCCAACCTCCGTCTATTCGGCGTTGGCGCATCGTTTGTCAACGATGTCGGGCGAGACGTATCCTTTGCACGTTGGGGATACCTGGATGGAACCTCCAGAAGGTTGCCGGATGGAGGATTTTCCGGTGTCGGCGTATCCGGGGATCCATCGGTATGCGCCGGTGCAGGGCTTAAACCCTCTGTTGGACGCGATCGCGGAGCGGACCACCGCGCGAACGGGCTTTCCTACCCAGCGATCGGAAGTTCTGGTGGCTGCCGGGGCGACCGGCGGCTTGGGGGCGGTGATCGGCGGGCTGCTGGCGCCCGGAGATGAAGTCGTGATTTTGGCGCCTTATTGGCCGTTGATCGCGGGGATGGTGATCTCATTTCATGGCCGACCGGTGCCGGTGTCGATTCTGGGTTTGGATACGGTGGAAGGTCTGATTTCGTCCGTGGAAGCGGCGATCACACCAAAGACGGCGGCGTTGTACGTGAACACGCCGAACAATCCGACCGGGCGGGTGTTGCCCCGGGCGTGGATTGAGGCGATGGCCGAGCTGGCTCGGAAGCACGATCTCTGGCTGATTTCGGACGAGGTGTACGAGGATTACGTCTACGTGGGCGATCACACCTATGCCCGGCCGTTTGCGCCGGAACGGACGTTTTCCGCATATTCGTTTTCGAAAGCGTTTGGGATGGCGGGCAATCGCTGTGGGTATGTGGTCGGTCCAGCGAAAGGCATGGAACAACTTCGAAAAGTGAGCACCCACACCTTCTACAGCACGCCGACCGCGTCGCAATGGGCGGCAATCCGAGCGTTGGAGGGACCTGGCGATCGTTGGGTGGCGATGGCCAGGGGGCAGTACCTGGAAACCGGCAAGCGAGCTTCAGAAATCCTGGGAGTGCCCTGCCCGGAGGGGAGCACCTTTCTGTTTTTCGATGTAGTCAAGTCGCTTGACGACTCGGGAATGGGCGGCCTGTTGGAAAAATGTGTTGAACAGGGGATCTTGGTCGCTCCCGGCAACAGCTTTGGGCCGTTCCCGACTCACATTCGGTTGTGCTTTACGTGTTCGCCGCCGGAGGTGGTGCTGAGAGGGGTGGAGAAGTTGGCGCGGATTTTGGCGCATTAATGCAATAATCGGTCGTTCTACTCCGTCGGTGCACCATGAGTTGGAAACGCATTGCTGCGATGGTGGCCTCAGCCCCCATGGTTCTCTGGTTATCGGCGTGTGTCCTGTTGTATTTCGCGCAGGACCTGTTGCTGTACCCGCGGCCCGCGCCCCGTCCGATCGAAGGTGCTCGGCGAGTTGACCAGGTGCAATCGGAACAGACGGATGTGGAAGTTCCGGTGGCCTGGTATGGCGATGCGCCCACCGGCGTCGTCTGGTTCCACGGCAATGGCGAACAATTGGCGGACAGCGTGTACATGGCGCCGCCGTTTGTGCAGCGTGGGATTGGATTTTCAGCGATCGAACACGCAGGCTACGGGCTGTCGGCGGGGCAAGGGCCGGATGAGGCTTCCATCCTGGCGGGCGCGCGGGCGGGTATGGAGCGGATCGGCGGGAAACCCGCTTGTGTCGGTTGGTCGCTGGGTTCCGGGGTGGCGGCCCGGATGGCCTCCGAGGGGCGGTGTTCCTCCCTGGTGTTGCTGTCGCCGTACAAGGCCATTGTGGATGTTGCAGCGGACCAATACTGGATGTTCCCCGTTCGCGCTCTGATCCACGACGGTTACGAAACGCGGTCGTTTGCCGCTGATTTGGAGGTTCCAACATTGATCGTTCATGGGAGGAGCGATCGGTTGATCCCGGTGGAACACGGCCGGGCGTTGGCGCAGATGATTCCGGATGCCGAGTACATCGAGGTGGAAGGGGGACATTTGATTGGGGGTGATGCCGAGGTGTTGGCGCGGGTGGCGGAATGGGTCGTCGAACAAAATGGTAAAGCGATTTACTAGTTGTGGATCGTTCCCGGTTGACGGTAAATGAATGGAACCGTCGGCGTCGCTTGTGGTCAACGCCGCGGGGGGGCGGGCATGTGGTGGTGGGTGTCGGTCGCGTGGGCGTCGAGCCTGGAGTGCATTTCGAACGACGAGGTGGGGCTCCGGTATGAAGAGGTCCATTACGACGGAGGACCGGTGCCTTATGCGGGAATGGAGCTGCAGCGTACGAGGTGGACGCTCAAGGGTGCCGATCTTTTTGTAGCCACGGTGTTGGCGGGTCCACCGGCTCCGCCTGAAAGTCGCCTTCCGCCGACTATTTTCGACTTGGCCTGGGAGTGGGATGAGATGAGCCGGCGCGAGATCGCCGTCTCGGAGTCCGGCGGTTTGCAGTTCGCGGAAACGGAGGTTTTCGTTAAGCTTTGGGCCCCGTCGGGTCGAGAGCTCACTTGGGCGCGTAGACCGATCCAGATGCGGTGCAGTGCGCGGAGTTCGCGCTATCCGCTACCCTAACAGGAGGGAGGAACATGCTGTTGTTTTGGGCAGCGTTGGCGTTTGCGGACACCGAGTGCCATTCCCGTGAGGGGGACCTGAAGTTTGAATCCCATTCTCGAAATGGGGGTACTCCTCCCGGCCCCGGAATGGTGGTTGGAACAGAACGCTGGACGCTCGGCGATCGCGAAATTGCGTTGTTAAAGCGGTTTGAGCGCCGCACTCCGCCTGAGGAACAAGGCCCCGCGCCCGACCTGGAGTGGAAGTGGGAAGGCTGGTACAACGTGGAAAAATATGGCGAAACACCGAACACTGTAACGGCGGGGGTGCGGTATTCGACCTTTGTCCAGATCTGGAGCACCTCAGGAGCCGAGGTTGCCGGCTTGGTTCAACGGCAGTGGATCGAAATGGAGTGCAACCAGGCGCCGCTCGGGGCGATCCCCTAGGCGTTCAGCCGTCGGTGCTCGGAAATGGGCATTCCTTTTCGGGTTTCGCGTACTCGGTCGAGATTGATCTCCGCCAATGCGAGGCCGGGGCCATCTGAACTTTCGGCGATGACGGTGCCCCAGGGGTCGATGATCAAGGAGTGACCATAGCTGTTGCGCAGGCCGCCGTCGTCGTGCTTACCGCTCTGTCCGGGAGCGAGCACGTAGGCTTGGTTTTCGATGGCGCGGGCCCGAAGCAAAGGATGCCAGTGATCTTTGCCGGTGGTCAATGTAAAGGCAGATGGAACCGTTAGGATCTCGGCGCCCTTGTCGACCAAGCGTTGGTACAACTCAGGAAAGCGAAGGTCATAACAGATGGACAGACCGATAGTGCCGAGCGCGGTGCGAACGACGACCGGATCGGTGCCCGGTTTGCAGGTGTCGGACTCCAAAAACCGTACTTCGGGGGAGATGTTGACGTCGAACAGGTGGATTTTCCTGTACGTTCCTAAGATATCGCCGTCCGGTCCGAGCAGCACGCTGGTGTTGTAGCACCGGTGAGCTTCATCGCTCTTCTCGTTGAACGAACCGATCAGGAGGTGCAATTGGTGTTTTCGCGCGAGTTCGGCGAACCGGCCAATGGTGGGGCCGTCGATGGGTTCAGCGATTTTTACCTTTTCTCCGTGTAAACCAAGGAAATTGGTGTTCTCCGGGGTGGCGAGGAAGCGGGCGCCGTAGGTTGCTGCCCGATCGATCAGGGTTTTGGCCATCTCCCAGTTGGCTTGGGAGTTGGAGGTGCAGGTGAGTTGCACCACGCCTGCGAGAAACATTAGGCCTCCACGGGGCGGTATTTCTGAATGAGCGGTTCAATGAACAACAGCGTGATGCCGCCGATAATGACGCCCAGCCAGAGGGTGGCGATGCGGATCAACACCGCGGCGGTGAACGCCTTGGCGCTGTCCACGTGAAGCAACAATTGTGCGCCTTCACCCAAGGCTCCATCGGCCATGCCCAGGCCACCGGGGGAGGGGGCGCCAAAAAAGGTGGCGAAGGCGTACAGAAAAGTGCTGGCGTCGAGGCTGGCTTCGACGCGCAGGCCTTTCCAAATCAGCCAGTAACCGACGCATTCTGCCCACCACGCCGCGAGGGACACCAAATAGGTGACGATCAGAGCGCCGGGAGAGACGCACTCGCGTAACGCTACGTACGATGAGGTTAATTTCTCGGCGATGCTGGACGCTCGCGGAACTTTCGCCAGCTGGCTTAGTCCGCCAAGTACCAAGGTTTTGCTTGAGATGATCGCGAGGCTCAGCAGAATGGTGCCGATGGTGCCGATCACGAGTGGCACCGATTCGGATTGGTAGGTGCTTACACCGATCGCGGCGAGGGTGACCACGGCCATGCCGTCGGTGGCGCGCTCGGTGATCAACACTGGAATCGACTGCGTCATCGAAGCGCCGGTGAGCAGGCGAAGAAGGTACGGTTTGACAACCTCACCGGCCCGACCGGGGCTGATCGCCATGGCCAGCCCAGTCATGAAGATCCAGAGATTGGGCCAAGGATGCGGGTGAATGCCGAGTCGGGCGAGCAACCAGTGCCATTTGGCGAACCGAAGGCCATAGTTGATCAACGTGAGTCCGATCGCGGCCGCAAACCAAGACCATTGAAAAGAGGTCAGTTCTCGGCCGGTTCCGGGGAGATCGCTCCAGAGCGCATACCCGACATAGCCGAACGAACCGACGGCGATCGCGATCGCGATCCATCGGCGCGCCCGCGCCAGCGCGTCTGGTGCCGGCTCGTGCATTCCGCCTCCTCGGGCCTCGTAACCTGCGGCCGCGTCGGGTATGAAAAATGGGGAGCGCAAATGAAAAGCTATTCAGTGGCCCGCCGAGGTCAGGAAAGCGTCTTGATCGAAGCGGAAAATTGGCTGGTGGCGCTGGGAAAGGTCGTCGACCGCCTGGGCGGTGCGGAGCCGATCGAACGGCTGGCCTGTGAGGTGCTACCAAACGGTACGGCGATCGCTCGAGAGGCCGAAACCGGGGTGAGTTATGTCATTCAGCCGGTTCTCGCCCAAAATCCCGTGGAGGCTTCCGGGGCATCGGGGGAAGTGGTCGAGGAGGAGTTTGCGGTCGGGGATGGCGACGCGGATCGACTCGACGAAATATTGCAGTCCGAAGGCTTGATCGAAGCCTGCGAATTGGCGATGAACTTGGCACAGGAACGCGTGGGTGCCGAGAGCGCGTCCGTGATCCTGTTGGTCGAGGACAAACTCAAGTTCGTTGCGGTTGCGGGTCCACATTCGGAGTCCCTGATACACGTCGAGATGCCGCTTGGGACGGGGGTGGCTGGGTACTCCGCCGAAAGAGGTCGTCCGGTCGTACTGGGCGATGCTGCAGCGGACGAACGGCACTTCGATGGTGTGGATCGCCTCACCGGGCAGAACACCCGGGAGATGGCCTGCGTGCCGGTCACCGACGGCGAGCAGGTGTTCGGCGTCCTTGAGCTCCTCAATCTTCCAGATCAACGCAGATTTTCGCGCGACAACATCCAACAGATGCAGGTGGTCGCGGAAACGCTGGCGCGGCGGTTGGCTAGCGAGTGATCACCAGCTTCGTGAGCGCTTTTTTAGAGGCCTCTACGGCTTCCGCCTGAAGCTCGCCGTACAGCTTGGCATTTTCCGATGAGTCTCCACCGATGGTGTCGTCTTGGTCGGTGTCTTGGCGGCGCGCTGGCAGTTTGAACGCGAAAAATTCGACCACCTGACCGTCAACGAAGGTGAATTTCCATTTGTGGCGCCCCGTTACTTCCCAGGACTTGCCGTCCGTGGTCTTGGCGGTCGAAGTGGTCTTTAGGGTGCAGGTGTACATCCATGGGGTGAACTCCGACTCGTAGAGGCAATCCACGTCGCCGCGTGCGCCGTACTTGATGTCCAAAGAGGCGATGTCGGTCCACGGTTTGTCTGCCGCGGTGCCGTTTCCTTCAAGTTCGACCAGGAGTTTGGCGCTGGAGTCGACCCAACCCTGCTCGGCGTAGACGTCTTGGCCGCGTTCGACGCGGATCACTTTTCCTTGGACCGAATGGCCGTCCGCAAAGGTGAGGGCTGCCTGAAAGGAAACATTGGATTCGACGGCAGTTTCGGGGGTTTCGGCGAATGCCAAGGCGGCGAGTAGGAAAGTGAACATGTTGACCTCTCAGGACAAGAGTCCGTATTTGTTCAGTTTGTAACGGAGTGTATTGCGTTCAACGCTCAGGATACGCCCCGCAAGGTTTCGATCTCCCCCGCATTTGCGGAGCGCTTCGATGAGCACACTCTTTTCCACGCTCTCCAAGTAGAGTGTGAGATCAAAACCCGGCTCAAGCTGTGGCATTCCCGGAATCGGAGATTCGCTGGTGGATTCGCCAATATCGAACACTTCGGGGCCCATGACCGCGGCGCGTTCGGCCAGGTTCCACAACTCACGAACGTTGCCCGGCCAAGAATGTTGTTGGAGCCGCGCCGCTTGTGCGGTGTCTAGGGCAGGTTTCGGGCAGCCGTAGCGCGAACAGAAGTGTTCGAGGGCGACGTCCAGGAGCGGAAGAATGTCCTCCGAGCGCACCCGCAGCGGCGGCACGGTTGCGGTGATGACGGCAAGGGAATAGTAAAGCTCTGGACGTAGTTTTCCCTCTTCGACAAGTCGTTTACCATCGACGTTCGCGGTGGAAACCAGGCGAACGCCATCGGGGACGCTGGATAGGCTTCGGTGGAGGATCCTCTGAAGATCGTCCGGAAGATCATCCACATTCGGCAGTACGACCGTGCCTTCGGTGGGCCAGGGAGCCTCACGGCCGAGGTCGCGGACCGAAAAGGGCGCGTTGGGGTTGAGGCCAAAACGATGGAGGGCCCTGGCGACATATCCCCGTCCCGAGCCGACTTCGCCGGTGAGCCAGATCGGGGTTGGCGCGGCGGCCGCGCGCTTGAGGTGCGCCAGCAAGGCTCGGGTGAGCGGTGATTCGGCGACGAAAACGAAGTCGGCAGGGACCGATTCGCTGGAACTGGAACGTTCGGTTCGGACTTGCTCGACTCGCTGTGCAATTTGGTCAACCGTGACAGGTTTGGTCAAAAAGTCGCGGGCGCCGAGCCGCATCGCTTTGACAGCTACATCCACAGCACCAAACGCGGTGAAGACGATCACCTCGACCGGAGGACGTTGGTTTCGGGCTGCACGCAACACGGAAAGGCCGTCTACCGGCTCCATTTTGAGGTCGGTCAGGACAAGATCGAAGGCGGTGCGATCGAGGAGGGCTATCGCGTCTTCGCCGCCGTAGGCGACCTGGATCTCGTCGCCTTGCCGCCGGAGGTACCGGGCGAGGGCGTCCGCAGCCGATCGGTTATCATCGACGATCAGCACTTGGAGGGGTGTCTTCACGGTCACCCTCGACCTCTAGCGGGAGACGAACTGTGAACCGGGCCCCTCCCAGGGGCGATCGGTCCTGGACTATGGTACCTCGATGTGCCTCCACCACCTCCTTCACCAGTGCGAGCCCCAGGCCCGTTCCGCCGGTTCGTCCGGACACGTTGGGCTCAAAAATGTGGTTCGCGAGGGCGGGGTCAACGCCAGGTCCGTTGTCCTCCACAGCGATCACGAGGGTGTTGTCCTCCACGAGCATGGAAATGCGGACTCGGCCGCGGGCGGGGGGAACCACCTGCATGGCGTTGAGAAGCAGGTTTTCGATGGACCGCGCGAACAACGCCCCATCAACCGAAGCCCGAATGTCGGGCAGAGGTCCTTTTTCGAGTGCGATCCCGTGTGCTTTGGCCTCGGGCGTTCGAAGAGCGACCAAGTGGGTGATGATCGGCGCCACCGCCACCCGATTGCGGTGCAGTGGGAGGTGCAAAGCACCGGCGGAGGCCCCTTCCCGCAGCACGCGGGTGACCACCTGGTCGAGGCTGTGAATTTCGGCATGTATCGCGAGCGCGAGCGCGTGCCGTTCTTCCGCATTGTTTTCGGAGGCGATCAGACTGGTCAACAGTTCCAGGCTTTGAAGGGGGTTGCGGACCTCGTGGGCGACCATTCGCGCCATGTTTTGCACGGCCTTGATCCGGCCCAGAATCGCATCTTCACGGTCTTCCATGGCCCGGGCGGCCATGTTCATCTGGTCCACCAATTCGTCCAATTCGGCGAATCCGAATCGGACCGGCAGGTGAACGCCGCGTTCGCCAGCGCCAACGCGAACGATCGCACTGGATAGGGTCGACAGTGGTGATAGTATGCGAAGAACGCCGAGAGCGGTGATGATTCCGACGATGGCGGCGAGAGCGAGCACCAAGTAGATCAGCCGGGTAGACGAACTACCGCGAATCGCCCATGCGGCGATCACCCGACCCTTTCCTTCGTCGACACAGACGATCGACCACTTCTGTCCTTGATCGTCGTCCGCTATGATTGCGGTGGTCGCTTGGCACGATTTTTGCGCCAATGTCGGGGAAAGATCCGGACCTTCCTGGTAAATAATCAGACCGTCCTCAGCGGTGATCTGGAGGTGATCCAGGCCGAGCTCCGCACGTGTCCCTTGCGTAACGGGTTGTCCGCTTTCCAAGAGGCGTTGGGCGATGGCTGCCCCGTTAGTCACATGGCGTAGCGTCAGCGCCGCTTCCGCTGCGTTGAGACGCTGGGTAAGCGGGATACTGGTCGGCAGCACCGCAATGGCCGCGACACACCCCGACAACACGCCCATCACCAAGGCCGCAGACGGGCTACGGCCGGCGCGGCGAGGTGGGGTCATCAACGGTGAACACCGTTCCTACAGTTCACTAGTCTGCCGCGAGCTCAATCGCGCCGCTCTTGGCCACGGTGGTCGCCTGCTCTACAAGCAAGCGAATTTTTGTGCCTTCAATGCCGTACAACACGTACTCTTCGTTCGCCACTGACGGACGGGTGAGATCCGCTTGCGCGCGCGCGGCTTGGGTGAACGCCCGGCCGTGGTCGTACTGAATGTGGGCAGGTTTGGCGCAGCCGCCGGCCAAAAGGACAGCGAGAATTAGGCGGTTCATGGGGTTTCCTCCGGAACGGGTTTGGGGGCATCGGTGGCGGCGACGCCGTCGAGTCGTTTTAGGGCTTCGGTGGCGTTGACGTGATTGGGATCAGCGGCCACCGCTTTTTGGTAGTGAATGCGGGCTTTTTCGATGTCGCCTGCGAGCTCATACGCAAGCGCCAGATTGCTCTGTGCGTCGGCCTCGCTGCTTGCACTCCGAAAGGTCGCCAGCGCCTCGGTCATTTTCCCGCTTGCTGCCAAGGCGAAGCCGAGATTGTGGCGGTAGCGAGCGACGCTCCCGTCGAGGGATACCGCCTTGGACAGGGCGGCAGAGGCTTCAGCGTACTCCCCGGCGGAAAGTAGCAGAAAGCCGAGATTATTCCAGGAGGCGGCGCTGGTGGGTTCGTATTCGACGGCGCGCCGAAAACTGGCGATCGCTTCGTCTACTCGTCCGCTGTCCGCCTCGATCACGCCGAGCATTTTCCAGGCGCGAGGGTCTTTTGGACGCAGCCGAGCGGCTTCTCGGAGCAGGGGTTCTGCTTCGCTGGGCAGGCCGTCCAGTTGCATCGCCCATCCTTGAAACAGGGCGATTTCTGCTGGGTCGGCGTTTTCCTCGACCGCCAGCAACAGAACTTTTCGCGCTTCGTCGGTCTGCCCTTTTTCCAACAAGGCTTCCGCAATGTGCAACCGAACTTCGTTTCTCCCTTCTTTGCTCATCCACGCAGGCGGCGGTTGCAGGTCTTCCTTGGGGACGCATGCCCCCAGGAAGACCACCGGCGCTAGCCAGAGCAAAGCTTTCATTTGGAGAATGCACCGCTGTTGATAACGTTGATCGCTGCGGGTCCCATCAGCATCATGACCAGACACGGCAGCAGGAACAAAATCATGACGACCGTCAGTTTGGGGGACACCTTGGCCGCTTCTTCCTCGGCGCGCGACATGCGCTTTTGACGCGTCATGGACGAATGAATGCGCAGCGAACGTGCGATCGAGGTACCAAAGCGCTCGGCCTGGGTGAGCATATTGACAAGCGAGCTTACTTCTTCCAGTCCGGTGCGTCCGGCCAAGTGCCTCAGTGCCTCTTGTCGGGTGACACCGGCCGAAATCTCATGGTTGACGAGTTGGAATTCCTTCGCCAATTCTGGCGCTGCGCTTTCCATTTCATCGGCGACCCGGCGGAACGCCGCATCCAAGCCGAGTCCCGCTTCCACCGACGATACAAGGAGGTCCATCGCGTCGGGAAAAGGCTTTAGTAGCCGTTTTTGACGGTTCTGCAGCTGGCTGGTCAGCACCACCGCTGGCAGGTAGTAGCCGATGGCGCACACGAACACGACGCCGCCAACGATCTTCACGACGGAAGCGCCGGTCAAAACCGCCGGAACGACCAACAGGGGGAGAACAACCGCAAGCGCGACGCGGGTGGCACTAAACCACTCCAGCGCATGGCGGCTGGTGTATCCCGCTTGCACCATACGTTGCCGAAGTTTGGAGCGTTCATCCTCGTTTGCAGGATTTGCCAGGGCGCTCAAGCGTTGGGCGATCTTGTCAACGGCCTCGTCGCGCGGGCGGTTGCTGGCGTTGGCCACGCCGGTCATTTCTTGAAGGCGTTCATTGGAGCTTTTAGGACGATTGAACCAAGCGTAGGCGCCGAGCGTGCCGGTGATCGCGGTCACCAGCATCAGGAGGGTCACGGCGCCGATGGCGAGCATCGTAAAGAAGCCCATTCTACACCTCGACCTGGGACAATGTGTACATGAGGAACACCCCGAGGCCGTACCACGTGAAGACGAACAGCAGGATCATGTGGCCCATCGAGGTGGTCCACAGTGGCGTAAGATAGTTGGGGTTGGAGACCATCAACACCATGGTGACGCCGAAGGGCAGGGCGCCCAAGATCATCGCGGATGCGCGTGCTTCGGAGGTGAGGGCTTTCACCTTGGCCTGAAACAAGAAACGACCTCGAATGGTATTGGAGATCGAATCGAGGATTTCAATCATGTTACCGCCGGTTTCCCGCTGGAGGAGAACCGACGAAACGAACAGGCGCAGGTCAAACAGGCCGGGATTGCGCGCAACGAGATTACCGAAAGCCTCGCGATAATCACGTCCAAAACGAACTTCTTCGAACACTCGGCCAAACTCTTGGGCGATGGGCAGTGGCATTTCTTCGGCGCAGGTGCGAAACGCTTCGTTTAAGCCGAGACCGGCTTGTAGGGAGCGCGACACCAAATCCAGCGCTTCCGGCAGCTGCTCGATCAATTTTTGCGCTCGTTGGGCGCCGAGTCTTCGCAGGTTGAAGTACGGCAACGAGGAGAGTACGACGCCCAAAACCAAGCCGGCGGGTCCGCCGCCAAGGAGAAGCCCGAGGACAAAGCCGACAATTCCGAGGCCGACGATTTGAACAAGCAAGGCGCCGACTTGAATTTGGGAGTCTGCGGATTCGATGACCTCCTGAAGGTGGGCACCGATCTTTCCGAGGGCGGCAGCGGCGGAATCGCGAGCGCGCTCTCGGAACAGCGATTCCTGCATCGACTCGCTGATCAGATTGAGTCGGCGCATCAGTTCCTTTTGCTCGCGATCTTGTCGCGCCACATAGGCCCAATACACCGACTGGCCCACCGCCAAGAACGCGGTGAACACAATGGCGCTCAATAAAATAACGACGACGTCGGTCACGGCCTATACCTCCTGCTCGAACCGGAACAATTCCTGGGACAGGCGAATCCCGTTCGACGCGAGCCGAGTGGCAAATCGAGGTCGAATGCCGGTTGCCTTGAACGCACCGCGTACCTTGCCATGCTCGTCAATGGTGCGTTGCTCGAAAACGAAGATGTCCTGTGTCGTAATGACGGGGCCTTCCATGCCGGTCACTTCGGTCACCGCCAAGATCCGACGAGAACCGTCGGGCAGGCGGTCCAGCTGAATGATGATGTCCAAGGCGCGTGCGATGGTTTCGCGAATCGACTTGTCGGACATGTTGGGCATGCCGATACCGACCATCGTTTCGAATCGGGCCAGAGCGTCGCGGGTATTGTTGGAGTGGACCGTCGCCAAAGAGCCATCGTGACCGGTGTTCATCGCGGTAAGCATGTCGATCGCTTCCGCGCCGCGGATCTCACCAAGGATGATTCGGTCGGGCCGCATTCGAAGGCAGTTTTTAACAAGCTCGCGTTGGGTGACCTCGCCCTTGCCTTCGATGTTCGCGGGGCGGGTTTCCAATCGAACCACATGGCTCTGCTGCAGCTGGAGTTCTGCGGAGTCTTCAATGGTGATGATCCGCTCACCATCGGGGATGAACGAGGACATGACGTTCAGCAGTGTGGTTTTACCGGAACCGGTGCCGCCACTGATAATGATATTCAACTTCGAACGAACGGCGCCTCGAAGCACCTCTAGCATTGGGCGGGGCACGGAGCCCAGGGCGACGAGATCCTCCGCGGTGATCGGAACGGTGCCGAACCGTCGAATGGAGACCGCCGGTCCATCCAGGGCGAGAGGAGGAATGATCGCATTGAAACGTGAACCGTCGGCCCTACGGGCGTCGACCATCGGGTTGGTTTCGTCGACGCGTCGGCCGACCGCGGAAACGATGCGGTCGATGATCTGAAGAAGGTGTTTGTCGTCCTGGAATTTCACGTTGGTGAGGACGAGTTTGCCCTTGCGCTCGACGAAAACGGTATTGGCACCGTTGATCATGATGTCGCTGACCTCTGGGTCGCGCAACAGAGCTTCCAAAGGGCCGAGGCCTAGAATATTGTCGAGAATGTCCTCTACCAAGCGCTCCCGTTCGATCCGATTGAGGGGCAGTTGGCGGGCTTCAACGCGTTCTTGCAGTCCGACGCGAAGGCGAGTAGCGAGCTCATCGCGTGAGCTCTGCCCCACTTGCTCGAAATCGAGTGATTCAATGACTTCATTTTGAAGATCCGCACGAATCTTGTTGAAGTCGCCGTCGCCAGTGGGAAGAACGCCGCCACCCCCGCCGGGACGAGGAGGGAACTTCCCCTGTGCGCCGCGAACACGATCGATGAGTCGAGTACCGCCCATGCCTCACCTACCCTCGGCTGAAAATTCGAGAAAAGAAACCACCGGAAGATGCTGGCTCCTCGGGTGGAGCTTGGGGCTCGCCACCCTCGGTGAGCACGGCAACCAGCGTTGAAATGTCGCGAGCGGCGTCGCTTTTCTTATTGACCGTGCGAATCAGCTTCCCTTCGTTGATCGCGATGTCGACCGTGGCCGGATCGTTGGCGACGGTGGCGACGACCTTCACCTGAAGGTTGGTTTCGATATCAGCGTTTTTGACGAATGCCGTCTTGGAGTACCGATTCACCACCAGGCGGATCCGATCGCGTTCCAATCCTTGGGATTCGAAGAGCTTGATTCGGCGGTAGGCATCGCGCACCGATACGACGTCTGGGGTGGTGACGATGACGACCAGGTCCGCCACGGAAAGAGAGATAGCGACAGCTTCATCCCAATGGCTGCCACAATCGAGCAGCGCGAATTGGTAGCCTTTCGCCGCGGCGTGGATGATGGCGTAGACGTCGTCCGCGCGAACTTCCTGAATGCGGTCGAGCTCGTTGGGTTGGGCCAGAACGTGAAGCTTGCTTTTGTGCACGGCGACCGAACCGGTCAACATGCGCTCGTCGACGCGATCGGCGCGCGGCAACAAATCGGTGATGGGGTCTTTTGGCGTGACGTCGAGCATCGACGCGACGTCCCCCTCGGAGAAGTCGAGGTCGATACAGATGACTCGGTGGATGCCCGCCAATTCGGCCGCGAGGTTGGTGCATAGAAGCGTACAGCCAACGCCCCCCTTTGCGCCGACCATCGCCACCACCAAGCCTTGCTCGCCACCCTCACTCGGCGCGAATGCTGCTTCGTGCACCGCTTGTCGCAGGCGGTTGGCGTCGTCCGGAAGGACAACATACTCTTTGTAGCCAGACCGCAATGCTGCGAGAATGGCGTCTGCATCGCTGCGATCCGCGAGTGCGACTAAAGCGGTACCGGGCACTTCCTTGAGTAACGCCTGCGCGAGCGCGAGGGCACCCTCTCGAGCTTGGCTGATTCCGATGATGACGACGTCGGGGCGCCCGCGGCGGACCACCTCGATCGCATCACCGAAACTTACCGAAGCCGAGGGTAGAACGGCTTCAGCTGCGAGCGCCTCCCGCACTTGCCCCATGTCTTCGTTGTCCAGGCCAACGAGAACAACGGATGCTGCGGTACGACCTTTTCCGACGTTCCTCACGAGTGTCTCCGATTAACGCTGAAGGCCGACTTCGCCGGTAGGTTCGGCAGTTCGCGAACCACCGTGGTGAAGCATTCCCAGAAGGAAGAGCTCCAAATCGCTGGGGTTTGCATTGTCCGTGGTGCCGGGAGCGGCTGGAACTTCGCCTGGGCCAAGGGGGCGAACCAACCGAGGCGTCACGAAAATCATGAGCTCGGTTTCTTCCTTCACGTGCTTGGTGTACCGGAAGAAGGTGCCCAACACCGGGATGGCGCCCAACCCCGGCACTTGTGCGCGGGTGGAGGAGGTCTTTTCGGTGAGTAGTCCCGCCATGGCGAAGGTCATACCGTTGCCGATGCGCAAATGGCTCTTGGCCTTGCGCGCGAGCAAGCCCGGAACTTCGATGGCGAGCACCTTGGTGCTGTTGGCGGGATCGAGCTGAGAAACCTCGACTTGAACCCGGACGTCGATCACGTCGCCACCGAGTACAGTCGGGACGAAACCAAGCTTAATACCGTATTCTTTGTACTCGATGGAGATGTTGCCGTTGCCGGATGGCACGGGCACGGGGATCTCACCGCCGGACAGGAATTCCGCTTGCTGGCCGGACAATGCCACCAGGGTGGGTTGCGCAAGAATTTTGGAGATCCGCTGATCGTCCATCGCGGAAATGATGGTCGCGAGGTCGATCGCACCGATGTAGCCGAGGACGTTGAATGCGCCGGCGGCAGCAGGGGGAACCAAGCCGCTGCTGATGGTGTCCACCAGCTGAGGATGCGACACAAACGAGCTGCCCGTGGCATTGGGGCCCATCATGCCGATGCCCAAGTTCGAGTCGCCCCAGAGAACGTTCAATCCGAGTTCGCGCAATCCGGTGCGGGAAACCTCGGCAAAAACGACTTCCAGCTGGACTTGGTGATCGCCTTCGACGGACATGAGGTTGACGAACTCGTCGTCGTAGACCTTTGCGATCTGAGCGATGCGCTCAAGGGTTTCGAGGTCCGCAACGGGACCTTCCACCACGATGCGCTGGTCCAGGGGGTAGATGTTGGGCGGCTCGCCCTCGACGATCTCGTCAACCCGCCGCACCATGTCGGACAGGTCGCGGTGGACGACCACCTGGTAGAAAATGGGCGGAGCAGATCCCTGCTGCTGGATGACGAAGTCGGTGGTACCTACGGCCTTTCCTTGGACCATGACCCGGTTGAGCCCACCCAACAACACCGGCTCGGCGATGGTCGGATCGGTGACGGCAACGGCCTTGGCCGTGCTTGGGATGTCCACCACGGTGCTCTTGCCGAGCTCAATGTCCAGCCAAAGGGGCTTGTCTTGAGCCAATGCCTCGCCACCAAAGATGAACAAGAGGCATGTAGAAAAGGCTGCTTTCGTGAATCTCTGGAACATCGGGTCCTCAACAGAACAGGGTAGTGCGTGCCGCCGACGGTAGATGTGTTCCACCGTAAGCGCAACAGGAGGTTGTAATTTCTAGCGTGGAGCGGGGACTTTTTGTTTCTTGACTTCGACCTTCTGCCCCTTGATGACGCTTAGACTGCGCATCTCTTCCTCAACGCGTGGGCGGGGTTTGGTCTTTACGTCCTTGAAAGTGATAACTACTTGGTCCGGTTTCCCGAGGATCTTTTCGGCCCTGGCACCATTGGTGTCGACCTGGGTGGAATCGATGTCATTGCGCAGGGTCAAGGTCACATCGCCTTCGACCTGGGCGTGGGTAATTCGCTCCGCTTCTTCGGGGGTCACGGCCAGGGTCACTGATGGGCGGTAGGTGTTGCCATCGCGGCCGGTCTCACTTTCGGCGTCGCCTGCACCAAGTCGAGAGTCCACTGCCAAGATTTTCACGTTTTGCAGGAGGGTGATGGTGCGGTAGTCGTCATCCTTGGCTTTGCTACCGCCGCTGCCCTTGGCTTCTCGGTCGGGCTTGATCGTGACCAACACGTCGACGTAATTTCCGGGATTGAGGAAGCCCGATACGGCGGATCCATCGGTGATGTTGATGGAACGAGCGCGCTGACCGCGTGGAATGATCGCATTGAGGCCCACTCCTGCGCCGGAGGAAGCCAATCGCTCGGCGCGAATGTATTCGCCCTGAAGGATGCGTTCTTGCGGAACCCGGCCGATCAATTCGTCTACGGTACGATAGGCGGTAGGCGGCACATAGTCCGGCTCGACTTCCCGTTGCTCCAGATCCTCGGAAGTCAGGGTTTGACCCTGGTACAAGGTGCGCTTGGCTGCAACCACCGTCACCGTAGGAGGAGGGGCTTGGGCGACGGCCAATTCTTGCTGCAGATTGTGGAATACCAACCAGATGATTCCACAGGCGGCGAGAGCAGCTATTGCCGAGACAAATAGAAAAATCGCTGCGCGACCGCGTCCACCTGTTCGCTGTGCCATAAAACCCCCGAGGCCTCTTCAACATACCAACACTATCGGAAAGAGTTCCGAAGCGCTTACAATGTAACGCGAGTTGTAGAGTCACGCTGGTTTTTGGGCTGACAGTCGGGGTAAAAAGGGGAGACCGAAAACAGAAGCGGCGACTCCCGGGCCACAAAAGTTGGCCCTATGGAGTCGCCGCTCAGTTGCTTCCGCCGGAGCGGAGAGCGATCAGTTGGCGCTAACGCCGGCTTCAACTTCGGTGAACTTGGTGTTCAAGGAGGTGCCGAGGGTGGTGAGAATGGCAATAATGACGACCGCGATGAGCGATGCAATCAGGCCGTACTCGATAGCGGTGGCACCATTCTCGTCGCGGAAGAAGTTCGTAAGCATGTGAAGCTCCATATATTTTAGATTTCGATTTGCAACGGGCTCTTTGCAAGCTCCGTGATCCTCATTTACGGCGATTTGGGTGGCGCTGCAAGGGTTTTTTCGCTCGGTTGGCGGCGCGGGCGAGTATGTGCCGGAGTAAATACTGCAATTCGATAAAAAAGTTTTTTTTCAGGGAGGCGTAGACACTTGCTGTCGCACGTCGAAATCGGAAATCGATAGGTTTATGCGACCATTTACGGCGGCCCATAGTTGGTCCCCGATGAGGTCGTCCCGCCATGGCGACAACGCGAAGCGTAAGTCGCTCCGAGATTCAGGTTTGTACAACACAATCTGTTCGGCGAGGCGATGCGGGAGCACCAGTCGGCCGGCAAACCCCATGGTCTGCCCCAGCGCCTCTGCAAACAATTCCAGCCATGCAACCTGGCGGGATTCGGCTGTTCCTCGGCCTAATACCCTTGGTTGTTGGTCGGGTTCGGTGCTTAACCCACGGTGGATCCGTTGAAGGATTTCCTCCCCCCACCGGCGCGCAAGATTTTTCGGCAGGCGCCGATCCGCGTGAAGATCGTTGATCGAGGCGGGTTGGCGCTTGGCGATTTCCAACAAGAGTGGATCCGGGAGCACGGCCTTGGCGGGTTGGTCGGACTCGCGGGCAACCGTCTCGCGCCAGTCAAAAACCTGTTCTAGAACGGCTGCTTGGCTCGGTGAAAGGCCCTGCGCGCCGGGTACATCTCGCCAATGAGTTGGACAGAGGAGTGTTTTTTCTAGGGCCTCCAGACAGGCGGGCAGTACAGCGCTTTCGCGTTTGAGTTGTCTGGCGTTCTCAAGCAGGGTCTCCCAGAGCGTCGGCAAAAACAGTACATCGTCTGCGGCATAGTTCAGCTGATCCCGCGATAGGGGGCGCCTGCTCCAGTCTGAGAGGGTCTCCGTCTTTGCGAGGTGCTTTCCCAGGTACATTTCGGTTAAATGTGCGTAGGAGGCAGGGTAAACGACGCCGATGAGCCCGGCCGCTACCTGGGTGTCGAGGACGCTCGCTGGAACCGCCCCAATGGCCTGTTGGATCAGTCGAATGTCCTGATAGCCGCTGTGAACCAACCAAGTGCAAGACTGTAGCCCTAACGCGATGGCGGGGAGGGTCTCCTGGTCCAATGGATCCACAATCCATGCGTGTCCGCCGGGAACGTGCAGTTGCAGCAGATACAGCTGCGGAAGGTAGCGCCGCTCAGCGTGAAACTCCGTATCCAGCGCCACATAGGCCGCCGTTCGGAGTTCCTCAACGAGTTCAGGAGCGGTGGCGGGACTGGCAAGCCGAATTTGCATGAGCTGCTTCGTCTAGCCGGTTTGGTTCAAACCGGGGAGGGAAAAAGCAACCATCGGGTCTGAAAGGTGCGCACCCGCCCGTGTGACACCTGCGAAGTACACAACACAGGATGTCCCTGATGCCAAACCAGGGTCACTTCTTGCCATTCCGCCTCTTCGATCGGCGAAGTGAGGCGGTCTGTGGCGGATTCGGGGACATCGACGTCGGACAGCCCGGTTTCGCGGATTCGGGCGCTTAAATACCCACGAATGACGTCGTTCAAAAGCTCTCGATCCCGCGAGAAGACCACTGCATGGTCGTCGTCGGAGATCGATACGCCGAAAGCATCGGGATCCTCGATGTCCACGGCGCGATGAGGCGAAGCGAGCAACGCGGTATCGACGCGTGGCGCGCCCTGAGACACGTGGACCAGTTCCAACGGTGCAGTTCGGAGGGCTACATCGGGAATGGTTACTGGTTCAACGGCTTGAACTCCCCATTTCGAGCTTACCGAAAACAGACGGTCGGAGTGTTTCGACAGCGCTGAGACCAAATCAGCAGGATCGAAAGGAGCAATGTAAAGAGCGAAGAGATTTTCCCCTTCGTGGTGCACCGCCATGGTCCACGACGGGGCTGGAGCCAACTCGTCATCAAGCCGAGTTTCGACCTGTGGGATTTGTAGGTCGTTGAAGTGCATCAGCGGTCCTCGGCGTTGCCGCACCCTAGCGCGAATGGCTCAGGGGTCGCAACTCTTTCCTTCGGATGTCGAATGAAGTTTGCTTGGGGCTGACGTTTGGCGTCAGTGGGCCAAAAAAGCGTTGCCGCGGGAGAGATACGCGGGAGTAGAGAAGCGGCAGTTGGGGCACGTCTTTTGTCGGCGATGTTCCGCAGGTTTTGGCAGTAGGCACCGGACACACTGGTAGTGTTCAAAACGCTTGAGCGCGGAACGGGTGAGATCCGCCAGGCAAGCGATGAAATCCGCATCTAAACCCAGCGCCGGCGCGCGGCCGACGTGAGGAATCCCGGCGGAACGCGCGTGTTCCGACAGTTCGATGTCGATTTCGTGAAGGGTTTCGATGTGTTCCCCGACAAAGCTGACGGGCACAAAAAGAAGTCGCTGGACCCCTCTTTTTCCAAGGTCAGAGACCATTTCCGTGGTGGAGGGCGCAAGCCAGCGGGTGGGACCGACCCGGCTTTGCCAGGAGAGATCTACCGGATCCGCCCATTCCAGCGTCGTGATCACCCGGCGAACCGTCTCGCGAATCTGGTCGGGGTATGGATCCCCTTTGTTCACAACATATTGGGGGAGACCATGTGCGGAAAAAAGAAGGTGAACCGGTCCTTCCCCCGGGAGGTTCTGGAGGCCTCTCTTGATGGTATTTACCAGAGACTGGATATAAAGCGGATGATCGTAAAACGGCGGTAGATAGTGCACCGGTAAGTCCGGTTCTCCCATGGCCACCAGCCCGTCCGACACCCTTTGAAACGCAGGAACGGTCGTTTCAAGGCTGAAATGCGGGAACATCGCCAATGCGACGATGCGGTCCACACCTTGGGTCTTGAGCTCGCGAAGCGCGTCTTGGACGGACGGTTCGGAGAACATCATTCCCATGGCAGTAGGCGGAGCGCCCTCGCCGAGCGCATCAATCAAAGCGGACATTTGCCGCCCGGTCTCGGGGATGATGGGCGACCAGCCGATGGCTTGGTAGTTGGGACCTACCTTTTTTGCCCGTGATGCCGCCAGGCGGGGGACGATCAGCGGCTTGAGTGCCTCCGGCAGGGGCAACACCTGACGAAAGAGCCGTTGCAAAAAAGGTACCAGCTCGTCGGGGCTTTGAGGGCCTCCGAAGTTGACGATCAATAATCCAGTTGGCACCTACCACCCCGGGGGCTGAACCCACCAACCCCCGGCTTCGGCGGCTTGGCGAACCTCGGCGCTGCCGCGGTCCATGAGCAACGCATATCGCGCGCTTCGAAGCATATCGATGTCGGTGTCGGTGTCGCCAGCCGCAAATACAGGACGGCGGCCAATGATCTCGTCGATGGCTTGCACTTTCCCTTGGCGGTAAGTGTTGGGACCGGAGAGGGCGGGAAGATAGCGGCCCGAATCGTCCATTTTCAATCGCATGCCTATGGTATGATCGGGGCCAATCCCATAGAATTGTCCGAAGGTCCGGACCAAAGGCTCAGCCGAGGCGCTAACGACCCACACCTCCCAGCCCTGGTGTTGCATCACGGCGATCAGGTCGCGAATTTCAGGCCGAAACGTGATTTTTCCTCGGGCCATCCACGTGTCGATCACCTGAAGGGTCAACGCTCGGGCTTCGTGCTCGCGAAGGCCGGCGATCTGGTAGGCGGCCCAGGGATAGCCCACAGGCTTGCCGAATTCTTCGCATTGACGCTCATATTCCAGGGAGCGTTGGGTCTGATCGCGTTCGTCGAGGTAGTCCAGGACCGCTTCACCGATGTCCCCCAAAATGGCCGTATTGTCCCAGTCGAAGGTCGCGAGTGGACGATGGTGTGGGTCCCACTGGCCGCCGGACCGGCCGTGTTCACGAACCATTCGCTCCAATCCGGCGTGAATCGCGGGCTCCCAGCGTCCGGGGGCGAGGTGGCAGGATCCAGGGATCATCGGGTCTCCAGCTCGCCAATGTAACCCGGGCGACGAAAGTCGTCAGCGGTCGAACATTCGCTCGTACATCTGGTAATGTTCTCCGTTCATACCAAGTTTTTCGTAGACTGCGCGCGCGCGTTCGTTGCGAACGTCGACGTACAGACGCAGTCCGGCGGCGCCCTCCGCTTCAGCCAGGGCGCCCATTTCCGCATATAAAGAACGGTATACGCCTTTGTTGCGTTGTTCTGGTGGGACATACACGCTTTGAATCCACCAGATTTGCGTGGCGCGCCAGTCGCTCCATTCCTTGGTGATCATGCATTGGCCCACATACATGCCGTTGATTTCGGCGATGTAGTAGGTTCCCAGGCTGGGATCCGCCAATAGCTGCAGGACACCCTGTTGGGATTTGTGTTCGTCCAACACGACTTGTTCAGTTTCGAGACCCATCGCCCGATTGCTGGTGATCAATCGATTGGCGTCGGCGAGTGTGGCCCGTCGAATATGGATTTTGGCCCAGTCATTCTTCAACTGGTCTTTCAGTACTTTGCCCATGGCATTCCGAGGGAGTTGGGGTACGCGGCGCCAGTATCGCGGCTGTTTGTACGGAGCGAGGTTCGCTTTGAGGAGTTCCAACAAGCTGACGTCTGTAAATGCGTCGGTCGTGACCAGGCTGGCGACCGGTCTTTCTCCCAGATCTGAATCGGGTACGCCGATGACGGCAGCCTCCAAAATGGCAGGATGTTTGAGTAAAACGGCCTCGATCTCGGCGGGGTAGACGTTGAAACCGCCGCTGATCAACATCTCGCCGGTACGGCCGGAAAGATAGATGTAACCATCGGTATCCTGGTGGGCGATGTCTCCTGTGTTCATCCAGCCGTCGACGAGTGCGGTGGCGGTGGCATCCGGCCGACCTAGGTATCCCGCGAAAACCCCCGGCCCCTGAATATGAAGGACGCCCTTTTCGCCCGGTGAACACTCCGATCCATGCTCGATAATTTTTGCTTTAACGCCTGGAAGCGGGCGACCGATCGAACCCGCTTTGCGAACCCCGTTGAATGGGTTGCTGGCCGCAATGCCGATTTCCGTCATGCCGTAACGTTCCAGGATTTGGTGACCAAAACGTTGTTGAAAGGCTTCTAGTGTGGGGGCGGGTAGCGCTGCGGAGCCGCACGTGAACAGCCTCATAGGGGTCAGATCCGCGTGGAACTCGAGCGGCAACTGAAGAAAGCGGTGGTAGAAAGTAGGCACTCCCATGAAGATCGTGCAGCGTTCGTGTTCTAGGGTGCGCAGAATCCGGTCAGGTTGAAACTCCTTCGCCCAAAGCGTACGTGCGCAGGCGTATAAGGCACCAAACTGGGCGACAAACAGCCCATGGATGTGAAACAGCGGCAGCGCATGCAACAGGACGTCTTCTTTGGACCAATGCCATGCTTCGTGGAGTGCACGCACGGTGGCCAGCACATTGGCGTGGGAAAGCACAGCTCCTTTGGGCCTTCCGGTAGTTCCTGAGGTATACGCGATAAATGCCGGCGACTCCTCCGCCGGATCTAACGCCAAGGGGTGGGGCTCACACGTCGATAGCTCCGCGCGAAGGGAGCTTTCGTTGAAGGAGTCTGGGAACTCCGGGTGAGCTCGCGCGGTGAGGACCGCGAGTTTCGCCTTGGAATCCTCCAGCAGGTATCGAATTTCCGGCGGTGAATAGCGATCATTGACGGGGAGTGCGCATGCCCCCAGTCCAATCGCTGCGAGCAGCATCTCCAAAAATAACGGTGACCGGTCGGTTTGCAGAGCGACCACATCGCCGGCTTGGACGCCGTGGATTTCCAACCAAGTGGCAGCTCGGCGAATGCGATCGTCGAGCTCGGGCCAGGAGATTTTCTCGTCAGCTGCGACGATCGCAATGCCCGTTGCATCGGACCAACGCGCCATCAGGACTTGGGTGAGCCCCATGCGACCTCCGGCGACGTCCTATCCACGGCGCGAGCGATAGGCGATAATGGGGAGACTTGGGGCGATGCGGCGTTGGAGATCGAACTACCCTCTCGCTATGTGTTGCATCCTACCCGCCCTTTGCTGGGTGAGGGAGGCATGGGACGGGTGCTTCAAGCCCGCGACGTGGTGTTGGACGTCCCCGTCGCGCTGAAGGTGGTTAGACCAGATCTGGCGTCAGACCATCGGTTTCGGAAGCTGTTCGATCTGGAAGTTCGGATGGCGGCGAGGTTTGCGCATCCGAACATCGTTCCCCTCCACGACTATGGGGAGTTGCCCGACGGAACGCCTTTTTTGGGCCTAGCCCTCGCTGATGCAGGCAGCTTCGGAGCGTTACGGGAAGAGCAGTTGTCTTGGAGCGAATTGCGCCGATTGGTCTTGCAGCTGCTGGACGCGCTGAGCCACCTTCACGCGCGGGATGTGTTGCATCGGGATTTGAAGCCCGAGAATGTGTTGTTGTACACGGGAGCGGACGGCCGGCGACATGTTTGGCTTGCGGATCTGGGTTTGGCCAACGCCGGTTCACAGCTGGCGCGCCGAAAAGGACGAGTGGAGGGCACGCCCGGGTTTATGGCTCCGGAGCAGAAACTAGGCCTACCGCGGGAATATGGACCGTGGACCGATCTGTTTTCGCTTGGCGTTATTCTTTGGGACTTGATTTCGGGCACGCTTCCCTTCGAGCCGGGGAGAACACCGCTGGATGCCACGCTTCCGCGGTTGACCATCCGTGAGGGGATCTCGGTTCCGGCGGGGTTGGAGGCCATCCTCGTCAACCTCCTCTCCGCCGAGCCGCTCTCGCGCTACGACTTGGCGGCGGACCTCCGCACCGAGTTGCTGGCGTTGGGAGAAGCCAATGGCGTAGTCGAAAGCCCTGCACTGCAAGGCGCTGATGCCGTCCGTATGCGGCCGCTGGCAGCCGCAATACCAGTTGCAAAAGGAATAGATTCCGGACGAACTTTTCTCGATCCGGACGAACTTTCTGAAGAGGTGGCGCGGGCGTTTCAGTTTGGCGTACCCGTTTGGAATCGGCCGCGCCCCAGCGCTCTTCCAGATCATCCTGTTTCAGAGCAAGGCTTGGGGGCAACCGCTCGCGCATCGCTGGCGTTGTTTGCGCTTCGAGAGCTTCCGATGGTGGGAAGGGCTGACGAACGCCAACAATTGTGGTCGCTGGCCACCGATGTCGTGCGAAACGGACGGAGCCGGGTGGCGATCGTGGTGGGAGAGGCTGGGTCGGGCAAAACCATCCTTGTCGAGAGCATTTCGAGAGCGCTTCAAGAGGGAGGTTGGGCGGAAACGACCGCCATGAGTTGGCAGCAGCCCGCAGGTCCGGATGACGGTTACGCCGGTTCCGCCAAGGCGATGCTGCGTCCATGGAATGAAACCCGCGCATCTTTGGAGGCCCGCCTTGCGCGGCGTCTCGCCCGCGAACGCGGGCAGCTCGATGAAAAAGTGCGCGAAGAAGCTTCTACTCTTGCGCGTTGGTGCGGGCTCGAAAACCCTGGCGAAGAGCCTGTGGCGATCGGGTACGGTTTGCGCGAGGTGTATCGCCACCTGGATGCACGCTCGTGGCGAGGTTTATCCTGCCTGATCCTGGACCAGACCCACTGGGCCGTGGAGGACGGTGACGGACTGGCGATCGCGGAGTCTGTCCTTCAGAACGCCCACGATGGGCTCGACCGCCGGTGGTTGGTGATGGCGACGGTTCGATCCGAGGAGCTCTCTGGAAATCCAGCGTTGGCGGAACGGATCGACCATTTGGTTGCTTTGGGCGCAATGCGGGTGGATTTGCCTCGCCTCGATCGCGCGGGCACTGAAGCCCTCTTGCAAGAGATGTTAAGCCTTGCACCTTCTCTTTCCGAGAAGGTGGCGCGCCGATGCGAAGGCAATCCGCTGTTTGCGCGGCAGCTCTTGCAGGAATGGGCTGTTCGCGGCTGGCTGGTGGATACCGGAGCGTTGAAGTTCGGTTTGGCTCCAGGAGTGGACGCAGATGCGGTCCTCCCGGCCGACGCCGAGGCGTTGTTCCGTGCACGGCTCGAAGGTCTTGCAGCGAGTTCTGGTGATCGCAACGGGTTTATTGATGCGGTGCACTTGTCGGCGCTCGCCGGCCAGTCGGTGCCCCTGGGGCTGTTCAAGACTTTGGTGGACCCCGATCTGTTTGGGTTTATCCTGGGTTGTGGCGTGTGGAAGGAGCGGCAGGGCGGGGTAGCATTCGATCACAACTTGCTCCACCAGGCCGCGGCGTCGCAGGCCGAGGCGCGTTCCGACGTTATCGAGCTTCATGGGCGGGTATCCGACGCGTGGGCCAAATATGGCGAGCAGTCGGGTGCGGAGGTCGCATTGGAAGTGGGGCGGCATGCCGCCCTGGCCGGAAATTGGGCGGTGGCGCTGGATAAATTGCTTCGAGCGGCGGAGCACGCCTGGCGCCGGGGGAGGACCCGCGAGTTGGAGCAAGCTGCATCTCTCGCGGTTGAAGCGGCGCAACATCAAAGCGACCTCATCCCCAGGGGTTGGGCGCGGCTTTGGAAGGGACGTTCGTGGCAGATGGCCGGGGCGGCCACGGAGGCCATGCCGGAGTTTTCGCTGTCTCGGGAAGCCTTTCGCGAAGGTGGTTTTGTGGATGGGGCGTCCGAAGCAGCCGTTGGGATGGGGTGGTGCGCCCGAATGTCGGGCCAACTTCCGGAGTCCGAACGCTTGTACGTAGAGGCGATGAAGCAGGCGAAGGAACACAAGAATGTTCCGATCGAGGCGGCGGCGATCGCTGGATTGGCCTGGGTGGAGCAGCAGAAACGGAATTTCCAAGGTGCCGACATTCTGTTCACCCGCGTGTTGAACCGGTGCAATCAATTGGGTGATCGCCGAGGGTCGGCGGAAGCGGCGTTTGGTCAGGCCCTGGTCGCTCGGCGGAAGGGCGCCTTCGATGAGGCCGAAGACCTGTATGTGGAGGCGGAAGCGGGTTTTGAGGAGGGTGACGATCGCTTGGGAGTAGCTCGGGCCCTTCAAGGGCGCGGAGTGGTTCAGCGCCAGCGGCTGTTTTTGGAGGATGCTGAGCGGTTATTTCGCGAGGCGATGACCATCGCAGAAGAGCTTGGTGCGACGGATTTGCTGATGGAGGGACGTTTCGGACTCGCCGAATTAGCCCGGATTCGAGGGGAGTTTGAGCGTTCTCGCCAGCTGTATGAGGTCTACCTGCGCTGGGCGGAGCGCGCGCAACTCCTGGAGCCTATGGTGCTTGGTCGGCTAGGTTT
>SXGS01563875.1_pt1 | contig 27922 bp, 27 predicted proteins | sample 3174681 | NCBI WGS metagenome assembly SXGS01 (sample SAMN11356861, study PRJNA531348) | freshwater metagenome | isolation source: freshwater sample F1-80 | place: China: Fuxian Lake, Yuxi | collected 2017-12-25 | reverse complement strand
CGCCCACGGACCGATGCCCCTTGAGGCCGTCCATCCCCGCCGCCTTGGCCTCCTTCACGAAGCGCTCTTCGAGCTCCTCGCTGGGCAGCCGCCAGGTGACGTTCATCACCGAGCGACAGTCGCTCGCGGCGTGGGGCCGCCAGAAGCCGGTGCGGTCGAGCTCGCCGTAGAGCTCCCCCGCCTTGCCCTCGTTGCGGGCGATCATCGCGCTGAGGCCGCCGTTGGCCTCCATCCAGGCAAACACGCGCTCGATCACGTAGATGCCCACGCAGTTCGGCGTGTTGTAGAGCGAGCCCTCCTTGGCGTGCACCTTGTAGTCGAGCATCGCGGGCAGGCCCTCGGGCACCCGGGACAAGGCCCACGGCGACAGGATCACCAGCGTCACCCCGCTCGGCCCGAGGTTTTTCTGGGCGCCCGCGTACACCAGCTCGTGCTTTGCCATCTCGACGGGCACCCCCGCGATGTCGGAGGAGAGGTCGGCGACCAGCGGCTTGCCTTGCGACGATGGTGTGCGCTTGTACTCGGTGCCGTAGATGGTGTTGTTCGACGTGTAGTGGAGGTACACCGCCTCGTCGCGAACCGTGTACTCGTCGTCACGGGGGACGCGCTTGAAGTTGTTGGGCGCGTCGTCCCAGATTGCCTTGGCGTTGCCGATGCGCTTGGCTTCCTTCACCGCCTTCTGGGCCCAGGTGCCGGTCACCAGGTAGTCGGCGGCCTCGCCCGCGCGCAAGAGGTTGAGCGCCGTCATGTAGAACTGGAGCGAGGCCCCGCCCTGCAAGAAGAGCACGGTGTAGTCGTCGGGGACCGACAGGACGCGCTTGATACGGGCCACGGCGCTGTCGACCACCGCCTGGAAGGTCTTGCTGCGGTGGCTGATCTCCATGAGGCCAATGCCCGAGCCGTTGAGATCGAGCAGGTTGTCGCGGAGCTCTTCCACCACCGAGACGGGGAGCACGGCCGGGCCGGCCGAGAAGTTGTGCAGGCGAGCCATGGTCTACTCCTTGAGGGCGACCACGCTGGCCGCGAAGATGTTGGGCAAAGACTGGATCCGGGCGAGGGCGTCGTCGCCGACGGCGCCCTTGACGGCGATGCGCGCGCAGGCCGCCTCGCCGCCGCTGAAGATGATGTTCTGCATGTCTTCCACGTTGACGCCGCTCTCGCGGAGCACGCCGAGCACGCCCGCGAGCACCCCCACGCGGTCGGCGTGACGCACGACGAGCTGGTGCGTGGCCGGGGTGCGCGTGGCGAGGTTCACGCAGTTGGGGATGGGGGCGCCCTGCTTGTAGGCCGCCACGATGCGCACCACCTCCTCGCCCACCGCCTCCTCGGCCTCGTCGGTGCTGGCGCCGATGTGGTGGGTGCCGTACACCGAGGGGTGGCTCACGACGGGGTGGCTGTAGTCGGCTTGTCCCGCGCTGGGCTCGTCGGGGAAGACGTCGAGGCCCACCTTGAGTTTCTTCTCGTCGATGGCGCGCAAGAGCGCGTCGTGGTCGACCACCTCGGCTCGCGCGGTGTTCACGAAGATCGCACCCGACTTCATCGCGGCAAACACGCTCTCACCGATGCGCCCACGCGTCTCCTTGGCGAGCGCCAGGTGCACGCTCACGGCGTGCGCCCCAGCCACGGCGGCCTCAGGCGTGTCGGCACGCGCCACGCCCATGGCGGCCGCGGCCTCTGCGGTCAGTGACCTTGACCACGCGGTGACAGACATGCCGAGCGCCTGCGCCCGCTCGATGAACTCGCGGCCAATTTGTCCCGTCCCGAGCACCGCGATCCGGCGTCCGTTGAGCCCACGGGCGCTGCCGAAGGCCTTCTTGTCCCACTTGCCCTCGCGCAGGCGGTTCACGTTGTCGGGGATGCGGCGGTCGCAGGCCAGGAGCAAGCCCACCGCGAGCTCCGCCACCGCGATGGCGTTCTTACCTGGGCAATTGGCCACGTACACCCCGCGCGCGCTGGCGGCGCCGAGGTCGATGGTGTTGACCCCGGCCCCGGCGCGGATCACGAGGGAGAGTGCCTTGCCCGCGCCGATATCGGCGCCGGTCACCTTGGTGCTGCGGACGATTACCACCTCGGGGTCGAGCGCCGCCACCTTGGCGGTGAGGGCGGCGTCTTTCGCGGTGGGATCGACGGTGACGACGCCGCCGAGATCCTGGAGTCGCCCAGCCACGAAGGGGGCGAGTTTGTCGACCACGAGGATGCGCACGCTGGCTCCGGGGGCTCGCCCATGTATGCCGCCCGGCCGCCGCGCCCAACCGTCACCTTGCCGAGTCGGGAATGTGTCCCGTGCGACAAGACGCCACGGCGCACCGGGTGGTACCATCTCCTCGTGGCGCGAGTTCTACTGGTCGACGCCGGGGAGCTTTCCCGGCGAGCCTTGCATCGCGTGCTCGACAGCGGCGGGCACGTCGTGGAGGCCACGGCCGACGCGGCGGGCGCGAACGCGTCGCTCGAGAGCCGCGATTTCGACCTCGCCCTGGTGAGCGACGACGTCGAGGGCGGCGGGCTCGAGTTTCTCGTGCGCCTGCGCGATCGCCGACCGAAGGTGATGCGGATGTTGCTGGTGAGCCCGGCAAAACGCGAGGCCGCCATCGTGGCGGTGAGCACCGGCCTCGCGCATCGGAGCCTCGCGCGGCCCTTCCAGGCCGAGGCCCTCGATCGGGAGATCGGCGTGCTGCTGGAGATGGCCGAGCACATCCGGCAGGCCGTATCGTCGCAACCCGAGCGGGAAAGCGCGGAACGGCTCTTCCGGGAGTGCCTGGATGGCCAGCGCCTGGCGCTCGCTCGCCAGCCCATCGTGTCGGTTCGCGACTCGGAACTATGCGCGTACGAGCTACTCCTCAGGAGCCGTCACCCGGTGTTGCGGGGACCGCTGGAGATCCTCGACGCCGTGGAGCGCTGCGACCGGGTGGCCGACCTCGGTCGCGCCGTCAACCGGCTCGCGGCGGGGCAGATCGCCGCGCTGCCCGCCTCGGTCGCCGTTTTTGTCAACACTCATCCAGCGCAGTTCGCCGACGACCAGGTGCTGGCGACCTTCGAGCCACTGTTGCCCTTCGCGTCGCGCGTGGTGCTGGAGATCACGGAGCGGGCCCCGCTGTCCGACTTCCACGGCGCCGAGCAGGCGCTGCGCGACCTCACCGCGCTCGGCTTCCGCATGGCGGTCGACGACATCGGCAGCGGCTACAACTCGCTAGCGGTCCTGGCCGAGCTGCAGCCGGCGTACATCAAGGCCGACATGAGCATCGTGCGCCGCGTGCACGAAGATCCGCGTAAGCAGCGGCTCATTCACTTGCTGGGGAGCTTCGCCAGCGCGACGGGGGCCGAGCTCATCGCGGAGGGCGTGGAGAGCGTCGAGGAGCTCGAGGCCGTCGCCCGGTATGGGGCGCACCTGGTCCAGGGGTTCCACATTGGGAAACCGCTGGTGGAGTGGGACGACTAAACAGGTTCGCGTCGCAACGTAGTCAACGGCGGGGCGGGGGAACGGGAGTCGAGCATCGTGGCTCGAGTCTCGACGGTCGGCGCTCGGGATCGAACCTCGACCTCGAACCTGGACCTCGAACCTTGACTCTCGGGCTCGGCGTCCGGCCGGAGGCCTCGCTGGAGCACGCATTCGATCGCGAGAATCTCGATGTCTACAAGCTCGCGCTGGAGGTCGCCCGGGCATGTCCCGCCCTGAAGATCGCCGTTGGCCGGGCGCACCTCCGCGATCAGCTTCAACGCGCGGCCGGCTCGGTGGTGCTCAACATCGCGGAGGGCCGGGCGCGGGGTGGCGATGCGGGCCGCGACCACCACCGGATCGCGGCAGGGTCAGCGGCCGAGTCCTGTGCCGCCCTCGACCTGGTGGGCACGGCGGAGGCGGCGGACATGGCCGGCCACGACGGTGGGATCAGCCTGGAACGCGGCGAACGCGGTTCGGGGGGCCGCGTCGCGGTGGGCGGGCGCGGCCTGGTACCGGGGTGCCCGCCACGTCGTTGAGCATCGCGCGCGAGCGCACCCACACATCCACCTTCCCGGCGTTCCGAGCATCCTCTGCGAAGGCGTCCCGAGCGATGATCGCGGCGGGCGTGCGCCGCCCCGGGGGGGATCGCCTCTCCGTTCCGGCTGCGGGCCATCGCGACATCCTCTTCCGAGGCACCAATTGCCCACGCCACCATCGACGCGCCAAGGATGGCTGCGCCTGGTCGCGAACCTGTCTAGTCGTCGTCCTCTGGCTCGTCGTCACCCACGGCCGGCCTTCCGGCGCCTCCGAGAACGCCCAGATCGCGACGACGAGGACCAACCACTCGACGGTCGCCAGCCCCAGGAGCAAACGCCGATGGCAACGTAGGATGCGTGGGACTCGCCGCGGGGGCCCGGAGCGAAGCGCCCCGAGCGCGCCCGCCCGCCGCGAGGTCACCGGGCGATCCGCCCCAGCACCCACTCCGCCAGCTCGCTGTACTGCTGAGCGGCGCGGCTGTCGGGGTCAAACGCATAGATGTCGCGACCCTCGATCTGCGCCTTCTGCAGGGCCACGTCCGCGCTCACATGCACCGGCGAGAGCAAGTCGCCCCAGTTCTCGCGGAGCATCTCGCCGATGGTGGCATTGGTGGCAACGCTGCGCTGGTCGACCCGGGTGAGGACGAGGCCGAGCACGTCGAGCTTGGGGTTGAGCGCGCCCTTGATCTGCTCGACAGCGCCCATCAGGCCCTCGACCCCCGACACGGCGAGCACGGCCGGGTTGCAGGGGACGAGCACGCAGTCGGCGGCCACCAGCCCGTTGAGCGTGAGGTTGCCGAGGTTCGGGGGACAGTCGAGCAGGATCACGTCGTAGTGGGTGCGCGACACCTCGATGAGGCCGCGCAGCACGAGTTCCTTGCCAATGCGCGTGGACAGGCGGTTCTCGGCGCGCGCCAGCTCGGGACAGCTCGGCGTGACCTCGAGGTTCTCGATGCGTGTGCCGACGGCGATCTCGGCCACCTCCATCGTGGTGGGCTCCTCGAGCAGCTCCGCGAGCGAGCCCCCGCCCACGTTGAGCATCGCGCGCAGGGCGAGCGACACGTGCGACTGCGCGTCCAGATCAATCACCAGCACCCGCTGGCCATAGAAACGCGCCAGCGCCGCCGCGAGCGACACGGTGGTGGTGGTCTTGCCCACGCCGCCCTTCTGCGCGGCCACGGCGATCACCTTGGCTTGAGCGTCGCCCGGGGCGAGCGACTTGGCCGCACGACGCGGCGCCATCGAGGCCCCGCCACCGAGCGACACGCGCGCGCCGTTATGCACCGGCCGCGCCCCGGATGGCCTCGGTGCGGAGCTCCACGTACTGCGGACCCACGCCGCGGGCACGTCGCAACAGACCCGCCATCATCAGTTCGCGGTCGACGCTCGGCTCCTCCAGGAGCGGCTCGCCCTTCATCAGCTCGTGAAGGCGGTCGGCCGCCTCGGGGAGGCGCATCACGCCGTGCACGGCGCCACGCAGCTCGTCGGCCACCGGGCCCATCGCGCGGAGCATGTCTTCCGGCGCCGAGGGGAAGGCCCCATCGACGGTGCCCTGTCCCAGGGCGGCGACGACGGCCGGCACGCCGCCGGAGAAGCGGGCGGCCTTCTCGAGCAGGCGAGGCGGGATCGCGCCTACCTGCATCACCAGCGACACGGCGGCCTCGGCCTCGCCCATGTCGGAGAGCTCGATGCGGGCGGCGTTGCCGACGTCTAGGGCGGGCGTGTCGACGCTCCCGGCGAGGAGCACCGTGCAACGACGTTCGTCGCGACAGCGTTCGGAGTAGCGCGCCCACACCAGGGCGAGGTCTTCCAGCACGTCGACCGGCAAGTGCTCGCAGGAGTGGGCGAGCAGGGCCACCGGGTAGGGCGCCTCGGTGTGGGCCTCGTCGAGCATCTGCTCGGCGGCGTAGTAGAAACCACGGCGATCCACCACCAGCGGCAAGGGACGCCCCTGCCAGCCGGGATTGGCGAGGTCGCCGATCACCCGCAGGATGAAGTTCCAGGCCTCGGGGTTGCTGCGCCCCATCAGCGGGCGGAAGGACACGGTGCGGCAGCCCACGCTGGGCTCGCCCACGGCGAGGTCGAGGGCGATGTCTTCGAGGAAACCCTGGGGCACCGACCAGCGCGGCGTGAGCATCGCCACCGGTTCGAGCCGTCGCAAGTTGGTGCGTACCCGGCGTGCCGTGCGGGCCCGAATCGCCTCCTCCTGGTACACCAGGTCGGTGTCGAAGGTGGCGCCCTGCTTGGCGCGCCAGAAGTCCATGCGGCGGGAAACGGGGTTCACGATGAGGACAGTACGGAGTTTCTATTGGCCTGTCAAGAGTGAGGATCCAGCTTTCGACGAGCGGTGGCCCCGCAGCCGCCGTCGCGTGACGTTGCGCCATGCACGACTACGCCGACATCGACGCCACCGAGTGTGCCCGCCGTGTGCGCGAGGGCGAGGTTTCGCCTGCTGAGCTCTTGGACACGGCCATCGCCGCTGTCGAGAAGGTGAACCCGGCGCTCAACGCCGTGGTGCACCGGATGTACGAGGAGGCCCGCGCCGCAGCGCCCTGCGACGGCCCCTTCCGCGGCGTGCCCATGGTGGTGAAGGACTTCGACGGCTTCGTGAAGGGCGTTCCCTTCACCGCTTCCTGCCGCTTCCTCGAGGGCTTCGTGCCCGACCACGACGCGGCGGCGATCGCCCGGCTTCGCCGTGCCGGCTTCGTCTTTCTCGCCAAGACCAACTGTCCCGAGCTCGCGATCCTCGGCACCACCGAGTCGGCGTGGCGCGGCCCGGCGCGCAACCCCTGGAACCCCGACCACTCCACCGGCGGCTCCTCGGGCGGCTCGGGGGCCCTGGTGGCCTCACGCGCGGTACCGGTGGCCCACGGGGGCGATGGCGGTGGCTCGCTGCGCATCCCGGCCAGCGCCAACGGGCTCGTGGGGCTGAAGTGCTCGCGCGGACGCATCAGCCTCGCGCCCGACAGCGGCGAGGGCTGGGGCGGCTACGTGCAATGGGGCGTGCTCACACGTTCCGTTCGCGACACCGCGGCGCTGGTCGACGTGATGAGCGGCCCCGAGCCCGGCGACCCCTACGCGGCGCCCCCCTTGTCGCGACCGCTCGCCGACGAGGTCGGGGCCGACCCGGGGCGCCTGCGCGTGGCCTACTCCACCCGTTCGCTCTTTGGTCGCGACACTGACCCCGAGTGTCGCGCCGCCGTGGAGAAAACCGCCCGCCTGCTCGCCGATCTCGGGCACGAGGTGGAGGAGGCGGCGCCAGAACTAAGTCGCGACGCTCTCGTGCACGCATATCTGGCGCAGGTGGGCGCAGGCGTGGCCGGCGAGATCGCCGACTTCGAGCGCTGGACCGGCAAGACCGCGCGCTCGGGTGATTTCGAGCCGTCCACGTGGTTCCTGAAGCAAGTGGGCGACATCATCGGCGGGGTGGAGCTCCTGCACGCCCGGGAGACGATCCAGGCCGCCGGTCGCACCCTCGGCGCCTTCCACGCCCGTTACCACCTGTGGCTCTTGCCCACGCTCGCACACCCGCCGGTGCGCATCGGACAGCTCGGGCTCAAGCCGGCCGAGAAGTTCGGCCTGGGTGTCTTGCGCGCTCTCCCCTCGGCAGCGGTGATTCGCACCGTGCTCGCCCAGCTCGCCGCCAACAACTTCGAGCGCACGCCCAACACCCAGCTCTTCAACCAGACCGGCCAGCCCGCGATCAGCCTGCCGATGCACTGGTCGGCCGACGGCCTGCCCATCGGCGTGCAGCTGGCCGCGGCCTATGGCGACGAGGCCACGCTCGTGCGCGTGGCGGCGCAGCTCGAGACCGCCGCGCCCTGGGCGGGACGCAAACCGGGGGTCGTGGCGGGCTAGGTACGCGAGATGCGCGCTCCGCCCGCCCTCGGCAACCCGCGTCGCCTCGCGCGGGTGATCGACGCGGTCTTCGCGGGCACGCGGCGCCCGGCCCAGATTGCGCGCCTGCTCGACCTGGAGGTGCGGGTGGTGCGCGCCTACCTCGCCCACGCCGCCTGGATGGGCCTGCTCGTGGAGCCCACAGAGACGCGGCTCACCGCGCTCGGGCTCGCCTTCGCCGTGGCCGGGAACAAGCGCCCGCACGTGCTCGCCGAGGCGCTGGCCGCGCACACGGTGCTGTCGCGACTTCCCGTTGACTTGCGGGCGGCTGTCGCGACACTAGAGAATGAGGACCTCACGCGTCGCGACGCACGCGCGATCCTCCGGCTCGCCGCAGCCGCGCGGCGTCCCCGGGCGAGCGCGGAGGGGCCCGAGCAGCTGCACCTCGCCTTCGCCGGGCCGGTCTCGCCCCGCGCCCTGCCGCTCGGCGCCGAGCACGCCGACGACAGCCTCGACGTCTACGCTGTCCTCCTCCGCGCGCTCCTGGAGCACGGCGAGCTGCGACTCAACACCATCCGCGGCCTCTTCGACGAGGCGGGGGCACCCGAGGCCAACCTCGGTGGCTACGTGGCGCTGGCGGTGCGGCGGGGCGACGCCACACGGCTGGGCGACGCGGTGGTGGTGACGCCGGGGGCGGTGTCCCGCGGCGACCTCGCCGAGAGCGTGGTGTCGATTGCTCTCTCCGACCCCGACTTCCGGGCGTGGCTCGGCGATGGGCGCACCGAGTCGCGACGCTGCGCGCGCTGGGGGCGTCGGCTTTTCGGGACGGAAGCGCCGTCGGCCGCGCTTCCCCGGCTCCTCTTCGGGCGGCGGCTCGAAAGCGTGCCCCTCGCCGGCGAGACCATGGGCGAGCTACCCGCGGAGAAGGGGGCTTTCCTAGAAGTGTCGGGCGAGCGACTCGCCTTCGCGATTCCAGCCTCGGTGCTCGCGCTCGGCGGGGGCATTCACTGGGTGCACGAGGCCTGGCGCCCGCAGGTGCAGCAGGCGAGCAGCACGCGCCCACCCTCGCCGCTCGACGCCCGGGCGCTGGTGCACGGTGGACTCTTCGCCCCCGGCGTGCCCTTGCCGAGGAATATCCCCGACCTCTTGAGCCTCAGGCTCCGCGCGGTGCGCTCGGTCCCCGCCTTCGCCCTCCTCGTGGGGGCGGGCCTCTTGCACCGTCGCCGCCTGCTGCGCCTCCGCCCCCGGGGCGACCGGCTCTGGGTCGACCTCCCGGGGCGCGACAGCATCGACTTCGACACGCTGGTTCGTCGTCTCGCGCGCTCGCGCGGCTGGCTCTACTGCCGTGCCCCCGGGCGGCCCCGGTGGACCGAGATTGCCGAGGCCGCCGGCCAGCTCGGCTTGCTCTCCCGCGCGCGGGAGCTGTGGGCGCTCGACGAGGCGCTCTACGTCCGGCTCGGCCACGATCCCGAGCACCACGAGCTCTTTGACCGCCTGGCGCCCCTTTGCGACGCGCTCGAGCGCGTCCTGGGGCCCTGATGGCACGGCGGAAGCCCAGCCCGCCGGCGCTGTTTGCCGAGCCCGCGCCGCCCTCGGGCACGCTGGTCTTCGTGTACGACCGCAAGCAGTTCACCGGCGCGGCCGAGGGCTGGATCAATCACAACCGCGAACGTCCCGCCTTTGCCCGGGGGAAACTCTACCGAAACTCCAAGGGACAGCTCGCGCTCCGTCCCGTGGTGGGCGGGCCAGAGGTGCGCGGGGCGGTGGTGGAGGTGGCCCCGGAGGCGCTGGCCGTGCTGGACTTCGTCGCCAGCGGCGGCGGCACGCTGTGTCGCCAGCGCATCGCGGTGTCGGTCAACCTCCACATGGTCGAGGCGGAGGCCTGGGTGCTCGGGGAGGAGACGGGGTGGCGCGTGGCGCGGGCTCGGGGCTAACGCTGCTCCTCGGGGGCCAGTGCCCAACTCAGGGACTCGTAAGCGTGTTTTATCCGTTCACTACGGATGTCCCGGACCAGGCGTGCAGCGATACGTTCGATCGAGACAATCCGGCCGTTCCGGACGCCCCACTCGACGGCCGAGATCAGGCTCATCACCTGGTTGTCACTGAGCAACCGCCAGTTCTCCGGCTCCGTCAGCGCTTCGAGGTCCTCGGGCTGGTAGACGACCTGGTAGGCGCCGCTGCCTCCCGCGTCGCCGATCACCGGGCCATCGCAAGTGGGCCACGCCAGCTCGGCCCGCCCGCCTCGGACGACAATGGCATGCGGCGGGCCGCCAAGCGCCTGCACCACGACCGGGAACGGTCCCTCAAACGGTGCATTCTCGACCCTGAGCGAGAGGTGTAGCTTGGGCTCCTCGCCGCACTCTCGCGAATAGGTCAGCACCGGCACAACGGTTCCCGTTGACAGCGTGCGCAGCACCTCCCCCGTCGGCAGGCCCGGCTCGGACGCGTCGAGAGAGGCGAGAAAGCTCACCGTGTCAACCTGCCCGCCCGCGTGCTTTAGCGCGTACGCCCGCACTGCGTCCCGGAGCGCAGTGGCACGGCCTGTCGCGACCGTCCACCAGTCGTCAATCGCACAGAAGACCGCCCCAGTGTCCCACATCGCCGGGCCAGCGAACTCGGCGCTGCCTTGGTCGCCGGGCCAAGGATCGCCACGCAACGGGCGCTTCCGCTCCAGGAAGCCCTCCCGTAGCAAGGGGCAGGCGTCACCCCCCGCAGCCCGCCGCACCGCGTACCAGTCCGCGATCCCCCGATTCACCCAAGCCTCTTCCCAGGTCGCTGGGAGTAGGCTGACGCCGTACCACTGGTGCACGAGGGCGTGGTCAAACACCAGCCCCATGTGCTCTACCTGCGCGTAGACCCACTGGTACGCGAAGGGGGCAATGACCGGCGTCAGGCCCGGAGTCTCGAGCGTCAGCCAACCGTTGGAATCCTCGACAACGACGACGTCGAGCTTGTTGCCCGGGAAAGGTGCACCCGTCCAGTCCTCGAAAGCCGCGAGCGACGCCGCAGCCTGCTGCGCGAAAGGGCTCAGATCCCAGTCCAGGGTCGAGTGGACGGCCAGCGGGATGTGATTCCGGCCGGCAGGGCGCCGGTCGATCACCGGGTAACGACCGGCTGCGACGGCCACGAGATGGGCCGGAAGCGGGACGGTCGTCGCGAACCGCGCGATGCGGCGTGACCCCTCGTTCCGGATCTCGTTCACCAGCGCGTTGCTCAGCAAGGTGTCGCCGGCGCCCGCCTCGAGCGTGATCGTCCACGGGATTCTCCAGCGCAAATCGTCGAATGACGGAAATGGGTGACGCCTGCCCTGCGGCTCGAAGCGGCCAAGCAGGAGCCGACGACGGGGGAGTTTGTGACCGGCGATGCCCCCGCGGACAATGGTCCTGTGAAAGGTGAGGGCCACCGAGTGACGCCCCTCTGGGAGGTCACGCCGAGAGCGCACAACCAGCTTCCGCCCGCGCCGCGAGGAAGGCGTAGTGTTGCCGTCCACGCGCACGGATGTGACCCACAAGCCGTCGTCGGCATCCAGCTCGATGTCGCGACAAGGCGCGAGGCACTCGATCGTGTAGGTGACCGTCCCCGACAGGGCCACGGGCGCACGCCACGACAAGTACAGCTCCGCCGCCACCGGCTTCACCGTGTCGTCCGCGCGTGCCGGTAGCCCCACCAGCACGAGCAACCACCCCAGGCTCGCGACCTTCACCCCGCGAGTATACACGCCCCCTCCCTGCCGGAGGCCGCCCGTGAACGAGATCCCCTGGGTGCCCTGGAGCGACGCCGCCTTCGAGCGCGCGCGACGCGAGAACCGGCCGGTGCTCCTGCACATCGGCGCCACATGGTGCCACTGGTGCCACGTGATGGACGTGAGCACCTACGCGCACCCCGAGGCCATCCGTCTCGCGCGCGAGCGCTTCGTGTGCATTCGGGTCGACACCGACCACCGCCCCGACATCAACGAGCGCTACAACCAGGGCGGCTGGCCCACCTGCTGCGTGCTCGACGCGGACGGCGAGGTGCTCGTTGGTCGCCTGTACATGCCGCCCCACGAGCTGATCCCGCTCCTGGAGAGCACCTCCACGCCGGGGCAACGCTGGGTGATCGGCAAGGCCGAGCCCGAGGCGATGCCGACGCTCCCGGTGGCGGTGGAGGACATCTGGGCGCACGTGAAGAAGGGTTTTGACCCCTGGCACGGCGGCTTCGGGGAGCTGGAGAAGTTCCCGCACGTGGGCACCAACGAGTGGATCCTCGACCGGAAGCAGCGCGGGGCCAACGACGAGGGCATGCTCCAAAAGACGCTCGACGCGATGGCGGCGCCAGGGCTCTACGATCCAGTAGACGGCGCCTTCTTCCGCTACGCCACCCGCGACGACTGGCAGGTGCCCCACTACGAGAAGCTGCTCGACGACAACGCGCGCCTTCTGCGACTCTACGCGCGTGCCGGGGTGCACGACGAGGTGGTGGCGGGCACGGTCACCTGGCTCTTGCGTCACCTGTGGACGGGCAAGGGCCTCGCCGGGAGCATGGACGCCCACGAGGACTTCTACTGCAGCGACGAGCACGCCGTCGGCCCCGGCGGCTGGGGACGCGCCGAGGGTCACCCGACCATCGATCCGGGGGTGTACTCGGGTTGGAACGGGCTTGCCGTCACCGCGCTTTTCCGGGCCTCCGCTCGACTCGGTCGACCAGGACTCGCCGGCCTCGCGCGCATGATCATGGAAGTGCTGGCGACGCGCGTGGATGCCGACGGTGCCGTGTCGCGACTCGAAGGCGGCACGAAGGGCTTGCTGGAGGACCAGGCCCTGGTGGCCGAGGCCGCCGTCGCCTGTGGCGCCTGGACGGGGGACGCCAGTTGGCTCGATCTGGCCGGGCGATGTCTGGGCTGGGCCGACCGGAACTTGGGGCTTCCATCCGGCTACCGCGACGTGGTGGAGGGCGGCGTGGGTGCCCTGCGCCAGGCGCGGCGACCTTTGCTCGCCAACGCGGCGCTGGGCGAGGCGGCGTGGCAGCTGTTCGCGCTCAACGGCGACCCCGCCCACCGCGCCATCGCCGAGCACGCACGCGACGGGGCGCTTGCCGAGGCGGTGCGCTACGGCTTCATGGCTGCGCCCGCCGCGGCGCTCGCCGAGCGGATGGCGCGCCGCCCGGTAGTGGCCAAGAGCAACGGTCCCGCCATGCGCGACGCGCTCTGGAACGCCCCCGATCCCGATCTCATCGTACGGCTCGTGTCCGACGGCACGCCCCCTGGCACGGCGCTCGCCTGCTCGGCCACCGCCTGTGCTCGCCCCTCCACCGACGTGGCCGAGGTGTTGCGGCACGCGGCCTCGCTCCGATAGGCCCTGCCGATGAAGCCGGTCAAGTCTCCCTACACCAAGCGCCAGTTGCTCGTGTGCTTCAACAGCCGCGACCCCTCCACCGGCAAGCCCTCCTGCGGCATGAACGGCAGCGCCGCGCTCCGCGACTACCTCAAGAAGACGGTCAAGGAGCGCGGGCTCAAGGGCGAGGTGATCGTCACCGGCACCGGCTGCATCGACATCTGCCCCGCGCACGGCTGTGCCGTGGCCTTCCAGCCCGAGGGCGAGTTCTTCGTGTCGGAGACGACGGAGGAAGCGGGGGAGGAGTTGATTCGGTATTTGACGAGGTAGGCGGGAGGCGGGAGGCGGGAGGCTGCGCCCGCGATCGCCAAGAGGCGAGCCCTTCGCTGACGCGGGGGTTGGGTCGACAAGGCGAACGGCCCTCCGAAGTGCCGGCGGTATCGCGGGAAGTCCGGAGGGGCGACGCCGGGGGGGCCGGGACCCTCGTCGTGAGCGGATGGCACTCGAGTGCACACCGTCGCAAGCGATGGGCGACTGAGTGCACAAGTTGGCACGCGGGACCGAGGTCGAGGCCTCGTCCGGAGACCGGCACCACCGAATAGTCGGCGTTTACCCGTTGCCGTACCCATGACGTCCAGCTCACAGCGCGACCAGATGCGCATTCAAGCAGCGAGCGCTCACGACGATGTGCATTCAAGCAGCTACCGCTTGCGACGCCCCGCGTCGGTGAGGCGCGCCACATGGGGTCTCGCGAGACTCACCAGGTGTGTCGGCAGCAAAGAGAGGCGCCACCAGCCCCCGACAATTTCGACCCCAGCCAGAGGTCGAGGCCCCGCCCGGCCCGATCGCAGCGGGGTCGAGCCGACGTGATCGAGGTGCCCGGAATCGAGGTGGGGAGGCGGGTGGTGCCCCTGGCGCGCCCCATCGCGGAGCGCAGCGCAGTCGATGGGGACGCCAGGGGCGACAGGCCCCGCCGGCCGAAGGCCGTCTAGAGAACTTCCGGGTACCGGATCGCCTGGAGATGGGGGGTCCCGCGTCGCGACACAGGGCCGGGCGGGGCCGTCCCGCAGGGAAGGCGGGGCCGTCCCGCAGGGAAGGCGGGGCCGTCCCGCAGGGAAGGCGGGGCCGCCAAAGGGAACGAGAGGGAGCCGTCCCCAGGCGGGCTCAGAGCCGCCGATGCCTCGCCACCGGCATCGCCGCCCGGATGTCCCGTACCCGCGTCACGTCGATCTCCGCGAGGGCCATCCCCGGTCCATCGGCGCACTCCGCCAGGATGGTGCCCCACGGGTCGACCACCAGCGAGTGACCGTAGCTCTGTCGCCCGTGCCCGTGCGCACCCTCCTGCGCGGGCGCCAGCACGAAGCACTGCGTCTCGATGGCACGCGCGCGGAGGAGCACATGCCAGTGGTCGCGACCGGTGGTCATCGTGAAAGCCGAGGGCACGGAGATGAGCTCGGCGCCAGCATCGACGAGGTGCCGGTACAACTCGGGAAACCGAAGGTCGTAGCAGATCGAGAGACCGAGGCGCCCGACGGGCGTGTCGACCACCACCACGTCGCGACCGGGCGCCACGTGCGCCGACTCCGCGTGGCGTGTGCCATCGGGAAGGTCGATGTCGAAAAGGTGGATCTTGCGGTAGTGGGCCACCAGCTGGCCGCGTTCGTCGAAGAGCAACGACGTGTTGTAGCAGTGCGAGTCGTCGCAACGCTCGGCCACCGAGCCCACCAGCAGCCACGTGCGATGCCGCGCCGCGATCTCGCCGAGACGGCGATGGGTCGGCCCATCGAGGGGCTCGGCACGAGCCACCTTATCGGCGGGGGTCGACAGCATCGTCGTATTTTCTGGTGTCGCGACAAGAACCGCACCGCGAGCCGCAGCGCGAGCCACGCGCGCGTCGAGCTGGGCCAGGTTGTCGTCCACGTTGCCCGTGGATCGCATCTGCACGCACGCGACCAGCGCCATCCGGGGGTGCTATCCTGCGCGTTCGGAGAGTCCCGGGATGAGCCTCATCGTGCTCCTGGCGGCGTGCCAGAACGACCTGAGCGTGAAGACCTTCAACGAGGGCCCGCGCGCGAGCATCCAGTCACCGCCCGACGGCTCCTCCGCCGAGGAAGGCACGATCGTCGAGTTCATCGGCGCCGTCACCGACGACAAGACGCCTGGAAACGAACTTTTCGTGATGTGGTCGAGCGACATAGACGGCGTCCTGCAAGACGACAAGCCGGCCGACGTGGGCGGCACCACCACCTTGGCCACGGCCAACCTCACCGTGGGCAACCACGTGATCACCCTGACCACCGGCGACGACGAGGGCGAGCAAGCCGAGGCGTCGATCGTGATGACCATCCTCGACGTGCCCGACGCGCCGGAGATCACGGTGATCCACCCGGCGGAAGGCGAGTCCTCGCAGGAGGGCGCTGACTTCCGCTTCGTGGTGCAGGTGTCCGACGAGCAAGACCCGCCCGAGGCCTTGCTCTTGTCGTTCACGCTGGAAGATGGCACCGAGTTCTGCGCCCCGACCGCCGACGCCACCGGGCTCGCCGAGTGCGAAGCCTCGCTCCCGGGCGGCACGCAGCACCTCTTCTTCACCGTCACCGACACCGCGGAGTTCAGCGAGTCGGAGGAGGTGTACTTCGTCGTTACCCCGGGCACCCAGATCGACGACGACGGCGACGGTTGGACCGAGGAGATGGGCGACTGCAACGACGACTACGAGCTGGCCTACCCGGGCGCCACCGAGATCGAGGACGCCTACGACAACGACTGCGACGGCAACGTGGACGAGGGCACCGCCGCCTTCGACGACGACGGCGACGGCTACTCCGAGAACGACGGCGACTGCGACGACACCACGGTGAACACCGGTCCCGACGCCGAGGAGAGCTGCAACGGCATCGACGACAACTGCGACGGCACCGCCGACACCGAGAACAGCATCGGCTGCTCCGCGTACTACTACGACTACGATGGCGACGGATACGGCTCGGCGAGCGTGGCCTCCGAGTGTCTCTGCGCAGCCGACGGCTACTACCGCTCGGGCTACGACAACGACTGCTACGACTACAACGACCAGGCCTCGCCGGCCGCGTCGGTCTACAACACCAGTCACCGCGGCGACGGCAGCTACGACTGGAACTGCGACAGCACCGAGACGAAGTACTACCCCTCGGCGGGCGGCTGCGGCTCCTGGCCCGGCTGCACCGCGACCGTGGGCTGGGACGGCTCGGCCAAGTCCTGCGGGGAGAGCGGAAACTACATCAGTAGCTGCGACATCGACTGGTTCTCCTGCGAGGAGAACACCTCGTCGGTCACTCAGCCGTGTATCTGATCTTCGCGACGTAGCAGCCGGCCGACGAACAAGAGCGCCACGGCGCCCATGATCACGCCGGTCCACAACGTGGCGGAGCGGATGAGCAGCGCAGAGGCCACGATCTCGCCCTCGGGAAGCCCCAGCAGAGTCTCCGGCAGGGCCACAAGGGCGCCGTCGGCGAGGAAGAGCCCGCCGGGCGCCGCGCCACCCACCACCGTGGCGAACGCGTAGATGAAGCTCGACACCCCGAGGCCCACCTGCCGGTCGAAGCCCAGCCACACCAGCTGGTAGCCCCAGCACTCCGCGAACCACGCGGCGATCGACACCACCAGCGTGACGAAAAACGGCCAGGGGCGCAGGCAAGCGCGCAGCGCCCGATACATCTCCTCGAGCTTGTGACCCACGCGCGACAGCAGGGGCAGTCGCGACAGGACACCGAGAATGGCGAGGGACAGCCCCTCGTGCATCAAGACGGCGACGCCGAGGGCGCAGGCGCCGATGGTGCCGTACACCAGGAACGCCTGGTCGGCCGCGAAGCGCGACACCGACACCGCCGCGATGATCAGCGTGGCGAAACCATCCGTCAGCCGCTCGGCCACCAGCGCGGGAAAGGTCGTGGCCATCGGCACGCCGGTGCGCTCGCGCACCAGGTAGGGCTTGAGGATCTCGCCGGCCTTGGCGGGGCTGATCACCATCGCAAGGCCCGCGATGAATACCAGCAAGTTGTCCTTGAGACTGATTTGCGCCCCAAGGCGCTGCACCAGCCAGTGCCATTTCAGGAAACGAAGCCAGTAGTTCACCAGCGTGAGCAGCACCGCCACCCAGAACCAGCGCCACTGGAAGGCCACCAGCGCGTCGCCCACCTCGGCGAAGCCAGCCCAGGCCGACACGCCGACGAAAACCAGGGCCGCGAGCGCGATGGCACCCGCGAACCAGCCGCGGAAACGATGGATGAGCTGCGTGGCGTCGGAGGGAGGGCTAGACACGGCCACGCGGCCTATCGCGCGAGTTGGTAGAGGCGCAGGTCGGGCCCCATGCGCGCGAAGTGACGGAAACCCGCCACCGGCATGTAGAAGCAATCCTGCTGGTCGAAGCGCGCAGCGCCCGGTGAGCGGCGAGCCGAGGCCTCGTGCACGAGCTCATAGCGCTCGTCGACCAGCCGCTGGATCTCGGGAGGCACCGACGAGTAGAACTCGAGGGGCGAGGCCTCGATCTCGATGTAGGCCGGGGGGCTGGCGCTGAGCGCCGCGAGGTCGAGCTGGGACGCGAAGTCGATCCCCTCCTTCCGCACGAAAAGAACGTCGTAGGCGGGACGTTCAGCCTCGTAATACCTCAGATCGTCCGGCTTGCGGAACCCCGCGCTGTCGGCCCGGCCGCGCTTGGCCTCGTACTCGCGCGTGTTGTTGGCCACGTTGCGCTGCACCATCGGCGCCCCCGTGTAGGCCCCGGCGTGCACGATCACGCTGTCGGTCGGCACGTTGGCCTCGATCCAGGCGCCCATCTCACTCCGCGTGTCGCCCGCGAGAAAGAGGCGATCCGCATGGAGGCTCGAGTAGAGCGGCACCGCCGCCACCAGGGCGAGGTTGAGCACGGCACCCGCCGGTCGACTACGCCGCGCCAGCGCCGAGAGGGCCTGACCGGCCCCCATGCACAGGAAGGGCACGACCGGCAGCATGTACCGGAAGAAGGCCGTTTCACCCCGCCCTATGGCGAGGAAGTACAGGACCGGGAAGCCATAGATCACCCCCGCGCGCAGCCCGTGGCGGCGGAAGGCGAGCCCGAGCCCCACCAGCGCGGTGACCAGACCCACCACGCCCATGCTGGCCGGAAGCGTCTGGAGCGCATGGTGCACGTAGCCGTTGCCCACGTCGACATGGTGGCCCTCGGCAAGGTGCGACAGCTCGTAGCGGAAGTCGGTGACGAACTGCGGGAGGTCGAGGAGCGCGTAGGGCGTGCCGAGGAGGAAACCACCGAGCATCACCACGGGGGCCGCCGCAGCGACACGCACGTCGCGACGCAGAATGGCGGCAAGCAGGATGGGCGCCACCAGGAGCGCCGCGTTGTATTTCACGCTGGTGGCAAGCCCTGCAACGAAGGCGGCGCCGAGCAGAAGTCGCGGACCACCGTCGCGCGTGTAGCGGTGCGCGAGCAGGGCCGCGGCGGTCACGCCGGTGGTCATCGTGGTGTCGGTGACGCCGAAGTGGCTGTCGCGCACGTGCAGGAAGTTCACCGCGAGCAACGCGGCACCCCAGAGCCGCCCAGGCGCGCGCGCCAGCAGCGCCACCCCGAGTGTGCCCATCGCCACGCTCCACAAGCGCATCAAGAGGCGGAACTCCGAGTCGGCGGCGAAGAAGTCGCGGAGGAAGTCGTCCTGGCCCGCGAAGCGGCCGAGCAAGCGCCCGATCGCGTAGTCGCCTCCGAAAAGGCCGAACACGATGTACTTGAAGAGGCTCGGGTAGTTGAACGAGTGAGGATTCAGGTCGCCTCGGCCAAATTTCATGGCCTGGTACGCGATCGTCTGCTCGTCGGGACGGGCCTCCGCCATCGGGAGACCGAACTGCACGCCCGCCAGGCGCAGGCCGAGGGCCACGATCACGATGGCGACGAGCAGGGCCCGGCGAGACGGCATCCGCACGACGCCCGGGATAACCGCCCGCATGCCCGTTTTCCGCGTCAGCTCGCGGGTTCATGGCACCGTGGATGTCGAGGCCGCCAACTGGCTCATCGCCATGGGCGAGGGTTTCGAGCGCCTCGGGGTGAACAGCTCGCCCGACCGCATCGCCTGTGAGCGCCTCCCCAACGGTACCTTCCTCGTCCGCGACGTCCGGAGCGGCGAGGGCTTCTCCGTGCAACCGGTCGACGCCGAGGTGGAGGCCTTGCCGGACGAGTCGAGCGAGGAACTGTTCAGCGCGCCGCCCGACGAGGACGACGACGAGGCCCAGAAGCTCGACTTCGAGACAGAGGACGCCGCGCCTGCGTCGCAAGTGGTGCATGTCGCCGTCGACTCCATCAACCGCGCGATGGACGTCGAGGCCACCATCGGCATCGCCGTGTCGGCCGGCGTTCGCCTCACGCGGGCCCTCGGTGGCTCGGCGCTTCTTCGCGACGGCGACAGCCTCCGCTTTCGCTACGTCGTCGGCGAGCACGCGGCGCGCCTTCGCACGATGCGCATCCCCGCCACGGCGGGCGTCGCCGGCTACAGCGTGGGCCACGGCACGGCGCTGATCGTGCAAAACGCCTATGCGGACCCGCGCTTCTACCGCAACGTCGACCGCCACACCGGGCACCGGACGCGGACGCTCCTGTGCGTCCCCATCACCGGCACGCCGGGGCGCTCCATCGGCTGCATCGAGATGGTGGATACCCACGATCCCCAGGGCTTCACCGACGAGCAGCTCGGCGAGATGGTGTTCATCGCCACCGCCGTGGCCAACCGCCTCTCCGCGCTCGGCGTCAGTTCACCGCGACAGACTTGACCAGCGACGTCTTGAGCTCCGTGCGCAGCTGGTCTTGAAGCTTGGTGTACATCCCCATGTCTTCCTCGTTCTCCCCGTTCTCGGCCGGCTCGTCCTGCTCCCTAGCGGTGTGCTTGTAGAGCCAGAACTCCGTGGCCGCGCCCTCGTCGGTGGTGAAGCGCCACTTGTGGCGGTTGTTCACGACACCCTTGCTGCCATCTTTCATGACGAGGTTGGCCGTGGTCTTCAAGGTGCACTCGTACATCCACGGCGAGAAGTCCGAGGCATAGGTGCAGTCGGCGTCGGTGACGGCGGCAGGCGTGATCGACACGCTCTTCACGTCGGTCCAGGCCACGCTCTTCTCGGTGGCTCCAACCTCGATCGTGATCTTCAGGTCCTTCGCCTCGCTCGACCAACCCTGGTCGCCCATGAAGTCGACACTGCGCTCGATGCCGGTCACCGCCAGCTTCTGCGTGCTGCCGTCGGCCCGGGTGATGGCGACGCTGAGGTTGGCGTTCTTCGGGCGGCCGGCGGCTTCCGCCGGGGCTGCGGGAGCGGCGGGGACGTCTTCGGCGAGGGCGAGTGACAGGAGAAAGGCGATCATGGTGCGCTGTTTAACCGCGCGAGCCTCGTGACTCATCCCTCATCCAGCCGGCCAGCGCGACCGCACCCAGCGAGACGAGCGCCAGTTGCTGCATGCGGACCAGCAACGCTAGTGCAATCGATGTCGCGACATCGATGCCTGCGGTGGTGGCAAGGAGGCTCGCGAACATCGCGTCCCAGCCGAGTTGCGAGCCCGGGAAGGCAAAGAGCACGATCGCGCCGGCGGTGCTCGCCGCGTAGGTAAACACGAGGCCAGGCAAAAGCGGCGCCTGCCCCATGCCATGCCCGGCGATCCACACCCCCGCCATGACGCAGCCGTGGCCCGCGATCGCCCAGCCGGCGGCGCGGAAGTAGGGACCCGGCCCCGCGCCGCGCAAGAGGGCAAGCGCGTCGGCGAAGCGGTGCACCGAGGCGTCGAGGCGATGGAGCAGCCGTACGCGTCCCACGGTGGCGGTGGACAACGCCGCCAACCTCGCCGGGAACGCCGACAGCGCGGCCAGCACCACGGCCCCGCCGCCAATGGCCACGGTCGCGATCTTGATCCAGGTGTCGGCGCCCTCCGGCAGCGGCACCACGCCGCTACCCAAGAGCGCGATCGCCGCCAGCCCCGAGAGACCGAGGCCGATGAAACGGGCGTGCACCCCAGCCGCGAAGGCAGCCTCGGCCGCAAAACGGAAACGACGACCGGCCATCGCGGCGCCCACGAACTCTCCCACCGGCCCGGGCAGCGCGTAGTTGAGAAGGGTGCCGACCAGCAGGATCGTCGTGAGCGGCGCGACACCCGCCTCGACGGCCGGCGGGAAGAGCGCGCGCCAGCGCAACGCGAGACAAACGACGCCGGTCGACATCACGAGGGCCGCCGCGAGTAACCAAGGGAGGGAGAGGCGCGAGAAAAGCGCAGCCACCGCGTCGCGTTGGCCACCGACCGTCGTGACCACCGCCGCTAGGGCGAGCGCCAGGACCATGAACACCACGGCCCACGCGATCCCGCGTCGCGCGGCACCTTGGAGGTTCGGAACTTCTGCCTCAGCGCTCACCGCGCCGGGCCTAAGCTACTCGCTGTCCTGCAACATCATCGACATCGACACCGCGATGAACGGCGGCGTGGGCACGAGGCCGCCCGTGACGGCGATGTAGGGCACCTGCACGTCGAGCGTGAGCGTGTCGGGCGCGCCGGCCGCGTCGCCGGTGATGTCGCTGTAGGTGCCCGAGATCGTCGCCGCGCTCAGGTCGAAGTTGAGGTCGTTGAGCACCGTCTCGCAGCGCGTCTCGGCGAGCGTGATGGGGTCGGGCACGCTCGTCTGCGGCATCACCACGGCGTAGCGAACGCCCTCGCGCACGGCCCGAGTGACCTCGCTGCGACGGTAGAGCAACCACCCGTACTCGATGATCGCCAGGAGGATCACCGAGATCACGGGCAGCCAGAGGCCGAACTCGATGGCCGCCACGCCTCGACGAGACGGACGCGCGCGCATCAGTCCTGCATCTCCAGGTACATCGACATCTCGGCGCTCACCGAGTCGGGCAACTGCCAGGTAAACAGCCCAATGAGCGGTTCGAACGGCATCGAGGCGTCGACGATGAGAACCTCGCTGGGGGTGGTGCCCTCGTAGGTCGCCGAGATCGTGGTGAGCGCCGGGTCCATCCCGTAGTCAGTGAGGTTCTCCTCGGTGTACTGCACGGCCGCGTTGGCCGGATCGAGGCTGGCATCGCTCTGCGAGCGCGTCACGGCCCGTCGTGTGCCGTCGAGCACGGCGTCCATGAATTGACTGCGTTGGAAGAAGTACCAGCCCCAGTCCATGATCGCGAAGAGCATGCCGAAGAACACGACGATGATCATCCCGAACTCGACGGAGGTCGTGCCGCGGCGAAGCCTCATCGACACAGTCTACTCCACAAGTGCGATGGGGATCGACTGCGCGATCTCGAGCAGGATCTCCTGGAGGTCGCTCGAGCGGGCCGTGTTGTAGGCCTTGCCGTAGCCGCGCACCAGCGAGGCCATGAAGGCCTCCTGGGCGGCGCTCCGCGAGGTGTTCATCGACACCGTGAAGATGTTGGTGCCATTGGCATAGGCCGCGTCGGCCTGGGCCACCGCGTAGGCGGCCCGCGCCAGGGCGCAGGGGTTGTTCTCGGAGCTCGTGTAGCCGGGACAGGTAGGCCGACCGTCGCTGATGAGCACGATCACCTTGGTATTTCCGTAGGTGTCGTTGCTGTCGAGATGCTGGCGGGCAATCCTGAGCCCCGGCCCCTGGCTGGTGAAGCCGCGAATCCCGTCGTCACCCACGGAATTGCAGGACTGCATCCACGAACCGGGGATCGTCCGGCCGTACATGCTGCCGCAGTAGCTCCGGTTACCGCAGGTCGTCTGGTAGCAGTTGGTGAGGCCACGCGTCTTGCGACTGTCCCGGTTGCTGCGACCGTCGCCGTACCAGACCGAGCGGATCGAGGTGTAGTTGCCCTCGATCTCGCGCAGGGTGGTGACCATCTGGCTGCCGCCGGTGAAGGTGTTGAGCCCGATGCGGTCGTTGGGCAATCGCCGGGTGTTCATCTCGTCGAGAAAGAGCACGGTTGCCGCCACCGCGTCGTTGATCTCCTCCAGGAAACTGCCGGTGACGTCGAGAGTCAGCATCACGTCGCGACTGCGGAACGCCCCCACGGCCTCGGCGGCGACATTGACGGTGTCGTACTCGAAGAGCGGTCCCAGGAGGAGGGCCACGGGGCCGTCGGGCACGGTGGCACTGCGATCCGCCCGCACGCGCACGGCGTTGGTGAGCGCGCTGCCCGGGAAGAAGGTGCTGGTGGCGTAGTCCCACTCCCCGAAGGTGAACGACGCGGTCTCGATCGTGACCGACTCGCCGGCGGCCGCGTTGAGCTCGCCGAGCTCCTGGCCGATCAGCGTGGCCGCGCGCTGGTCGCCGGATCGACGCAGCTCCACCAGGGCCGCGTGGGCGGCGGCGTCGGCGGCGTTTCGCAGCTCGAACTGGGTGGTCCGCACATAGGTGAAGTCGATGGCCAACGCTGCGAACATCAACAGCGTCAGCGTCAGGAAGAGCATGATGATCGACACGGACCCCCGGCGCCACGCAGGGCGCTCCGGCGGGTCGGGGTGAGTCCACTTCATCCCGAACCTCTACGGTCCGAAGAGACTAGATCGGACTGTCCTCGTCCGCAAGTCGTCAAGACCCAAAAATCTAAAACGGTACGTAGAAGGGCCAGCCGACGGTGCGCTCGGCCTCGACGCACTCGGGCAGCGCCGTCCCCGCGACGGAAACGGCGGCGCAATCGCCGCAGAGCCCCTCGGCGTCGCCACTGGGCGGCGTGACGTCGAGGTCGGAGTCGGTGTCGGTGTCGGTATCAGTATCCGTATCGGTGTCGGCGTCGCCGGTGTCCCAGTTGCCCGAGTCGGAGCCCTCCGCCGGCGGTGGCGCCTTGGCCTCGCTCTCCAGCGCCTTGAAGCTGAAGACCGCGTCGTTCTGTGCGAAGATGCCGATGGTACCCGCGTAGTGCTTGGCGTAGGTGCAGCCATTGAGCGTGGCCAGCGGCACCCGGTTGGCGTCGATCTCCGCCGTGCCCCAGTCACCGAGGCCCACGGTGCCGTAGAGGTGGTCGAAGTAGGCCGCCCCGTCGTAGTAGGTCAGGCTGCCGTCGGTGCTGTGGTAAAACATCCTCGTGCCATCGGCGTTCTCGCTGATGCTGGTGAGCTGAAGGTCGCTGCTCACGCGGTCGCCGAGTCCCGTGGTGGTGCGCGTGACGGTGACCGTGCCGAACGCCGTCCAGGCATCATCCGCGCCGCTGTCGGGACCGAAGTCGCTGAACGAGAAGACGATGGCGCCACCGGCCCCGAAGGTGGCGGTGGCGGAGCCCACCCAGTGCACACCCGAGGAGTCGAGGCATCCGTCCGCGTCGGTCACGATGCTGATCACCTGATCGGTCACGTTGACCAGCGGGCAATCGCGGTAGTCCTCGTACGCGAGCTGTGCGACGGTGTACCAGAGGTTCATCGGCAGGTCGGGGGAGCTGACGCTGAGCAGGTCGGGCAGCACCGCCTCGTCGACCGTGCCCGGCACGTTCGGCACCTCGGCCGGCAAAGTGACGCACGAGGTGCAGCCCCAGAGACCGCCAAGGAGGAGCATCATTGCCCGACCGTCGCGGTGACGGTGGGCGTGCCCTTCTCGGTGTCGGTGGCGGCCTTGCGCACCTGCTCGCGGGTGGCGAGGGCGTCTTTCCCCGCGAGCGCGTAGGCGTCGCTGGAGGCGGACGCCCGGTCGAGCGTGGACTGGGTGGCGATGGACTCGGTGTACGACCGGCCGAAGTCGTACTGGAGGTGGGCGGGCTGGCCACAGGCGAGGAGCGTGAGAATCGCGATCATGGTCAGTACTCCTGGAGTATGCGTGTGAGGGCCGCGGCGGCCTGGGGGTGGCCCGGCTGGGCCGAAACCGCGGCCTGGTAGCTGGTGAGGGCGGCGGCCCGGTCGCCCGCCGACTCGCAGGCCACGCCGAAGTTGTAGCGCGCGTCGGGCTCTGAGTTCGCGGCGCGGAATGCCTCGAGGGCCTCGTCGTAACGCTCGATGCGCACCAGCGCGAAGCCGAGGTTGTTGCGCGTACGTTTCGAAGCTGGGTCGGTCTTGAGCGCCGCCCGGAAGGCGTCGATGGCCGGTTCGAACTTGCGCGCCGAGAGGAGCACGAAGCCGAGGTTGTTCTGGACGTCGGCGTTGCTCGGTTGGAGCTTCGCCGCCTTTCGCAGCGCCGTCTCGGCCTCGTCGAGCTTGCTCGCGTCGGCGTACACCACGCCGAGCTGCGACCAGGCCGAGGCCTCGCGCGGGTGTTTCTTCACCACCGCGAGCAATAGCTCCGTGGCGTCGGTGGTGAGGCCGCGCATGTGCATCGCACGCGCTTGCGCCACGTCGAGCCGCACGCCCGTGGCGCCCGACTTTCGCATCTGGCTCACCATCTCCAGCGCCTGCTCCGCCATCCCCGCCTCGAGCAGGGCGTCGAGCACTTCCAGCTGGGTGGCCTCGCGCACGGCGGGGTCGTCGAGGTCGGGGCCGGCCGCGTCGACCGCGCCTGCGAGCGCATGTGCCATCGCGACGACGAGGAGCATCGTCACTCGGCGGCCGTGGGCCGCGTGGCGGCGGCCGGGATGAGGATGTTCTTCATCGAGATCGCCGCCGGGCCCAGCAGGATGATGAGCAACGTGGGGAGGATGAAGATGATCATCACGATGGTGAGCTTCGGCGACACCTGAGCCGCCTTGGTTTCCGCCCGCTGCATACGTTTGACGCGGATGTGCTCGGAGTGGATGCGCAGGGCGCGAGACACCGAGGAGCCGAAGCGCTCAGCTTGCACCAGCACGTTGACCAGCGAGCCCACCTCGTCGAGCCCGATGCGCTCGTCGAGATGCCGAAGCGCCTCCACGCGCGGCACCCCGGCCATCACCTCGTGCGACACCAACTGCAGCTCCAGCGCCAGCTCTGGCGCCGCGATCTCCATCTCGTCGGCCACCCGACGAAAGGCGCTGTCGAGCCCGAGCCCCGCCTCGACCGCCGACACCAGGAGGTCGAGCGCGTCGGGGAAGCCGTGTAGGATCCGTTCCTGGCGCTTCTGGAGCGTGTTCGTCACGTAAATGAGGGGCCCGTAGTAGCCGCCCGCCGCGCCCACCATCCCGCCCGAGGCCAGCCACAGAATCTCGGTCTTGCGTACGAGCATGAGCAACAGGAAGACCGCGAGCGCCCCGAAGACCAGGCCCACCGTGCGCGAGGCGCTGTAGATCTCGGGCGCGGTCTTTCCCCGGAAGCCCGCCTGCACCAGCCAGCGTCGCGTGGCGACGAGCTCGGTCTCGGTGCCCGCCGCGAGCCGCGCCGCCTGCTTGGTGAGCACGTTGAGTCGGGTGGGGAAGGCGGACTCGGAGGCCGGGCCGCCGGTGAACTCGGCCAGCTTGTCGGCCGCCGTGCGGGAGGGCGAGACCACCTGCCAGGTGCCATACGCCAGGAACAACACGAACAAGACCGTGGCCGCAACCGCACCGAGCAGAAGCGGATCGTTCACAGGTCGACCTGCGCGAGCTCGCGCATGATGAAGACGCCCAGGCTGAACATGGTGCCACCGACGAGGAGGAGCAGGTGCCCAAACGGGTCGGTGAACAAGGGGCGGATGTAGTTCGGCGAGAAGATGGTGATCAAGGTGCCGATCGCGAAGGGCAGGCCGCCGAGCACGAAGGCGGTGAACCGGGCCTCGGAGGTGAGTGCCGTCACCTTGCCCTGGAAAACGAAGCGCCCACGGATGGTGTTGGCGATGCTCTGGAGGATCTCCACGATGTTGCCGCCCGTGTCGCGCTGCAACAAGACGGAGCTCACGAAGATGCGCAAGTCGAAACTACGCGGGTTTCGACGACACAAGTTCCGAAAACACTCGCGCGTGTCTCGACCGAGGTTCTGCTCTTCGAAAACCCGGCCGAACTCGCTGGCCAGGGGCTCGGGCATCTCCTCTGCCACCAGGCGCATGCTCTCGCCCATGCCGTGACCGGCCTGCAGCGATCGCGCGAGGAGATCGAGGCCGTCGGGCAGCTGCTCGGTGAGCTTGTTCATCCGTGCCTCCGCCTGCTGAGAGAGAATCAACAGCGGCACGATAGCGCCAGCCGCGCCCAGCACAGCGAGGCCGTTGCGGAAGAGCAAGAAGGCAAGCGCCATGCCGATGAGGCCGCCCAGCGCGCAGCGCTGGTAGAGCGACGCGATGGGGTAGGGGCTGCCCGCCTGGCGGAGGTTCTCCTCCACGGTCTGCAAGAGGCCCTCGCTGCCTTTGGGCTTCTCCTGGAACTTGATGAGCGGCGCGGTCACGCTCTCCACCACGTTGCCGATGCGCCGCGCCAACTCCCGCTGCTCCTCCTCGCGCCGCGACATCCACGTCCAGTAGGCAAACTGCCCGAACAGGATGATCGCCGCGATCACCACCGCGACCGCGATGGCCAGCATCATATTGTCGGCGCTAGACATCCTGCTCAAACCTGAATAGTTCAGGATGGAGATCGATACCGAACTTGGCCAGCCGCGTCGCGAAGCGAGGCCGCACGCCAGTGGCGCGGAAGGCACCGCGCACGCGACCTTCCTCGTCGATGGTGCGCTGGTCGAAAACGAAGATGTCTTGCGTGGTGACGACGTTGCCTTCCATGCCGATCACCTCAGTGACGGCGAGCACCCGACGGGCGCCGTCGTTGAGGCGGTCGAGCTGGACGATGACGTCGACCGCGCGGGCGATCATCTCGCGAATGTTCTTGTCGGACAGGTTGGGCATGCCCATGCCCACCATGGTTTCCAGGCGCGCCACCGCGTCGCGCGTGCTGTTGGCGTGGATCGTGGCCAGGGAACCGACGTGACCGGTGTTCATCGCCTGGAGCATGTCGATCGCCTCGCCGCCGCGGATCTCGCCGAGGATGATGCG
>SXGS01438497.1_pt1 | contig 27927 bp, 25 predicted proteins | sample 3174681 | NCBI WGS metagenome assembly SXGS01 (sample SAMN11356861, study PRJNA531348) | freshwater metagenome | isolation source: freshwater sample F1-80 | place: China: Fuxian Lake, Yuxi | collected 2017-12-25 | reverse complement strand
GTGCAGTCAGTGAGCAGCGGGAGGTGACCGGACAGTGATCGTTGCCATCATGATCGGGCGGAAGGGCTCGTCGGGCTTCCCCGGGAAGAACACCACTCACGTGGCGGGCCAACCCATGGCTTGGTGGCCCCTGGAGGCGGCGCGGAACACGCCGGAGATCGACGTGGTGTACGTCTCGACGGACGACCCTGAGATCGCCCGCATCGGTGCCGACATGGGGGCCCGGCTTATCGAGCGGCCGGCCTACCTGGCCAGCAACGAGGCGCTCGGCGAGGACGCCTTCGTACACGCCCACCAGGTGATCACGGCCGATCTCGACGCGGCCGGTGAGACACCGGAGCTGTACGTGCTGCTGATGGCGAATGCGGTGACTATCTCGTCCGCACAGCTGACGGAGGGCATCGCTGCCATGCGCGAGCGCCCGGATCTCGACTCCGCAGTGACCGTCTCCTGCTACAACATGTGGAGCCCGCTTCGTGCCCGAAAGATCAATGCCGCGGGCCTACTTGATCCGTTCGTGCCCTTTGAGACCTTCGGCGACCCGGCCACCCTCAACTGCGATCGAGACTCGCAGGGCGACGTGTGGTTCGCCGACATGGGCGTGTCAATCATCCGTCCGCGAAACCTTGCCCATCTTGAGACCGGCCTGCTGCCGCAGAAGTGGATGGGTCAGAACATCTACCCGATCAAGAATGTTGGTGGCTTGGACGTTGACTATCCGTACCAGCTGCCCCAGGCCCAGTGGTGGCTGGAGAACCAGGGTCGCTAGTCCCGTTGCAGTTCCTGCGAGGCGTACTCGTCCTCGGGCACCGAGCATTCCAGAGGCAGGCTCCGCAGGTACCTGACCGCCTCCTCGGTGGCCTCGATCTCCATGCGTGAGCGGCAGTCGACTGACATTGATCCCATGTGGCAGGTGAGCAAGCAACGATCTATGTCCTTCAAAGGCCCGGAGTAGGGCTCCTCCTGGAACACGTCGATCGCCGCACCGCCGAGGTGTCCCTCGCGGAGAACCTCGTAGAGGTTGGCCTCGTTGACTATGCCTCCCCGCGACGTGTTGATCAGCAGCGCGTCTGGCTTCATCATCATGAGCTGCTCGCGGCCGATCATGTTGCGCGTCTGCTTGGTCATCGGCAGGTGGAGGCTGATGACGTCGGCCTCGCGGTAGATGGTGTCCTTGCCCACCCAATCCAGGCGCAGCTCGGGGACGAGGTTCGGCTGCGGTTCGAGATCGTTGACGAGGATGCGGGGAGTGCCGAAGGGTACGAGCCGCCGGAGCACGCGACTTCCGATGCGCCCGGTGCCGATGATTCCGATCGTGACTTCGGGGATGCGCCTCCCCATCTGCCTCTGCCACTCGCCGCGATGCATGCCGAGGTTCGCCACGTGCGTGTGGCGAAGCAGGGTGAGCATGAGTCCCAAGGTGAGCTCCGCGACGGCGGGCGCTGGTGCCTCAGGCGTGTACGACACGGCGATCCCGCGCTCGCGCGCCGCCTTGAGATCGACGCTGTCAAGGCCGATGCCCACCCTCGAGATGAGTCGGAGGCGCGGGGCCGCGTCCATCACTGCCGCGGTGATCGGCTCGGTGCCGGCGATCAGGATCTCCACGTCGCTCACCATCGATGCGAGCTCGTCGGCCTTCAGGCGCCGTCCGATGGGGTTGATCTCGAAGTCGACCCCCACTGACTCGAGCAGGTCGATGGGCAGCCGGTTGTGGGCGCCGAACGGGACCGTGGTGATGAGCACTCGTGCCACGTTGCCCACCTCCGCTCGCAACCCCCGCGCGGGAGCCTCGTGGAACGAGCCTAATGTCCCGGCGTCGAGACGAGGCCGTGGATGGCCTCGTCGAGGCCGGTGAGGTCGCGGATGACGGTGGTCGCCTCGGGGAGGTCTGTGGCATGGGTGGAGCTGACCTGGATGAAGAGGGTGTCGTTCGACGTGGCAGCCGCGAGATCCTCTCGACTGTCGCCCACCACGACGCAGCGCTGGGGCCGGTAGCGCCTCCGCTCCAAGAGGCCGCCGACGAGGTCGGACTTGCCCGGGGGCCAGCCCTCAACCGACGTCAGCAGGGACGCGATGCCGCGCGCCTCGAGTATCGCATCGAGCTCGTCCTGGGGGGTTGCCGACACCGCGTGCAGGGGAACGACTCCCGACCACGCGCGCAGCGCGGCCTCCGCGCCGGGGATCTCCGGTGCCGCGATGACGCCGTCGCGAACGGCCGCCGCGAAGGCGTCGACGCGGACGGTGAGCTCCCCTTCCGTCGGCTGACGCCCGAAGGCGAGGACGTGCATGCGGGAGATCTTCTCGATCCGGTTGACGCCACCACTGGCCAGGTGCAGAGCGACGATCTCGTCGTGCAGGTCGGGGTGGTCGGCGAAGGCGGCCGCGAAGGCCTCGCCCTTGACGTGCAGCGAGTCGATCAGCACGCCGTCGACATCGAAGAGGATAGCGTCGAGCTGAGCGGACATGGCCCTACTCGCCGCCGGAGACGGCCATGACCTGCCCGGTGACGTAGGTGTTCCGCTCGGTGCCGAGATCGAGGATGAGGGCAGCGACCTCAGCAGGCTGGGCGAGCCGGTGCATTGGGATCAGGCTCGCACGGGCAGCCATGTCCCGGCCCGGGAACGCCTCGTGGATGGGGGTGTCCGTGACGCCGATGCGCACCACGTTGGTGAGCACCCCGCGGCCGGCCCACTGCGCGGCCGCGCGGGGGATGAACTCGGAGGTGTGATTGGCGAGCGCGTACGCGAAGGAGTCCGTGCCGCCGCCGAACTTCACCCCGATGCTCGAGCCGATCACGATGCGCCCGTAGCCGCGGTCCGCCATCGAGGGTCCGAGGGCGCCCATGACCACATAGTTCGCGAGGGCGCCGACGCTGACAGTCCGGACGAGGGCATCGACGTCGAGCGCCTCGAGCACGGTGGGTGCAGCCACGGCTGCGAGGCAGACGAGTGCGTCGCAGGCCTGCACTGCCTGGGTGGCTGCGAGCGATGCGACGGCGTGCAGGTCGGCCAGGTCGCACGGTACGGGCTCGACGCCGGGATGGACGCTGACGAGACCTTCGACCGCTGCGCGGTTGCGGTGGTAGTGCGCGAGGACGTGGTAGCCGGCCTCGGCGTAGCGAGCACAGACCTCTGCGCCGATGGTCGAGCTTGCCCCGAGGACAAGGACTGACCTGGGTCCGCCTGCCGGTGCTGCCACGGCATCACACTAGCGTCCGGACTGGCATAGTCTGGAGTTCTCGAATCCTCGACGCGGAGCGTGACGGTGAAGGCAGTGCTGTTCGGCGCTCAGGGCCAGCTGGGCACGGCGATCGTCCCGGCGGCGCGGGAGCGCGAGGTCGAACTGGTCTCGGCCGATCGGTCGATCGACGTTGCGGACGCAGGCGCCGTGCAGGCGCTCATCGAGGCAGTGCGACCTGACTGGGTCATCAACTGCGCGGCGATGACCGATGTCGACGGCGCCCACGCGGACCCTCAGCGCGCCTTCGCTGTCAACGCCCTCGGTCCGGGCAACATGGCCCGGGCGGCCGAGTCGGTGGGAGCGAGAGTCGTGCAGATCTCGACGGAGGCGGTCTTCGACGGTGAGCGCACGGCCCCCTATCGCGAGGGCGATGCGTGCCGGCCCGTGTCCGTCTACGGGGCGGCCAAACTCGCTGGGGAGTCCCTGGTGGCCATCTACAGCCCGGAGTCCTTCGTGCTGCGCACTTCGTGGCTGTACTCGGGCGGCTCGGGCATGAACTTCCCCACGCGGATGCTTCAGCAGTTGGACGATCCCGACCGGTCCATCTCCGTAGTCACCGACGTGGTCGGCAATCCGACGCCCACTTCGGTGTTGGCGGACGCCGTCATGGCGCTGGTGAGCGAACCTCCCGCCGCGGGCACGTACCACGTCTGCTGCCTTGAGCCGGCGTCCAAGCACGAGTGGGCTGTGGAGATCGCCGAGAGTGCCGGCTATGACGCGGGGCGCATCACGGCTGTGACGTCTGACAACTATCCGACGGTGGCCCTACGCCCCAAGCATGTGGATCTTTCTTGCGCGAAGTTCCAGTCGACCGGCCTCCTCGACCTGCCGACCTGGCGGGAGGCCTGGCTCCAGACCCAGCGCTGAGCGTCAGGGAGTCACCCCCTGCGGGCGAGCCGTCGACGCACGCCCTCCGAGAGGCTCGAACCAAGAGCCCGCTTCGAGATCCCGATCGTCCCGAGGCCAGCGTAGGCCTTGGCCACCACCGACGCAAGGCTCGCCCCCGAACCGAGGGCCCCAAGGACGACGGATGTCCACTGACGCGCGAGAGCGCGATCGAAGCATGCCACCTCGAAGCCATGCTGGACCTGATTGGCCGAGCGCAGTCGCGCGAACCATTGCGCCACCCGGTCGATATCCTCCGGATCGTCGACCAAGATCGGGAACAAGGTCGCGAGCCGGTGCACTCGACGATCCTCATCCGTCATCTCCAGCCCGAGGGCTCGTGCGGCCAGGTCCGACTGAATCTGGATCTCATGATCGTTCATCTTCGCCAGTGCCGCGCCTTGGGATGTCTGGCTGGCATGGACGCGGTAGGCACCGAGGACCTGGGGCAGGTTGCACAGCAGCATGTCGTCCGACGCGAGGCTCCACATGTCGTAGTCGAGCGAGTTCCCGAAGGCCGGCCGGAAGAGCAACCCCCGCGACAGAAAGTCCGCACGGCGCATGGTCGCGGTGTTGCAGGCAATGGGATTGAGGAACAGCAGAGCGGCGCGGATCTCGTCGTGGCTGCGCGGCAGCCGCTCGATGGCAGTCCGGACAGAGCCGTCTAAGGACTCGATACGGGTTTCCGTCCACGAGCCGCACATCGCGTAGTCGGGATTGGCCTCCAGGAACGCCACTTGTGCAGTGAGGCGCGCCGGGAGGGTCAGGTCGTCCTGGTCGAGCCAAGCGACATAGGTCCCGCTGGCCTCCTCCAGGATGCGGTTGCGCACTCCCACGAGTCCGAGGTTGGTCTCGTTCTCGATCAGCCGGATTCGGGGGTCGGTGAACTGACGGATGACGTCGACGCTCGAGTCCGGTGACCGGTCGTTGACGAGGAGCAGCTCCCAGTTCGCGTAGGTCTCGGCCAGAACGCTGGAGATCGCCTCGGCGATGTACTTCTCGCCGTTGTAGACGGCCATCCCCACGGTGACGAGCGGATAGGAGGCCATGGTGCCTACGATACCGACGATCCCCCTACGCTGGACGCGACCTGATTTCGGGCGAGGAGTCGACACGTGTGCGGTATTGCGGGCGTTTTCTGGGCAGCCGACGTCGACCGGGCGCGTATCGAGTCGGGGTTGACGGCTGCGGTCGCGGCCATGCACAACCGAGGCCCGAACACAGCGGGTCAGACGATCTGGGCGCCGGACGGCGGCGCCGTCGTGGCGATGGGCTCGACCCGGCTGGCGGTGCTTGATCTGACCTCGGCGGGCCAGCAGCCCATGGCCACTCCCGACGGACGATTCACGATCGTCTACAACGGAGAGATCACAAACTACCTCGAGGTGCGCTCGACCCTGGAGGCCGCGGGCGTGGCTTTCGAGTCGACCAGCGACACCGAAGTTCTCCTCCAAGCGTGGGCCCGGTGGGGTGACGCGGCACGTGATCGCCTGGAGGGCATGTATGCGTTCGCGGTTATCGATCGAGTGGCTGGGACACTGACGCTGTGCCGAGACCCCTTCGGCATCAAGCCGCTGTTCTACCGGTACGTCCCTGGCCGAGGACTGGCCTTCGGCAGCGAGATTGCCAGCATCCTCCCCTTACTGCCGGGACAGCCGAGACTTGATTGGAGGACGGCTGCCGCCTACCTCTCAGCGGGTGCGTACGACGATTCGGCCGCCACTTTCATCGAGGGAGTTCGCCAGCTTCAGCCCGGGCGCAGCATCGTCGCGAACCTGCACACCGGGGCGGTCCAGCTGGATCTTCCGGTGCGTTGGCGGCCCGAAATCGCCACCGACGACACGATTACTCCCGCCCAGGCGGCGGAGGGCGTGCGGTCGCTGCTTCTCGAGAGCGTTCACCGCAACCTACGTGCGGATGTGCCGGTCGGGATCGCCCTCTCGGGCGGTATCGACTCGAGCGCCATCGCCTGCGTGGTGCGCCGGCTGGAACCGGACTACCCGCTCCGGGTCTTTAGCTTCGTCTCACCGGACAAGGGGGCCGGCGAGTCGCGCTGGATCGATCTCGTTAAGGCGGGATTGGGGGCTGAAGCTTGGACCGTGACGCCCACTGTTGCTGATCTCGGCAACGACCTCGACGACGTGATCCTTGCTCAGGGAGAGCCCTTCGGCTCCACGAGCATCTACGCTCAGTACCGCGTCTTCAAGCTCATGCACGACGCGGGCATCGTGGTGTCGTTGGATGGGCAGGGTGCCGACGAGGTCTTCGCTGGCTACCACGGTTACGTTGGTGAGCGCACGCGCAGTCTCCTTGAGACGGGCAACGTGGGCGGTGCCATGGCGTTTCTGCGCGAGTGGAGCCGGTGGCCGGGCCGGTCGCTGCCGAAGGGAGTGGCGCGGGCAGGGGCGCAGTTCGCGCCCACTGCGGCGGTCGACGGGGTCTTTCGGCGCATGCCCGGCGTGCTGCCGAATGGTGTCGACCTGGCACTCCTGCGGGAAAGGGGGCTGGGCTGGTCTTGGCCCCAACATCTGGCCGAGACCGATGGACGTCGGGGAGAACGGGTGAAGGCCGAACTGAGGGCAGCGCTGACTCAGCGTGGGCTCCAGTCCCTGCTGCGGCACGGTGACCGCAATTCGATGCGGTTCTCGGTGGAGAGTCGCGTGCCGTTCCTGGACCGCCCACTCGTCGACTACGTCCTCCAGCTACCGGAGGGCATGCTCATCGACGGCCGAGGGACGTCCAAGGCAGTCCTTCGCGCTGCGATGCGCGGAATCGTGCCGGACGAGGTACTCGATCGGCGCGACAAGGTCGGCTTCGAGGCTCCAGACACCGTGTGGATCGATCAGCAGAGAGCGCTGTTCGCCAGCCGCATCAACGAGGCCCCCGACATCGGCTTCCTCGACAAGCGCCAGATCCTCGCCGGGATCGATCCGAGCCGAGGGCCGGGAGGCACCGTACGGCCGATCAGGGGATGGCTCGCCTGGCGGATATTCAACCTGTATCGCTGGGCCGCGCTCGTCGGGGTGGACTGCACCTAACGGGGGAGTCTGGCGCAGGCACTGAGGAACTCGAGGCGCTGTGCCTCCTTCACCGACGTGTCGAGGAACCTGATGTCTGCGTGCTCGACACGGCGTCCGCGCCAGCCGTCAACGAACATTTCGACCTGAGGCAGTCGTTCGATGAGTGCGCCAGCCCGGTTCGGCAGCTTCAGGTAGACCGGGCTGTCGTCCGGGATGTCGGTGTCCTCGTACGCACCGATCACGGGAAGCCCGCGGGCGAGGTACTCGCGAGATTTCAGCGGCGACGCCTCCTGCATCCCCTTCGAGTAGAGCGCGAGCGTGCTCAGCCCCACGGTGGCATTCGCGAGGATCGGCACGTAGTCGCTGCTGCCGAGCTCTCCATGGTGGGTCACGTTCGGGCGAGGACCCTGCCCCTGCGGTGCCATGGCTCCGATGATGTCGAACTGCCAGTCGGAACGCTGACGGGCCAACCCGTAGACCTCCTCGAGGCCGTGCCACGGCACCCCCGGATGGCCGATGAATGCCAGTCGAACGGGCTGATTGGAGGCGAGCGGCGGGAGAACCGGGACCCGATTCAGGTCGATCCCGTTCCCGATGACGATCCGGTTCATGGTCGCGAAGTCGTAACTCACGGACGTGGACAGTTCGCGGCTGACGAAGACCATGCCGATCGCCCCTCTGTGGCAGGCGCGACGAGTGGCCAGCGTCAGCACCCGTCGGGGGATCGGAGACAGCCTCGCCTCGGCCAGGTCGTCGGACTGGATCTCGATGACGTGCCGGATGCCATGCAGTGCACGGGCGGCCGAGGCCTGGCGGGGAGAGGTGCGTACGTACGTGATGTCAGGATCCCAGGCGGACACGGCCTTGAGCAGTGACGACTGTGTCCTGACCGACTCCAGCGGTCCGGAGAACCCCTCCGCCCGCACGGTCTGCGGCAGCGCCTGCCAGTCCGGAACGGCCGCATGAGTAGTGGCCACGAAGAGCCCGGCGTCGACCCCCTGGGTCTGCCACGCGCGCACCTGGTCGGCGATCTTGGTTAACACGCCCGTGGAGGCGCCGTGCCGCCACGTGAGGAGATAGGCGACCTTCATCAGGTGGCAGACGCGGACTGGCCACGGCGAGACAGCGACCGCGCAAACGAGTAGAGACCCGACTCCGAGGCAAAGTCGGTGTGCGGCCGTTCGGGGCGCGACAGGTAGGTGTCCCACTGCTCTCGTGTCCACCCCAGCTTCTTCAGGAAGTAGGTGATGTCCGAATCCAGATCCGCCTGCGACGGATAGGGGCTCGGCTCGAGCTCCGTGAGTGCCACGTCGCGAGTCATCTGCCCGGACACGATGAGATTGCTGTAGTCGACCCGTCGCATGTCGACGTTGAACTTCGTCGGCAGGATGTGTCCCATGTACAGGCGGGTGAAGACGGATTCATAGTGCTTGTGCGGGTAAGGCTTGTAGTTGAAGTCACGGACGAGTTGGGTGATGGCATCGGCCTTCTGGTAGTCGACGTAGTCGAGGAACGACACCCATCTGATCCGACGAACGGCAACGTTCCAGATGTACCCCATCGTGCCGATGGCCGGGAACGATCGCAGCGATGCGTCACTGGAGGACTTCAGTAGCGATTTGATGTTGCGCTTGTCGTACTTGAGCCAATTCCACGACGACGGAATACGCATGCCCTCTGTGGCGAGGTTCGTGCCGGAGAGGATGAACCGCGTCTTCCACTCATGGGCCTGCTGGTAGTTGACCGCAAGCATGGCGTTGTCGTACAGGAGCTCGATATCGATGACGTCTGCGTCGAAGAATGACTGCTGAAGGGCGCGATACTCGTCCCAGTCGACGACGTACGTGAACAAGTCCACACCGAGAGTTCGAATGAGGTTCTCAATGTTGCTCTGTGCCAACTCCGAGTTCCATCCGTTGTCCATGTGAACCGCAAGCGGGCGCAGGCCGGACCGCACCGCCTGAACGATCGCCCAGGAACTGTCGACGCCGCCGGAGACACCGATGATGCAGTCGTAGCGCTTCCCCTTGCCTTCGGCCTTGACGAGTGAAACGAGCTCCTCATACTCACGGACCCTCGTCGCGGGTGACTTGGCGAGCTCGGACCCAGCTCGCTCGATGAATTCTGTGCAGTAGTTGCACTGGCCCTCGGCGTCGAACGTGATCTCGCGAGCCGTCGTGTCCATGACGCAGCGGGTACACTGCCGATACGCGATCGTGTTCTCGGAAGAGGGGTTCATTTTCGGGCCTTCAGGGTCGCGAAACTCGGGTCATCGAGGTAGGTGATGAGGACAGCTCGGTGTGGGCCCTGGAAGACGAAGAAGGCACCAGCGGCCACCGCGCTCGCGCCCGCATCGAATGCCGCAACTATGTCGTCGAGCGAGCCCACGCCACCATTCGCGATCAGGGGCACCGGCACCGATCGAGCGGCCGACGAGATGAGTTCCAAGTCGAGTCCAGACAGCGTCCCCTCGCGATCGACGGCTGTCAACAGGACTTCGCCAGCACCCGCCTCGACTGCGCCTACCATCCACTCCTGCCAGGACGGCTTGATTGCCTTCTGCTGTGCGGAGGCATAGAGCCGGTCGCCGCCCAGCCGCGAGCGCTTGACATCGACCGACACCATGACGCTCTGGCTGCCGTAGCGAGACGAGATGGCCGAGATGAGGTTGTAATCGCTGAGCGCCGCGGTCTGGATGCTGACCTTCTCGACTCCGAGTTCGAAGATACGCGAAGCGTCATCGACGGTCGTGATGCCCCCGCCGTAACACACGGGCATGTAGCACTCGTCCGCGAATTGGCTGATCATCTCGAAATTGGGACCTCTACGGAACCGAGAGGCCTCGATATCGAGAACGATCAGTTCATCAGCCGCCTTGTCATTGAAGATGCGAATCGCATTGTTCGGGTCGCCCACGTACTTCGGATCCTTGAACTGCCGCGTCTTCACGAGCCCGCTGCCCTGGACGAGCAGGCATGGTATCACTCTGGGCCTCAGCACGTGGTCTCCAGGAAGTTCCGCAGGAGCCGTAGTCCGAATCGGTGGCTCTTTTCAGGATGGAACTGCACTGCGCCAACATTCTCGCGGCCAATGGCCGCAGCGAACCGGGTTCCGTAGTCAGCCGTGGCGATGACATCAGAGGGATCAGCGCATTCGACCCGGTACGAGTGGCAGAAGTAGAAGCGTTCGTCGGAGTTCTGTTCGGGGAACAACCGGGTCGGGCGAACGGGGGTCACGTCGTTCCAGCCCATGTGCGGGACCTTGAGAGCGCATCCAGCGCCGGAGGGGAACCGCACAGAACGGCCCGGAATCCAGCCGAGCCCGGACCCCGGACCTTCCTCGCTCGAGTCGACGAGCAGCTGCATTCCAACGCATACGCACAGGACTCGTCGACTTCCGTCCTGCATGATCTCAAGGAGTGGCTCGCGCCACCCACCCTCGTTGAGCACGCGTGCTGCGTAGTCGAAGGCACCCACGCCAGGAAGGATCACGTGGCTGGCCGCGCGGAGGTCCTCCGGCGAAGTCACCCGTCTGGGGTCGCCCCCCAGTTGGGCGACCATCTTCATCATCGCCGCGAAATTCCCGATCCCGAGGTCAGCGATTCCGACGATCATGGACTCTGCTCCGTCTCGGGTGGTCATCCGCCTTCGTGCGGCGGGAATTGGTCGCTAGTCTAACGTTTGAGTTCACTTGGGCACCGTGCCGACTGTCGATGTCACGAGAGGCCATTTGCGCCATGCACGATTCACGGCCGACCGTCTACCTGTTCACGGAGACCTACCCGTATGTCGGACCCGATGACCCCTTTCTTCCCGCGGAGGTCCGTGTCCTCGCCCGCACGCTGGACGTGTGCCTGATCCCGACCGCGATGGGCGCCGAGCCGGTGGCCTCGGACCTCGGTGGGGTGCGTGTCGAGCTCGGGCTGTCGGAGTATGCGTCCCGTGCCGGGACACGAGTCCTCAGCCTGGTGCAATCGCTCGTCACCGCCGACCTCTATCGCGAGTTGGCACGACAGCGACCCCTTAGCCTGAGACCCCGCGCGGCCGCCACCATCGGTACTCGGTTGTCCCGTGCGCTGACCGTCGAGCGATGGGTGCGCCGCCACCTTCTGCCGATCGACCGACCTGCCGTGGTCTATTCGTGGTGGAGTGCGGCTTACGCGGTTGGCCTGGCGCGCGCTCTGCGTTCGGCGGACACCCCATTGATAACCCGAGCGCACGGCTATGACCTGTATGCGCAGCAGGAGGTCATCGGTTTCGTGCCATTCCAGTCGATGCTGCTGGATCGCGTCGACAGGGTCATGTCGGCGTCTGAGGCGGGGACGGCGTATCTGCGCCAGCGGTTTCCCGGTCGGGCGTCGAAAGTGTCCACTGCGTATCTGGGAATTGAGGGTCAGCCGGAGACAAGCGGAGCTTCGGTCGATGGTGTGTTGCGCCTGGTGAGCTGCTCCGCCGTGAGTCCCGTCAAGAGAGTCGAGCTCCTCGCCAGAGCTCTGTCCGTCGTGGCGGAGCGGAGACCGGATCTTCGGTTTCATTGGACCCACATCGGTGACGGCGAGCTGAGCGCGCACCTTGCCGCATACCTTGAGTCGCAGCCATCTTTGGCTGGCTCGTGGGCGCTCACCGGATTCCTGGAGCCCGCGAGCGTCAAGGCCTGGCTGATGGACAATCCCGTAGACCTCTTCGTGAACGTCAGCGCGTCCGAGGGCTTGCCCGTTTCGCTCATGGAGGCGGCGAGCTTTGGCATCCCGATGATGGCGACGGCCGTTGGTGGGAACCCAGAGATAGTGGATAACACGTGCGGGGTCCTCCTGCGTCCGGATCCGACGCCTGGGGAGATAGCACAAGCAGTACTGGACTTTGCTGCCGTCGACAGCGAGCGTCTTCAAGCCCTGCGCACTGGTAGTCGGGAACGCTGGGAGGCACTCTTCACGGCTGACCACAATTACGAGGCATTTGCCACGATGCTGGTCAAAGCAGCGGTGGAGCACTGACCAACCACTGCGGTGCGCAATACTTATGCGCGTCGGTTGGGTCGACGAACAGGAGGACGTGACGTGGAACCCGCGGTGGACTGTGCGCTCGTGGGAAGTGTGCGCATCGGGCAGCGACGCACGGATCGGCTCATCAGCGGAGGAGTCCCCGCAGCCCGGCCGGTCGCCGTCTGCGACACAAACCCGTCAAGAGAGAAGCTATCGGCGGCCAGACACATCGCCGAGTCGATGATTGGCGTGGGCATCATGCGCGATGCAGTCCGAACTGTTGTGACAACGACTTGCACGGCAGACTCGGATGATGCGGAGATGGCGATTGAGCGAGTTCGGGGAAGCCACTTCATCATCGGGGACCTGGTTTCCCGCCCTCTTGCCGATGTCGATCGGATGATCCCCCACGCTCGTCGTCGAATGTGTTGATGATCCGCCTGCCGCGTCGGACGATGGGAACGGGGCTCCGCGATGAGTAACGGCCTGACGGCGGCTGGAGACTGCGGGGGGGGCCCGGAGGTGACCTTCGTCATTCCGTGCCTCAACGAGGAAGAATCCCTCGGGGCCGTTCTGGCTGAGATCTACGGTGCCTTCTCAATGTCGGAGTTGAACTTCGAGGTGGTGGTTGCCGACAACGGGTCTACGGATCGGTCGACCGAGATTGCTCGTTTGGCGGGCGCTCGCGTGGTGGAGATTTCTACCCGCGGATATGGATCTGCGATCAAGGGTGGCGTAGCGGCTGCAAAGGGCCAGTTCTGCGTCATGGGAGACGCCGACGGGAGCTACCCCTTCGCCGATTCCATGGCTCTCGTCCTGGGATTGAGAGGGGGGGCTGACATCGTCATTGGAAACCGATTCAAGGGCGGGATCGAACCCGGGGCGATGCCGTGGCTACACCAGCACCTAGGCAATCCCGTTCTCTCCGCCCTAGGACGGGTTCTGTTTCGCGTCCCGGTGGGTGACTTCCATTGCGGCCTTCGCGGTTTCCGAACGGACAGGATCCGGCAGTTGGATCTCAACGCGCCCGGGATGGAGTTCGCCAGCGAGATGCTCGTCCGAGCGCAGAAGTCGGGTTACCGCATCGAGGAAGTTCCAGTACACCTTCGCCGCGACCTCAGGTCACGTCCACCGCACTTGCGCACCTGGCGCGACGGCTGGAGGCACCTGAGATTCCTGCTGGCTCACAGCCCGGGTTGGATGTTCCTGGTGCCGGCATTCCTGACTGCTGCCGTCGCGTTGGTGATTGCAGTCATGGCTTTCGTGGGGCCCCTGAGTACGGGGACCGTGGAGTTCAGTTATCGCACAAGCCTGGTGGCCTTAGCCCTGGCCATGGTGTCTTGTGCTGCCGCATGGTCGTTCGTCATTGGGAGGGTCTTGGTTGGTGCGCCCCTTAGGCCGTTGCCCTACGTTACGGAGATAGCGGCCACAGGGTCGCTGGTGGTGGGGCTGGCCGGCATTGTTCTCGTGTGGAGTCAGTACGTACACTGGGCGGACAGCGACTTCGGCGCGCTTCCGTTTGGGCGGAGCCTCCTGGTGGCAGTGCTCGGCTGCCTCCTGATCGGACTGGGTGGGGTGTCCTTCTTCCTCTCATTCCTCTACGGCTTGGCAAGGAACATGAGGTGAACGGTGAATTTCCGTGGGTCATCGTCGGTTCCGGGCCCTCGGGATGTGCAGCCGCTGAGTCCCTTGTCCGTCGAGGAATCGTCCCGATCATTCTCGACGGCGGTATCGAGGCCCGGCGCGAAGTGAGCCAATCAGGCATTGGAACCCGAGCCGAACCGGGCAAGAAGGCGTGGTTCGGGTCCGTCGCCTCTTACGCGCAGCCCGATGCCGTCGACCTTGCCTATGCCCCTGAAGTGCTAGCTAGGGCGAGTTTTGGCCTCGGCGGGTTCAGCAGGGTCTGGGGAGGGACAGTGGACCTTCCCGAGGACTGGTCTAGCTGGCCAATAGACGCACGCCCTGATGTCGGCGACCTACAGGTCCTGTCTGCCGTGCTCCCCCAGGCCGAGACGGCATGGGGGGACGACGCTATTCGGGAAGGATTCCGGGTGCCGGGCGCACCTGCGGCGGCAAGGGCCATGCGGTTGTTCCAACGGGCAAGTGAAGGAGGGCGCTGGGACGTACGCGCCTCTAGAGTCGCGATTCAGACCGGCGACTCGTCGCCGAGGCCTTGCCAGCCATGTGGGCGGTGTCTGTCGGGCTGCGAGCGCGACGCCATATGGTTCGCGGGCGAGCCCATCCTGACTCGAGCTCGCGAAGGAGTAGTGGATTATCGACCGGGCGTCATCGTGCGGCGAGTTGAGGAACTCGACGATAGTGCCGTTCTTCATGTCCTCTGGCCCGATGGCTCGACGGGCCAGATTACGGCGGGCCGCGTGTTGATCGGTGCCGGAGCAATCTCCAGTGCTGCCATAGCGGTCTCGTCCCACGTGGCTGATTCATTGGTTCTCCGAGACACTGGCACGGCTTTCACGGCCGCCATTTCCATGCGCGCCGAGGTAAAGGGATCGGGGCTTCACCACGGTCTCTCGAACTGGTGGATCAAGGACCGTCACGACCAGTTCATGGCGCAGGTCTACCCGCCGACTGAAGAGCATGCGGATCGACTGGCGAGCCGAATGCCCGGAGGAAGCCATTGGCTGTACCCGGCACGAGTCCTCGCGCGTCAATTGCATCCGATTGTGGCCTACCAGGCGGTAGCTGACTCAGACTCCCTTGTTGTTGAGTGGGTGGGGGGGCAGGTGGGGGTCCGAATCCAATCCTCGCTGGCGTCACGCGCGGCGTTCGTGTCGCGTTTGTCGCGACTTAGCCGTGCCTTCCGCAAAGCGGGGTACCTCCTGCCGGTCTCCAGCACGGAGTTCTCCCCGGCGGGGACGGGCTACCACAGTGGAGCATCGCTCCCCCACGGTGTCGGTACGGATGCGCTTGGGCGACCTCACGGAATGCGGCGGACACACTTCATCGATGCGACTGTACTGCCCGCCATCTCGGTGGGCAGCATGACTCCGACCGTTATGGTCAATGCGATACGGATAGCACGCCAGTGCGTGGAGGAAGGTGCAGCGTGAGAATCCTGGTGACGGGCGCATCCAGCGCGATCGGTCGCCGCGTTTGCATCCAGGCAACAGGCCGTGGGCACGAGGTCGTGCGCTTCGCCCGGAAGGCGAGTGACGGCGATGTCACCTTTCAACTCGGTGCGCGGCTCCGCCCGGGGGATTTGGCCGGTGCGGACGCGGTTTTGCATCTGGCTTGGGATTGGGCAGCTCCGCCCAACTCCTACCTTCGCGTCAACGTCGACGGCTCCCGACGACTGCTGGACTCCTGTGCGGAGGCTGGCGCGTTGCCGGTGCTCCTGTCGACCTTCACAGCCTTCAGCCAGAGTCGATCTCAATACGGGGATGCCAAGCGGGCACTTGAGTTTGACTTCCAGTCAGCGGGAGGTGGTGCCGTTCGAGCTGGACTCATCTGGGGGGAGTCCCTCAGCGGGATGGTGGCGACGGTCGCGAAGCTTGCCCGAATCTCGAAGGGTTGCCCGCACCTGGTCCCGGACCCCGTGGTCTTCCACTCGGAGGTCGGAAGCTTGAGCGGCGCGCTCATCGACTACTTGGCGGCTAGGCCGAGCGACACGCCGGTCAAGCTGGGCGCCCACGACGCCCCCGTGCGTCTCTCAGAGATCTCGCACGCCGTTCGGGCATCCACGGCGGGACCGCATGTTCGGATTCCGGTGGCCCTCGTCAGAGGGACCGCACGCACGTTCGAGTCGGTTGGAGTCTCCCTGCCCTTCAGGGCGGACAGCCTCGCGGGCGGTCTTGCCCCCGGCGATGTGGGCCGTAGTTCGATTGGTGACAGATTCATCCAGGGCTTCCCAGACTCGAGGGAGTTCCTGGGGTGGCTGCGGAACCCGTCACACCGGGTCGGTGCCTGGTGAGTCACTCACCTACCATGCAGGCATCGCATCTAGGTCGCACCGCCGGTGTCCTTGCGGCTGCTTCGGGACTCCTGTGGTTCGGCATTGCGGTGGCCTGGGTGAGTGGCGATTTCACGATCTTTCCCGACTCATCGGGCTACGAGGCATCGCAGGGTTTCCCGGTCTCCTTCGTCGGCGACGCCTGGCGCGCTTGGCCGACGCCATTGCTCTTCTCGTTGACGCCGGATTACCGAGTCCAGTCCTTACTGCAGACGCTTCTGTACGCGGCCGGATGGACGGCCATTATCTGGGTGTATCTCTGGCGGAAGATCTGGTGGAACGCCGCGCTGTCCTCGGCGGCTCTGGTGGGCCTAGCGCTGACGCCGCTGTACCTTCAATGGACTTTGACCATTCTCTCGGAGGCGACCACTCTGGGACTCGTTCTGCTGGGAGTGGCCGCGGCCCAGGCAACGGCTGATCGTTTCCCGGCGCGTCGCAGGCCGCAGCTTTCGGTTTGGGTTCTCGGCTGTGCCTCAGTGGCCCTGCTCGGACTCGCGGCCATCAACCGCGTAACGCTCGTCATGCCAATGATCGCGATCGGCGCAACCCTTGTGATCCTTGGCTGGAGGCACAAGGCGAGGACTGTATCGGGAGTGCTGGCCGTGCTCCTTGTCGTCACGTTGGGGTACACCGTTTGGCTCAACGGGCGGATCGACGAACATTGGGGCGTTTCGCGATCCGCGACTTACTACGGGTACCTGACTGCTTCCGAAACGGATCTCCAGACCATTTTGGCCGACCCGTTGTTTGACTACATGACCGCGATCGGACCAAGTTGTCTGGCGGGCCTCAGAGCCAGTGCAGGTGGCGTTGCTGCCCCAGATCCTTATCAAGTCCGCGGCGTCCTCAGCACGGAGTGTTCAGAGGGCGTCGCCTGGCTTGAGGAGCATTTCCAGCCCGAGTACTTGAAATTCGTAGCGACACATCCGACCTACACGGCTAGGTTCCTGCTCCACTATCTTCCGCAGGTTGGTGACACGGGTGGATACGGCGCGATCACATCCGTCCTCCCTGTGTCAGTCGCGAACCTGTACTCATCCTCAACAGACGGTGCGCATGCTTACCGGCCGATCTACCTTTGGCTGGCGGTGTGGCTCGGGTCCGCGGTGGTGATGACCCGCATGCTGATGCGTAGACGGATTAGTGCGACCCAGGCACTGGTGCCATTAGCGACTTCGACCGCCGGCGTGGCTTCACTTATCTTGACTGTTCTGACGCTCAACTCCGAGGTAGTGCGCATCGCCTCGCAGAGTACGGCCCTGTTGATCTCATCAACGATCTTGATCCTCGCCGCGATGGGCGACTCCCTGTCACAGCGAAGTTCCGTGATTAGGTAAGGAGCGTGATGACGCTGGTGCTATGGGGGCTGCAGATTGCGCAAGAACCGAGTGCTCCAATGCGCCATGCGGGTGGGGGATCGGCAAGCTTCCGCGAGCACTTCAAGGTGGCCGGGGCGCCCTCAGGTTTCCACAACCAGTAGTCGCTGCCGCAACCCGATCGTTGCGGGCTCCCTGAGCTGCCGGTTGCCGTGTTCGTTGCGAAAACCGAGCGCAGGCGGCTGATCCGGGAGCCCTGGGCGGTGGTGCACGCGCAGCCCGTGATCGCAGTGGCGCTTGTGTGCACGCCCGAGCCCCGAGCACGAATGGGAGGGGGTAGCGTAGCGATTCGTGGACTGTGGGACTTTGGAAGATGAGCGTCGAAGTGCCGATGGGGGTGAGCAGAGTGTCCGTTGTGCATCCCACCGCTGAAGTATCACCCGCGGCCACTGTCGGCGAGTCGGTGTCGATTTGGCAGTACGCGCACATTCGTGAGGGCGCTCGCTTGGGCTCGGGGACCGTCGTCGGTCGGGGCGTCTACGTGGGCCCGGATGTGGTGATCGGTGAGAGATGCAAGATCCAGAACTACGCCCTGGTATACGAGCCGGCCGTCGTGGCAAATGGCGTGTTCATCGGCCCTGAGGTGGTCTTTACGAACGATCGAGTCCCGCGGGCCATAAATCCCGACGGCACTCTCAAGTCCTACGACGACTGGCAACCGGTGGGTGTCACAGTTCTCGAGGGCGCCTCGGTGGGGGCCAGGTCGGTGTGCGTTGCACCGGTGACGATCGGGCGCTGGGCACTTGTGGCCGCGGGCTCGGTAGTCGTCCATGACGTGCCCGATTTCGCCCTGGTTGTGGGATCACCGGCGCGTCGTATCGCATGGGTTGGCCCCGCCGGCAACCAACTCATGCCGTCGGTGCACGGATCGGACGTGCTCGCCTGCCCTACGACGGGGGCTCTATTCCGATTGGTGGCACCGGAAACCCTCGTTGAGGAGACTTCTCAGTGATCGACATACCCGCCGCGCGACCATTTATCGGCCCTGAAGAACGTGCTGCTGTCGACCGCGTCCTTGAGTCGGGGATACTCGCGCAGGGCCCTGAAGTCGCCTCCTTCGAGCGAGAGTTCTCCGAGCAGGTGGTTGATGGCCGACATGCCGTGGCGGTCAACTCGGGCACCTCGGCACTGCACCTTTCTCTCTTGGCTGCGGGCATAGGCCCGGGCGACGAGGTGATCGTCCCGTCCTTCACCTTTGCAGCGACTGCCAACTCCGTGGCACTCACCGGAGCCACGCCCGTGTTCGTAGACATCGAGCCGCGCCACTTCTGCCTCGATCCGGAGGCGGTGGAGGCCGCCGTGGGGCCACGCACCCGTGCTGTGATGCCCGTGCACCTGTACGGCCATCCCGCCGACATGCGTCGTCTCTCGGCCATATGCGAGGCCAACAGCGTGCTCCTCGTCGAGGATGCTGCACAGGCTCATGCGGCGTCGATCGCCGGGATCCCCGTGGGGGCCTGGGGCGTGGCGGGCTCCTTCTCCTTCTACCCCACGAAGAACATGACGACGGGCGAGGGCGGGCTGGTCACCACGGGCGACGAGCAGATCGCGCGAACCATCAGGCTGCTGCGCACTCAGGGCCAGGAACGTCGCTACGAGAACGAGATCGTCGGCCTCCACAACCGGATGACTGACATCAACGCCGCCATCGGCCGGGTCCAGTTGAGCCGCCTTCCGCAATGGACGCGCCAGCGTCAGGAGAACGCGGCGTTCTACGACAATCACCTGCGCGGAGTCGTGACTCCGCCTGTCGCGGACGGCGCCGTTCACGTCTACCACCAGTACACGATCAGGATCGTCGGGCTCGAACGGGATGACTTCGCCCAGCGCCTTGCCGATCAGGGTGTGGGAACCGGTGTCTACTACCCCATCCCGAATCACCGTCTCCCAGCCTTTGCGCGTGACCTCGACCTCCCGGCGACCGAGGTGGCGGCGCGGGAGTGCCTGTCGCTGCCCGTCTACCCCAGCCTGACGGCGGACGAGCGCGAGCGGGTCGCGGTCGCCGTCAACGATGCTGCTGCGGCAGGATCGTGACGTGGCCAATCTGCGCGCGGGACTCGTCGGGCTCGGCGTCATGGGCCGCCATCACCTGAGGCTGCTGAACGCCCTCGACGGGGTCGACTTCGTCGGCGTCGCCGATCCGGGGCTCCCGCTGGACCCCACGGACATCACGACCTACGCCTCGCTTGAGGCGCTGATCGACGCCGGCGTCGACTACTGCGTCGTCGCCGTGCCCACGGCACTGCACGAGCAGGTGGGGCTGCAGCTGGCCGACGCGGGAGTGAACGCCCTCATCGAGAAGCCGCTGGCCTTCGAGCCCGCTGCCGCCGAACGCCTGGCCCGGGCCTTCGCCTCGCGTGGACTCGTCGGCGCGGTTGGGCATGTCGAGCGCTACAACCCTGCCCTCCAGTCAGCCCGGACCCGCATCTCGAACGGCGACCTCGGCGCGGTCTACCAGGTGGCCACGCGCCGTCAGGGCCCGTTCCCGGCGCGGATCGCCGACGTTGGGGTGGTCAAGGACCTTGCGACGCACGACATCGACCTGACGTCGTGGGTCGTGCAGGCGCCTTACCTCTCAGTGTTCGCGCAGACGGCGCACCGCTCGGGCCGCGAGTTCGAGGACCTCGTGTCCGTGACCGGCATGCTCGACCGCGGCATCGTCACGAGCCACCTCGTGAACTGGGTGTCGCCGTTCAAGGAGCGGGTCACCGTGATCTCCGGCGAACTGGGGGCGTTCGTCGCCGACACGCTCAGCGCCGACCTCACGTTCTACGCCAACGGCCTCGTGCCGACGGAGTGGGATGAGGTGGCGAACTTCAGAGGAGTCCGTGAGGGCGATGTCGTGCGCTTCGCCATCACCAAGCCGGAGCCGCTGCGGCTGGAGCACGAGGCCTTCCGGGATGCCGTGCGCGGCCTGCCCTCCGACATCGTCACCATGGAGCAGGGAGTCGCGGTGACCCGCATCGCCGACGCCATCCTTCGGAGCGCCGCGACCGGTGACGTGGTGACGCTGTGACCGACCTCATGACCATCACGGTCGTCGGGCTCGGCAAGATCGGCCTCCCGCTCGCGGTTCAGTATGCCGGCCTGGGCCACCGGGTCATCGGTGCCGACATCAATGCCTCCGTCGTCGCCGACGTCAACGCCGGCGTCGAGCCGTTCCCCGGCGAGTACGACCTGGCACCACGCCTGCGCGCGCTGGTCGACGCGGGCACCCTCACGGCCACGACGTCCACGGCGGAGGCCGTCGGAGCGAGCGATGCGGTGGTCGTGGTCGTGCCGGTCGCGATCGACGCCGCCGGAACGCCCGACTTCCGCCACATGGACGGCGCACTGGCGGACATCGCCGGGTCCGTGCGAGCCGGCACGGTGGTGAGCTTCGAGACGACGGTGCCGATGGGCACCACTCGCTCGCGCTTCGCACCGGCAATCGAGGCGGCGTCCGGGCTGCGCGAAGGCAACGACGTCTTCGTCGTCTACAGCCCCGAGCGCGTGCTCACCGGTCGGGTGTTCGCCGACCTGCGCCGGTACCCCAAGCTCGTGGGGGCGCTGAGTCCCGCGGGCGCTGAACGTGCTGCCGAGTTCTACGAGTCGGTGCTGGAGTTCGACGAGCGACCCGACCTGCCCCGGCCGAACGGCGTCTGGGATCTCGGCTCGGCGGAGGCCGCCGAGCTCGCGAAGCTGGCCGAGACCACGTACCGCGACGTGAACATCGCGCTGGCCAACACCTTCGCTGTGTACGCCGAGAGTGCCGGCATCGACATCGGGAGGGTGATCGACGCCTGCAACTCCCAGCCGTACAGCCACATCCACCGACCCGGCGTTGCCGTGGGCGGCCACTGCATCCCCGTGTACCCGCACCTGTACCTCAGCAACGATCCGTCCGCGGTCCTCGTGCGCACGGCCCGTGAGGTCAACTCCGCGATGCCTGCGCACATCGTGGACCGACTGTCCGGCGCCCTGTCGGGGCTGGCGGGGCGGAGGGTCGCGATCCTCGGGGCGGCCTATCGCGGCGGGGTCAAGGAGACGGCGTTCTCGGGGGTCTTCCCGCTGATCGAGGCGGTCTCCTCGCGTGGCGGGCTCCCCCTCGTCCACGACCCGATGTACTCGGATGACGAGCTTGAGCAGGTGGGTCTCGTGCCGTTCCACTCAGGCGATCCGGCTGACGGTGCGATCCTGCAGGCCGACCATGCCGAGTACGCCTCATGGGGCCCCTCCGACATCGTGGGGATTCGGTGCCTCGTCGACGGCCGGGGCGTGACCACCGACTCCCAGTGGCCCGGCGTGGAGCACCTGGTGATCGGGCGATCGGCGTGAAGCGGCTCGTCATCGTCGGAGCCGGCGGCTTCGGCCGGGAGACCCTCGATGTCCTGCGGGCGATGGACCCTGACGAGTCGGAGTTCACCTTCGCGGGCTTCGTGGCACAGGACGAGCCAGACGCCGGCGTGCTCGCGCGCATCGACGCTTCGTGGCTCGGCTCGGACGAGGACTTCCTCAAGGCGCCGAGCGCCAGCCACTACGTGATCGCCATCGCCGCACCCGGCCTGCGCGAGCGGCTCGCCGGGCGCTTCGACGCGGCCGGACTCCTTCCCGCGACGCTCATCCATCCGACAGCCATCCGTGGGAGGGATGCTGTCGTCGGACCGGGCTCGGTGCTGGCGGCGGGCAGCCAGGTGACGACCAACATCCGCGTCGGCCGCCACGTGCACCTCGACCGGCTCGTCACGGTCGGTCACGACTGCACGATCGCTGACTTCGTCACCGTCCACCCCGGCGCCGTGCTCTCCGGTGGCGTCGCGATCGGGACCCGCAGCCTGCTGGGCACCACGTCGTGCATCCTGCCGGGGCGCTCGGTGGGCAGCGACGTTGTCGTCGGCGCCGGGGCGCTCGTCACCCGCGACGTGGCTGACGGAACGACGGTGGTCGGGATTCCAGCCCGGCCTCTAGGATGAGTGCGGTCGGTCGACGAGGATCTGGGGGCGACGTGAGACAGCCCGCGGGCGTTGGCGATGCAGGGTCCCTGGTCGTGATCGGGCTCGGATACGTGGGCCTGCCGCTGGCCCTCCGGGCATCCGAGGTCGGCTTCCAAGTCACCGGACTGGACACCGCCCCCTCGACTGTGGACTCGCTCAACCAGGGTCGCTCTCATGTCGACGATGTCAGTGACTCCGACGTCGCCGGGATGCTCGCGGCCGGGTTCTCGGCCACGACAGACGCCTCCTGCCTGGCCGACGCCGATGTCATCGTCATCTGCGTGCCCACCCCCCTGTCCCCCGAGCACGGACCGAACCTGGACGCCGTCGAGTCCGCCGCGCGCGCGGCCGCCACGCACCTGCGTCCCGGGCAGCTGGTCGTCCTCGAGTCGACGACCTATCCCGGCACGACCGAGGAGGTGCTCGTCCCAATCCTCGAGTCGAGCGGGCTCCGGGTCGGCGTGGACGTCAACTGCGCATTCAGCCCCGAGCGCATCGACCCCGGCAACAGCACCTACACCCTCCGCAACACTCCGAAGGTCGTCGGGGGGATCACCCCCGAATGCACGGAACGAGCAAGTGCCTTCTACCAGGCCATCGTCGACACGGTCGTCGTGGCCAAGGGGGTGCGCGAGGCCGAGATGACCAAGCTCCTCGAGAACACATACCGGCACGTCAACATCGCGCTGGTCAATGAGATGGCGCGCTTCTGCAGTGAGCTCGACATCGACCTGTGGGACGCCATCCGCTGCGCGTCCACAAAGCCTTTCGGGTTTAACGCCTTCTATCCCGGGCCTGGCGTGGGCGGGCACTGCATTCCGATCGACCCGAATTACCTGTCGCACCGAGTCAGGACGCACCTCGGCTACTCGTTCAGGTTTGTCGAGCTGGCCCAGGAGATCAATGACGGGATGCCCGCCTACGTAGCTCGGAGGGTCCAAGACATCCTCAACAAGGAGGGGAAGGCCGTAAACGGCAGTCATGTTCTGCTACTGGGAGTGACCTATAAGGCTGATATTGCCGATCAGCGAGGATCACCTTCAGTGGATGTTGCGCGCGCACTGGAGGCGCTTGGCGCTCAGGTGAGTTACCACGATCCGTATGTAGAGCAATGGTACATAAACAGTCACTCCGTCAGGCGTGTCGACGACTTACCGAGTGAGCTCGACCAAAGCGACGTGTCGGTTCTACTTCAAGCGCACAAGTCGTACGACAGGGAATTGCTGGGCCGCTTGGTTCGACCTATTCTCGACACGAGAGGGGTACTCTCCGGCCCAAGTGTAACGCGCCTGTGACTAGAAGAATACGTGTCGCGCAGGTTATCGCCCGCATGAATGTAGGCGGCCCTGCGGTGCTCGTTGCCAGCTTGCTGCGGGGTCTTGATCCGGATCGGTTCGATGTGCACCTAATCACGGGATACTGCGCTGAAGATGAAGCCGATTACCTCGAAACTCAAGCCACGGATCTCACCGCCATCCGTATTGACGGCCTCGGTAGATCCATTAGACCCAAGGCTGATCTGTTGAGCGCCCATCGAGTTGCCGCTCTGCTGCGTGACATGCAACCCGACATCGTGCACACCCACACGGCCAAGGCTGGGGCTGTGGGCCGGGTTGCAGCAAAACTTTCACGTTGTGGCGCTAAGTCCGTCCACACCTTCCACGGCCACCTCCTCAATGGATATTTCTCACCCGCCAAGACACGAGCTGTGATCTCGGTCGAAAGGGGGCTGGCGCGCGCAACGGATCGGCTTGTTTGCGTGGCGCCGGAGATTCGCGATGATCTCTCACGGGCTGGGGTCGGCAGGGCGCCGCAGTATGAAGTGATTCCCCCGGGTGTTGCCTTGGGGCCGCTTCCGAGTAAAAGTGCGGCGCGCGATGCATTGGGACTACCGAGTGACCGTCCTATCATCACCATGATGGGCCGAGTCACCGGAATCAAGCGCCCGGATCGCTTCGCTGAGGCTGCCGCAATCGTGCACGCTTCCTGGCCGGAGGCTTGGTTTGCCGTTGCTGGGTCAGGCGACTTGGCGGGCGACTTGGCGGCCAGAATGGCACATCTACCGGTGACGATGCTGGGCTGGTGCTCCGATGTCGAGATGGTGCTGGCTGCAAGCGACGCACTCGTACTTACCAGCGATAACGAGGGCACACCGCTCAGCTTGATTCAGGCAGGCATGGCAGGACTACCGGTAGTGGCAACCCGGGTAGGGGCGGTGCCCAGCGTGGTGGCGGACGGGCAGACTGGGATTTTATGCGCGCCCACTTCAGCCGCAGTCGCGGCCGGGATAGTCGAGTTGCTCAATGATCCAGGCCTTGCACGTCGACTGGGCGACCAAGGGAAAGCCCGGATGCAGCGGGATTACGGCATGGAAAAGATGATCGCTGGTCATGTGTCTTTGTATCAGTCACTAACTTCACTGCCTCCTATGGAAGGATGAGGGCTCAATCCTTGGAGGCGGTCAGTGTCGAAATTTCTTGTCACCGGAGGGGCCGGTTTTATAGGCTCGCACCTGGTTGACGCCCTTGTAGCCCAAGGTCACAGTGTCGTTGTATTAGATGACCTGTCCACTGGCCGGCACGACAACCTCCGGCAGCATGCGGGAAGCTCTGACGTCGAGTTCGTGCTGGGCTCAATTCTCAATGAAGGACTTGTCGACGATGTGGTGAGGCGTTCAGACGTGGTTCTGCATCTTGCCGCCGCCGTAGGCGTCAATCTCATCGTCGAAAGGCCGCTCGAAAGTCTGGCCACGAATATCCGAGGTTCGGAAATCGTGCTGGAGAAGTGCCACAAGTACGGGCGCAAGGTGCTCGTCGCTTCGACGAGTGAAATCTATGGAAAGAATACCTTCGACGCCCTAAATGAGGAGGACGACCGCATCCTCGGCTCGCCACTTAAGACCCGCTGGTCCTATAGCGAGGCCAAGGCGATCGAAGAGGTCCTCGCTTACGCCTACTTCCGCGAGAAGGGCCTACCCACCGTCATCGTGCGACTGTTCAACACGGTTGGTCCGCGCCAGGTTGGCCACTACGGGATGGTGCTCCCGCGCCTTGTCGATCAGGCGCTTCGCAACGCACCGCTAACCGTGTACGGCACCGGTCAGCAAACCCGCTGCTTTTGCCATGTCAGCGACATTGTGGTGGCGATCCTCGGTCTGGTGAATGCGAGCGAATCTGAGGGCAAGGTCTTTAATGTGGGATCCCGCAGTGAGATCTCTATTCAGGGGCTGGCGGAGAAAATTCGGGAGATCACCGGTTCAACAAGTCAGATCGTGTATGTGCCCTACGACGAGGCGTACGAGGCGGGCTTTGAAGACATGCAGCGCCGTCGCCCGGACACCGGTCGAATCCACTCCCTCCTCGGATGGGAGCCAAAGCTAGGTCTCGAGGACATCATCGGTGATGTTGCCGCCGACATGTCGGGTAGACGTATCTCGTGAATGCCTGGGAGGCGCTAGTCGTACTTGTTTGCAGTGCGGCCCTTTCCTGGGGCGTGGTTGCGATTAGTATCCGACTGGCCCACCGACTGAATCACCTTGACTACCCCGATGGGGAACGTAAGACCCAGTTGCGCCCGATCCCGAAACTTGGTGGAGTAGCGCTTGCTGCTGTGTTCACCCTCGTCATCGTCGCTGCGCTGTTGGTCACTGGAAGATTGGGTTTCGCTCTAGGCTTGGCGGTCATGCTGCCCGCACTAGGGGCCGCCGTCGTCGGATTCTTTGACGACCGTTCAAGCCTCAATCCGTATCTGAGATTAGTGCTTCAGGCGACTATTGGAGTGCTGGCATGGGCGCTTGGCACTCGGATAAACCTGACCGGAGTAGTCGTCTTGGACGCGGCCCTCATGGTGCTCTGGGTGATGGTGATAGTCAATGGGATCAACCTGCTGGATAACTCAGATGGGCTTGCCGCTTCCACTATTCTCGTTATGTCAGTTGGCGCCGCGATCGTCGCCGCGATGTACGGACAGGCTCTCGTTGCGTTGATGGGAGTGACCCTCATCGGAGTCGCCATCGGATATCTCTGGCACAACTGGTTCCCCGCGAAGGTTTATATGGGTGATTCGGGGGCATACTTTCTCGGCACCCTCGTCGCCTTACTACTCATACGCCTGCGTCCGACGAGTGCCCCAACTTGGGTTGGGGTTCTCATCGTCTTGGTGCTCGCCATCCTCCCCCTACTCGACACCACGTATGTGGTGGCCAAGCGACTACGGGCAGGCATTCACCCCTTCACTGCGGGCCGTGACCACTTGAGTCACAAGCTGCAGGATCGAGGCGCGTCGGTGCCAAGGTCAGTTGCGGCATTGCAGGTCCTTAGCATCCTTGGGGTGGTAGGCGCCGTCGCACTGGCTGTTCCGTTCAACTGACTCTCTGCCGTGAGCTCCAGTACCCCGGCGAGCACAATTCCTTCGATCGGACGAGTTTTTTCAATTCGGTGCGTCGGCGTCGGCATGCTTCACCCGTCTGCTGTGGATAGTTGCCCAAACGGAGTAGACAAGCAGCACGTAAACCGGCACCTCGAGGAAGATCTTCTGCCGAATCGCGTCGGTCCAGATGGCCCCTTCAGCCTCCCGGCCCGGGTAGAAGCGGTTAGACCAGAGCACCGGGATCGCGATCAGTGCCCAGAACACCGCGAACCACGCATAGCGCTTCAGCAGGGCCCAGGTGCCCTGCCGGCCGCGGGATCGGATGATCAGGGCCGCCGCGGCGGCGATGAGCAGCAGGTACCGCCAGCCGGAGAAGAGCCAGTTGTAGGCGTTGGTCCACGGCAGGGATTCGACGAGGAAGTTCTGCACGTACATTGACGTGGGCCGCAGCAGTTCGGGCACGGTGATGGTCAGCGAATTGCCCAATGCCTTGGCCGACTCGACCGGGTGCTCCTTGAGGTAGGCGTTGGCGGCGGCCTCTAGTCGGTAGTTGTCCTTTAGGGTCTCCTGGGTGTTGTAGTGGCTGGAGAAGGCCAGGGCGTTGTCGACGATGTACTGCGGGTATTGAGGTTGCGGGATGCTCGTTGGGTCGATGCCGAGCATGCCGACGCGGTGGTATCCGCCGTAGGAGGTCGTCGACCAGGTTTCATACATGACGAACTGCTTGACCGGGTGCACGAAGATCAAGGCGATGAGGATGACGTTGGGCACCTGCCAGAGCAGTGCCTTACTGCGGTTATTGCTCATCCACCAGAACGCTGCTACGGCGATCACGATGATCGCCAGGACGTAGATCTGGATGAATGACCGCGACAAGGACGCGGCGAGCAGTGAGAGCAGGAACAGCGGTACGTAGCCGGGCCGCCGGGTATTCAAGAATCGGTAGAGGAAGAAATACATCAGTGAGACCATCAACAGTGATAGCTCGGACGGCTCGAGCAGCATCGCCATCATCAGGTGGCCGGGATAAACCGCCCAGAGCGCCGCGCCGGCAACCCCCCAGCCGATGCTCTTGGTGAGGTCCTTGACCCAGAGGAAAACTAAGGCATTCAGC
>SXGS01390046.1_pt1 | contig 27943 bp, 22 predicted proteins | sample 3174681 | NCBI WGS metagenome assembly SXGS01 (sample SAMN11356861, study PRJNA531348) | freshwater metagenome | isolation source: freshwater sample F1-80 | place: China: Fuxian Lake, Yuxi | collected 2017-12-25 | reverse complement strand
TTCCTGAAATTGCGCTGAATTACGTCAGCGCGTTTTTCACGCATCAGCGTACTTCGGCGGCGTCCTTCTGCCATACGGCGGCGAGTGCGCGTAGTCGGCGGACGATGCGTTCCGCCAGTCCTACGCCCGCGACGCCCACACCGATCAGACCCGCGACCAGCACCCGGAAGCCCAGCGTGAATGAAGCATCCGCGAGCGTCAGGAGCAGCACCGCGCCCACCAGTGGCACGCCGCACGCGAGCATCACCAGCGTTCCGAACGGAGCGGTCAGCGGTCGCACCTCGTTCCAGGCCGTCGCGGGCGTGTGCGTGTCCGGGTTCCCGAGTCGCGGGAGCAGCGTTCGGAGAACGACGTAGGTGATTCCCAGGTAACTGAACACGCCGCCGATCACCCCCGCGAGCGTGAACGAGACGAGGTAGTGCGCGTACGTTTGCCACGGGAGCGGCCCGGCGAAGAGGTCGATCACCAACGGGAAGATGATGCCGCCGGGTAGCCATCCGATCGCGCCGATCACGGCCACTTGTCCGCAAAGCAATCGAACCTGTCGGCGCAGATTGTCCAGTTCGGGACCGGGCAGCACCGCGATGTCTGCGAGCCGGCGCGTGATTCGCCAGAAGAGCCAAAAACCAGTGCCAGCGCACGCCGGATACGCGACCAGGTTGTACGCGAGTACCAGCCACGCAAACACGGTCCCCTGGGCCGCGTTCAGGTGGATCTCGACAGCGTTGTACCCGATTTGCACGATTGACGCGACGAGGTGCGGCAAACTGGCGACCAGCGCCAGCGAGCGAGCCGGATATGTCGTCATCCATCGGCCCACGGGAGAGGGCGCGGGCAGCGCACGCTGGGCGACGAGCAACTGCCGCGCGCCCGCGAGCGCGCTGGCGAGGTCCGTGCCAGTCTGGTAGCGCCGGGCCGGGTCCGGATTGATCGCGCGGCGGATCACCGCGGCCAGTTCGCGAGGCACGTGGTCGAGTGCGTCGGATTCCGCCGCCGCCGCGGGATCCGTTGCGGTGTTGGGGATGGGCGTGACTCGGGTTTCGGCCGCGCGATGAAGCCGTTTGGGGCGCGTGCCGGTAGCGAGTTCGTACAGCACCATACCGAGTGAGTAGATGTCGCACCGCTCGTCGGCCGCGCCGCCGGGATTCCCGACCACCGCGGCGTAATACTCGGGCGCCATGTACGCGAGCGTTCCACCGTACCGCGTGTCCTCCGGCCGGTGCCGCGTGCGGTCGAACGCCACGTTGAAGTCCGCGAGCATCGGCCGGCCGTACGGCGTCAGCAGGATGTTCCCCGGTTTGATATCGCAGTGCAGGATGCCGCGCGCGTGGGCGAACGCCAGCGCCTCCGCGAGCTTGCCGCCGAGCCGACATACCGCCTGCGGGAAGTTGTCGGCGGCAATCGCCTCGCGGTCGCGGAGAGACGCCGGGTCGAAGCCGGGGTCGCCGCGGCGCAACTGGTCGAGGGCAGCGAGCAGCGAGCTCCCGGATTCGGGGACGCGCCCGCCTTCATAGATTTGCCGGATGAGGACGCCGAGGTCCGCGCCGGGAACGTACTGGAGGCACAGCCCGGTCAGCCCGGTCTCGCAGTCCGCGAACGTGGAGTAGACCTTCACGATGTGGTCGTGTTCCAGGCCCGCGAGCAACTGTCCTTCGTTGCGCCCGCCCGGTTCGCCCACCAGCACCTTCAGGGCGACACTGCGGCCGAGCGACACCTGGCGCGCGAGGAACACCTGCCCGAAGGAGCCTTGCCCGAGCTTTGAGACGATCTCGAAATCGCCGACGCGTGACGGGACCGGGGTGTCGCCCACGTTGGTCCACGCGGGTGGCCCGTCGGCCGGCACCGTCGTGCCAGGACGCGTTTCTTCGTGTAACGTCCCCATCGGCCCCTCGACGTGAAGCGGCGGTACCCTCTAGTTCTACGACACGTCGGGCTTCGCCCCGTCACGCCGACGGCGGGGCTTCATCCTTCGGCGTCGGCAGCAGGAACGACAACCCCAGCGCCACCGCGTATACGGTCGCTCCGATGATCGCGGCGGCCTTCGCCACCTTCGCCGGGTTCCCCTCGCCAGCCATCAGCGGCGCGAGCAACTCCGTGTTCAGCGTCGCGGCCATCGTGCCCAACATGCGGCCGCCCACGTTCGTCGCGAACGCGCTGCCGGTGCCACGCAGGTGAACCGGGAACACCTTTGGTAGATACTCACTCACATAACTGAACTGCGCCACCGTCACCAGCCCGCAGAAGAAGATTGCCAGCGCGAAGATCGCGTAATCGCCCTGATAGAGCACGAGGTACGCGATCGGGAACAGCACCACGCCGGGCAACAGGAAGATGCGAATCAGCACGCGGCTCGCGACGTACAGGAGCAGGATCGCGAACAAGATGCGCCCGGTTAAACCGCCCAGTTCCTGCCACCGTTGGATGTTGCCACGCTTCGCGTTGATCGCATCGGCGATCGGCTTCTGCGCTGCGCGCACTTCCTCGGCCGCCACCTTCTTCGCGTCGCCTGCCGCCTTCTTGTCGGCTTCAGTCTCGGCCTTCGTGAGTTTCTCGTCGGCTCCCTTCAACTTACCCTGCGCCGCCTTCACCGCAGGTCCGTGTTCCTTCTTCACTGGGTCGAGCACTGGCAAGCCCGGTGTCATTTGAAGTGGCGTGAGTTGCAGCGCGCCGAACGCCGCCGCATACCCGCACGCGGAGAGTAGCGTCGTCACGATTGTGGTCTTGCGCAGTTCGGGTGAGAACAGTTCGCCGAAGCTCGGCCGCTTGAGGTTGCCGGCCATCTTCCGTTCTTTCCAGACGCGGCTCTCGGGGACGAACGGCATCAGCGCCAGAATCAGTGCACCGGGAATCAGGCCGGTGAGGAGCGTGTACCGCCACGCGGCCGCCGGCACCGGGAGCCACGACACACCTTCCTTGTGGTCGCGCATGAAAGCGGAGATTTCGGTGAACACTTCCGTCACCAGAATGCCGCCGAGCGAGGCGCACGCGAGCGTCCACCCGATCGCCATCTCGCGTTGCCGCTTGTCGGTGAACAGTTCCGCGAGCCACGTGACCGCCGCGACCAGTTCCACGCACACGCCGATGAACGTGGTGCATCGGAACAGCACGAGGTGCCACAGTTCGGTGCTGTACGCCGCGGCGAGCGGCGAGAGCGAGTACACGAGGATGCTGCCGACCATGACCGTCTTGCGGCCGAGACGGTCGATGAGAACGCCACCGAGCAACCCGAACACGCCGCCCGCGAGCGCTGCGATCCAGAGCATCCGGCCCGACCACAGGCGCACCGCGTCGCTGTCCGGCGGCACGCTCAGCAGTTCGGAGAGCGCCTGGGCTCCGATCACCGGGAACATGAGCAGTTCGTAGGTGTCGAACAGGAACCCGATGGCCGCGACGGTGAGAACGAGCCCGCGGGTGATGGGCGACAGGCCGGGTGCGGCGCCAGGGGAAGGGGAGGACAAGAGCGACTCCAGTGGTGGGTTAGCCGCGAGCCGTAGGCGAGCGCGTCTGAAGGCGAAAGTGGGCAGTGGGGAGAACGTAGGCGGGAATCGGACTTACGGCAATAAGGCAACCCCTTGCGTTCAGACACGCGAGGCGTAACCATGTCACCGTCCCGGCGTCAGTTACCGGGCCGCCCGCCTCTTCTTACACCCTCGGAGCCTCCCATGCGTCTGTCCCGCCTCTTTCGTGCCACGCCCTTCGCGATCGTCGCCCTCCTCCTCGCGCCGCCGGTCGTCCGCGCCGACGACACCGAAGACTTCCTCAAGCCCGAGAACTGGGAGGGCCGCAAGGATATCTGGAAGCTCGACCCGAAGGCCAAGACCATCGTCGGCGAGACGATGGAGGATCCGAAGTACAACACGTTCTTCTGCTCGAAGAAGAAGTACAGCGATTTCGAGCTGTCGTTCAAAGTTCAACTGCGTGACGCGGTCGGCAACAGCGGCGCGCAGATCCGCAGCGAGCGGACGGATAAGGACGACTCCACCAACAAGCAGCCGTTCAAGGTCCGCGGACCGCAGGTGGACGTGGGCAAGGGCTACTGGGGCAGTCTCTATGGCGAGGGCGTCGGTGGCATGATGAAGCAGTCGAGCGCCGACGCGATCAAAAAGGCCGTGAAGGAAACCGAGTTCAACGAATACAGCATTGTCGCAAAGGGCACGAAGATCACGATCAAGATCAACGGCGAGACAATGGTGGATCAGGAGTTCGCCAAGCTCCCCGGCAAGGAACCGAAGGACACGCCGAAAGACGGGATCATCGCGTTCCAGGCGCACGCCGGCTACCCGAAGATGCGAGTCGAGTTCAAGGACATCAAGTTCACGGACTTGGGCAAGAAATAGTAGTGCGTGCTCGTAGTGCGAGCCCGTGTGATCGCGAGTGTGAGTGAAAAGACATCAAGGCTGAACCGTCGTTGGCTCTGGCCTTCTGTTTTTCACTCACACCTATCACTCGCCGAACTGAGCGGGTGACATCCCCAGATCGACGATGCTACAGCCAGCAATCACGCTCAGGCCCAGACGGCGCGCTTCGGTCAGCACTTCTGGCGCGTCGGCGCCGGGATTGAACCACACCTCGCCAGGAAAACGCGCAGCAATCTCGGGCAGCACCTTCAGCCCGATCGCGGGCGGCAAGTACACGGTGACGCGGTCAATGTGCCCGGCCGGGGCATCGGCTATCGTGGGGTACGCGGGCAAGCCCTCGACTTCGATTGCGGTGGGCGTGACTGGGTAGACAGTAAACCCTGCGGCGCGGTGCGCACGGACGGACTTGTTGCCGAATTTCCGGCGATCGGGACTGGCCCCGATTACCGCGACTATGCGGATCATGTCAGTGTGGGGATAAATAGGAGAGAGGCCGTCCCGAGAGGCGTGCGGGGCGGATCAGTAAAGGTGAGCGGCGACTTCTCAGGTGGGGCTTGCGGTGTCGTCGGTTTTCGCTGCGACCACCGGGGCCACCGGCACCTTGACGCCGTGGATCGCCTCGTACACCTCTTGCCGGTGAACGGGCACATCCTTCGGGGCTTGGATGCCGAGACGCACCTTGTCTCCGCGGACCTCGACCACTGTGATCACGATGTCGTTGTTGATGACAATCGACTCGTTCTTTTTCCTGGACAGTACGAGCATTGGTGTCTATCTTTCCGTGAGTAAATCTCCGGGTCTGGTGCTGCGGCACGGAACCCGATGCTCATTTCCTCCGGGTGCGAGTCCACATCCACCGCGAGTGACCGACGAACCGGTTTGGCCCCCTCCTCATCCAAGAGAGGGGAACGCGAAACCTGCTTGGGTCCACACCTTTCCTGGCGCGGACCGTCGGCGCACTCTCATCGTTCATTCACTGTAAAAGCGTATAAGTTGCGCCGTCAAGGTACAATGTGTCCAAGAATGACAGATTTTCCGACTTTTCGGTTGACGGCGCGGCCCGGATGGGAATTGAGAGGAGATTGGCGGAATATAGGCGACGTGTTGGTTCCTCTGTGATTCATAGAGGAAATCGGGATCGGTTTACGGCCCACCGGCCGGGATCACGCCGTTAGACGCGGCGATCGGGAGCCGGCGGTAGTAGTTTGCAATGAACCGCACCGTTGGGTGGTGGTCGCTGTCGGCAACGCGAGCCACCCACCCAGGGCAGGGTTGCCGGCGGACCGTGGCGACTTCAACCATCACTCGCGCGGACCCGGCGCGCACGGCCGGTTCGGGGTCGCGACTGAGTCGCTCGAGCCACGGTTCCGGGTCGGCCACGTCATCGTAGCGCAAGTCTAACAGCAACTTCAGCCGCTCATTCGGGTCGAGGTGCGTGAGCCGACGGCCGAGCGAGATCTCCACATCGGAGCGGTCGCGTCCGACGAGCGCGTCGTGACAGACTTTCCGCACGCCTGCGTCGACGTCGTGGAGCCACCTGAACAGTTCCTCGTCGCCGATCACCTGGTCGTTGTCGGAACTGGTCGCGACCGCGAACAGGCTCGCGCCGCGCAGTTCCGGCTCCTTCGCCGTAAGCAAGGGTACGATTTCGGCGCGCAACCGGATGTCGGGGTGGATCGCGAGCCGGACCGCGACGAGCCGGGCGTCGAGGTCTGGCATCTTCAATCCCTCGGCCACGACGTCGCGGCACCGGCCCGCGTGCGTGCCGCCTGTGCGATTCAGGATGGTGGGGACGAGGTGGAGGATCGCGCGCTTGCCCGCGTCGTTCGCGGTGGGGTAGGCGTCGAGTATCGAACCGCCGATGGTGACGGCGCGGGCATCGCCATCTGGCAGCGCGTTCAGGTGTCGTTCGAGCGCGCCGGCCGCTGCGGTGCGCGAAAGGTCCTCGCCTGATTTCACGAAGCCGATGAGCTGGTCGAAGCCCGGTGTGCCGTGGGTCGCGAGCGTGTCGGCCCACCGCGTGCGCTCCTCGTCGGTGGGCGCGGCAACGAGTTTATTCGCGGCATACTTCGCACGCAGGACAAATGCGTTGAACCCAGCCCAGGTGCCGCCGACCGCGAGCACCAACACGAGCGTCAGGGCCGCGCGCCACATCAGTTTCTTGCGTGTCATAATGCCGGTCCTCCTGACCGTGTTCCGTCGCTTGCGACGCCGCAAGCGGCGGAAGACACGACGGCGCGACGCATTCGGCCCACGCCGGTAATCTGTACTCGAGGTGGGAGCCTACCCAGATCGGCGACGTCCGGGCAAGGGCAACCGGCCTGGGTAATCGGAATTGTTCATGATCGCGGTCGTGCCGGTTCGATCTATTATTGCGAATCGCGCGGTCCGCGAAATTAGACAGGTCACGGAGCGACCGGACCAACCGCGCGGCAATCACGGACGAGGTGCCCCATGACCGGAGCGGCCAAGGCGCTAGGTGTGTTGTTGGGTGGCGCGGTCGGCGGGTTCGCATGCGCGGCACCGCCCACGCCGGCTCCGCTTTCGGCCACGGTGCCCGCGGACCTGCCAATTTCCGCCGGGCCGGTGCGAGTCAACCTCTCCGACGTGGTTCACGCGGACTACCGCGACGCGGTGATGAAAGTGGTGAAACAACCAACCGTGTCCACGCGTGCCACCGCGCCGGACCTCGTCTGCACGGTGTCGATGTACGAATGGCTCTTCGACCACCCGGATCGGGTCGCGATGGCTTGGAACCGGCTCAAGGTGCCGGCAGTGCCAATCACGGACGCGGGCAACGGGCTGTTCGCGTGGACCGACGAGAATGGCAGCGAGGTGGTGTGGCGCACGGTCGGCACGTTCGCGGACGGCCGTGTCTGGTACGCGACCGGGAAAGTGAAGCCAGGCGCCGTGGGTCCTTCCGTGCCGGTGAAGGCGGTCGCGATTCTCACGCACCCGAAGAAGGCGACGAAGGACGGAGTCGCGTCGTTCAGCACAAGCGTGCAGATCTTCATGGTGAGCGACAGCAAGGCCGCGACCGTCGCGCTGCGCCTCATGGGCCCTGCGGCACCGAAGGTCGCGGAACAAGGTGCAGAGCAGTTCCTTGAGTTCTTCAACGGGATCGCGGACTACGTGCAGAAGAACCCGACAAAGGCCGACGCACTGCTCGCGGCTCCCCCGAAGAAGTAGGCCACGGGATGGTTGTGTCGAATTTTGTGATTTCTGGTTGAACAGAGTATTACGTTCTGTATATTGACCATCACGCCATTAAATTTCGGTCGTGATGGTCACGCTTCATGTCATTCATCGTTTCACCGATCCTCCGCCGTCACGCATTTCCCACCAGCCGGCGCGGTTTCACGCTGATCGAATTACTGGTCGTGATCGCGATCATCGCGGTTCTGATCGGCCTGTTGTTACCTGCGGTTCAGAAGGTGCGCGAAGCCGCGGCGCGGCTGAAGTGCAAGAACAACATGAAGCAGATCGGGCTGGCGCTGCACAGTTATCACGACCGCAATGAGGCGCTGCCGCCGGGCTACTCGACGCGACTTGCGTCGAACGGGACCGAACTCGGTGCGGGGTGGGGGTGGGGCGCGTTCCTGCTCGACGACCTGGAGCAAGCCAACGTGCGTCGGCAGATCGACACGAACGTGGCGCTCGGCGCGACCGCGCACGCGATCCCGCGAACGCAGGTACTGTCGGTGTTCCTGTGCCCCTCTGACGAGCGCATCGGCACGTTCACGACGGCGACCGTTTCAGTCACAGTGGCGCACGCGAACTATGTGGGTGTGTTCGGCACGAACGAGATCGAGGACGACCCGAGCGCCGGGAACGGGATGTTCTACCGCAACAGTCGGGTTCGGTTCGGCGACATCCGCGACGGGTTGAGCAATACGTACGCCGTTGGCGAGCGGAGCAGTGACATCGCGCTGCCAACGTGGGCGGGCGCGCCGCCGGGCGCCGAGGTGCCGTTCCGCCGCGACCCGACGCAGGTGGAGGGGCACTTCTTGCTGGTTCTCGGTCGCGGGGACCACCTGCCGAACAGCGCGTCCGCGCACATCGACGACTTCTACAGCCGGCATACACGCGGGCTGAACTGCCTGTTCGCGGACGGTTCGGTTCACAGCATCAGCAACAGCGTGAGTCCGAACGTGTGGGCGGGCATCCAGACGCGCTCCGGCGGCGAGGTGTTTCCGCTGGATTTCTGAGCGCGCCTGGTCTTCCGCCGCTTGCGGCTTCGCGGGAGCATTTCTCGCGATGTAGCAAGCACGTGACACTACCCCAGCAATTTCTCGATGTCGGCGGCGAGTTGGTGCGGCTTCGTGAGCGGCCCGCGGCGCGTCACCACGTTCCCGGTGCGGTCCACGAGGAACTTGGTGACGTTCCACTTGATGCCGCGCGTGCCGAGTGTGCCGCGCGCGGCGCTCTTCAGGTGTTCGTAGAGCGGGTGCGTGGTGTTGCCGTTCACGTCCAACTTCGCGAACATCGGGAACGTCACGTCGTACTTCAGCGAGCAGAAGGATTGAATCTCGTCCGCATTTCCCGGCTCTTGCGCCATGAACTGGTTGCACGGGAATCCCAGGATAACGAGCCCGCGATCCTTGTACGCGCGGTAGAGTTCTTCGAGTCCCTTGTATTGCCCGGAGAAGCCACACTTGCTGGCGACGTTCACGACGAGCAGCACCTTACCGCGATGCGGTTCCAGCGTGGTGGGCCTGCCGTCGATCGCGGTGACGGGGATGTCGTAGATGCTTGTCGCGGTCGTGCTCATGCTGGTTCTCCTTTGTTTGTTTGCGACGCCGCGAGCGGCGGAAGCGACATCACACCTTTCTCCCCTTCAATAACTGTCGCCCGAGCGCCGGGTCGCGTTCGGTGAACGCGCCTTCGGCGGTGTCGCGCGTGAGGCACCGCGCGTACATTTCCATCTTCGCGTCGAGGTCGTCCGCGTGGTGAAGGATCAGCACTTCGGGGATGCACGGTAGACTCGGCGAACCCCACGCGGGTAACTTCTGGTGTGTGATGACGCAGTGAAGCAACAGGTGCAGCAGTTCGGGGTCGAGGTCTGGTACGGTCGCGGCAGCTGTGCGAATCATGTCGTACGCGAGGAACAGGTGACCGAACAACTCGCCTTCGATGCCGGGCTTCGCGGGCTGGCCCGGCGGCGTGACGAGTTCGCGCACGCGACCGATGTCGTGAAGCACCGCGGCGGCGATCACGAGACCGCGATTGAGTGGTGGGTTGAGTTCGGGGAACAGGGTCGCGTAGCGTTCCGCGAGCCACGCGACCGAGCGCGTAACGGAGAGCGTGTGTTCAAGCCAGCCGCCCGCGAACGGGTAGTAGTGCCGCACGGACCCGGGCAGCATTTTCAGTGTGGTCGCATTCAGAGTGAGCAAGTTCATCACGAGCGTGCGAAGCGGCCCGTCCACGATCTCGCCGCGGACGAGTGCTTCCAACTCCGCGAACATCTCGTCAGGTTCGTGGCGAGAGCGATTAACGAAATCGAGTTCGGTGAACCCGTCTTTGCGGTCGTTGTCTTCGACCGGGCGCAATAGTTCGATGTCGAGTTGTGCGCCGTACTTCTCGTGTTCGGTGTAGGTGGCGCGCACCTTGAAGAACTGCCCAATCTGCCACTCCTGAGCCTTTTCAAACAATGGAGCATCTTCCCAGATGGGCACCGCGCCAACAGTGCGGCGTGCGTCGCGGAACTTGCACGTGAAGAACGGTTTCCCGTCGCGCGTGGTGCCGCGCGCCTTCTCCGCGAGCTGCACGAAGCAATCGACGTAGTTCCCCGGCTGAAGCTCCGACAACTTCGCCAGCACTGGCTTCTTGGCTTTGGACATTCTGCGACTCTCGGAGGGAGAGAGTGCATCGTACCGCGGGATCGCGGCAATGGCGATGGGCGAGAACGCGACACGCGATCTACGGCTTGGTGATCTCGAAGCGCAACGAGTCGATGAATCGCTGGGCATCGCGTTCGGTCTTCGGGTCCGGTGGGTTCACCGCGATTGCGCGGTAGATACGCGGGCCGCTGATGAACACCTTGATACGCGTAACAAACTGATGCCCGACCACGAACTGATATTCACGACCCGGGAACCCGCGCTCGTTAATCACCAGTTCCTTGAGCAAACGCGGCGGGGTGCCGCCTGGCGCCTGTCTGGAACCGAAGATGTCGCGGAGCAGGTCGAACTGCTTGTCGATCGGAAGCGCGGCCGATTCGGGCGACACGTCCGAGAACGTGAGCGAGTAGTGCGCGTTGCGGCCCGTCAGCGCGACTTCGAGCCGGTCGGCCTCTTCACCGTCGGGGTTAACTTCGTGCCGCGGCGCCTGCGGGAACTCGATGCTGCACGCCCTGTCCGTGGTGGTGTGCCGGCTCCAACCGTCCGGCCAGGGCTTGACGAGGAACCAACCCAGCGCGGCGAACAGAAGAAGCGATCCGCCGATCTTGAAGAAGGTCGTGTACTTTACGTCGGGCTTTCGCCCACGAAATCCGAGAAACGCGAAGACCAACCCGACGACGACCGCGACCGCGGGCGGTGCGACGAAACTTAACAGTTGTGACGACACGACTCAGCCCTTCGAGATCCGCGACCGAACCTCCGCATAGTGTAAGCGCGAACGCGGCCCGTTGCACGCAGCGGGCCGATAACGAGTGCAGCGGCCGGGACTCGCGAAGCCGCGAACGGCTTCAAACGCATCTTACCCTTACTTAGAGAAGCGGTCGCGTCGCTTCCCTTCGCGGTCGCGGAGTGATACCCTCGTTAGTATCCCGCCTGACGAGGTTCCCGCCGATGCGATTTTCCATTTCCCGCCGCGCCGCGCTGCTTGTGTTGGTGTTCGCTCCGGTCGCTTACGCTCCCGGCTCGCCAAATGCGCAGCCGAAGGACCGGGTCGATCCTGATCACGTCGTGAAGATCGCGAAGGGCACGGAACTCTTCAAGACGAGTGTGCGCGGCGTGCTTCAAGGGAAGTGCGTGAAGTGTCACAGCGGGGAGCGCCTGGAAGGCTCGCTCGACATGAACACTCGCGAGACGCTCCTGAAGGGCGGCGAGCGCGGCGCCGCGATCGTAAGCGGAGACCACAAGAAGAGCCTGCTCTATCAGTTGACGGCTCACCAGAAAGAGCCGCACATGCCTTACGAGAAGGCCAAGCTCCCGGACGCGGATATCGCGAAGATCGCGGAGTGGATCGACCTCGGCGCGCCTTACGACAAGCCCTTCATCGCGATCGACGAGACCGCGTGGACGAAGAAGGTCACTCTCCCAGACGCCAAGAAGCACTGGGCCTACCAGCCCCTGGCACTTGCTAAGCCCCCAAGTGGCGCGCACCCTGTTGACGCCTTCCTCCTCGACAAGTTGAACAAAGCAGGTCTCAAGCCCAACCCCGTGGCCGACAAGCGCACGCTGATCCGGCGGGCGTACCTCGGCTTGATCGGCCTGCCGCCGACACCGGAACAGGTCGATGCGTTTTTGAAGGACAATACGCCGGGCGCCTACGAAAAAGCGATCGATTCGTTGCTCGCGTCGCAGCACTTCGGGGAGAAACAGGCGCGGCACTGGCTCGACCTCGTGCGGTTCGCCGAGAGCCACGGGTTCGAGCACGACTACGACCGGCCCACCGCGTACCACTACCGCGACTTCGTGATTAAAGCGATGAACGCGGATTTGCCGTTCGACACGTTCGCGAAGTGGCAGCTCGCGGGCGACGAGATCGCGCCGAACGAGCCGCTTGCGATGATGGCGACCGGCTACCTCGCGGCCGGTGTTCACAGCACGCAGATCACGAAGAACGAAGCCGAGAAGCACCGGTACGACGAGATGGACGACATGCTCGCGAACATCGGCACCACGTTCTTGGGCCTCACTGTTGGCTGCGCCCGGTGTCACGACCACAAGTTCGACGCGATCCCCGCTCGCGATTACTACCGGATGCTGTCAGCGTTCACAACGGTCGTGCGCACGGAGGTGGAACTCGACCTCGACCCGCAGTTGTTCGCGATCAAGAAGATGCAATTCGACGTCTCGCATCAGCAGTTCCTCGATGCACTTGCGAAGTACGAGAAGGAGCAACTGCCGGCGAAGTTCGCGGCGTGGGAAAAATCGCGAGCAGAGAAGCTCGTTCCGCTCGGCGGCTGGGTGCTGCCACGCGTGACCGCGAGCAAGTCCGCCGGCGGTGCGACGCTCACCGCGCAGGACGACGGCAGTACGCTTTTGTCCGGCAAGAACCCGACGACGGAAACACTCACTTTCGAGTTGCGCACGGACCTGGAGAGCATCAAGTCCCTGCGACTCGAATCGCTCACGCACACGTCATTCGTGAAGGGGGGGCCGGGGCGCGCCGCGAACGGCAACTTCGCGCTCTCGGATATTCGCGTACTCGCGGAACCGGTGGTGCGGAACGAAACGCTGCCGGCGGTGCGCGTGAAGCTCACCAACGCGCGCGCCACGTTCGAGCAGAAGGGGTTGGGAGTTTCGGCCGCGATCGACGAGGGCGTGACGACCGCGTGGGCGATCGACCCGCAAATTGGGAAGGATCACGCCGCCGCGTTCGCGTTCGAGAAGCCGGTCGGGTTTGCGGGCGGCACAAAGCTCACCGTGACGCTGTCGTTCAACAACAACACCGGGCACGGGATCGGCCGTCCGCGATTCAGCGTGAACGCCGACGAGAAGCCGGAGTTGGGCGGCCCCGCGACGCCGGAAACCGTGCGTGCCGCTCTAAGCCTCCCGGCCGACAAGCGAACGCCGGAGCAAGTGACCGCCGTACTGAAGTGGTACGGTCCGCAAGATGCGGAGTTCCAGAAGCTCCAGAAGGCCGATCGCGATCACTTCGCGACCGCACCGAAGCCGAACAAGGTGAAGGCACTCGTGTCCAGCGAGGGCTTGCCCGCGGTCAAACTGCACACGCAGGCCGCGTCGGAGTTCCTCCCGGACACGCACTTCTTGCGGCGCGGCGATCCGGCGCAAAAGAGTGGCGTCGCGAATCTCGCGTTCCTTCAAACACTAATGCCGGATGCGGAGGCGCAAACGAAGTGGGTGAAACCCGCGCCGCCGGGATCGCGCCTCAGCTACCGGCGCACCGCGTTCGCAACTTGGATGACCGACACGCAAGATGGCGCCGGGCACCTTGTCGCGCGTGTGATCGTGAACCGGCTCTGGGCAGCACACTTCGGCAGGGGATTAGTCAATACGCTTAGCGACTTCGGCATTCGCGGCGAAGCGCCGAGCCACCCAGAGTTGCTCGACTACCTCGCGGGCGAACTCATTCGCGGCGGGTGGAGGTTGAAGCCGATTCACAAGCTGATCGTGACGAGCGCTGCGTACAAGCAAGGCTCCGCACGCGACGAAGCGAAGGCGAAGGCCGACCCCGATAACAAGCTCGTGTGGCGGCAACCCGTGCGACGGCTGCAAGCCGAAGTGATTCGCGACAACATCCTTTTCGTGGGCGGGCGGCTGAACATCACGATGTACGGTGCTGGCACGCTCTCCGAAGAAAGTCCGCGGCGCAGCATCTACTTCACGATGAAGCGGAGCAAACTGATCCCGTCGCTGGTGGTGTTCGACGCGCCGGACGGCACGACCGGCGTCGGCGACCGACCGAGCACAACGGTCGCGCCACAGGCACTTCACCTCATGAATAATCCGCATGTGCGAGCCGCGGCCTACGGTCTCGCGAAGCGCGCCTCGAACGATGGCAAGTTGGGTGACACCGAGAGCGTGACGGGCGCGTATCAGATCGCGCTGTGCCGCGCGCCGACGAAAGACGAACTGGACGACGCGCTCGCGTTCCTGAAGCCGCACGCCGGGGCCGCTCGCGAGACCGCACTGGCCGACCTGTGCCAGGTGCTGTTCTGCCTCAACGAATTCCTGTACGTGGAGTAGCCGTCCCAGACGAACCATCACGAATACGGCCGGCAAAGCCGGTCTTACCGAGGGATACCATGCTGAACCTTCCCCGTTTGTTCGCGTCGCCGGAAGCCGCGTACCGCTCGCGCCGCGAGTTCCTTCAGCGCGCCGGCGGCGGCTTCGGTATGCTCGCGCTCGCCGACTTGCTCCACGCCGAAGACAAGCCCGCGGCGCGCGCCGAAGACCCGCTCGCGGCCAAGAAGCCGCACTTCGCGGCGAAGGCCAAGAGCGTCATCTGGCTGTTCATGAACGGCGGGCCGTCGCAGGTCGATACCTGGGACTACAAGCCCGAACTCGAAAAGCGCGACGGCCAAGAGTTGAAGGGCTTCGACCCGAACACCGGGTTCTTCGCCGCGCAGGTCGGCCCGCTGATGAAATCGCCGTTCAAGTTCGCCAAGCACGGACAGTGCGGGAAGATGGTCTCCGACCTGTTCCCGCACATGGCCAAGCACGTCGACAAGATGGCGTTCATTCACTCGCTCTGGAGCGACTCGAACAATCACTCGCCGGCGCTGTTCAAGATGAACACCGGCATGGGGCGGATGGGCTTTCCGTGCGTCGGCAGTTGGGTCACTTATGGCATGGGCAGTGAGAGCCGCGACCTACCGGCGTTCTGTGTGATGTACGACACGCTCGGCCGCGGCATTCCCAAAGGCCACTCGCTGAACTGGGGCGGCGGGTTCCTGCCGACCGTCTATCAGGGCACAGCGTTCAAGCCGCAAGGCGACCCGATTGACAACCTCACGCGACCGAAGGACATCACCGACGAGCGGCAGCGGAGTCAGCTCGATCTGCTCGCGAAGCTGAACAAGAAGGCAGCCGACAAGCACCCCGGCGAAGCAGACTGGACCGCGCGCGTTGAGAGCTACGAACTCGCGTACCGCATGCAGATGGCCGCGCCTGAGGCGCTCGACCTGTCGAAAGAGACCGCCGAAACGAAGAAGATGTACGGCCTCGACAACCCGAAGGCGACGCACTTCGCGAAGCAGTGCCTCACCGCACGCCGTCTGGTCGAGAAGGGCGTCCGGTTCGTGCAGGTTTACTCGGGCGGCATGGAGAACGATCTGAGCTGGGACGGGCACAACAACATCGCCAAGAACCACGGCGGGTTCGCGCAGGAAACCGATCAGCCGATCGCGGCGTTGCTCGAAGACCTTCAGCGCAAGGGGTTGCTCGAAAGCACGCTCGTGATCTGGGGCGGCGAGTTCGGGCGGCTGCCGATCGTTCAGAAGGGCAACGCGGGCCGCGACCACAACCCGCACGCGATCACCTACTGGCTCGCCGGCGGCGGCGTGAAGGGAGGCACGAGCTATGGCGCGTCGGACGAAATCGGCTTCCGGGCGGCGGAGAACCGCGTCAGCATCAACGACTTCCACGCGACGGTGCTTCACCTGATGGGTCTGGACCACAAGAAGCTGACATACCGCTACAACGGCCGCGACTTCCGGTTGACGGACGTCGCCGGCACCGTGGTGAAGGATGTGCTGGCGTAACTGCTTCAGCCCCGAAGGGGCGTCGGATGGTAGCCAGGGGTTACGCTCGCGAGGCGCGAGTTTCACCCCTGGCTACCATCCGACGCCCCTCTGGGGCTACAAACCGGTGCGATCACTTCCGTTGTCGCCTCTTCCGGCTCGCTCACCTTCGCTGCCAGCGCTTTCTCGGTAGGCTCGCGGATGTCCCACACCAGCCTGACCAGCCCCAGCGCGCGGATGATGTAGTAGCTCATGTCGATCTCCCACCACTTGAACCCCTGACGTGCACAGCTCTGGTAGTGGTGGTGGTTGTTGTGCCAGCCTTCACCCATCGTCAGGATCGCGGCCCACCAGCAGTTCTTGCTCTGGTCGGTTGTCTCGTAACGGCGAGTGCCGAACAGGTGGCACGCTGAGTTCACCAAGAAGGTGGCGTGATAGAGCAACACGGTGCCAATCAAGAAACTCCACACCACGCCGCTCCAGTCGGCGAGTAAGTAACACAGCACGCCAAGCGAGATTCCGGGCACCCACGTGAAGAACGTGTCCAGCACCCGCAGTTCGGGGTAGCGCTCGAAGTCTTTCATCGCGGGCGCGTCGCGGAACCGGCCAGAGATCACCCAGCCCACGTGCGACCACCACACCGTTCGCACGATCGGCGAGTGCGGGTCCTCTTCCTGATCGGAATGCTTGTGGTGGTGTCGGTGGTGCCCGGCCCACCACAGCGGACCCTTCTGCATCGCGGCGCAGCCGATCCACGCGAGCACGAACTGGAACCAGCGTGAAGTCTTGTAGGCGCGGTGCGCGAAGTACCGGTGGTACACGCCGGTGATGCCGAACATCCGCATCACGTAGAACAGAAGCCCCAGCCCGATGGCTTCCATCGTGATCGGCACGAAGAACGGTGTCACCACCGCCGCGACGTGCAACCCAATGAACGGGATCGCGCGGAGTCGCGCGTACCAGCCTACCGGCGGGCGCGGAAACTTCAGTGCGGGGAGCTGCGGTACGTGCAGGTCGGGAACGACGCCCGATTGCGGTGCGGCTGTCGAAATGTGAACGACTCCGTGAAGTCCGGGCGGGCGCAAGTGCCAGGGCGATTCCAACGTAAATTAGGACTCGTAGACGTCGAATGCTCGCACGAAATCTGGAATCGTGCAAGCGGATACCGCACGCGTATGATGAGATAGTCGCGCCGGTTCCGGCGGGCCGTAGCTCAACCCCGCGAGTCCCACATGATTCACTTTGAAGGCGACAAGATCATTCCGCTGCCCGTGGCCGAGGTCGCGGCCAAACTCTCGGATGCCGGTTACGTGGCGAACTGCATGCCCGACTCGCAGGTGATCGAGGCGACCCCCGATAAGGCCGTAGGCAAGATCAAGCCGAAGCTCTCGTTCCTCACCGGGAGTCTGACCCTCACCGCGGAGGCGACCGCGCGCGACCCCGGCAAGTCGGTCGTGTTCCAGATTGTCTCGAAGGCGATGGGGGCGAGTAGCACGTTCGAATCGAAACTGGAATTCCAAGAAGCCGAAGCCGGAACGCTCGTCCACTGGACCGGCGATCTCATCGCGATCACCGGGTTGCTGAAGATGGTGCCGAAGGGACTACTCGAAGGCACCGCAAAGAAGGTGATCGAGGACGTGTGGACTGCGGTCGCGTTGAAGCTCACGGCGACCAACGCGGGTCCGACCTGAACGCGGTCGGAACCCGCTTCGCGTTATTGCGGCACACGCAGAGCGCGAGTGCCGCGTGGCGTTTCCTTGTTGGTGGTGCAGCACGGTTAGCGGAACTGGTTCGGGCCTCCGCCGTTCATCGCTCCACCGAAACCGATGACAAAACCGATTACGAACAGAACGATGATCGCGAGGAGCGTGAGGACGCCGAGCACCAACCCGCCTGTGGCCATCCCCTTGCCCTGGGGATTTTTCATCCCGATCGCGCCAGTAATGATCGCACCGAGGGAACCCCCCAGTGAGCCTAGCCCGCAGCAGCAACCGGCGATCGGGACCGCTCCTCCAAGACACGACCCGAGGAGGCACAAGATGCTCAGGATACCAAGGATCAGCGACGTGATGGCCAGCCCGTTACTCCCGCCCGACTGCCGGCGGGACGGTCTGTAATCGTGGTCATAGTCATCGTCGTCGTCGTCGTCGTCGCGGCGCCGGCGTGCCGGACGGTCATCGTCATCTTCATCGCGGTCGCGCGACGACCGCTTCCTGGACGTGGATCCTTTGATCTTCCCACCACCGGACTCGGACTTCTTGTCCGGGTCACCGCCCTTGGGCTTGGTTTTCTTGGTGCTCGCGGTGAACACCTCCAGGCAGGTGCCGCACTCGACCTCTTGGCCCTCGAATTCGGCGCCGATTTCCAGTTGCGTCTTGCACGCCGGGCACGTTACGCGGATGTCGGCCATGGGAGTTCTGCCGGGGCGAGGGGCTGGGAATAGTGTCGGTAGTGTAGGATTTTTGGGCCGGTGGTTACCGCTACCGGACCTGTGGCGGAACCATGAGTGGGCCGAACCCGACGACCAACTGGATCAGGATGAAGCCTAGCGCCGCGCCGCCGAGAATCATTCCGATGATCGCCATCGGTTTGCCCTTCGGATCCTTGAGGCCGAACGCACCGGTGATGATCGCGCTGAGTGACAACGGGATGGTGACCGGCCACGATAGGATGGAACAGCAACCGCAACAGGCAATGGGGAACGCTACCGTACTGAGGATGCCGAGGACGAGTGCGACAACGGAAACCGCGCCCGGTCCCTCGCCCGCCCGCCGCGGTTCGTAGTCGTCATCCTCGTAGTCGTCATCGTCCCGGCGCCGGCGTTTCCGGTCGTCATCCTCATAGTCGTCATCGTCATCGCGGCGGCGAGAGCCGCGAGCCGACCGACCCCGCCCACTGTCCGACGCGGACCCGCGTCCTTTCCCGCCCGCGCCAGACCTTCCCGCAGCGTCTGGTTCCGGCTTGTTGGCTTGCGCGGTGAACACCTGGAGGCACCCACCGCACTCGATCTCCTGGCCCTCGTGGGCGGAGTCGATTTCCAACTCCGACTTGCACGCCGGGCAGGTCACGCGAATGTTGGGCATGGCAATCAGTGAGGAGCGAGGGTGAGGAGCGAAGCCACTGGTACGGAACCTGATGGCAACTGCGGAACTCCGCACACCGGTTCTATTTCCCGCCCGGCGGTTCGTCCTTGAACAGGTCGCTGACGGACTCATTTCCGTGGATGCGCTGGATCGCGTTGGCGATCAGGGCCGCGACCGAGATCACCTTGATGTTCGGCAGTTGCTTTTCCGGCGGCAGCGGGATGCTGTCCGTGATGACGATCTGGTCGATCCGCGCCTCCCGCAACCGGTTCATCGCCTCACCGCACAATACGCCGTGAGTGGCGCACACGTACACCGCTTTCGCACCGTGATCGCGGGCCACCTTGACCGCACCTGTGATCGTGCCCGCGGTCGAGATCATGTCGTCGTAAATGACGACCGACTTGCCCTCGACCGGCGCACCGATCAGGTGCCCGTGCTTGATCTCGGTGGCGCTGCTCCGTCGCTTGTCCGCGACCGCGATCTTCCCGCCGACGTTCTTCTGGAAGTCGAGCGCCTTCTTGATACTCCCCTCATCCGGGCTGAGTACGACGAGTTCGTCCTGCGAGATGTTCAGGCTGCGGACGTGTTTGGCGATTTCCTTGACCGCGTACAGGTGATCCACGGGGATGTCGAAGAAGCCTTGAATCTGCGCGGCGTGCAGGTCGAGCGCGAGAACGCGGTTGGTGCCCGCTTTCGTGATGAGGTTGGCGACGAGCTTCGCGGAGATGGGCACGCGGCCCTTGTCCTTGCGATCCTGCCGGGCGTAGCCGTAATAGGGCAGCACGGCGGTGATGCGCGCCGGGCTGGCACGCAGGAACGCATCCAGGATGATGAGCAGTTCCATCAAGTGGTCGTTCACCGGCGTGCAGGTCGGCTGCACGATGAACACATCGCGACCGCGCACGTCTTCTTCGATGCGGACGCTCGTCTCCTTGTCGGGGAAGTCGCCCAGCGTCATGTGGCCCAGTGGCACCCCGAGCACCTTCGCGACCCCCTCGGCAAGCGGCCGGTTGGCTCGCCCGCTGAAGATCTTGAGTTTGTTGTTGTTGCCGTTGCCGTTGCCGGACACGCCCGTCTCCTGATTCCTTGTGTAGCCGCATTATGTACCACGCCAAACGCGACCGCCAGCACCCAATTCGAAACGGGCGTGTCGGTTGTATCGGCCATCGGGTATCGTGGGCTGAATCTCCGCGGCAAATTTGCGAATCCGCTCCGCGAACACACGACGTTCGATGACTGACTTGAATGACCGCCTCGCTCTGGCGCTTGTGCCGGGACTCGGCCCCAAACTGACGGCGGCACTGTTGGCGCGGTTCGGTTCGCCGGCCGCGGCGCTGCGCGCGACCGCGGCCGAATTGTTGGAAGTGCCGCACATCGGCGAGAAGTTGGCCGGGGCGCTTGCGACCGCACTTCGTACGGTGGACATCGGCTCCGAACTCGCGCTGCTCGCAAATCACGGCGTTACACCAGTGCCGCTCGGCTTCGCGGGATACCCGGCACCGCTCGCGGCCGTGGTCGCGCCTCCTCCACTGTTGTACTTCCGCGGCGAGTGGGTGGACGCCGACATACACGCGATAGGCATCGTCGGCTCGCGCGGTTGCACCGCGTACGGGCGGAAAGTGGCCGAGCAACTCGCGCGTGATCTGGTGCGCGCCGGTTTCACGATCATCTCGGGGCTGGCACGCGGAATTGATGGGGTCGCACACCGGGCAGCGCTGGACGCGGGCGGGCGCACGATCGCGGTGCTCGCGGGCGGGCTGTCGTCGATCTATCCGCCGGAACACGCGGATTTAGCCGATGCGGTCGCGCGCCAGGGCGCTCTTGTCACGGAGACACCAATGACCGTCGCCCCGCAACCGGGGATGTTCCCAGCGCGGAACCGCATCATCAGCGGGTTGAGCCGTGCGGTCATCGTTGTGGAAGCGAACGCGAAGAGCGGCGCACTGATCACCGCGACTCACGCGGGCGAGCAGGGTCGCGAGGTGTTCGTGGTACCGGGCGCGGTTGATAGTTCCGCCAGTGCCGGTTGTCTTGAGCTGATTCGCAAGGGCGCCAGGCTTGTGCGTAACGCGGACGACGTGATCGAAGACTTGAAGGGGATTTCGGCTCTGGACGACCAGAGGCCAGAGGCCAGAGGTCAGAGGACAGAGAACAGAGGAGAGAAGGCAGAAGAGGCACCCGGCGTAGCCGCGACGCGCAGCGGAGCGGCACCATCTCCAGTGCCTCCACCTGTACTCGACGCCACCCAGCAGCGTGTGTTCGACGCGCTCGCGACGAAGCGGCAAGCGGACGAACTGGCGCGCGAACTGGGCCTAACGGTCAGTGAACTGTCGCGTGTCCTACTCCACCTGGAGATGAAGAAAGTGGTCCGCAAACTGTCCGGTAACTTCTACGAACGGCGGTAGCGACCGCTTCGTAAAACGAACGCATGTCGCAATCTGTCGGTATCGGGGGGCTTATGCCCCCCGCGCGCCAAATCATCGAAGCGGTTCTGCTCGCGTTCGCGTTCGCGGTCGCGCACACCCTGTCGCCGCTGTTCTACTCGAACCAGAACCAGTACCTGCTGCACGGGGCGGCGCTCGCGGGGGACGGCCACCTCGCGCACGACTGGCTCGCGAACACTCGCGACCCAACCCCGCTGTTCTCCCTTCTTGTCGCGGTCGCGTACCAGGTCCACCCGTGGTTGCTCCAGCCGGCGTACTTCTCGCTGCTGATGAGTTACTTCCTCGCGGTGCGGTGGTTGGTCGCCGCTGTACCGGGATTCCCCAACACGCGAGTCGCGCGAATCAGCTTCGCCTCGCTCTTCACTCTGACGCACGCGGCGATTCTACGCTGGGCGTCGGTGGAAGTCGCGGGCGTTGATTACCCATGGTATCTGCAAGCGGGGGTCGCGGCGCAGTACCTGCTCGGGCCGGGGATTCAGCCCTCAGCGTTTGGCGCGCTGCTAGTCTTCGCAGCGGCCGCGTTCGCGCACGGCCGCCCGGTGTTGGCGTGCGCGCTGGCCGCGGGTACGTGCTGGTTCCACTCGACGTACTTGCTCCCGGCCGGGTTGCTCGTGTGCGGATTTGTGATCGCACTCTCGCAAGACGGGCAGACGCGTGTGGGCGTGTTTTCGGGCAAGATCTCGCTGGGAATCGTCGTGCCGGTGGTCGTGTACACGCTCTGGCGGTTCAGCCCATTCGATCGGCATTCGGACGAGGCGCTGCACCTCCTTGCGAACGTCCGCATCCCACACCACTGCCTGCCGTCGCGTTGGTTCGATGTAGTCGCCGCGGTGCAACTCGCGTGGATCGTCCTCGGGCTGTGCTTCGTGTGGCGAACCACGTTCGGACGTGCCCTCGTGATTGCGGCGCTCGGCGGGTCGTTGCTCACCGGTTTGCAGTTGGTGGTTCGCAGCGATTCACTGGCCCTGGCGTTCCCGTGGCGCATCTCGGTGCTGCTCGTGCCGCTCGCGACGGCGATCATTACCGCGAAGTTGCTCGCGTATGCGCCACCGCCAAAGTGTGCTGAGCGGGTTGCGGGGGCGGTGCTACTCGCGCTGGTCGCGGGCGGCGTGGTCGTGACCGCGTGCGGACTTGGTTACCACACCGTCGACGAGCGCGAACTGTACGCCCACATTCGCGCCACCGCGGAACCGGATCACGTGTACCTGATCCCGACCGACTTCCCGAAGGTCGGTAGTGGGCGCGGAGCGGTGTCGAACACCTTCAAACCGGCGCCGCGTGCGAAGGAAGGGACGAACCAGATACCGGTGGATCTCCAGCGGTTCCGGCTCGCGACGGGCGCACGCCTCTACGTCGATTTCAAGTCGGTGCCGTATGGCGCGGCGGAGGTGAAGGAGTGGCACCGGCGGATGGAGTTCGCCGTCCGTTTCAACGCGGGGCTGGGCCACGGGAGTGACTACGGGTGGCTGAAGGCGGAGGGCGTCACGCACGTCGTCGCGCCGCGGTCGCGGCCGTTCGAGTCGTCGTTTCTTGAGAAGGTTTACCATGGCGACTCGTACATCGTGTATCGCGTGGAGTGACTTATTCTCGGGACTGCGGGCAGGGAGCGGGCTAGGGAACGACCGAGGAGTAAAAGAAGAAGGCCACGCGCTGCAAGCGCGTGGCCTTCTGAGGTAAAGCCGCTTGCGGCTTCGTTTTACGACTGCGCGGCAACGACCGGCGTGGGCGTGTTGGCGTCGAAGCCGAGCTTCTTCTCGCCGTTCTCTTCCACAAGCTTCACCGTCAGAGTGTCGGTCCCTTGGAACGTGCCCTTCAGCAGTTCCTCGGCGAGCATGTCTTCGAGGTACTGCTCGATGGCCCGGCGGAGCGGCCGCGCGCCGTACTCGGTGCTCGAACCCTTCTCGATCAGGTACTCCTTGGCCTCTTCCGTGACCGTCAACTTGATGCCCTTCTCCGTGAGCCGCTTGGAGACCTTGCCCAACTCCATGTTCACGATCTGCTTCAGGTCTTCGTTGGTCAACTTGCGGAACACGATGACCTCATCGAGCCGGTTCAGGAACTCGGGCTTGAACTCCTTGTCCATGCGCCCCTTCAGCCGCTTCTGCATGTCCTGGTAACTCGCCTCGGTGTTCTGTTTGAGGCCGGCCCGGAACGCGCTTGTCATGTCGCCCTGATCGACGATCGTCTCGGCCCCGATGTTCGTGGTCATGATGAGGATGGTATTCTTGAAGTCTACCACGCGACCCACGTTGTCGGTCAGTCGGCCCTCTTCCATGATTTGGAGGAGCATGTTCCACACGTCCGGGTGCGCCTTCTCGATTTCGTCGAGCAGCACCACCGAGTACGGCTTGCGGCGGATCTTCTCCGTGAGTTGCCCGCCTTCTTCGTACCCGATGTAGCCTGGGGGGGCACCCACGAGGCGACTCACGTTGTGCTTCTCCATGTACTCCGACATGTCGAGTTGCACGATGTTATTTTCGTCTGCGAACATGAACTTCGCGAGCTGCTTGGCGAGCAGCGTCTTCCCGACACCGGTCGGCCCTGCGAAGATGAAGCTCCCAATGGGGCGTTTCGGGTCTTTCATGCCGCTACGGCTCTTGCGTACTGCCTTTGCGATGGCGTGGATCGCCTCGTTCTGACTGATGACGGAGTTGTGCAGTTCGGCTTCCATGTTGAGGAGCCGTCGCGTTTCGTCCTCGCCGACCTTGCGGAGCGGCACGCCGGTCATCTTGCTTACGACTTCGGCAACCACTTCCTCGTCGACCACGCCATCCGTTTCCTTGGCCTTTTCGCGCCATTGCTTGTGAGTGGTGTCCTTCTCCTTGCGGAGTTTCTCGGACTGGTCGCGCAGGCTCGCAGCCCGCTCGAAGTCTTGATCCATCACCGCGGCTTCTTTTTCCTGGTTCAGCTTCTCGATCTTCTCGTCGAGTTCCTTCAGGTCCGGTGGACGGGTCATGCCCTTCAAGCGTACACGTGCACCGGCTTCGTCGATGACGTCGATGGCCTTATCCGGGAGGCAGTGTCCGGTGATGTACCGTTCGCTCAGTTCAACCGCGTGCTTGAGTGCGCCGTCGGTAATTTGAACCCGGTGGTGGGCTTCGTAGCGGTCGCGCAGCCCCTTCAGGATTTCGACCGTCTCCGCCATCGACGGCGGGTTCACGATGATCGCCTGGAACCGGCGGGCGAGCGCCGTGTCCTTCTCGATGTACTTCCGGTACTCGTCGAGTGTGGTCGCACCGATGCACTGGATTTCACCACGTGCGAGTGCCGGCTTCAGCACGTTGCTGGCGTCGATTGCGCCTTCAGCACCGCCGGCACCGACGAGTGTGTGCAACTCGTCGATGAACAGCATGGTGTTCTTCGCGCGGCGCACCTCGTTCATGACCGCCTTGATGCGCTCTTCAAACTGGCCGCGGTACTTTGTCCCCGCGACCATCATCGCGAGGTCGAGCACGACGATGCGCTTGTCGCGAAGGAGTTCCGGCACGTTTTGGTCGATGACCAGTTGCGCCAGACCTTCGACGATGGCAGTCTTGCCGACACCGGCTTCGCCGAGGAGAACCGGGTTGTTCTTCTGGCGTCGCGACAGAATTTGGATGACCCGCTCGATCTCGGCCTGTCGGCCGATGACCGGGTCGAGTTTGCCCTGGCGGGCCATCTCGGTCAGGTCGCGGCCGAAACTGTCGAGTGCTGGGGTCTTGGATTTGCTGCGACCGGTGCGCTCGGACGAGCCGCCCTCGCGGCCCTCGCGTCCGCCGCCCCCACCGCCGCCTTCGGATTCGTTCGGCATGTTGTGGCCCAACAGGTTCAGGACTTCTTCGCGTACGTCTTCGAGTTTCAGCCCAAGGTTCATCAGCACCTGCGCCGCGACACCCTCTTGTTCCCTCAAGAGGCCGAGCAGCAGGTGTTCGGTTCCCACATAGTTGTGATTGAGGTTCCGAGCCTCCTCGATGGAGTACTCGATCACTTTCTTGGCCCGGGGCGTGTGCGGGAGTCGGCCCATGACGACTTGCTCGCCGCCCGGCCCGTGCTGCACGATCTTTTCGACTTCCAGCCTGATTTTGCGCAGGTCGATGTCGAGGTTCTTGAGCACGTTGGCCGCGACGCCAGAGCCTTCTTTGACGAGACCAAGCAGGACGTGCTCGGTCCCGATGTACTCGTGGTTGAAGCGCTGCGCCTCCTGGTTGGCGAGCTGCATCACCTTGCGTGCGCGATCCGTGAATCGTTCATACATCGACGCCGTCTCCCGCGGCTGGGGATGAATCTGCAAAGCGCCGAAACGCGGCAGACCGTGTTCGGCTCCTGCTCATCCTATTCCTTTTGAGACAGGAACCGGCAAAAGGTTGCAAGGAAAGGCCGAGGCCGTTCGGTGTTGACCCGTTGCGTTCGACCGTCTTGGCGGGAAGGGAGCGTGAAGCCTGCGGAATTCTAGACATGCGTGCGCAGCGAATCAAGGCAAACAGGCAGCCGGAGAGAGGAGAGGTGTAACGAGCCGACAGCACCGCGAAATCTCAGCCGGTTCTTCGGGCGTCGCGGAATCGAGATGCCGCGGCCAGCCTCCGCCGCCCGACGATAAAGGTGATGAGTTTAAGAAGTTCGGGGGCTACTTCCGGCGATTCCGTGTGGAGGATCGTGTCGACGCAGGTGCCCGCGAGTGGATTGACAACTTTTCGTTCCCTGCGCCTCGGCTTGGCGATCCGCCGGCAACCCTCCCGCAAGGGGAGAAGGCAACAATTCACCCCGCTTCGCTTGTCGGTAGCCCCGTTACTTCCTTCAGCGCCTCAAGCATCACCTCGTTCGCGCCGAGCGTGGCCCACTGTTCCACGTGGTCGAGCATCAGCGCGAATCGATACTCCTCACCAACCGCAGTCAGGAACGCGTTCACCTTCGCGCCTTCCAGTACGCGGAGTTGCTGATTGCCGATCGCCTGCCGGATGCGGTTGACGACGAACCACATCGCCGTTCCGGATTTCGGCAGTAACGTCGGGTCGTCGATGTAGTCCGCGGCGGGACGGAGGTCGCCCAGACCGTCGTCGCAGAGTGCGCAGAACAACGCGGCGTCGTGTGGGGTGAGGCGCCCGAACGCGAACGCGCGGCGTTCCTCCAGCGTGAGTCGTCCGGCGGCTTCCGCGAGGGACATGTCGCGTGACAGCATCGCCCACGCACGCGGCGTGGAAAAGGGGACCGGTTCCGCGGGCACCGGACGCTGTAGTGCGAGCGGGACGTGACGCACGAATGATAGCACTTCGGGGCGCACGCCATGCGTTTCCGCCCACACCAGCCACTCAGCCACATCGACGCGCACCGGTAGCACGAACAGGCGGTTCACCAGTGCGCTCGAAAGCGTTCGCACCAGCGACTTGTCCTCAGTGCGATTCCCGGCCGCGATCACCCACGTGCCGCGCGGCAAGTGATACTCACCGAGCCGGCGTTCAAGGAGGAGTGAATAGAACGCTTTCTGCACTTCGGGCGGCGACGCGGGCAACTCATCGAGAAAGAGACAGAACGGTTTGTTGTCGTCCGGGAGCAACAGTCGGGGCGGACAGAACACGGCGCGGTTGCTGACGATCTTCGGCACGCCGGACACGTCTTCGGGCGCGATCTGCGTTCCGAGCAGCGACCGCAGTTCGAGTCCGGATTCTATCGCGGCTTGACGCACCACGTCCGACTTGCCCACGCCCGGTGGCGAGAGCAGCAACACGCTCTCCGTGTCCGCGAGGCACCGGATCAACTCCTTTGCCTGTGACAGCGTGACAGCGTGTTGGGTTTCAGTACGCATCAGAAACACAGCCCAGTTGGCGTAGCCGTGACGCGCAGCGGAGCGCCCGTGAGAGAGTTCACAACTTCATCCCCAAACTCAGTCCGTGAAGCGCGAGCTTCGCCTTCACTTCGAGGAGCGTTGTCTGGCCGAAGTTGCGCACCTCCAACAACAACTCGTCGTCGGTGCGGATCACCAGTTGGCGTACGACGTCAATGCCTTCGGTTTCCAGACATTTGGTCGCGCGCACCGAAAGTTCGAGCATCGCGAGCGGCCAGTTCAGTTTCTCTTCAAGTGACGTCGATTCGGCCGGGTTGCCGAGCCACGCGGCCGCGAACCGGCGGGCGTCGAGCTCGCTCACGCGCCCGACCGCGAGCGCGCGAACCAGCGCCCCCGTAAGTTGTCCCCGAGCGCCGACGAGGTCGATCGCGCGACCCAGCGATGCCCACGCGCGCGGCGTCGAGAACGGTGCCGCTTTATCTGGAACCGGACGCAGCAGCGCCTCCGGGTTCTGCTCGATGAACTTCACCACGTCCTCGCGAACCTTGTTCGCCTGCGCCCACGCGAGCCACTCTGGGACGTCGATGCGGACATTCAGAATGAGTACGCGGTTCACCAGCGCGCTGGAGATGGTGCGCACGAGCGCCTTGTCTTCGGCGCGGTTGCCGGCTGCGACGACCCACGTTCCTTCGGGCAGCAAGTATTCCCCGATGCGGCGTTCGAGGAGCAGTGAATAGAACGCTTTCTGCACGTCTGGGGCACACGCCGGGAGTTCGTCGAGGAACAGGCAGAACTTGGTTGCGTTTTCGGGAAGCAACACGCGCGGCGGGCAGAACACGGAGCGTTCTCCGACGATTCGCGGCACACCGGACACGTCTTCGGGCGCGATCTGTGTTCCCAAGAGTGACTTGCACTCCAGACCC
>SXGS01738994.1_pt1 | contig 27947 bp, 28 predicted proteins | sample 3174681 | NCBI WGS metagenome assembly SXGS01 (sample SAMN11356861, study PRJNA531348) | freshwater metagenome | isolation source: freshwater sample F1-80 | place: China: Fuxian Lake, Yuxi | collected 2017-12-25 | reverse complement strand
TTGGTTTAGTGGCGGGTCTTATCTTTTCTTTCCTCGGAATTGCCCCGACGCAGCACCCAAACTCTCCCCCTCCAGATGCAAACTCGCGAAGATCACACCCCGGTAAATCTCCATTCTCGGTACGGGGATGAGTCCGCGACGTTCGCTGAAGCGACGGGTGCGACCCTCCGGCCCGCTCAGGCCGATCAGGTTGCCGTTGAGGTTGTACACCCAACCGTGGTCGGCACAGGTCAACTGTGCGGCGCTGCCGCGCTCTTCTCGACACACTGGCACCTGGCGATGACGGCAAATGTTCAGAAGTACGCGGATCTGACCGTCTTCCCCGCGTACGACAATCACCGATTGCTGTTCGAGCCTGCGCACGAGGAAATCACCGGGATTGGGGATGTCTTGCTCCTGGGCGAGATAGTGCCAGGAGCCGCAAGTGTCGGGTCGCATGGTGACTTGGCCTTCGTAGGTAGCGATGCGCTATTCACTGACATGGACCGTCGGTCGCCGACGCGGGTTGGGCTCGGCTCGGCGGAGAATCTCGCGGGTGACCGGCGCGGTATAGCCTTCGCCGAAAACAATATACTTGAGCAAATAGGTGACAGGATTGCCTTCTGTCCAGTCGAAGTAAACATGCGGGATCTTGCCGGTGGCATCGCGTAGATGCAAGAGAAAACCGGCGATAGCATTGGGTACTGCTGGGCTGTTGGCGCGGAGCACGCGATAACCGCTGACGTCGACTCCGTGGATGTCGAGCACATCGGAGAACTCCGAGGCGTCGTCAACATACACCTCGAAAAAGAGGACGGGCTCGCTTGCTGGGATCAGATTATCTTGGCGTTCTTGCCGCTCTTTTAAGCGATACTCCAAAGCATCGCGGCTATCCGGATGGTTGGCGATGACGCGGATCACGTTGTTCCGCTGCGCCTCGGCAACGAACTGTCGTGCTTTGGCATCGAGTTCGACGCCTTCGATACGGAGCTCGGTGGCACGAAGAATACGTGAGACGAACGATACCACCACCGTAGCTAGAATGAAGAAAGAGGCGATCTTCACCCCTTCTGGTCGCTCAATGATGTTGACGATAGTAGTGTAGACAAAGACGCCAGAGATCACGGCAAAAAGCCACTGCTTGCGGCTCGTTCCCCACATGGTGAGTGTCACGGCAATGGCGGCGGAACACATCAACACTAATACGCCAGTGGCATAAGCTCCACTTTGGGCATCGACATCTGCTCGGAAGATAATCGTCACGGCAAAAGCCACGGCAGTAAACACCAACACCAGGGGACGACTGGCTCTGGCCCATGCTGGGGCCATGCCATAGCGCGGCAAGTAGCGCGGGACGATGTTGAGCAGGCCCGCCATCGCTGAGGCTCCGGCAAACCAGAGGATGGCGATGGTACTAAGGTCATATGCGGTGCCAAACCCTTCCCCAAGGTATTGGTGGGCCAAATAGGCGAGGGCACGTCCGTTGGCTTTTCCACCTTTGGCAAATTCGCTGGCAGGGATGAGCAAGGTAGTGACGATGCTACTGCCAATCAACAGCACGCTCATGATCAGCGCTGCCGTCAACAACAGCTTCTTCGTATTCTGGACGCGTTCTCTGAGCTGTTCTCCTCCCCCTTGGACAAGAGGCATAACAGCGACGCCAGTTTCAAAACCTGACAAACCCAGCGCCAGTTTGGGAAACAAGAGGAACGCCATAGCGACCATCATGCCCGGGCTGCCATGACTGACGAATAATGCCTCACGCCACTGAGGAAAGGCTTCTGGGTGATGGGTCAGCTCAATAATGCCGCAAACGATGACGATGCAGTTGAGGGTGAGGTAGCAGATAACCAGAAACACGGCGACGCCGATAGCTTCGGAAAAGCCTTTGAGAAACACTGCTCCGAGAATAGTGATGAGCAACAAGGTCAGCAGCACTGGATAGTGCAGCGTCTCTGGGAAAAATGGATTTTCGAGAATATGCGCGGTGGCGTCGGCGGCAGACAGGGTGATGGTAATAATAAAATCCGTGGCAGCAAAACCCAATAAACATAATATGAATAGCTTGCTGCGCCAGCTCGATAGCCGATTGGCGAGCATCGAAATAGAACCTTCGCCGTGCGGGCTGGCTGCCGCCACGCGACTATAGACTGGCAGTGCGCCGAACAACGTCAGCAGTACAAGAACCAGAGTGGCGAACGGCGAGAGGGCACCGGCAGCGAGGAAAGCGATGCCGGGCTGATAGCCGAGCGTAGAAAAGTAATCGACGCCGGTGAGGCACATGACACGCCACCACGAATGCTGTTGGTGGGCATGTTCACGGGCGTGCGGACCCGCCGTGCGTTTGCCGTGGCCTTGGAGCAGCCAGCGCTGGAGACGATGACGAGTAGGAGGCTGAGAAGCCGGAGTCGGGTGTGTTTGTGTCATGGATAGAGTAAGAAGCAAGGGATTTGCTGCTGACGAAAGCGTAGTCCGACAGCAGCGGACCTTACATCACGGCTTCGATACCGTCTTCTACTCCCATGGCTACTTTGAAGATGCCTTCCTGCGCAGCACGAAATTTTTCGCACCACGTCTTGAGGGCAGTGCGGATCTTGTCTTGGCGCTCAGGCGTCGTCGCGTATTCCTGAACGAGTTGGTAGACCGGATCGCCGTGCGCCTCGGCTTCACCCATATGCGCATAGAAGAATTCGAGCGCCTCGCGGCTCAGCCCGTATTTCTCGGAGAGGGCTTTGACCGTGCGTTCGAAAGAATCCTCGCGGCGACTCTCGCCGCCGATCGACATAGCAGCCAGCGTCACCAAGCCATATTCCCGTCGTCCCAGCTCAATCACCCAATTGACGTAGTCCACGGCGGCGGGCGAAACGCGAGGATGGGCCAGCTCCTCCGGCGTCGCACCAAAGGCTTCCGCGAGGCGGCGCGAGAGCGCCCAGTGCGCGTCATCCCCACGTCCCATGATTGTTTCTTCGTCGATGAGATTCTCGACGATATGACGGCGGATTTTTTGGTCGAGTGGGCTCAGGCCGGTATTCAGGAAGATTCCGCCAAAAGCGCGAATATGTTGCCCAGTGCGATAGTGATGTTGAATCGCCCATTTCTTGAGGGCGGTGCGGTCCATGGTCCCGGCCATGACCCCTTCGAAAAAACTCTTACCATACAGCGGAGATTTCTCTTGTTCCTTCATGTACGAGCGCAGCTCTTCGGCAAATGCTCCAGTCGTTGTCATCTTCCGGCTCCTCCTTCAGTGTGGCGTCCTCCCCGTGTTTCTCCTATTCCTGGGGGTTCGTCAACTGCGTGGTCTTCTTACGACTGCTTCAGCCGCCGCTCCCAATCGTATTCGCGGGAGGTGACGACGCCTTCCATGCGTTGCAAGCGGCGGTCGAGGTTGTCGTACGTCTTCCGCAAGCGATGCAACGCCATCGGGCGTGAACTGGCATAGGAATGATAGAACTCCTGCTCTTCTTCGGTTTCGAGCGGCAACACCGGCTCGGGTCGCATGAGCAGCGCTGCCAGGAAGTACAGGATTAACCCCGGCCAAAACCCGGAGACGATCAACAAAATACCGGCGAAGACACGTGTTCCGGTGACAGACAGGTCAAAGTAACGGGCAACACCCTTACACACGCCTAAGATCGCGCCGGTGCGCGAACGATAGAGACCGCTGTGGCGGCGATGAAATCTGTGCATCATTTGCGTTCGTCCTTTCTCTGCCGCTCGAAGAGGATCGCCTCTAGGGCTTCGATACGCTCCTCCATGCGCGAGAGACCTTGATAGAGTTCTTGCATCATTTTGGCTTCGTCTGCAGGAAGTTGGTTGCCTTGTTTCGTTGACAGCCATTTCCACAAGAGCAGAAAGGTGCCAATGACCGCGACCAGCACTGGACCGAAAATCAACAGCACGGCAAAGTTCCCTGGATTCATCTTGCTCTCCTTCTTGCCGATTACCCGTGGTTAGGAGGCACTGGGGGTGGCATCGTTCTTCTTCGTGCTGGTGGTCTTTAACGCTTGCAGTTCTTTTTCGAGTTCCTCGTCTCCTTCGAGGCGGGAGAATTCTTCTTCCAGCGGCGGTTTGCGCCCAAAGTTGACCAAGTCGGCTTCAGCCTCCATGCGTTCGATGCGATGCTCGAACTGCTCGAAACGAATCAAGGTGTCGCTGCTATCGAAGCGCCGAATGCCTTGCTGGGCACGCTTGCGCCGTTGGGCTTGCACATGGCGCTGTACGAGCAGCCGCTGCTTGTCGCGTGCGCTGCTCAGTTTCTCTTCTAATTGCGTCATGTCGGCTTGATATTGCTCCACCATCGCATCGCACTGCGTCAATTCTTGCTCCAAGGTATCGGCTCGCTCGCGGTAGCGGCGTTTCTCCAGCAGCGCTTCGCGGGCAAGGTCCTCGCGGCCTTTGTCGACTGCGAGTTGGGCTTTGTCGCCCCATTGCTGAGCGCGAACCTGCGCTTCTTCACACTCGCGCTGCGCTTTCTTCTTGGTAGCCATAACGCCGGCACATGAGGCCTTCAGCTCGATCAGTGTGTCTTCCATCTCTTGGATCATCAGCCTGACGAGCTTCTCTGGGTCCTCGGCTTTATCGAGCATGGCATTGAGGTTCGAACTGACGATATCACTCAAGCGGCTAAAAATACCCATGATCTGTCCTCCATCATTAAAAACAAACTTGAGGATGCTAAGGGCAGGAATCATGCCATCCGCGTGAAAATAGCAAACTACCCGAGAACGCACGAGATTCATGATGACAGCAGCTTCGTCTTGTCTGGCGAAAAAAGCGAAGAAGCGCTATATCTCACCAATCTATGGTGCAGAAAACGAAACCAGCAACGATCACTTCTCGTCTTGAGCGTCTTCGCGCGACAGCACCTGTGGGCGGAACCGAAGCGCTCGGGCAGTGTGAAGCGTTCTTGGCCTTTCAGGAGCGCTTGTCGCGAGTCGCTCGTGTGAACCGTCCGGTCTTGCTTGTGGGTGAGCGTGGCACGGGAAAAGAGTTGGCTGCCGCTCGGCTGCATTATCTTTCTCCACGCTGGCAGGGGCCGCTGGTGGCGCTCAATTGTGCGGCGCTCACGCCGACGTTAATTGAGTCGGAACTCTTCGGCCATGAGGAAGGCGCTTTCACTGGCGCGACCCGGCGACGTTCTGGGCGGTTCGAGGCAGCCCACGGCGGGACGCTTTTTCTCGACGAAATCGGTCAGATTCCACTCGAAGTGCAAGCGAAGATTTTGCGTGCAGTGGAGTACGGTGTCTTTGAGCGAGTGGGTAACACGCAACCGACTCGTGTGGACGTGAGGATGATTGGGGCAACCAATGCTGACTTAGTTGCCTTGGCCGAGGCTGGTAAATTCCAGCGTGATTTACTCGACCGTTTGTCGTTTGAGGTGCTGATGCTGCCGCCGCTGCGTGACCGACAGGAGGATATCTTCCTATTGGCTAACCATTTTGCAGCACGCATGGCGTCGGAACTCGGATGGTCCGAGGCTCCAGTCTTCAGCGACGAGGCGCTGACTGCGCTCGAAGCCTATCCCTGGCCGGGGAACGTGCGTGAGTTGAAAAACGTGGTTGAGCGGGCCGTGTGTCGTAGTGAGTCGGCAGCGATTCGTGAGATTGTTTTCGATCCGTTTACGAGCGCGGCGCGACCACAGTTGGCCCGGCAAGAGATCTTTTCATTGAGCGCGGCGGAGTCAGCAATTGAAGCCAAGCCGGATGAAAGTAGGAGCTTGACTGAAGCCGTGCAAGCACTCGAAACGCGTCTGCTACGCCAAGCCCTCAGCGATGCCAAATACAACCAGCGCAAAGCCGCGCAACTGCTCGGGCTTACCTATCATCAGTTCCGTGCCTTGTATCGGAAATATCGTGAGGTGGTAGAGTGGTAAGCGCCTGTCCATTTACGTTGACAAAGCCTTGGCAAGCTACTAGGGTCTGAAAAAGGGCAAAGCCATGAGGATTATTCGCACCGACAAGCAGAAAGACAACTTGGCGAAGTATTGGTGGGATCTTTCCAAAATCATGGTGGCAGCTCTTGTAGTTGCGCCGTTTGCAAAGCCTGAAGCCGTGGACCTGAAAGCTGTCGGATTAGGAATCTGTTCTGGCATCTTATCTGTCTTGTTTGGACATCTTTTAGATGGGAAGGAAATCAAGTCGTGAATCCCAATACTGTTCTCCTCATCGTTTTTGGGGTTGTGGCCAGCTTTGCTGCTATCGGGATCATTCTCACCCTCACTGACAAGAATCTGAGATGGAAGGACCGGCCCTAGGCGCTTCGTCCTTCCTTTTCCTTCCCTTCACACCGCAAACCCATACAGCTTCGCCGCATTGTCGCAGACGATCTTGCGCTTGTCCGCCTCAGGAACGCCTTTGAATGCTTGCTCGATAAACTCTCGCGTATGAGGAAACGTCGAGGCTTGGTGCGGATAGTCGGTGGACCACATGATGTTGTCCGCTCCGCCGAGCATTTGGTACGTCTGCAAACCCATCGGGTCGTCGATAAACGTGGCGTACACTTGGCGACGGAAATACTCGCTCGGCTTGAGTGATAAGGTCACATCGTAGCCTTGCTTGAAGCGACGAAAATACTTATCGGCACGCTCCAGCATGTGTGGGACCCAGGCCACATCGGCTTCGGCAGAGACCAGTTTCAACTGTGGGAAACGTTCCAGCACGCCAGAAAAAATGAGGGTCAGCAGCGAGTCTTGAATCTCGTGCGGGCGGTTAATCATGCGCACGTAGAGATCGACCAAGTTGGATTCATCCTGCTGGCTGTGCTTGCTTTTACCAGTGACAAGATGGAGTGAGAGGGGAATCTCTAGCTCTTGCGCCGTCGCCCAGAACGAGTCGTAAGCTGAGGAACGATAGGGCTGATCTTCCGGCGGCGAGGCCCAGATCATTGCACCTCTCAGCCCCAGTTTTTTACAGCGGATCAATTCCTGGCGACCGTGTTCGATATCGAAGAGTGGGATCAAGCCGAGGCCAGCGAATCGTTTCTGATCGTAACTGCAAAATTCCGCCAGCCAGTCGTTGTAAACACGAAAGCAGGCTTCCTGAAGAGGAGCGTCGTCTAGCCAGAACAGCACGAAGGCGCAGGTGGTGTAGAGCACTTCCGCTGCGACGCCGTCGAGGTCCATATCTTTGACGCGCTCCGCCGGGTTCCAGCCGCCGGGAATGGCATTTTCTAGACCGGCTTCCATAAACGACTTATCGAAGGTTTTGCCAGCGGCGAAAGCGCCGGAAACGCGGAACGGCGGCAGGTTCTCACAGACGAAGAAAGAGCCTTTTTTACCGTCGGGGTCTTTAACCACGCGCGGTGCGCGGTCGCGAAAGCGGTGGTCGATACGCTCCACCCACAGGTTCGGTGGCTCGCACATATGAGAATCAGCGGAGATGATTTTCTCGGACACGGTTTCCCTCCTTCAAGTCAGTGCAGTACCCAGCTGAACCGGGGAATCGGAGCGTCGGAGAATCGAGGACGGGTAGAGTCTCCGGTTCCCCTCTCTCCGCCTCTCCGTTTCTGGATTTCCTTACAGCTCCAACTCGATCACCCGGTTGTCGCGTTTGCGCAGATCCACATACTCGACATACGAACGTATAGCATTGGCTTTTTCGATCTTGCCTTCGAGTTCTTCTGCTGGGCTGATACCCTCGCCGGTGTTTTTGCGCGTGACGTTGATGAACGTGCAGTTGTTGCTCAGCGTGATGAGGTTGTGCCACGCACCTTTGTCGATGAAAGCGACTTGTCCCGGCTCCAAGGCGAACGCGGCGACTTTCTCATAATCCACTTCGTAGCCTGCCGGTCCGGCTTCGCGATTACGCGGTGTGGGGGCGACGATTAACACCATTGAGCCTTGCACGGGAATGAAGGTTTGATTGTAAGAGAAGTGAATGGCCAACTGATCCAGCCGTCTGGCGTTGGGGCGATACTTCAGATGGAGGATCTCCATTGCTACCCGGCCTTCCTCGGTCTCTGGGTAGATCAACTGTTTTTCTTGTAGGACTTGGCCGTAGGGTTTGAACGCCTCCGCGTTAAGCGGCTGCACTTTGACTTTGAGTACGTTTTCCATAGCATCCTCCTTTTTCGCGCCAGCCACCTTGGGCTACACCGGGCAAGGAAAGCTGTCAAGGCGCTTTCTGATTGAGTGGACTCGAGAAAAGGAGCGGGCTTGAGACGTAGAAGACTGCCACCATTCCGACCTATCTCCCGCAGTCCGAGAATGATAAGAAGCGGGGCTCGTAAACAAGGACGACTGCCATGATTCCTGTTGTCTCTCGTTTTTTTCATCGTCTGCCTCCGCTTGCGATTGCTGCGCTGCTTTTTGTGCTGGCTTTGAGTGCGTTCTTGTGGCGGCTCGGCGAAGGTCCGATTTATCGCACGATGGAAGGCCGCGAAGCGTTGGTCATGCAAGAGATGATGCGCTCCGGCAATTGGGTGCTGCCGCTGCGCAATGGCGAAACCATTCCGTCAAAGCCACCGTTTTTGCATTGGTTAGGTGTTGGGGTATCTGCATTTAGCGGTGAGGTGTCTGCATGGAGTGCGCGGTTTCCCAATGCCCTCTTTTCGGCGTTAAGCGTAGCGCTGACGTTTTTGTTAGGGTGTCGCTTGTCTGGTCGCGAGGTGGGACTGCTCGCCGCGCTGATGCTATTGACGACCCCATGCTTTTTAGAGATGTCGCGCGAGGCTTGGGTGGATCCGGCGCTCGCGTTCTTTGTTTTGGCGGCGCTCGCGAGTTTTGCCTCCATGTATGAAGATGAGGAGTGGCGCGGCTGGCGCAGCGCTGTCTTTTATGTGTCGTTGGCGTGCGCCACGCTCAGTAAAGGGCCGCTGGGATATATTCTCCCGCTGCTTGTGATTGTGGCCTACCTAGCGATTCAGCAACAACTGTCGCGCTTGTGGTTGTTGTGGAATTGGCGCGGCGCAGTGTGTGCCCTCGGCATACCTTTGCTGTGGTACGGATTGGCGTTCGCTCAGGAAGGATGGGCATTTGTCCAGAAACAAGTCTTGCAAGAAAACCTGGTGCGCTTCACCGCTGGCTCAGGGAAGCGCATTCCTTCCAGCATGTTCTTTGCCATGCCGTTTGTCGTAGAAGGGTTTCCGTGGAGTTTGCTTTTCGGTGTTGGGCTGTGGAATTTTTCTCGCCATGCGCCGGTGCGTGAAAAGGGCGTGCTGCCATTGCTGTGGCTGTTTGCCACGGTGATGTTCTTTTCGGTTTCTGCTGGGAAACGCAATGTCTACTTGTTGCCGGTGTACCCGGCGATGACGCTGTTTGCCGCTGAGTGGGGGTGGCCGTGGGTGGCTCAACAAACGCGCCCATTGCCGTCATGGCTGTCGGTGTTAGTGCGGCTGGTGAGCACATTGCTGGGTGGGCTGGTCTTGTGGGTGGCGGTGCAAGGGGCGTTCGGGAGAGTCTCGCTAGATGCACCTTGGATTGAATGGCTGATGGGCGACACGAAATGGGAGAATCTCGCCCCGCACCTACGGTTTCTCTCTGAACATCCGCTGTATGCGATGACGCTCTACGGCGTGCTGAGTGGTGGTGGGCTATGGGCGGTCTTTGCCGCAACGAGTGGCCGCTGGCGTGCGGCGCTCTCGGGATTGCTGCTGCTTGCCGTCGTGAGCGCTCTTGGCCAGTATCCCTTCATTCGTGCTTACTTGAAAGAGATCAAAGCCTTTACCGGATTTGCCTCGGCGATCCAGCGTACGATTGGTCCACACGAGGCGTTGTGGTTCTACACGCCGGAGCCTTATTCCTCGGAGTTCGACGAGTTCTCGCAGGTCTATTTCTACCTTAATCGGCAAGTGCCCTTGGCCCCTTGTGCGCAACAAGCCGACCTGAGCCAGTGTCAGCCCGGGTGGTATCTGCTACGCGAGCGGCATTGGCAGAAGCTGCGTGCGACTTCTCAGGCTCGTCTCGTTCTCGACAGTCAGGATTCGGCGGGACCGGACCCAGAGACGCGCCTCGTGGTGATTTGGTTGGGAGACGTGGGGGAATGAGGAAGGCTACACATTGCGCGTTCGCGTAGACAGGCGATGCAACTCCTTGTATTTTCATCCTTTCAGCACACAATTGCCGAGTATTGCCGCAGTCAGCGAGGTGTCCCAATGTTAGAACCCTTACCGGACGTCGTGCCCGAGATCGACGACCTGATCACGGAGGATGATACACCCGTGGACAATCTTCCCTCCGAGAAACAACAACGCCTGCTTACCGAACCTCTCTACAGTTCCTGGGGTGGCCCGGGCGAGGATCGCCCGTTTTTAGCTGCCGCTAATGTGGGTGTCTTTTCGAAGACTCACACTCCTGCCATCGTGCCGGATATGTTTCTCAGCCTTGACGTGACAGTAGCCCGGGAATGGTGGAAGAAGGAACATCGTTCCTATTTCATCTGGGAATTTGGCAAGCCGCCGGATCTCGTGCTCGAAATCGTGTCCAACACCGAAGGCGGTGAGGATGCGGAGAAGCGGCGGAAATATGCATGGCTACGGGTGCCTTTCTACGTCATTTACGACCCGCAATTACAGATCATGCCCGAGGTGTTGACCGTCTATCGCTTGCAAGGTTTACAGTATGAGCGCCAAGTGGAGGCACGGTTTGAGGTGCTGCACTTAGGGCTGAGCTTGTGGGAAGGGGAGTTCGAGGGGCGAGTGGACACGTGGCTGCGATGGACGGATGAACAGGAGAAGGTGATTCCCACCGGCAAAGAGCGAGCTGAGCAGGAACATCAGCGGGCTGAACACGAACGTCAACGTGCCGAACGCTTTGCGGTTCTCCTTCGCCAAGCGGGGATTGATCCGGAGGGAGAAGAAAAGGCTGAATGAGGAATGATGAAGGATGAATTGAAAACGGAACCGGACAGAGACCGGGACTGGTGCGTACAGTCCAGACTCCATTCACTGCTGCCTCTTCGAGTGATCGCCCCCTCGACTGCAAGACCGAACAACTGACCGACTGCTGGGCTGAGCGCTCCCCGGTTGCATGATTGCGTGCGCCTAGGTACAAGCGCCGAGATGGCTATCGAACCGCCGCCTTCCGCTTCTCCGTTGCCGCCGGGCGTGAGCCTACCAGCTCATCCCCAGACTGGTCTTGGCGTCTGGCTGCGTCGCTACCGGCGCTACATGCCGATTCCGCTGATCGTGATAGCTGCGCTGTGGTTACGTCCGACCATGCCGGGCGCGAGTCCGCTGCTGGACGCCTTGCTAGATATCGTGGGCGTGTTGGTATGCATGCTCGGCCAATGGTTCCGTTTGTGGGCATGGGGCAGCAACGCCACTGTCGGCAAATGGGGCGTGCGTGATCGCGGACCCTATGCCCTGCTGCAACACCCCCTTTACACCGGCAATTTCTTGATCGCTGCTGGCGTGGTTATCGTTTTCAATAATGCATGGGGCTACGCGTTGTTTCTTGCGCCACTCGCCTATCTCTATTACGTCATCACCGACATGGAAGAGCAGCGCATGCAGCGGCGCTTTGGCGAGGAATATCATCACTATCGCGAGCAGGAGACGCCGCGCTTCTTCCCTGCTTTGAGGAACCTGGGGGCAGCGATACGCACGACTTTGCCCTTTGGTTGGAAGTTCGCTTGGCGCAAAGAGTATGAGTCTTGCTGCGGATGGATTGCCGGGATTGCCGCCCTGCAGGCGTATGAAGGTATCTGTTGGCGAGGTTGGGAGGCGAACTGGCCATCTACCGTACGCTGGCTGAGCGTAGCTGGCCTCATCGTGCTGCCGTCGCTGGTGTTCGGGATACCGAAAAGTCTACGTCGTATGAAGCAGCGTCGGCAGCGAAGGTAACATGACCATACCGCTTCTCGATCTCTCTCGGGAAATTCGCGAGATTGGCACCGAAGTCAAAGCCCTGTGGGATGGATTACTCGACCGCCCGCAGTTTCTTAACGGGGCGCACGTCAAGCGTTTTGAGCAGGACATGGCGCAGTTCCTTGAGGTTGCGCACGTGGTCGGTGTTGGGTCCGGCACCGAAGCGTTGATCCTCGGACTTGCCTCCTGCGGCATTGGCGAGGGCGACGAAGTCATTCTTCCTGCGAATGCGTTCATGGCGGCAGTGGAAGCCATCTGGTGGCTGAAAGCCCGCCCGGTGCTGGTGGATGTGCAGGACTGGGACGGAGGTCCAAACCCAGAGCACATCCGCCGCTGTATTACCCGTAAAACTAAGGCCGTGCTTGTCGTGCATCTCTACGGTATCCCGGTGCATCTTGCTCCCATCTTAGAGATCTGTCACAACGCGGGACTGCATCTGATCGAAGATTGTTCGCATGCCCACGGTGCCCGTTATCGTGGGCAGAGAGTGGGCAGCTTTGGCACGGTCAGTTGTTTCAGTGCCGGTGTGGTGAAAAACCTGGGGGCGTTTGGTGAGGCAGGTTTTGTAGCGACACCGGATGAAACTATTGCGAGACGGCTAACGTTACTGCGTGCGCACGGACAAGCAGAGAAAAATGTTCACTTGTGTTATGGCACCAATGGTCGCCTCGATGAGCTGCAAGCCGCTGTCTTATCGGTAAAGCTCCGTCATCTTGACGCTCGCAATGCGCTCCGGCGCGAGATAGCCCAGGCCTACACGGCGGCGTTTGCACCGCTCGACGTTGGCTTGCCATGGGCAGACTCGACCCGCGAAAGTGTCTTCCATCAATATGTCATTCGTACCCCGCATCGCGACGAGCTACGTGCGTACTTGCGAACGCGTGGCATCGAAACCGGTGTGCATTATCCAACACCTCTCCATCTGCAACCCGCGTGGCGCGAGCAGTATCGTACCTCACCGTCGCTCCCTTACGCAGAACGGTCGGCACAAGAAATACTCTCGCTGCCAGTGTTTCCTGATTTGACTGCCGAGGAAATTGCCGAGATTATCGACGGGGTGCGTGCGTTTTTTACTCAGAGCCACGCTGGCGTGCTGCGCCCCGCTTTGTCCGTGGTCGTGCCTTTTCACAATGAGGAAGGCAACGTTCGGGAACTGCACCGTGAGATTCGCATGGTGGCTGAGCCCTTGGGCAAGACTTACGAATGCGTGTTCGTGGACGATGGAAGTAGTGATCGGACTGGAGCGATCCTTGACGAGATTGCACGGAATGATGCTCGGGTACGCGTCGTGAGGCTATTACGCAACCAAGGCGAAGCTGCGGCGCTGTCCGCTGGATTTCAGCAGGCTCGTGGGCGCATGATCGTGACGCTTGATGGCGACGGGCAAAACGATCCCCACGATATTCCGCTGCTGCTGGGTAAAATAGACGAGGGCTATGCGGTGGTGAGCGGGTGGCGGCGGCAGCGGCAAGAGGAGTATTGGCCGCGCATTCTCCCGTCGCGTGTGGCGAATGGGTTGATTCGTTGGGTGACAGGCATGCCGGTGCATGATTGTGGGTGTGGTCTGAAGGTCTACCGCCGCGAAGTTCTTGATGGTCTGTCTTTGCCCAAAGGGTTGCATCGCTTCTTACCGGTGCTGTTGCCGGTACCGCCAGAGGCCGTGGCTGAGGTCCCGGTCAACGACCGCGTGCGTCAGTCCGGCAGTTCTCACTACGGTCTCAGCCGCGTCTTCGCTGTGCTATGCGATCTCTTGCCGGTGCGCGATATTCGTTGCGACCCTGGTGCGGCGACGCGGCGCTTGGTCGGCGGTGTGGTGCTGGCAATCGTGCTTTTATTTGGGTTAGCGTGGGCAGCGCACAGTGCGCCGATGCCGGTCCTGCTCTTGATGTTGGCGCTCGATTTTGCTGGCGTTGCTTATCTGGCGGCAGGTTATTATCGAGTGCAGGAGTTCCTCAAAGCGCAAGACTGGCGTGTCGAACAAATACATGGAGAACAAGCGAAGAGCGAGCCCTAGTCTATGAAGCATGACATTCGGGTGGCTGTGGTCGGGGCTGGATATTGGGGGGCGCATTTGTTGCGGGTGTTTCAGGCGACCGAGGGGTTCGCACTGACGCATGTCTGCGACATGCGGCCCGAGGCGTTGCACGACGCGCAAGTGCGCTATCCGCACGTGGTTGTGGAATCGGCTTTGTCCGCAGTCCTGCGCGATCCGACTATTGACGCTGTTGTGGTAGCAACGCCGCCAGCCGCGCATGTAACCATCGCTGAAGCTGCACTGAACGCTGGTAAACATGTGTGGGTGGAGAAACCACTGGCACTCACGTACACGGAGGGGCAACGCTTAGTCGCGCTGGCGCACGCGCAGCGCCGTGCCTTGTTCGTGGATGAGACCTTTCTGTACGACCCGCTGGTAGAGCAATTGCGCGTGTGGCTTGCTGCTGGTGCCATCGGTAAGCCGCAGCATGTCACGCTGGAGCGCACCGGCATGGGGCGCATTCGTCGCGACTCGAACGTGTGGTGGAACTCGGCTCCGCACGATGTCTCCATCTTGCACTATGTCCTCAACGCTCGTGTCCGTGCCATTGCCGTCTTTGGGTATGCTTTCGTTCAGCCCGGCATTGCCGATGTCGTGTGGGCATCGCTGCAAATGGAGGAAAGGCTAATGGCGCACATCCATTTGCATTGGTTATTCCCCGAGAAAAAAGCGCCGCTGACTATCGTGGGTGAGCGCGGCATGCTGCGTTATGAAGGCCGCTTCGAGCAACGCCGCTTGACCCGCTATGGTTATCGGCTCGGCGAGGTCGCGCCCGAAATACGCAGAGCCGCCAACGTTATTCCCATTGAGCAGTATCAAGTCGAAGAAGAAGTGTACGGCGATCCTGTCGAACCTTTGACTCGTGCCAGCCTTGCGTTTCGCGAGATGATCCACAGCGGTGATCCGGCTCCTAGTAGTGGCGAACAATCGCTGCGGACATTGGCTGTGCTCGAAGCCGGGGCGCAATCCCTCGCTCAGGGCGGCATGTGGATAGAGGTTTCCGCTATCGTCGATAGGGGAAGAGGGTAAAAGAGGAACTGGGAAAGAACAGGGGAAGTCGTGCGTTTCTCCGTTTCTCCGTTTCTCCGTTTCTATATTGTTTTTTGCTCTTGCTCGCCATTTTCATACTTTTCTCCGGCCTGGATCGCCCGGCCTTTATGGATCATGAAGGCCGGTACGCCGAAGTCGCCCGTGAGATGCTGCTCAGTGGCGATTGGGTGACCCCACACCTCAATTTTGCTGTCTTCCTCAACAAACCGCCGCTGCCCTACTGGTTAACAGCGCTCACCTTCCTTGTGACCGGCCTCTCCGAATACGCGCGGCTGTGGCAAGCCTTTGTCGGTATGCTGGTCCTCGTCGTCACTGTCTGGCTCGGGCACACGTTGGCCGGGCGTCGAGCCGGACTCTTTGCCGGTGTGGTCTTGTTAAGCAGCGGGGGATTTTTTCTGGAGAGTCGCTTGCTGCGGCCTGATCTCTTGCTGACCTTGTGGCTGTGTCTGGCACTCGTGGGTGTAGTCAAAGCTCTGTCGCTGTTCTCTTCGGCAACTGCCAGCGCGGCGGCGACACGGTGGATCATTCTCAGTGCCGCTAGCCTCGGCTTGTCCGTCTTGACCAAAGGGATGGTCGGCGTCGTGTTGGCTGGAGGAATCATCGGTGGAGCCTTGCTCTGGAGCCGACGGCTCGCGGTGGTGCGGCAGGTACCCTGGTTGCTTGCCCTCGGGGCTTTTCTGCTCGTAGTGTTGCCGTGGCATGTGCTGGTGGGGATGAGGCACGATGGCTTCTGGTGGGATTATGTCGTCAACCAGCATCTTTTGTTTTTCTTCGATCAGAAATTCCCGCGTGACTCGTTACCAGATTCCGTCCCTGTATTTTGGGGGGCGTTTCTTGGCCGCACGTTTCCTTGGGTGGCGTTCGTGCCAGTGGCTGTCTGGTGGGCGCTGGCGCGCGCTTGGAAAACCCGTGCGCCACAACACGTTGTGCCTGTGGTCTGGTTGGGAGTCGTGCTTGGGTTCTTCACACTTTCTCCCTCGCGGTTGGAACACTACACCGTGCCAGCGCTACCTGCGGTGGCGTTAGTGCTGGGCAGTTGGTGGGCGGCACTAGGGGAGCAGGAGAAAGTTCGCTTTCTCGTTCCCATTGTCTGCTCCGGGCTTATCGGAGTGATTGGTTTCTTTGTGCTACCGATGCGCTTGGCTATGGAAGAGTGGGCGCGTGAGTTTCCTGTACTGCTCACTTCTGCGCGACTCGTATGTGGTGGGCTGGTGCTCGGCGCCGGCCTTGCTGGCGTGGTGTTCTGGCGTGGGGGAACACAAGCTGATGCGAAGACGTTGGTTGCTATGGCCTGTGCGGCTGTGCCGCTGTTCTTTTATACGCATCGCGCTTTAGTTGAGATCGAACCCGTGAACTCGTGGAAACCCATTGGCATGCGACTGGCGGCACTATTGCCGCCGGATGGCGAGGCGGTGTTCGCGGCGTCTGACGAATATCAGATATGTGGCGGGTTGAACTTTTACAGCCGTAAGCCCCTCTCGATTGTCTTGCCAGACGGCTATATTCCTCCCACCTATTTGCGCCTGGATGGGCAGGCCGCGTTTGTGACCCGGGCGGATTTTGCCGCGCGGTGGCAGAGCCTTCGACCGCTCCTGCTCGTTGTGGACCCTGAGCACTCGGATGCTGACCCTGAGCAGTGGATACCGCCGCCGCGCCACGAAGTCGGACGCTGGGGATTGCGACGGATGTTTGCGAACCAAGCGCTACTTGACCACACGGCGCACGGAGCAGGCCAAACACAGGACTGAACTCATGACAGCTCTTCTTCATGACCAGCATGTAGGACAATTGAACCGTGGCTTGATCGTGAACGGCGACGATTTTGGCCTTTCATCGCAGGTGAACGCGGGGATCCTCCGTGCTCACACCCACGGGATTTTGACCAGTACCAGTCTCATGGTGACTGGTACTGCGTGGCAGGAGGCGGTGGCATTGGCGAAAGACACGCCGAGCTTGAGCGTGGGGTTGCACCTCACACTCGTGCAAGGTCGCGCAGTGTCGTTGCCGCACCTGTTGACGCATGTTGCGCAGTGGAATGGTCATTTTTCCGATAACCCGACGGCAGCAGGGTTGCGCTATTTCTTTTCTCGCCGAGCACGGGTGCAATTGCGCGACGAGTGTCGTGCGCAGCTCGACCGTTTCGTGAGCACCGGCCTCTCTTTGGCGCATGTCGATGGACATCTCCATCTGCATATGCATCCTGTTGTCTTAGACATTCTCGTCGATCTCGCGCCTGAATATGGGGTGAAAGCACTGCGCCTAACGCGCGAGGATTTGGCCACCAGTCTCGGTTGCGATCCACGCTTTGCCTGGCGGAAGCGCTGGGAGTCTTTCGTTTTCACGCGACTGGCACGTGCAGCGGAGCGCAAATTGCGAGCACGTGGCCTCGTCTTTCCTGATACGGTCTTTGGTCTTCACCAGAGTGGCGACGTACACGAGCGTTATCTCTTGAATCTGCTGCCGCAGCTCCGCGCAGGGGTGACAGAATTGTACTGTCATCCGTCGTTCCTGCCGTGTCGTGAGGTGCAGTACTGGACGCCTACCTATCGTCGGGATGTGGAATCATCAGCGTTGACAAGCCCGAGTGTGCGCGACGCCGTGACCGAACAGCGCATTAGGCTGATGAGCTATCGCGACTTGTAACACCACAGGGTACGATTGCCGTTATGAGCATGCGTTCGCGTTATCCCTTGACCTATCGCTATTGGCAGCGAGAGAGCCATCCGCTGCGAGTGCTGATGCGTGCGCTTGTGCTGCTGGCGGTGCTCTTCGCGATCGGTGCAGGGTGGTTGACCTATCATGACCTTACCTTGGCCCTGCCGTCTGTGGAGCAACTGTCGCGATACATGACTCCTTCATCAACACGCATTTACGCCTACGATCCGAACGCTCCTCAGCAGAGCGACCAGAAGAACACCAAGAAGAGCCCGATTGGTGAATTCTATCTGGAGAAGCGTTATCCGCTGGCCTTTGACCGCATTCCTCTCCAGGTGCAACACGCCTTCTTGGCGGCGGAGGATGCTGAGTTTTATTTCCACCCGGGTGTGAATCCTGTGGGCATGGTCCGCGCCTTTCTTACCAACTGGCGAGCTGGACGCAAGCTGCAAGGTGGGAGCACAATCACTCAGCAAGTCGTGAAATCGCTGTTGCTGACCTCGGAGAAAAGCTATCGACGCAAAATTCAAGAAATCGTTCTCTCGCTGCGCCTCGAAGGGCATCTCAGCAAACGAGAGATCTTCGAGCTGTACCTCAACCACATCTACCTTGGCAGCGGTGCCTATGGCATTGCGGCGGCGGCACGCGAGTATTTTGCCAAATCGGTCGACGAGCTTTCGCTGGCCGAAACCGCAATGATTGCCGGTCTGACGCCAGCACCGAGTCGCTATTCGCCAGTGAAAAATTGGCAACGAGCGAAAGCACGGCAGCGCTATGTTTTAGAGCGGATGGTCGATGAAGGGTACATTTCTTCTAACGAGCAGATGGCGGCGTGGCAAGCTGAGACCCCACTGGCCACGCCTGCGGCTCGGCAAGAGACCATCTCAGCTGCGCCATACTTTGTCGAACATGTGCGGCAGTTCTTGCAGCAGCGCTACGGCGGACAAACGATGCAGCAACTCGGCTTCGAGGTGCACACTACTGTAGATTTGCACCTGCAAGACGCGGCGGAACGGGCGGTGCGTGCGGGGATCGACGCGTTGTGCGAGCGGCAACAGTGTGGACGCGACGGCGTGCCGCGACCTGAAGGAGCGCTGCTTGCCATTGAGATCCCGTCTGGACACGTGAAAGCCCTGGTTGGGGGCGAGGATTTCCAGCGCAGTCAGTTCAACCGTGCCACCCAAGCGAAGCGTCAGCCCGGCTCGGCGTTTAAGCCGTTCATTTATGCGGCAGCATTGGAAGGGATTCCCAAGCTCACGCTGGCGTCTGTCATCAACGATGCGCCTGTATCGTTTCAGGATAATGGTCGTGTCTGGTCGCCACAGAACTACGAGCGCCGCTACTTTGGTCCCACGCGTGTGCGGGAAGCGTTGACGTTTTCACGTAACGTCGTCACCGTGAAGTTGGCCGCGCAGCTTGGGCTTGGCCCTCTCGCTTCGCATTTGACGAGATTTGGTCTCCACGGCCGCATGGCGCGGCACTTGTCTGTAGCTTTGGGTTCCTCGGAAGTCACGCTGGAAGAACTGACACGTGCGTACGGCGTGTTCGTGTCTGGCGGTTCCTATTTTGAGCCGCTCTACATTACTAAGATCACCGATAACTTCGGAAACCTACTCTACGAATTCACCCGTACCGATAACAAGGCGCTCTCGTCAGCACACGCCTATCTCATGACCAGCATGATGCAGGATGTGATTGAGCGCGGCACTGGGAAAGCGGCCTCGGTGTTGGGCCGGCCTGCCGCCGGCAAAACGGGGACGAGCAACGACTTCCGCGACGCATGGTTTATCGGCTACACCCCGGAGCTGCTGGTTGGGGTGTGGGTGGGCTACGACGAAAAGCGATCGTTAGGTGAGAAAGAAACCGGAGGGCGGGCGGCGGCCCCGATCTGGCTGGCGTTCATGCGCCAAGCCTTAGGAGACGCTCCAGTGCGCGACTTCGAGCTGCCCAAAGAGATCGTGCTTGCGCCGATTGATCCACGCACCGGCGAGCGTGCATTGGCTGGGAGTTCGTCGTTTATTTTGGAACGTTTCCGCCCCGGCACCGGACCAAATCAGCGCACGGACGCAACGGCTCTATCGTCGGGAGAAACGGCGGCTACGTCGTCCGATACCGCTGCGCAAGCGGAGGCTGAAGGGTTTTGAGGACCGTCACCACTTGCCTTTACGGGTGTACGTCCCCTTCAGCGATCTGATTAAGGGTACGCTCAATCAGGATTGCGGCAAGCTGGCCGGGGCTTACATGGCGTCCACCGTGACTGAGGTTCTCTGCAAGCTTTTCGAGTTGCTTCCAACGATCTTCCCCGAACGGGACCAACCGTTGGACGGTCCAGCTTGGATCGGTCGGGCGTCCGCCGGAGGATTGGAGGCGCGTGGCGACTTCGGCACGCAACTGCAGAAGATCCAGCGGACCTCCGCTCGGCAAACCGGGCAGCGGGATGACACGATTCGCTCCCAGTGCTTGTCCTAGCGATGTTGCGGTCTTGTCACTCTGTGGCATTGTCGTACTCCGTGATTCCGCAATCACTCTACCGTTTCTCCTGCCCCGGATCGGTGACCATGCCGATCTTCTTGGCACCGGCGCGTTGCACGGCGGCCATGACTTCGGCCACGCGACCGTAGGGTACGTCTTTGTCGGCGCGCACGTGGACCGGGCGGCTCGGGTCGGGATTCAGTAGCGCAGTGAGCTTTCCTGCTAAGTCATTGATGGCAGTAGGGGTACCGTCGATGCGCACCGTTCCGTCGCTGGTCACGGCCAGCACGACCTGGGTTTGCACGTCCCCCAGTGGTTTGGCCGTGGCTTTGGGGAGCGACACGTTCACCCCTTGCTGGAGCATGGGGGCAGTAATCATGAAGATCACGAGCAAGACCAGCATAACGTCGACGAGCGGCGTGATGTTGATCTGAGCAATGAGAGGGCGTCTTTTGTCGTTGGTCGCCATGCCGGGCCTCGTTGGTTAGAGATGCCGCTGCGCAAGAAGAAGGAAACGGGTCGTCACACTCTCCATGGCATCGGCAAATTCTTGCACGCGACTGGCGAAGTAGTTGTAGGCGACGACTGCGGGAATGGCGGCAGCCAGACCGACCGCCGTAGCGATCAAGGCTTCGGCAATGCCGGGAGCCACGGCTTGGATCGATGACACCTGAGCCGAACTCAGTCCGCGAAAAGCATTCATAATCCCCCAGACCGTGCCAAAAAGCCCGACGAACGGTGCGGCACTGGAAATGGTTGCGAGGTGCAGCAGGCGGCGGCCAAGCAGTTCCTCTTGTTCTTGCTGGGTGCGGCGCAGGGTCTGTTCGATAGTACTGAGACTCAATTGCGCAGACGCCACCAGAGGCTCGCTGGCTGTTGCCGTTTTGCGTGATTCTTTTTGCAAGGCTTGGTAGCCGGTGCGAAAAAGAGCGGCGGTGGGACTCGTGCGCAGGCTCAAGCTGGCGGTATGGATCGACGAAAGATCTTCGGTGTCCCAAAAGAGCGAGGCGAAACGCGTGGAGGCTTTGCGTGCCGCCTGAAGTTGATACACCTTAGTGAAGATGATCGTCCAGCTCACGATGGACGAGGCGAGAAGAAGAAACAGGACAAACTGCACGACCAGATCAGAGTTCGCAGCCAGGGTAAAAACTGACCCGGTGAGGCTTGCAGGAACTTCGGTCTGTACGGCGAGTAGCCATGAAAAAGGAGAGAGAAAGTGCCCAATCACAACGATGCTCCTGTCGCGAATCGAATTTTACGAGCATACCAAAGGGAAATTTTGCGCACTACGGCATGCCCACTGTTGGTCAGGGACACTTCCACGTTGTCGGTGGTTTGTCCATAGGGGAGGGACTTGGCGATCTCGTCCACGCCCTGTTTCAATAGCGTGGGCGTTCCCAGTGACGCTGCTGAACCTCCCACACCTGAGGGAGCAATCCACGTAATGTGGGCGTGGGCACGGCGACATCCAAAGTGGCACCACCCATTTCACTGAGGACCTGCATGGTCGAGCGTTGCAAGCCTTCAAGATCGTAGCCACCTTCGAGAACCGCTGCGCAGCGTCCTTGCGCATGGTCACGTGCGACCTGTAGGAGGAGCCGCGCCATCGCACCGAAGCCAGCTTCGGTCACTGCCATCCCGCCCAACGGGTCGCGTGTATGAGCATCGAACCCAGCAGAGATAAGCACGAACTCGGGTGCGAATTGCCGACAGATCGGGTCCACGACGGTGTGGAAGAGTTCCAGATACTCGGCATCTCCCCAGCCCGAGGGGATCGGTAAATTCACCGTGTAGCCCGCGCCTTGCCCGCGTCCGGCTTCGCTGGCTGCGCCGGTGCCTGGATAGTAGGGATACTGGTGGGTCGAGACGTAAAGTACGCCTGGGTCATCGTAAAAACTGTGTTGCGTGCCGTTGCCGTGGTGTACGTCCCAATCCATCACCAGAACGCGGGTGAGGCCGAATTTTTCCCGTAGATACTGTGCGCCGATGGCCGCGCTGTTGAAGAGGCAAAAGCCCATCGCTTGGTTGCGTTCGGCATGATGCCCCGGCGGGCGTACAAGCGCGAAGCCGTTGTCGATTTTCCCCTCCATGATCGCGTCGATCATGGTGAGCAAACCGCCGGTGGCCAGCAGCGCCGTGGCATAGGATTGCGCAGAGACGGGAGTGTCGGCGTCGAAGGCGAAACGCTCTTGACCGGCAGTGGCAGCGACGCGCCCGACATGGGCAGGGTCATGAATCAGCGCAATCTCCTCCGGCGTTGCCAGTCGCGGCTCGAAACGTTGCAAACCTGGACGTTGGTAGGTTGCCACAAGATCGAGGAGGGCACCGAGGCGGGCTGGACGTTCCGGGTGATTCTGCCCCGTGGCATGGTCTTGGTAGCGAGCGTCGATGACGAGTCCTGTTTTGAGCATGTAATGATCTTTCGTTAGTAGTCGTGGGGTTGTCGTTTACACAGGTCTGCCCGATGCGAGAGCGACAAGGGGAGTCGAGACGCTAAGGAACAACTGCGGACGACGAAGCCCACGGCTGGCGTAAGCAATAGCTGACGAAGAAAAGTCGACGCTAGTGAGACGGCGACCATGGCACGCGGCCAAGAATAGCCGGGAACGGCGACAAAGTTCAAGATATCAAAGCCCCAGAAAATCGCTCATGCGCTGCAGCTCATCATCAAACGCCTGCCGAAACACTACACCAGAGGGGCACTTGGCGACAAATCCCGGGTCCACAACTAGGCGCGCGTCGCGCACAGCGAGGTTGCACCAGCCGATCACCTGCTCACCCCACAGCATCGGCAGCGCGTAATGCCCCATTTTGCGTTTGGCTGCCGGCGTGTACGCTTCGAAGCGGTAGCTCCAGCCCCAGAATACTTCAAAGCGGTGCCGATCCCACACCACTGGGTCAAACGGTGCCAGTAGACGCAGCGCCCCCTCCTCTACCTGCCAGCGCCGCGAGGCGGGGTTTTCCTCAACAGGCCAATACCAGTCGATACCTTGCACTTCCGCATGACCCAGGCGGGATTTCGCGTGGACCAGCGCCCGATTGCGGTCGTCAGCCCACTGCGGTGCGGCGGTGCGCAACGCACTAACCAGTTGTCGCAACGATGGCGCGGGTAGGGGTGCATAGGCGGCCACGATCAGATCCACCAGCGCATCCATGCGTGCCTGGCACGCAGCGCGCCCGCCATGCTCTGGCCACGGCGCACGCGCCGCATATACCCGCGTGCCTCGATCACGGCGTGCCACACGCAACAGACCGCGGTAGTGCATGTCGTCGAGTAATTCGGTGCTGGCGTTCGACGAGCCACCAAACCAGTTGCGTACCTTGCCATGAGAGAATTGCGCATCAACCTCGCGCGGGTGCACTAGCCCACGCTCGCGCACGAACGCCAGCACAGCGTCTCCCTGCGCCTGGCGGGACTTGGGCCATAGCGTGCGTGGTGTGCGCGGATGCATCAGTGCGTGGTGTTGATTGCCAAGAAAGCCGTAGTTGACGAAGAAATCCTCTTCTATCGGCAACTTGGGATAGCGGCGTTCCAGATCGCCTGCCCGGTAGTCAAGTATGCGATGGCGCAAGGTCAGGTCCTGTGCGCGTGCGGGTACGCGCAGCGGATCAGCTTGCACGAAACCAAGCTTGGCAAGCGCCCGCCTCAAGGTGGTAGGTTTGAACAGGCTGCGCGCCAGCGCGTAGCGACGCAACTGATCGACGGTAAGGGGCATAATGTGCTGCTACTCCCTGGCCATTGTGGCCTTATCGCAGTTTGCGAATGGATGCGACTTTTTTCCTGGGAGCGCGGCCGTCTCGGTCGCTTTTTTTGCGGGCGGGATGCCCGCGACCCAGGGGCGCACGCAAGTGAAAATCGCTATAAGCCCAACGTTTGAGTTGAGCGGCAGGCTCGTCAGAGCCTGTCCGCTTGAACGAATTGTTGGGCGCCCACACCGCGTGCATGTTGCCAACCCACCGAACCTGCCCCCGCCGCCCCGATCCTGCCGGAGAGGCCTCGTGATCGGCCGGCTACCTGCCCTGCGCCCCAAGCTTCACCCGGACGTCTGCGACGATGTTCTCGTCGGAGTAGGGGTACTGCTGCCCGGGCTCGCTCGTGAGGACGCCCGGGTGGTTCCGCGCGAGCTCGGCGCGGATGCGGCGGCGCGAGTCCTCCTTAATGGCACCGCCGAGGAGCACGGCGCCCAGTCGCGGCACCGTGGCGATGCGCTGGAGCGCTTCCGCCTCGGTAAAGGTGCCGTAGGCGCTGACGCCGCCTATGGCGCGGAGAAGGCGGATGACCTCGTCCATGCGGCCGGCAGTCTTGCCGAACACAACGACGGACGGAGCCTGTGGGTCCGGCGAAACCGTCTCCTTCAGAAGCATGCCTTCGAGGTCCATATGAGTCTCCTTGCGATAAGCGTTGGGCTCTTCCACACCGCCCAACTAGTAATTAGGCTGCCATATTACGGTGAATCTGGCTTCATTCTCGCATCAGTCAACGCTCGGATGCCAGACTCGAGCGGTTCCTGCTTGCACTTGATTCGCCACACGCTATTGCCAATAGAGGTGCGACAACCCTTATATCCAGCGTCGCAGTGCTTCCAGCGTATCTGAGGGATTGGTGTTGAAGCAGATTTTGGCACGAGGAGCGTGTTCATGCACGACGTTAATCAGCTTCTCGAACAGGATGAAGTTGCTTGGGACGGCCCGGACACCCGCACCAATCAGGATGCAGTCGAACTGCTGCCGTTCGAGTTGGGCTGTGACTACCGCCGCCGCAGTCTGACCAAAGTCGGTCAGACAATGATGCGCGTCATAACCAAGAGCCTTCAGCCCTTCTTCGGCGGCGGTGAGTCCCGCCAACACCTTTGCGGCGGTCATGCCGGGAAACGCGGCGTAGTTGGGATCCGAGAAATCAATGAGTGCGGGGTCCAATCCGATCACCAGGACCCTCTTCTGGGCGGTCTCATTGGAGGTTTGCGATGTGGATTGAGGTTCAGTGTTCATGTTCATAGGGTCGCTCCTCAGCGGTCTATAGACGATGCGCTTCTTCCACGGGCGAATTGCAGCGTGATTTCCGCGACCCGACGGCCATACATCTCTGCCGTTTCGAGGTCTCCTTTGCACGGTGCGTCAGGCGGCTTGACTTGGAAACTCGCAGCCATCGGCCCCATAAACGCGCCAACGCGATTGTGGGCGTCCGGCCCCGGCCCCGTGTTCTGGTTCATTTCTTCCGGCCTATTGGAGGAAGGCATGATGCCGAGACCCACATAAATCATTCCGTGTTGCATGGCGTTGATGACGAGCCCGAAGAGCGTATTGAGCTTGTCCCCGGAAAAGGAAGTAGAGTTGGTGAAGGCTCCCGCGACTTTGTCCTTCCAAGCGCGCGTAAACCATTTCTTGGCGGCGACCTCGATGAAAGTCTTCATGCCAGCGGACATGCTGCCCATATACGTTGGGCAACCAAAAATGATGGCATCGGCGCCGTCCAACTCGTCCAAGCGCGCGGCAGCGTCCTCCGCAGTGTAAAGCTGGGCGGTGCTGTTGGGCACGCTCTGCGCGCCGCGCAGGACGGCCTCGGCCTGAAGCTTCGTGTGGCCGTAGGTCGAATGATAAATGATGGCGATTTTGCTCATAGTTTTGGTTTTCTGAGTTGTGTTTAGTGAGTGATTGAAAAGTAGCGGTGCGCAGAAACGCCCAACATCAATTGAACTGCATTGCCCTTCCTATGGTTCGCATCCTATCCATTGATTCAGGATCTGACCCCTATTCCGCCACCTGCGGTGGCAAGACGCGGACTTCATTACTGATGCGCTCGTAGCGTGTGGTTTTCGTCTTGGCATCTTCGACCACACCTTTTAGCGAGACGATGCAACACGTGTCTTTGTCTTGTAATTGGTCCCACTGCACCGCACCTTCAGGTACCGGCAGTGTCACCCCAACGCTCCCGACGGAAAGGAGAAACGGCTCCAAGGCTCCGACCAGTTTGAGTTGCGGCTCCAGCGGCGACACCAGGATTTCCTGATAAGGCAGTGGCAACCGCACGCCCATTTCCAAGTCGTAATCCAGAAAGACTTTGAGGGTGCTGTCATCTGACCGCCAGACTTTCACGTTGGCGATTTTGACCAAGGCTTTGCTTTGTTCCTTTTCTGGAGCACACGCAGCAACGGCTAAGGCGAATAAACAGATGAGGACGCCGCGTGCCCAGGACGCGGCGTAGCAGCGGCGGTGGGTTCTCATAACTCACATGCCTACCATCTCTCTCGGCAGCGCCGCACGAACGTGGCAGGGCTTCGCGCTGATATCCGAGACCCGCAGGTCCGCTGCAATGCTGACGAGCATGGCGGCTTCGGTGATATCGGCTCCGGTGCGGTCCATTAACAACCCCGCTAAATTATCGACCGCAACGCGGACAGCGGCTTCCACGGTTTCTCCTGCACCCATCGTCTGCACTTCTTTTTGCGTGACCACCAGAGGCCGTTCCAACTTCATCTCGCTTACCAGACGACAGCGTAGCGTGACCTCTGCCGCGATTTCTACTGCTGACGCGGCGATCTCGCCATCACCCATCTTGGCGTGGACATCCTCAATGGTCAGCAGTCCGCCTTCGACGAACACCGGCAGATAGATGGTTGCGCCAGGGCCGAGCTGCGCATTGCTCATTTGTCCGCCGAAAGCGCCCGTGGCGCCGCTCGGCTGCGAGCCTTGAGCAGGAGCGAAACCGATTTTGCCGATATTCGGGGCATACGGAAGCGAGAGCGTGTCGCTGTAACGAATGTGGTTGCCCTCAATCGGTACGATCTTTTTGCGGAATTCCACGCGGTCTTTGAACGCCCCATGCCCGGGAATCGCCACGACATAACCGAACCCCTGAGCCGGGCGGATGTCCAAGACATCAATAGCGACGACGCTCCCTGGCGCGGCACCTTCGATATACACTGGACCAGTCATGACCGTAAGCTGCGAGACCGGCCACTTCCCGCCATCGTTCCATTCGCGAAAGCGGTCGTTGGTTTCCATGACGAATACTTCCCCCGAGCTTACGCGTGCAGCCGGTGGATGGGTGGCGTCAAATGTGCGCACAACAAATTCTTTGCCGATTTTTTGCATAGCGGATCCTCCTTGCTCCCCTTATATGGGTTTTCCGCGTGCGTAGACAAGTGGTTCACTCTGCGTTCCAGGAAGAGTAAAGTAAACGCCAAAAGAAAAAGCGAAAACAACGACCGTGCAACTCACAACCGACCGCAAGATCGAAAGGCTGTACGAACGCTATGACTGCATCCAACGTTCAACGCAAGCTTGCTGCCATCCTGAGTGCCGACGTCAAAGGCTATAGCCGCTTGATGGGCGATGATGAGGTGGCGACGATCCGCACGCTCACGGCCTACCGCGACATCATGGCGTCGTCTATCCAGCGCTATCGTGGCCGTGTGGTTGATGCCCCAGGCGACAACCTCCTCGCCGAGTTCTCTAGCGTTGTGGATGCTGTCCACTGCGCGGTCGAGGTCCAAGGCGCGTTACAGGAGCGCAACGCGACGCTACCAGATCAACGGAAGATGGAGTTTCGCATCGGTATCAATGTTGGAGATGTAATCGTCGAAGGCGAACGTATTTATGGCGATGGCGTGAACATTGCCGCGCGTCTGGAAGGATTGGCCGAGCCTGGAGGGATTTGCATTTCTGGTTCTGCCTACGACCAAGTCGAAAACAAGCTCACCGTTCTTGCGCTCAACTACGACCCGCTAGGAGAGCAGACCGTCAAAAACATTGCCAAACCGGTGCTTGCCTATCGGGTCCGTGTGGGCGAGGCGGCAGCGCCTGGGGTGGCACCGCGAGCGGAACTCCCGTCTGCTGACATTGTCTCAACACTGTGCATCTCTCTCATCACTGTGCATCTCTCTCATCGCTGTGCATCTCTCTCATCACCATGCATCTCTCTCAGCACGGTGCATCTCTCTCATCGCTGTGCATC